>Ga0160423_10000042_pt1 | contig 81313 bp, 82 predicted proteins | sample CRUFie14St8metaG_FD_108191 | JGI IMG/M metagenome (GOLD analysis project Ga0160423, IMG submission 108191) | Marine microbial communities from the Costa Rica Dome - CRUD Field 142mm St8 metaG | ecosystem: Environmental > Aquatic > Marine > Oceanic > Photic zone | place: Costa Rica: the Eastern...
ATGAGGTTAGCGGGGAAAGTTAAGGGCCTGAAGAGCGACTGGCCGCTCAAAATTCAGTGAGTCGATGGTCGGTGACGCAACAGCGAATGGAGCGCCGATCTTGCGGGCCCTTCTCGATCTTCATCTCGGCACTTTAGAGAGGCCTTCTGCCCAATCGAGATTCAGTCGTCAAACTTTGTTGATTACGTCACAGCGAATTATTTAGCCCGCAAGGAGCGCCCCGGCCCCAAGACAGACCCAGAGAATGGACGATTTAATACGGTCCGTTTTTGCGTTCGCACATTCCAAAGCAGGATCGACGATGTCGGCCGTGGATCGACCGAAATGTGTTCAAAATTCGGAGGCAACTTTATGGCTTACACGGAAATTTGAGAGTGCGTAGGGCGGCTTCTAGCACTGGTCGCCACCCTCGCCAAACGAAACGCTCTCGAGGAGGTCAGCGAATAGGCATTTGTTGCACTTTCAGAAAAAGGGCTAACAAAAACACCCGGTGCAGCGATTACCGAGGTATGAAACACAACGCGACCCCCTCTTCCGAAAGGTGCCAGTCCAGCGAAAAAGCACCTACGAGTCCTCCGTCTGGACAATCTGTGACGACGGGACACGCCGTTCCCCCAGCAAACATGAGTGGCTACAAAGTCGCTTGTAGATCTCTCGTACAACGATTAAAAACTTTTATAAGTAGCAAGGACACACCAAAAACTTTTGTCGCTTCGGCGACGCTTATAACCACATCCATCTTTTCAGCGGGCACAGTCAATTCCGCTCCCAATGTGGACTTCGCCCCAATCATCGACCATGCCGAAGCTGTGCTCGTCACTACGAACGCCCTAGATCACCCAATTCGAATGCACGATGACCGCAGCCGCAGCCATCGCTATAGCCGTAACAACAAGTCGAATGGCCGTGAAGTAGAACAATCAGAAATCGTTCGCATTGTTCGTGAAGTACTCGCGCGAGCCAACAACACCGTGCACGAAGCCGTTACCCCTCAGACACCATCAACTCGGGCGACTGTCACCGCTCAAGTTGCGCAGTCGACTTGCTTAGAGCGAGCAACCCAATACGTGAACCAACTCACCGACTCTGTTGGTGCCAGCCGCATCCAAGTCGTCGGAGATCCGACGATGGCGCCCCATGGTGTTTTTGCATGGAACTCCATCAAAATTCGTGGATGTGTCTCTAAATCCGTCCTTGCGCACGAAGTCGGTCACTACATTCACGCCCTTTCTTCTGGCTGGTCATGGGGTGCAATGTCGGCTGATTCCATGGCTTTCTGTGTCGGATTCGACTCGGTAACAGGCCGCTGTGAAGGAGGATGGCTGTCCGATGGCGGGAAAGCCTCCGAAGCACGTGTGGCCCCGGGGGTCGAACACGCCGCACACTGCATCGGATATGTCCTGTCAGGCATCTACGGCACGTACACCAAATGCCCACACGGTCATCTCATTACGGAGGCTCTTAACCGGATCACAACGGCGTAACACGTTTCTCTAATTTTCACTTGAACGCAGCCCAAACTTCGGGGTAGGCGGCTCCGACTGCCCGCTATCAAAGTTGACGGCCAAATCGAGGGCCCCAACAGCCAGAAAGCACCTGCTGATACCTCGGCGGTCCAGTTTATTTTGCAAATGTCGCATGGTCTCTGCTTTCGCTTCAAAATGGAAGCCCGCAGATGCACTAACGTTTCCACATGGACTTGCTCAACGATCCTGACCTGCATTGGAGCCACTTCACAGGCACGCCAAGGTTTGGCTACCCGATCGATTACTGGGGCGCGATCTTGCATGTGGGCGACGACGGCCACCTCGACTTTGCTTACCGTTGGGCGCCCAATAGTTACTGCCACTTCCATCGTCATCTTTGCGCCACAACGTCAACGGTAATCGCCGGTCAACTTCACGTCACCGACTTTGACGATGACGGCAACAAAACCGGTGTTCGCATTCGGGCAGCTGGCGATTACAGCCACACCGTAGAACCCGATGTTCACATGGAACAAGGCGGCCCCGACGGCGCCATTGCGGTATTCAACCTGTTCGCACCCGACGGCTTACTCACCGACGTACTCGCCGACGACCACTCAGTCATCCGCACCAACACTGTTGAACAGGTCATTGAGGCGTGGCGCCGACCCGCTGCCCACTAACAAACTCGCACAGCTGGACTCCAAGTTCTAGACGTTGCCCATCAGCCCACCACATCGTCGACTAGGACTGATGTGACATTATTGCGACATTAATGTAGTTATCACCGGAGGATCCTCAGGAATTGGCCTAGCGTTTGCGCGCCACTATTCCGAGCTTGGCCACAACGTCACTTTGGTCGGTCGCAATGTTCGCGCGCTGGAGGAGGCCTGCACATCGTTGCATGACACCCCCGGTGAGAGCAGTTTCATCTCGGCAGATCTCTCAGAAGCCGGAGGTGTAGAACAACTCATTGCGAAGTGCACCGACGTCAACGTCCTCATTGCAAATGCAGGGGTTACATCCGCAGCCGAAACTGGATCACTGCCACGCTCAGAGATCGACGGGCTCACCTATCTCATGGGCGCGGGCGTTGTTCGACTCTGCGAAGGCGTGGTCCCAGGCATGGTCACCAGCGGAGGCGGAACGGTCATCATTATCTCCAGCATTGCCGCCTTCACACCCATGCGGAAGTCCGGTCCGTACGCCGCCTCGAAAGCGTTTTCGACCTCTTACGCGAAAAGCCTCTCTCTCGAGGTTGCCGTACACGGAGTCAATGTTGTCGCAGTGTGCCCGGGTTATGTACACACCAACCTTCACGCTCGCGCCGGGCTTCACCACCTCGAACAGAAAGTACCCCGATTCTTATGGTGCAGTCCTGAAGACGTCGTCGAAGAAACCCAGCGTGCTCTGCGCCGCAACCGCGTCGTATGCGTGCCAGGGAGGGCCTACCGTCTGACTCGACCATTCCTCTCATCTCGCCCCGCTCAATATGTATGGGGTCGGCTCACGGCGCGAAAAACATCACAAACAAAGTCGCCTTAAGGAGCCACTCGTTCCTTCTCAGACGACAAGAAAGAGTCATGTTCACTCGGATTGGAGTGGCAGGAGAACGCTATCTCTCAGCCATAGCGGCAACGACACCTGATGGCACCATCATTTAAACAAAGTGCTCAGTGCTACCTTCCGCACAGGCCCAGCAGCCGATCAAGCGATGAGGCATCGTCGGCAACCTCAAGCGCAGGCGCAAACGAGCCACCTTCACGCGATGCATCGGTGATGAAGCCCTCGAAAAACGCGTGCGTCGACGCGACGAGATCTTCTGGTGGAACAAATTGTTGGCCGGTTGCGGTGGCAAGATCCCAGCAATGGATGAAATTGTCTGCGGACAGCATCTGGAGCGCGTAGCTACCGGGCATTTCGCCGAACACTAACGACACGGGTTGATCAAGATCAGGGAAACCCTCGAGAGCGCTTTCAAGCCGTTCCGATGCGTCTAGGTAGGTCTCCTTATGTCCATCTGCAACAACGTCACCCATGCGAGCCGGCATTCCCGCGAGCAGTTCATCGCCTCGCTCTTTATCTGCCGCAAAACCAGCAGCAAATAAAAACCGGCCAAGCGTGAAGTGGCCGATCAGGTCTCGGACCGCGAAGTCGCTGCACGGTGTCGAATCATCGAGCTGCGAAGCATCGGTGCCTTCAATGAGCGCCGACAACATTTCCGTGATGCGATTAAAATCTCGCTTTACGTTCATGCCCTAGTGTTGCAATTCGACGCTCAGCGGTCAATAACCATCTCGCAACAATCGCTAACTCACAACTCACATCTGTCTCTCGCCAAACAAGTCCGAAACAGGTGAACGGCTCGCAACAAACGTTTGTCGCACCGAGAGCTCGATACGCCAAAAAGGTCACCGCCTCACTTCGCTGGTCGCCTGCAAGATACTGTGAATGAGCACAGGCACCTAAAGGAGGAACACATGCTTGTCACAGCGATTACCACATGGGAAGGCACACCGGCAGCTCTTGGAGGAGTTATTGCGGGTTCAAAAGCTGCCGCACCAATTCATGAAAGCCTTGGAGCTAAAAATCCGCGTCTTATGCGTTCGTTTGCTGGTGGCGATGTCGACAGAGTTGAGTACATGATTGATTTCGATTCATTTGAGGCATGCGGAGCATTTACCGATGCGATGATGAGTAGCGAATGGTTCGAAACCATGATGAAAGAGGTCGCTGCTGCGTACCCCGCTATCAAAAATTGCGGCACGCGCTTCGTCTACAACGAAATCTAAACCCCTGCCTCCCTTGAGGTGCTGAACGGCAGGTCGGACCTGAGCAATTTGGCCGTCTCATCTGGCCTGGCTGGTGCCAACACCGGTTTTATGGATGTCACGAATTTCCTTCAGCCCGAAGTTGTCGAAGTCAATCGTCTTCCTGCGCGCCAGCCGCTAGAGAGCTTCGCGAATGTTGAACAGGTACGACTAGGAACCTTGCGCTTCCGTCGATCGTTAGACGGAACATGGCGCTTCAAATTGGTCGACTCTCCCTTAACTGCGCCACGCCGCTGGCAGCATCCGGCCACGAATGACAGCCGATGGTCGGCGCTCAACGTTTCGACGATGACTCCGATGAAATGAACTGAGAAACAGCATCGGTTTCTGCGACCACCGGTCAAATTGAGAATAAATCCCGTGTCGGAAAGGTCTGCCATGCCAGCCTGTGTTGATGTCAACCGAAGCACGCACATGGGGTTCCCAACCCCAGCAGACCGACTCTGCGGCCACAGAATGTCGCACCAAATTCGGAACATTTCCTGAATGTCCGCTCTGCGGTTCAGAACTTCACCCCGAACATGCCCACTTCAAATGCCGCGGCTGCGGATGGCGCGATTCTTGTTGCGACTGAGTCACAGCCCCATCAAATTAATCAAGGTAGAGGCGGTCGACGTCCTCACCGTCTTGGCCACCAGCCGCCACTCTCGCCATCAACGTAGTGCGAACGGTTTCTCCTAATTCGGCAACTGATAACAGTCGTTGCGCCTCTTCAATATCGTGCCGATCAATATTCAAAATTCGGCCAGCATCAGCGATAGAAATTCGATCAGCGGCAATACCGCTCTCGTGTACGAGAGCATCGCCTGCCTCGCACACCCCAGGTTCGATCACCCGCACGAGATACCCGGTGTATCCCGTCGTTTGCATTTCGACGGGCAGTGATTTATAGCCGAAGCGAGCCGCCAGCTTGAAGCAAGGGCTCCGTGGCTGGGTTACCTGCACAACGACTGAGCCAACGCTGATGATATCTCCGATTGCGACGTCGGTTTCGAGCAAACCAACCGTCGTAAAGTTTTCTGCCATTGCTGCGGCGCCAGGCAGTTGGAGGCCAATCGACCGCCAATATGAGTAATGCTCAGACGGGTAGATAAGCAATGCCATATCGGGGCCGCCGTGGTGTTCGTAGACATGCTCATCGCCTTCGATTCCGAGCGAGGAAATGGTCACCGCTCCCGCCAGCGGCTGTTTAACAAATGCTGTCTCAATACTTTGAGAACCGTGGGTCATCACGCTTTTCTGCCCGCTTGATATCGCAAGAAGGTGTCCCGAAGCGGTCAACATCTCTCACAACATAGTCGCCGACCATCGAAGAGCAGTTCTGAGCGAACTACGTTCATGACATGGCAACTGCAACGGTCAATGGGATTGAAATCAACTACCGAGACACAGGCGGAGATGGGCCGGTTGTGTTATTCAGCCATGGGTTCATGATGAATCACACCATGTTTGATGCTCAGATGGAGGCCCTTGCTCCCGACTACCGATGTGTCGCCTGGGACGAGCGTGGTTTTGGAGGAACACGGGCCACCGGACCCTTCACCTATTGGGATTCTGCAAATGATGCACTCGCGCTGTTAGACCATCTCGGCATCGAACAGGCCGTACTCGCGGGAATGTCACAGGGTGGCTTTCTTTCGATGAGAGCAGCCCTCACCGCTCCGGAGCGAGTGTCGGGCTTAATCTTCATCGACTCCGCTGCCGACCTCGACGACCCCGAAACCCTTGAAGGTAACCAAAAGATGGTTCACGTATTCGCCAACGGCGATGACGAGACCCGCTCATTTGTCTTCGACATTGTCGGCAACATGATTCTCGGCGACGAACACCTCGAGGCCGAGTGGAAACCGATCTGGGCGCAACTCGACATCGATCAGATTGAACTCGCCGGCGCAACTCTGCTCGGTCGAGACGACCTCGTTGACCGGCTCGGCGAAATCTGGTGCCCGACCTTGGTCATCCACGGCACCGAAGACGCAGCCATTTCCCTCGATCGTGGATACCTGTTGGCAAACGGAGTTCGTGACAGCCGAGGTGTGGTCGAAGTTGCGGGTGCCGCTCACGCGCCCAACATGACCCATCCCGATGAGGTCAACGTCGCAATTCGAGAGTTTCTTCAATCTCTCTGAGCTCTCAGCCCCGATGAGGGGAAGTGCGCCACGAGCCACTGGCCATACGCGCCAACGCAAAGAGCACGAACTGCAATGGCAGTCGAACCCACGACACAACTCGTTCTCCTGCAGGGCGGTCACGCCAATCCCACGTCATGTAGAGGTTTGCTGGGTACACAGCAACGAGAAGAACGAACAGCGCAATCGCTCCTGATCGTCGCCATCTCGGCACAAACAACATCACGCCAACGACCAACTCTGCAACGCCGCTGATCAAGGTCCAAAACCGCTGGGAGGGAGGGAGCCACGGTGGAACAATTGCGTCGAAAAACTCGGGGCGAACAAAATGCAAGACCCCGGCAGCGCCAATTCCGGCACCAAGACCAACTGCGAGGCGTGGACGAGGTGAGGTCACTACTGATCTCCTGCGGGAGGCGCCTCAGGTGAGCGATCGATCGGTGGCAAGCCACTGTCAATCGATGCATTTCGATGGCGAATCCACCCTGGCCAATCGTGACCGTGCAAAGTTGCAGGCTCCTCCCCAATCACCGATTCGATCACATCAAGAGCGTCTGCAAGACGGGGTTCCATCACGAAAATTCGCGCCATCGGCTCTCGTGCACCAAATCGTAGGTGCGAGGTGAAGTCTTCAGACTGCACTGCGGGAATCTCACGCTCCCACAACTCGTGCAAGACCAGCTGGGCCTGCCAGAGCGGCAACCACGCCGCTTCAATCGAACGCTCGGCATCAGGCAGTCGAGACTCGTGGCGCCCGAACACCCACTGAAAGAAACCCACTGCTAAACGCTAACCCGACTCACAGCACAACGAGTCGTCGAGCCAGACAACCAACAACTGTCACCGATCTCTGTGAACTACTGAGACAGCGCTGCGGTTGCGGCCTGCACTCCCGAAGATCCCATCGGAGCATCCATAGATATGAGGGCTGTCTCGATCGATCCGAGCACACCAAGAACAGCTGGCGCGTTGACATAGCCCATATGCCCGACACGGAATGAGGCTGATTCATCACTTCCAATGCCGAGGCCAAGGGTGACACCCATCTGTTCGCGACAGAGCCTGCGCAACTCGACCGCATCGATTGAGCCAGTCGTCACCGAGGTCACCGAATGCGATCGTTGATCTTTACGCTGTGCAATGAACCCAATGCCACCTGGTGTCGACCATGCATCGATTGCAGCACGAACACCATCGGCGAGCACTCGATGTCGCTCCCAGCGAGCTTCCCAACCTTCTTCGGCCATCATTGCCAGCGCGTCAGCTAATCCGAAGAGGTGCGACACCGGCGGGGTTCCACAGAACCGCAAGTAATACGGCCCGTCTTCGCTGCGATACGTCCAATCCCAATAGCGGGTGCGCAGATCTGCACTCTCGTGAGCAGCAAGTGCTTTCCCGTTCGCCCACACCAAGCCCAGCCCCGGAGGTGTCATCATGCCTTTCTGGCTTGCTGCGATTGTGACATCGACGCCCCATGCGTCCATTTCAAATCGCTCGCAACCCATCGATGCGATGCAATCGACCATGAACAGCGCCGGATGGCCTGCGGCATCAATTGCATCGCGAAGGGCTGGGACGTCGTTGCGCACCGAGGTCGCAGTATCGACGTGGACGGTGAGCACCGCTGCAATCTCGTGATCGACGTCTGCACGCAGGCGTTCTTCGAGAGCCGATGGTTCATTCGCAAACCCCTCTTCGGCTTCCATCACCTCAACGTTTAGGCCATTGAATTCAGCCATCTCAGCCCAAATCGCAGCAAAGCGGCCGCAGTTCAATACGAGCACATGGTCACCTCGAGACAACGTATTCGACAAGGCCATTTCCCATGCAGCATGGCCGTTGCCAATCGGCACAAACACCCGTCCGGATGTCTGCACAACGTCGGGGAGCCCAGCCCACACCGCATCGATCACCGTCGTGAGGTCGCCCTCATAAATGTCGGGCATCGCTCGATGCATCGCTGACAGCACCCGGTCAGGAATGATGCTCGGGCCGGGAATAGCAACGATCTCACGTCCCTGCGACAAGTTGTGCTTCACACAGTCCAGTCTGTCAGGTGAAACTCACTTCACCTCGCTCGGCTCAGCGTTGAGTTCATTCACCACATCAACAAGTTGAGCGACGATGTCAATGCGGTTAGGGCCCGACACTTTGGCTTGCATCGACGTGATGCCGGCGCTCCGATATAGGCGCAGACGTTCCTTGATCGTGCCAGCGGGACCGAGCAGATTTGTCTTGAAACCAATATCGATAGGCACTCGAGCAGCTGCCTCCTCACGCTTACCGGCATGCCACAACTCGGCAACTGCAGCAACGTCATCACCGAGACCCTGTGCGGCAAACGCCCGGTTGTAGAAATTTTTTCCAGGAGCTCCCATTGCACCAATCGTGAACGCGTATCCGTCGGCGTGACGCCTCGACGCCTCTTCGACATCTTCGGTGAACTCGACAGCGACCGGCATCACGAGATCGAGGTCGGTGAGCGAACGTCCACCCCGCTCACAGCCGACGCGCAACGGGCCCAAAAAGGCCTCGGCCGCCTCGGGCATCATTGCGTTTCCCAGCCAACCGTCAGCAATCTCACCAGTGAGTTCAAGATTGCGAGGCCCGAGCGAAGCAACGTACATCGGAATTGATTCGCAGGCCGGCGCCAACGATCGGATACTTCGACCAAAACCGTCTGGGGGAAGTTGAAAGAGTTCTCCCTCGTATTCAAGCCGATCCCCTCGCGCAATCATGCGCACAATGTCGATAGTTTCGCGGGTGAGTTGCACCGGCCTTGAAAAGGGGACACCGTGCCAACCTTCCATAATGCGTGGCCCGCTCGACCCGACGCCGAGTACAAATCGTCCTCTCGACATCATCTGCAACGACATCGACTGCATCGCCAACATGGCAGGAGTACGAGCACCGAGTTGCACTATGCCGGTTGCGAGGCGGATGGTGGCGGTCTTTCCTGCGAGCAGGCCGAGAGGCGTCATTGCGTCATAGCCCCACACTTCGGGCACCCAAACGGTGTCGACACCAAGGCGTTCGCATTCGATCACAAACTCGACATCGCCAGGCCCCTGGATCAATGTGCTAACACCAACTCGCATAAGGTGGACGCTAGATCACTTACAAAACGCGAAGAGAGGCGAACCCGTCATGAGTAAAGAACTACGCTATTCCGAATCTCCCTCGACCGAGGTCTCACGAACCATTCCAGCCTCGCCAGAAGCTCTCTGGGCACTGCTGAGCGATATCAACCTCCCGGCGCGTTTTTCAACCGAATTCAAAGGCGCGGAGTGGCTTGATGGTGCGTCAGCTCCCGCGGTGGGTTCACGGTTCCGAGGCACGAATGAACATCCCCACATTGGTAATTGGAGCAGCGAAAGCACGATTACGATCTTCGAGCCACAGCATCACATTGAATGGCAAGTTGACGGTGGCGGGGGTCCAGCCGCAACGTGGGGTTTTCGCCTCGAGGCGACGACGGATGGCACCGTTGTGACCCAATACTGCACGCTCGGCCCAGGCCGAAGTGGTCTTAACGCCGCTATCGAAGACAGGCCTGACAAGGAACACAAGATCATCGCTTACCGGCTTGGGGAACACGCGGAGAACATGGAACGGAACCTTGAGGGCATCGCCAGCCTGATCTGACACACAACCGAGTACTCCTAGAGTCGCTTCGCGCAGCTAACAAACATCAACCCCCCCCTCTGTCGCGCGAGAAAACCGCGGTACGTCATGGCGCGTACGACTCGGCAAGACTGGAAAAGTCAGATGCATCGATCGGAGGTTGTCATGTCAGAACACAATGAAGCACCATCGCTGAAGGACATTTTAGTTGGGGTCGCTGATGCGTTTGCTGGGGCTTCAACGGTTGCCTGCATCATCGCAGGGCACCGGACAGGCCTGTATAAGGCGATGGCGCACGGCGACCCGATGACGTCTGACGAACTCGCAGCGGCGGCAGCAACTAATGAGCGACTAACTCGGGAATGGCTTGACCAGCAAGCAGCAGCCCAACTTGTCATTTATGACGAGCCGAGCGATTCTTATTCGCTGCCATCCTCCGCTGCAGCTGTGCTCGCTGACCCAGACTCACCGTTCTGGCTTGCCGGCGGACTCGTTGGAGTGCAAGCACTGTATCTAGATCTTGACCGCGGGATTGAAGTGATGAAGGGTGACGGAGCTCTCGGGTGGGGTGAACACCACCCATATCTCTTTGAGGGTACCCAAGAGCTATTCCGGCCAGCCTACGACCACCAACTCGTCCAACATTGGTTGCCGCAACGCGCCAATGGCATTGCAGATCTAGAAACCGGCATCACTGTTGCCGACATCGGCTGCGGCACTGGTTACTCAACAATCACCCTTGCTCGAGCTTTTCCCGAAAGCACCTTCATCGGTTTCGATCTCCACCAACCCTCAATCGACGAAGCCCGTCACAATGCGTTAGAGGCAGGCCTCACTAATGTCTCATTCGAAGTCGCAGCGGCAGACGCAACCTCAGGGCCTTTCGACCTGATCTGCTTCTTTGATTGCCTGCACGACATGGGTGACCCCGTCGGCATCGCTAGCCACAGCATCAACCAACTTTCAGACGGTGGATCAATCATCGTGGTGGAACCATTTGCGATGCAAACGCGCACCGAAAATCACTACCTCCGTGCTGCACCGCGTTACGCAATGAGTTTGTTCTGCTGTGTCCCATGCTCACTTTCACAACCTGGGGCTCGTGGCATGGGGTGCCAGGCTGGCGAGGTCGGCATGCGGGCAGTATTCGCAGAAGCCGGTCTCAACGACTTCACCCGCATTGCGGAAAGTCCAAACCACATCGTGTACGAGGCACAGCCCTCGTGAGCGGAAACGCACACCTTTAACCACGCGAGTGCTCATGACATCGACCGCAACCCCGAATCACAACGTTGGGAGCGTGATGGCAAATGCCGCATTCCGAGGGGTGCTTGCGAGCAACGTCATGGCCTCGATTGCGCTTGGTACCAGTCGCTTTGTGTTTGTCTGGCTTGTTGGTGAATTGACCGATTGGAACCCTGCTACTGCAATTCTCGGCATCGTCATCGGTCTTCCTCCCCTATTGCTCTCAGCGTGGGCGGGTTCGCTCGTAGACCAGATGTCGGCGCGAACTCTCGGCGTTGCGCTATTCACAGCATCGACGGCGCTGTTCACCATTTCAGCCGTCCTTTTGCATACCGGGTTGATGACCGTCTCTGTAGCGATGATCTGCGGCCTGATCACGGCGATCGCACCAGCAATGCTCATGCCCCTTCTTCAAGCGCTTGTTCCGCGCGTCGTCGATGACTCAGTGCTCCTACAAGCCGTTGCCCTGCAAAACCTCGGAATGACCGGCTCGTCGGTCGGTGGCATCTTTCTCGGCGGTGCGGTCATTCAAGCATTTGGACTTGAAGCCGGGCTCTGGCTTCTCGCCGCAGCATCGCTAGCGGGCGTCATCATTCATCAACGCACCCCGATTCCACCCCACGAGGCCTCGACGGCGCGGCAAGGGGCGATCCGAAGCGCCGCCACGATCGCCTTTCGCACAGAGCCTCTTCGTTCGCTCCTAGCATTGACGACGGTGCTGGGAATCGTCATTACTGCCAGCACGCTACTGCTTCCTGAAATTGCCCGCGACGTACTCGGTACGCAATCGCTCGCCGCGAGCGCACTCAATGTCGCAATGAGTGTCGGCATGATCACGACCTCGATGCTCGTGGCGACCCGTTGGCAGCCCGCTCGACGTGGCAGGGCACTTGCTCTCGCTACTGGAAGCGCAATGGGAACTGGTCTCGTCGCTCTTGGTCTCTCAAAGAACTACCTGCTCACGCTTTTCATCTGTGTCTGTTGGGGCCTCACCGGAGGCATCGCGATGACGATGATGCGAACCCTTATGCAAACTCATACACCACCCGAACTCATGGGCAGGGTAATGGGGCTTGCGTCAACCGCTCAGAACGGGTCATTCCCCGTCGCTGCGGCCGTGCTGTTTGCGCTGGTGTCAGCCACATCGGTTCCGACAGCGATGGTGATCACCGGTGTGTTGTGCTCAATGGCTGTGTGGTCAATTGTCTTCCGGCGCACCGTTCGCGAACTATAAAGCACGGTCATGGGGGGTTGCACGCCGTTCGCCGACGTCCTGTACGCAAACTAATGTGAGCATCGACACACCATGAGGGGGCTCATGTTCACAGTTACCGACACCTCGTTGTCAACACGATTCCCGATCTACACGCGTGCAAACGTAGGAGAAGTTTTTCCAGATCCAGTGGCGCCGGCCACTCGTTCACTGTTGCTCTTCGAATCAGAACTCGGTTGGCGGGACGCATACATCAGGATGGGAGCGTTCGAGGCGAGCGAGTTTCCTGATGATGAATTCTGCATTCTTGGCGTTGCCGGTGGCTATTGCTATCTCAATGCGTCGGTGATGCGTGTCTTTGGTGAGCGCGCACCTGGGCTGACATGGGAAGCAATCGATGAACAGTTCTTTGGTGCTCAACCCGGTATCCCCGACTACGTCCAACAACCCAGCGATGTCCGACCCGATCTCACCAAAAAGCTTGAGCAGACCTTCGGATGGGTATTCAGCATCACCGATGTCAACCAACTCGATCGGCTCAATGATCACAAGTCACGCACTGTTGATCTTCGCGCATCACGCCCTGACTTCTCATCGCTGTCAGATCTCGAGCTCTGGGAGTATGCGGAGGCACTCTTCCCATTTCACCGCGAACTATTCCAAGAGCACATTTTTGTCACCACGTTGACGACAGTGCCGGTCGGGGTGATTCAAACCCTCGCTACCGCCGTTGGCAGGCCTGACCTCATCATGCCGCTCATCGCCGGTGTCGGGCAGGTCGACTCGGCCGAACCGAGCTACGCAATGTGGGAGTTGTCACGACTCGATCCAACGAGCGATGAATTCGCATCGGGCTTCGAGCAATTCCGTCTCGACTTTGGCAGCCGCGGACCCAACGAATGGGAAGCGCGGTCGCCAACCTGGGACACTCACCCCAACATTGCCCTTGCGGCAATCGATCGCATGCGTCTCGCAGGAGAAGATGCCGACCCTCGGGCTCATCAACAGCAGCGAGCCTCTGAGCGCGCTGAAGCCGCTGAAACACTGCTCTCGATGGTTGAGCCTGACCCTGCAACTCACGGGCAACTCGCTGCGGCAATCGCCGCGAGTGGTGCCTGGCTTCCGGCTCGGGAACGCACGAAAACCAACAACATCCGACTCATCCAAGAGATTAGAGTGCCATTGCGTGAATTGGGTCGTCGATTTGTCGAACGCCAAGTGTTCGACGAGATCGAAGACTTCGGCCTCGTGCTCAATGAAGAGATGGAGGAAATCTTTGGCCCCAAACCTGAGGGTTTGACCGAGCGGTTGCGGGAGCGTCGCTCAACCCACTCACAGTTGGCTGAGCGTGAACCAGAATTTGTATTTGCTGACTCACCGAGCGACCCATCGTCATGGCCAAAGCGCAACGATGTCGACGTCGAACCGCTCGCTGCAGGCGACAGTATCCAAGGCTTCCCGGGTTGCCCTGGCACTTCTGAGGGGGTTGCGCGCGTTGTGCTTGACTCAAGCGACCCAACCGCGCTCGGGCCCGGAGATGTTCTTGTTGCGCCGAGCACAGACCCGTCATGGACGCCATTATTTGTGCCGGCTGGGGGCGTTGTCGTCGACGTTGGTGCAGCGTTGAGCCATGCGATCATAGTGAGCCGAGAACTCGGCATTCCATGCGTGGTCTCGGCCACGAACGCAACCCGACGAATCCGCGATGGAGCAAGAGTTCGGGTTGATGGCAACACCGGTGTTGTCACCGTTCTCGATTAACAGATACCCCTATCGACAAAACGCAAGCTTAGGTTTACCATCGACAGCATCGGTAGACCCATCGTCACCTCAACAACACTTCTCGGTGAACTTCGCCTTGATATTTCCTGGTGCGTCACCCCTCAGTGACAGCCAAGAATCGGTCATTACGCCGCAAGCAGCGACCCGAGTCGACCGCCCATCAGATCATCAAAGTTGTCGTGATAGAACCGCTGGCGAACCTCGTCAGAACAGTTCTCAAGCGAACTCTCAAAGCGCTCAATTGGCCGGCGACCACCTTCGACATGCGGATAGTCAGACGAAAACAACACAACTTCTGACCCCGCCTGCTCGACAATCCAGCCGACGTCTTCGGTCGGGTACGGCGTGAACTTCATCTGCCGGCGCACATACTCGCTCGGACGAAGCGACAATTTCTGCAACCGCTCTTCATGACGCCCGAATGCGTCAATCGCCGACTCCATCTGACGCATCCACGACGGCACCCAAATGGCACCCTGCTCGACCACGCCCACACGCAGATCGGGGAATCGCTCAAACACGCCATCAAAAATCATCGTTGCGAGGGTTTGCGCTGGTTGCACCGGAATCGCCATGTAGTCGACCGACCGGAAGTTCTCCTCTCCACCATGAAAATCAGGCGGCACCGGCAACCCGTTGTTGAAGTAATTCCGGTCGAGAAGTTCGCCCGTACCGCCGACATGAAAGACCACCGGCACGCCCGCATCAGCAGCCATCGACCACACCGGATCGAGGCCAATATGGCTCGGCGAGTGACCTGGAGGACACGCCGACGCAATGAGTAGTGCACCTGCACCCATCTCAATCGCCTCTTCTGCAAGCGCTGGTGCCCGATCGAGATCGGCAAGAGGGACGTAAAGAGTTGAAAGCAGCCGGCGATCCACCGAGCAAAACTCAGAAATTCCTCGGTTATGCGCACGAGCGGTGCCAATCGCAAAATCAATATCGCCCGAATGCTCCCATTCACAGAGCCGGCTGTTATAGAAGGTGTTGAACACGAGTTGGCTGGCGAATCCCAAAATGTCGAGCGCCCGAGGACGGTCCTCGGCGATAAACGACCCGGTCGCCGAATAGTTCTTACGAAGCATGATTTCGGCTTCCTCTGCGGCGACATAATCGGATGCCTTGTGCCGCTCAGCCAGCCGTTCAAAACCTGCTGCCAAATCTTCGCTCTCATCAAAATCAATCGCTGACTGTTGAAGTTCGTTTCCTCCCGGATACGTCAAAGCGTCGATTCGGTCACGTAGAGCTAGGTCTGCGTTATCTCGCAACCATGTCGGTGTTTCCATGATGTGGGCATCAGCGTCGTGAACAACGAGCCCTGTCGAGTTGTAAGCCATGCCAACATTCTTGTCGTCAACGATGACCCCACACGACGCGAAGTTCTCTGATCACAAGGGTCGTATTCGCCCTCGCCCGTATGTGAAGATGCACACACCTACTTGACCCGTCAGCAAAGCGAGATTTCATGCCGGCTCCACATGGTTCATTCACCTACACACCAAGCGAACGACTCCCCATCGAAGTTCTTGTGTTTCGTGTCGACCCTGCTCACGTCGATGAGTTTCTTGAGGTTGATTACGAAGTGTGGACTCTCGGTGAGGCACTCCTTCCAGGTTTCGACCGCATCCCATTTCGATCGAAGGAGGTGTGGCTCGACGACAGCCGACCTGGAGAGATCACGCTCACCTTCGTGTGGGAATCACTCGAGGAGTGGAAACGTGTTGGCGACACTGCGATCCAGACCGCTCTACAAGCAGAATTCGACCGCCGTTTTCTCCACACTGTTGAACTCATCTCTGCACCGCACGAAGAAAGCGACCACGGAATTCATCGGGTCAGCCGTTTCGAGCGAATCGACTGACCGCAGAAGTTGCGCAACTGTCAGACCGGACCTCTTTACGTTACGAGTTATTGCCAGGGCGCACCCTGCGTTGATCCGAACAGCACCTGCAATGCCGACGCAGCGAACCGGCGATACGCAGCCCGAAGCATCACATCATCACGACCGACCAGCCACTGGGAGTTTGCCCCGATCACGAACCCGAACACGTTGTAGGCCAACACACCGAGATCGACCTCGTTCGACACTCCCCTCGCACCCATCGCAGCGGATAACTCAGTTGCAATGTGTTCACGGATGAGATTGTCGAAGAGCAGTTCCTCATGCATCGGATCGGCCTTATGACGATTTTCCCAAAAGAGTTGGAACTGCAGTTCCATCTCGAGCGGATGCTCAATAACCAGTTCGGCATAATCAGGGAGTTTCGCAATCACATCGGCACCCGATTCGTTCAACACCCAGGCGCTGAAGTGCGGCACGGGACCCTCACGTTCTAACAGAGCCCTAAGCACTCCGTCTTTCGAGCCGAAGTGGTGAAGGATACCGGCGTGAGTGATGCCGACCCGCTCGGCAATCATCGGAAGGCTCGTCAGTATGAAGCCCCGCTCTGCGAAGAGCTCGAGGGCGGCATCAAGAATGCGTGTTCGGCGTTCAACTCCGCGTTGCGCGCTTGCTGACACGCTTTCAGCCATAGTTTCGACATTACTCCGGAAGGCTTGCGCGATGTCCGCCAGGTGATGTGCAGAGCACTGCGCAGCGCAGCAACACCTTTGTCAACTGCTCCTCCTCGGAGGAGTCGCTAGTTTTCATTTAGTCAATTACCGTCGACGTCGTGGCAGCATCACCGGTATCGCAAAGTTTTGCTGGAGCAACGTCTGCGTTCGCTGCACTCGCAACCGCTGAAACCATCAGTTCGGTCGACACCCAAGCACCAACAATCGTCGAAGCTGCAGGCCTCACGTTCACAGACCTGTTTGCGGGCACCCTCAAAGATGTGGCTGTCGCCATCTTCGGTATTCACCACAAAACGGCACTCGTCATCGGCACTTGGACCGTCATCATCAGTCTCGCCGCGCTGGCATCGCGTCCTGCGGCGCATTCCCGCCGATATTTCAAACTTTTCACCCTAGTAATAGGCCTCATTGGTTTCATTGCCTACGTCACCCGTCCACTTGCTAACACCATCGTCGGAGTCATCGCACTCGCACTCGGGCTCGGCGTTGGATCATTACTCCATCGCCATCTCGCCTCGCTCAACGGTTTTGACCCCACTGAGCAAGCCGACATCGAAATGCCAGGTACGGCACTCGGCAGCCGACGTCGGTTTATGGCCGTTGCGGGCTCATCGATCGTCGGTGCCGCAGGGGCAGTAAGCGTTGCCAAAGTCGTGCGCCAGAGTTCCATCGCCAGTGAGCCACAAGCCCTTCAACCGCTGCCGGCGCCCGTCACCGGCACAACGGTCGATGCTGCAACATTCGACAGCATCGATGGCATCACGCCGTACATCACTCCGAACGACAACTTTTACCGCATCGACACTGCGCTCGTTGTTCCAAAAGTTGACACGCAACAGTGGTCTCTCACCATCGATGGAATGGTCGACACACCACTTTCCCTTACCTATGAAGAGCTCGTTGAACAGTCGACCACCATCGAGACCGTGACAATCGCATGTGTGTCCAACGAAGTTGGTGGAGATCTTGTGGGTAACGCCGAGTGGCAAGGCGTTCCACTGAGCACAATTCTTCAGCAGGCAGGGATAAACGCAGGAGCGACACAAATCTTCAGCCATTCCGTTGACGGATTCACCGCCGGAATGCCAACTGAAGTAGCCCTTGATGGTCGAACCGCACTTATCGCAACCGCAATGAACGGCTCGCCACTGCCGATACGCCACGGCTTTCCGGCGCGCCTCATCGTCTCCGGTCTCTATGGGTATGTGTCGGCCACAAAATGGCTTTCACGCCTTGAGCTCACCACCTGGGAAGCGGCCGACGGGTACTGGATTCCCCGGGGATGGTCGAAAGAAGCGCCGATCAAAATCACGTCAAGGATTGACGTACCCCAACGCAAAACGGTCTCAGCCGGGCTCACACCAATCGCAGGGATAGCGCTCTCGCCATCGGTCGGTATCGCCGACGTGCACGTAAGTGTGGATGACGGGCCATGGCAACGCGCCGAACTTGCCGACGCAACAAACGACAACACGTGGGTGCAGTGGAGTTTCAAATGGGAAGCGACTATCGGCAGTCACACTATTCGGGTTCGCGCCACCGACCGCAACGGCGTTGTACAAGACGAAACCCCACGTTCGGTCACCCCAGATGGTGCCACCGGATACCACCAACGGCGACTCACCGTTCAATAACGCTCGCCTCGCTCTCACGCCACCGCAGATGCGAGAGTAAAAAGAAACATCTGATCGGAGAATGCCATGACCGAACTCAACACCGGAACCGACAAACTTCTCGGCAGAGTCCACGGCCCTGTCGCCGTGCTGTCGTTTAACCGACCAGAATCTCGAAACGCTCTCAGCGACGAGATCTACGACGGCTTTAACACGGCGCTACCTCAAGTCGCTCAACGTGATGACATCAGGGTGTTGATGGTTACCGGTGAAGGTGGAGCATTTTGCTCCGGCGGCGATGTGAAGGGGTTCAGAGCTAGTCACGCCGGTGAAGGCGAATCCATGACACAAGAAGAAAGCCTTGACCGCCTCCGCCGAAATCAAATGTGGATATCGGGCGCATTTCGCAAACTTCCAAAACCGGTCGTTGCGGCGATACCTGGCCCAGCAGCGGGTGCCGGGTTCTCGATCGCCCTTGCCGCAGATTTCCGGGTTGCGACAGAAAGCGCGATTTTGGTCTCAGCCTTCTCGACCATCGGTGCAAGTGGTGACTTCGGAAGTTCGTGGTTTTTGCCGCGACTCATTGGGGAAGCAAAAGCAAAGGAGTTCATGTTTCTCTCGGCTCGAGTCTCCGCAAGTGAAGCCCTCAGCCTCGGCCTCATTAACCGCATGTTTGCTGATGCCGAGTTTGACGACGCGGCAATGGCATTCTGCGACGAACTTGCAGCACGCTCACCGATCGCCATGCGTATGCAAAAAGAAAACATCCAGCGTTCATTCGATGCCGATGTTGCGACCGCCCTCGATGCCGAAGCGACTGCGATGGTGAGGGCAATGTCGACCGCCGATCACCGTGAGGCAGTTGCAGCATTCTTTGACAAGCGCACCCCTAACTACGTCGGGCGCTAAAACGGTGGGCTTCAAATGCCCCCAACACTCTCTGATCGCACTCGGAGCTGCACTTGCGGGTGTGCTCAGCAGTATCGGCTGCTCGAGTTCGTCGACGTCGCCGTCAGCAACCGGGGAGTCGGAGTCAACGCCGTCAACAACTGTTACCGAGTTGGCTTCTGATGACGTCAGCACCACTTCACTTGACCCAACCACCACGACAAGTGGAGTAACAACGGGAGCGGTCGTTGTCGATGGCATCGAGGGTCGCCTCACAGCGGTCATTGACGACTTCTTGGCCTCGACTCAGGCGCCCGGCGTCACAATGACGGTCCTCCGACCAGCAGCCGATGGAACTGACACCACCGAAGCGATCAATCTGGCTCGAGGTGTGCAGAACATTACTACCGGAGCTGAAGTCTCAACAGCTGATTATTTCAGGTGGGCGTCAATCACAAAACCAATGACGTCGATAGTCGTGTTACAACTCGTTGACGAGGGCCTCATCGAACTCGAGGCAACGGTGTCAACCTACTTAGGGTCAGGCTGGGCGTCAGGCTATGAACTCGACGGGGTTGATTACGGCGACGCCATCACTATCCGTCAGATTCTCGATCACACCGATGGCTTTGCCGAGTTTGCGTTCGATTTTGGTTTCTATGTGTTCGCCAGCACTCGACTCGACACTCCGTTTGAGCCGGAAGAAGTCATCGATTGGGCGGTCGAACAAGGCCCCCTCTACGAACCCGGCACGGCATACGAGTACAACACCGTCGGCTTTATCGTCGCCGGGCTCGTAATTGAAGAGGTCACCGGTAACCCTGCACATATCGAACTACGGAACCGACTCTTCGACAGGGCGGATGCCAAAGAGATTTATCTGCCTCCGAAAGAGTCACCGCCAGAGCAGACCATCGATGGCTACGTTCAGGGCGATTTGAAACTTGCACTCAATTTTGTTCCTGGCTTTGCGGCATACACCGCAGAAGCGACAGTCGGAGCCTTTTATGACATCAGCGTGATTCCACAAGAGGTGCTCCGCTCGGTTGGGTGGACCGGTGGCGGCATCGAAGCACGGGCCGAAGATCTTGCGCGCGTTTTCAGACAGCAGTTCACGGGAGCGCTGAGCAACGAGATGCTCACTGCGTTCACCACCCCGTCGGAGTTCTCGGATTACGGTCTCGGCATCAACGTGGGCGAAGTCGACGGCTACACCGTCTATTCCCACGGTGGTGGCACGCCAGGTTTCCGATCGCACGCAATGTACCTGCCTGAACTTGATGTCACCATTGCGGTGTCGGCGAACCTCATTCCGATCGAGCCTGACATCGGAACTCTTGCGTCAGAGATTGCCGCAGTCATCATCGACAACTCCTGATCGGCAACCGGACTACCGATACTTCACTGTTGGTTAACGATTGGAAAGTTCGCCGACCATCGACGAATAAACGCTGCTTGCTCACTTGACTGCGGGCCCGCTCCAGGCCGAGACATAGTCACTCGTTGCTCAGCCTCAGCGAGTGACAGACCCGCTGCAAGCAATACCGAGCACGCTGCAGTGCCTGCTCGGCCGATACCTGCGGCGCAATGCACGATCACGTGTTTACCGCTACGGACATCGGTCAGCATGCCTGCGATGAACGATGTCCATTCGTCTTCATCAGGCACGCTCAAGTCAGGAATTGGAAACCAACGGGCTCGGGGGTCGCTCGTTAGCCATTCGACATACGCCGGATATCGGTCAACTAGCTCATGGGCCTCGGTGAGGCACACAACCACTGAGGCGGCGACCGATGCAACCACGCCCTCTGGGTCTGGCCCAATGCGATGCTTGCCACATAACCACAGCGAACCTGTTGCGCCGTCAACCCGCACTTCGTCAATTCCGCCGTCTCGCTGACGTTCGTTCAACCACGTCATGGGGGTCACTTCATTGCCGGCGGTGGCGGTCGATGCCAAACGGCGCGGGTCGGACGACAAAAAAGATTGCCGGTATCGCTCTCAGTCATCAACGCCAATGTGTCGACGATCAGCGAGTAATGGTCGAGTTCACCGGAAGCAAACGGCGGGAATACCAGAGTTGCTGCTCCGGACACCTCGACATTCGATGACAGCCTTCTGCTTGCGGCAGAAAACATCGCCTCGCCAGATGGACTCCACGTTGGTGACAGTGACAGCACATGCGTCCCCGAGGGTCCACTTGTCACGACAAAACACCATCCACATATCGCCACCGTGTTGGGCAATTCATCGATTGGCACCTCAATACTCATCGCTCCACCATAGGTAAGAAAAGGGTTTCGCACCGCTCTTTACTTGGACTCCGCCACAAACGAAGGCAGACTGCAAGGCGTGACCACAACAGAGACCCTCGCCGCTGCCGCTCGCATCGTGAATGGAACGAAAACCTACGGTGATGGCGATGCCGCTGTCACCGCGCTCCACGAAGTAAACGTTGAATTCGGGAGTGCCCGCTTCACTGCAATCATGGGCCCAAGCGGCTCAGGAAAGTCAACCTTGATGCATTGCATTGCCGGCCTCGACCGGCTCACCTCGGGCGAGGCCTTCATCGGTGACACCCTTCTTGCTGACCTTAAAGACAAAAAACTCACTGAACTGCGCCGATCTGAGGTTGGATTCATCTTCCAGTCGTTCAATCTCGTGCCAACGCTCACCGCCGAAGAAAATATCGATCTTCCACTTTCACTCGGTGGCCGTAGCGGAGATCGCGAGTGGATCGACACCGTCATCGACACCGTTGGTCTTCGTGACCGGCTTTCGCACCGCCCCAGCGAACTCTCTGGTGGACAGCAGCAACGCGTTGCAGTCGCTCGAGCTCTCGCAAGTCGGCCGACGATCATCTTCGCCGACGAACCGACCGGCAACCTCGACTCAAACTCAGGTAGCGAAGTGCTTGCATTCATGCGCCGCGCAGTCGATGAATTTGGTCAAACCATCGTCATGGTCACCCACGATGCAAACGCCGCAGCTGCCGCAGATCGGGTGCTCTTTTTAAACGACGGCAAGATTGTTCACGACATGTCAGAACCGACTGTTGAGCGCATTCTCGACATGATGAAATCGATCGGTAGCTGACTCAAATGATCAAACTTGCTCTGCGAGGCGCACGAGCGAACCTCGGGCGCCTCATTCTCACACTGATCTCTGTCGTTCTTGGCGTCGCATTTGTCTCCGGCTCATTTGTGTTGGCAGACAGCCTGCGTTCAATTTTTGATCAAGTGTCAGAAGACGCCTTTGCAGGAGTCGACGCCCAGGTGCGCGGTATTGAAAACGATATGAACTCCACCGACGGGGAGATACCGCGATTTGATGATGGGGTCATCAGCGCAATTGCCAAGCTACCCGAGGCGCAGTACACCGAAGGTGGCCTGTTCTCATTCGAACGGGCGTACACCATCGACAGCAACGACGAAGTCGTTAGACCCACCGGTCCTCCAGTCTTCACCGGCTCATGGGGAGGGCCCAGCCCAGTCTCCTCCTTCAGGATCCTCGATGGTGAACCACCAACCGCTCAGCAAGTGGTGATCGACCCTGTACAAGCCGAACGCGGTGGGTTCGAAGTAGGCCAAGACATCACCATCAGCCTCCCATTGGGAGAGCCTGAAGTCTTCACGTTAAGTGGCACCATCGACTTCGGAGAGGGCGGCACAGGGGGTGCATTCTTCATTCTGTTTGACCTCCCGACAGCACAACGAGTGCTCGGACTACCTGGCCAAGTCGACTCTGTTGTTGTCGCAGCAGCTGACGGTGTCAGCCCCGACGAACTCGTCACCGCAATTTCAGCGGTTCTTCCCGACAACCTCGAGGCAGTCACCGGTGAAGTCGTCATCAGTGAGCAAAAAGAAGACTTCGGCTCATTCATCAACATCTTCGGCAACGTCTTGCTCGGCTTCGCAATCGTCGTGCTCTTCGTCAGCACCTTCATCATCAACAACACATTTGCCACCCTCGTCGGCCAACGCACCCGAATGTTCGGCCTCATGCGCTCGATCGGCGCCAGCAGTAAACAGATCATGCAAATGGTGTTCATTGAGGCCGGCTCGATTGGGCTTGCGGCGTCAGGTCTCGGTTTAGTCGGCGGTCTCGGTGTCGCCTCTGCCCTCAAACAGCTGTTCTCGTCGGCGGGCGGTGAATTCCCGGAAGGCCCGCTCGAAATTCGGACCAGAACGATCATCGTCGTCGTCATCGTCGGCATGGGAGTCACACTCGCATCGGCAATCCTCCCGGCGCTTCGCGCCTCGCGGGTCACTCCCCTCGAAGCCTTCCGCTCTGGTGGAAAAACAGGACGGCCTCTCACCGTTCGCATCGCTGCAGGAAGCGCTGTTCTCCTACCCGGTCTCATTCTTCTGGCGATCGGAATGTTTGGTAATCCTGGTGGAACCGCAACAACACTCGCCTGCATCGGGATCGGCGGGGCGCTCACATTTATCGGTGTCTCCATGCTCTCGGCGATGTTCGCCGGGGTAGTCGCTGGTTTCATCGGTCAACCGGTAGCGAAACTGCGCGGCGTGACAGGTCGAATCGCTCGAGGCAATGCGAGTCGAAACCCTCAGCGAACGAGTTCAACCGTGACTGCACTCATGATTGGGCTTGCACTAATCTCAGGAGTTGCAGTTCTCACCAAATCAATCCTCGATAGTTTCGAAGAGGTCCTCAGCGAATCGATCTCTGCTGACCTGTGGGTTTTCGAATCAAACCAGCGCCTCGAATTTTCAGGTCTTCTTGTCGATCAACTAGCTGAACTACCAGAAGTTGGTCAGGTCGCCGGATTCTCACCCACCGCCATTCGAATTGACGATGAGGTACTCACCGCAACTGGATTTGACTCATCGACGGGCACGTCGGTTGTCAACATGGGCATTGTCGACGGCGTTGCTGAAATCGGTCGGGAAGGAATCGCCGTACTCGACACCGTTGCTGAAAAGCGACAACTTTTCATCGGTGATCAGGTCGACATCGAGTTCGAAGATGGCTATGCCACGAGCCTGAACGTTCGAGGCATCTTTGACGATGCCTCGGTCATCGGGGCTGACTGGCTTATCGACCGCAGACTCACGACCGAACACCGCATCACAGATGGCATCACGTTTGCCGGGCTCACGTACGCAGATGGTGTTGACCCCGCAGCCGGGCGAGCGGCGGTTGAAGCAACGACTTCATCTTTCCCACAGCTGAGTGTGCAAGACAACACCGAGTTCCAAGAGGAGGCCGAGGGGCAGATCGCCCAACTTCAGATCGTCATCACCGCTCTTCTCGTTCTGTGTCTCGTCGTTGCGTTCTTTGGAATTGTTAACACTATGGTGCTTGCAGTGCTTGAACGAACCCGTGAAATCGGTCTGCTTCGAGCCGTCGGTATGACCCGACGGCAATTGCAATCAAGCGTGCGATGGGAAGCGGCCATCATCAGCCTTTTTGGGGCCCTGCTCGGCGTTGTGCTGGGCCTGCTCCTCGGGTGGGCTGCGGTGATTGCGATTCCTGACTCATTTGTCAGCAAGCTTGGAATCCCATGGGGACAGCTCATTGTCTACGTGGTGGTAGGCGGCCTACTTGGGGTTATCGCTGCATGGTTCCCTGCCCGTCGCGCTGCTCGCCTCGATGTTCTCGAAGCGATCTCAACCCAGTAGCGACGACCATGGCTCTTGACCCACACCATTTGTCAGAGGATGCTCAGGAATTTCTTCGTGACTACGTCTTAGCGACCCTCACCACATTGAGAGCCGACGGTTCACCCCATGTAGTTCCCGTTGGATTCAGCTACGACATGTCGACCGCAACAGTAATGATTATCGCGGTCGATGGCTCTCAGAAGGTAGTTAACGCCGACCGCAATGGCCGTGCCGTGGTGAGCCAAGTCGACGGGCCACGATGGCTTTCATTCGAAGGAACGGTGCGAGTCTCTCGAGATCAGCAAGAGATAAGTGTTGCCGAAGGGCGCTACGCACGTCGCTACCGGCAGCCAGCTGAACGCGACGACCGAGTTGCAATCATCATCGATGTCGACCGGGTTCTTGGTCGGGTGCCCGAAGCCCGTTAAGACGGTAGCGCTCCGCCCGGGGGGGTGTCGTCGAGCAGACGCCAGTCAAGACGGGTCTGGCATTTCGGACACCAGTACAACGGGCGGTTATCTGGCGGCGTGTTCGTCACCTCGATCGAATCACCGCACCGGTTGCACACGTGGCCGTTTCTCCCGTACACCTCAAACGGCACGAGATTAACGAATCCGTCGTCACCTAGGGCGTTGAGGTGTTCGTTCAAAATTCGCGATGCGTAGTTCACGAGCATGATGAGATCAGATCGGGCGATATCACCGACGCGTGCCCACGGGCTCAAACGTGTTGCCCAAAGAGCCTCGGTTGCGTACACGTTGCCGAGACCTCGAACGACACGCGGATCGAGCAATGCCTCACGAATCCGGGTCGACGGATCTGAGTGATGAAGAATTGCTCCAACGACGATTTCACGATCGACGTCGGGATCAGAAAGGTCAGGCCCAACTCGACCCCGGGATGGGTGTCGATCGATGGGCTCTTTTCGGTAGGTCTCAACCTCAGCGGCATCAAAACACACTGCGACCCAATCCTCTGACTCGATCAGCGCTGCTGCGTCAGAGTGCTTACGCCGCCAGCGGTCGCCAACGCGATACAGATCCCACGAGCCTGAACGTCGAAGGTTCGTGTGCAACACGAGGCCATCATCCCATGTGAACTCAAACTCACGGCCGTCGCATTCCACACGTTCAATCACGCGACCGACCCCTGGGGCCGGACCAGAGAGTTTGCGTGATGAGAAGCAAATTGTCTGCTGTCCGACCAGCGCAGTCCGCATCGCGCTTGCACTACGACGGATCGCGGACGACTCAATCACAAGCGAAATAGTAGATGTGCATTATCCCCACAATGCGGATTTCGGGCGTTAGGGCAGTTGACCGACGTGCGCCAGAGCAAGCCGAATGAGACGGTCATGCCCACTTGTCATCTGTTGGCGGACCGCCTCTGAAACCGCTTCCTGCGGCGAGAACCACGCCAGGTCAAGTGCCTTTTGAGTTGGCTGGCACTCGCCATCAACTGGCACGACGTAAGCAAGACTCACCGCATGTTGGCGCGGGTCGTAAAAGCCGCTGATGTCCGGGTCAGGGAAATACTCGACAACCGTGAACGGAGCCGGAGACACGGGGAGTCTGGGAAGTGCGAGGGGGCCGAGGTCTTTTTCACAGTGCCGCAACAATGCATCTCGCACCCTTTCGCCATACATCACCCTTCCCGAGATAAACGTGCGGGAAATATTTCCGTCTGGAGCAACCCGCAACAACATGCCAACCTCGGTGACGTTGCCGTTCGAATCAACTCTGACCGGCACCGCATCGACATACACAATCGGCATACGAGACCGAGTCACAGCCATGTCCTCTTCTGAGAGCCAGGCCACGTCGGTTTCGGTGTCGTTTGTCATCTCGATTTCGCTCACCGCAACAGTTTCTCAGATTTCTGGCCTTCTTTGTGGACTTCGGCGATGCGTCATGATGGAGGGATGACATCGCAAGTGCGCCCCCATTCCCTTGGTTCTGCGCGGTGGAATGAACTCGATAAGGCGGTCACCTTGCTTATTCCCATCGGGTCATGCGAACAACACGGCCCTCACCTGCCACTCGATACGGACACCCAGATCGCTCTCGAGATTGCTCACCGTGCTGCCTCTCACATCGACGACTGTCTGGTTGCACCGCCAATCACGATCTCGGCATCAGGTGAACACCAAGGGTTTCCGGGCACACTGTCGATCGGAAATGAAGCGGTTACCCTCAGTGTTATCGAGCTCTGCCGCTCGGCAGATTGGGCACGCCGCATCGTTCTCGTCAATGGCCACGGTGGAAATATTGGCGCAATTACCGCAGCCTGCGAGGTGCTCGCTGCTGAGGGACGTCCAGCTCTCGATTGGTGGCCATCGGGTTCGAACACCGATCTCCACGCCGGCCGAATTGAAACTTCGGTGATGCTGTTGATAGACCCTGACAAGGTCGACACTGCCTCAATGGCAACAGGCCCGATTCCTTCGTTTTCAGCACTCACAGAGCACGGGGTGCAAGACCTTTCACCGACAGGTGTTCTCGGAGATCCACACGGCGCAACCGCGGCAGAGGGCAAAGAGTGGTTAACGAAGTGGACAACCGACCTCGTCAATGCCATCACGCGAGACATACCTTGAAATTTTTCCTCGACACGACCACCCGCCTCACCCCAGGGCGGGTGATCGGAGGCTCACCACCGAGCATCCTCAAGCTGTCACGTCGCGGCGAAACGACAATCAACAAGATCATCTCGGGGGACGATGTTGAGTACTCGGCTCTCATTCGCCGGATGCTCAACCTCAATCAACTTCACCCACGACCCCAACCCTCTACAACCGACCCGGCAGACAACGTCACTGTCATCACACCGGTATTTGGACAGCGACTACATCCACACCCTGCCGACAACAGCATCAACATCATCGTCGTCGACGACGGCTCGACACCACCAGTGCATGATGCAACGGTCAGGCTCGATCGCAATTTCGGACCCGCTGCGGCCCGTAATGTCGCCCTCACCTCCGTCACCACAGAATTCGTTGCATTCGTCGACGCCGATATTGATGTAGGTCTCGACAGCACATGGCTGACTACCCTTCTGCCACATTTTGACGATCCGGAGGTTGTCGCAGTTGCGCCTCGGGTACGGAGTCGACCCCAGCAGGGGGTCATTGGTTATCACGAGCACCATAACGGCGCTCTTGATCTCGGTCCGCGGCCCGCCGTCGTGCGACCCGGTACGCGGGTGAGTTATGTGCCCACAGCCGCATTGATCTGCCGAGTAGGCGCTGTCCGAGCGATTGGCGGGTTTGACGATGACTTGCGAACCGGGGAAGACGTCGACCTCGTGTGGCGGCTTCACGATGCAGGAGGGACGGTTCGATACGACCCCTCTGTTGAAGTTCACCACGAGCCACGAGCATCGTTTGCTGAGTGGTGGAACCAACGCGTCGGATACGGCTATTCGTCTGCAGCCCTCGCTGAGCGTCACGGCAATGATCGACTATCACCGCTCGTCGCCTCTCCGTGGAGCCTTGCCGTGATCGCCGCCATGACCGCAACGAAGCGTCCCTCCGTCGGAATCGCAGCTGGCCTCAGCCTAATTGGTGCCGCCACCCAGCAACTTCGACAGAGGGTCCCTGACCTCACCGTTGACCAAGCTCGAAAGATTGTCATCCGCGGAACTCAGGCAGGCGCAACTGCTCTTGGGCGCGCTATTCGGCGCGTGTGGTGGCCACTCCTCATATTGCTCTGTCCCGTCTCTCGCAGCGCCCGGCGACTCCTGGCCGCCTCAGCGGTTTTCGCAGTAACGCCAATGGTTGCTGTCGACGACCTTGCCCACGGGGTTGGCATCTGGTCAGGAGTTATCAAACATCGACGATTCGGACCCGTCATTCCTGTGCTTCGCCGCAGCCGACCACAACCAGGGAGCCGCACCCCGTAACCTTTCAAGTATGACGGTCTCGCTCACCGTCGACCGCAAGAGATGGTCGGCACATCTGCACCACACCCTTGAGCAGATTCGTGCCGTTGCGACACCAGTGCCAGTCGTGAAAGGAAACGGCTACGGCTTTGGCCGGCACGCCCTTGCCAAGATCGCTGCAGAGGGGTCAACAACCATCTGTGTGGGAACCGTCCACGAGCTCGACGGAATACCCGAATCGCTCACACCCGTCGTGCTCACACCAACATTGGCCGGGCCAAAACGCTCAGCGATCCTTACCGTCAGCAACGAAGCTCACATCACGCCTCTCGTCGGTTCTGACCAACGAGTAATCATCAAACTTGCATCATCAATGCACCGCTACGGAGGGCCATCATCGCTTGTGCAGCACGCACTCGAAAGCGGACTTGACGTCGCAGGGGTAGCAATTCACCTTCCACTCATCGCGACAGACGATGAACGGGTTGTCGAAGTCACTGCACTCTTAGGACCCATCCCGACCTCGATACCTGCATGGCTCAGCCACATCGATCCATCGCTTATCGCACGTCTTCCTGATTCTCGGACATACCTTCTCCGGGCTGGCACCGCCTTGTGGCACGGTGACCGCGAAGCACTGCACTTATCGACAGATGTTATTGATCTTCGACCTGTCCGAGCCGGCGAACACGCCGGATACCGACAAACTGACGTTACCGAGGACGGTCATCTCGTGATGGTGGGAGCAGGAAGTGCCCACGGGGTGCACCCGCTTACTGACGGGAGAAGTCCGTTCCACTTGAATCGTCAGCGCGTCGACATGTTTGAACCCCCGCATATGCACACCACCATGCTGTTTCTCCCTCAACACACCGCTCCACCAGCCATCGGTGACACCATTGACCTGCAGCGACCTCTCACGCAGACGATCGTTGATGAAGTGATCTGGGTTTAAACCGTCTGGCCGCGCGAAATCAGCGCATTGCGGCGCGACGAGCCGACCGAATCGCAACGGCACCCGCACCAATTAGTGGACCGCGATCAGCGAGACGGGTAGACGTAATTCTCGGCATATGGCCATGAGGGCGATGCACGTAATCGTCGAGCTCGAGCTGTGCCGCATTAAAGAATGTCGCACCGAAACCGAGAGCAACAGCACCGCCTACCAGGACAAGATCAAGATCGAGCGCGTTGCAGATCATCGCTGCTCCACGACCGACATACCGTCCCGTTCGTTGCATGATGTCATAGGTCGGCTCCGACGGAGGTCTGCCGGTTATTGCCTCAATTGCAAGCCCTGAGGCCTCTGCCTCGAGACACCCGCGTGCACCACATCCACATCGCCGACCGCCAGGTTCAACGATGAGATGACCGACATGACCTGCGTTTCCACTGTCGCCGTCAAGCAGATCACCATCAACAAAAATGCCACCGCCGATGCCGGTTGACACCGTCATCGCGCAGAAATTTCGCACCCCTTGTGCTGCCCCAAGCCACCCTTCCGCCAGCGCAAGTGCCTTTGCGTCCAGATCACCGTAGACCGGCAGTCGAGTGAGATCTACGAGAAATTGACGCAACGGAAATTCATTCCATGACGCAATATTCACTGGTGACACCGATTCACAGTTGCGTTCAATTGGGCCCGCACATCCAATGCCGATGGCGCGAACAATTTTGCCATGGTGGCTGGATGCACGGTCCATCTGCTCGGTGACAATTCCTGCGAGAGCGGCGAAATGTGACTGCGGCCCGACGTCAGGATCGACCTCTACTCGGACGCGATCGACGAGCTCACCCTTCAGAGTGACGAGCCCGGCCTCAAATTTTGACCCGCCGATGTCAACGGCACAAATAAGTGACGACTCAGCTGAGGCATCTGCGGCATCGGAGGTAAAGGTTGCATCCATCAGAGTTCGGGAACTCCATCTGCAGCAAACACACTAGGGACGCCCCCCGTATGGATAAACACGACATCATCTCCTGCGGCCCACACTCCGACAGCATCACGCCCAAGAACACCCGAAAGACCCTTACCTGAGTAGACCCGATCGAGCACCCACCCACCACGTCGAGCAGCCCACCGAATAGCATCGTCGGCAGCAGGTGTTGGAACTGCATAGTCATCACCTAGCCAGTCGCCGTCGACAACAACGTCTGACTCCTCAACCTCTGCCCCGGGCGGACAATTCGGAAGGAGTGACAAGGCCTCATTTGCCAATGTGGTCACGTCTGGCGATCCAATCACCACACCTTTGGCCACCCCAATTGCGATAACCGACGGCGCCGGCATGCCGACCTCCCTGCACACTGCCTGCCCGGCAACAAGCCCTGCGTGGGTGCCACCGCTCGACGAGGTGTGCACCACGGCAGAAACGTCAATCCCCTCGGCCAAGAGTTGTTGGGACAGCTCCACATATCCAGCGATGTAGCCAAGAGCACCGACAGCGGTCGATCCGCCGATCGGAATTGAATACGGCCGCATCCCATCAGCGACGAGAGCATCGGTGACCGACTCTCGAACGATCTCCAATGCTCCCCAGTGATGGTCAGGCTCACCCGTGAAATGCAGTTGCGCTCCGAACAACGCGTCGAGCAACTGATTTCCTTCCAAACGTTCAGGTCGCTCACCTGACAGCACGAGGTGAACATCGAGTCCTAGCAACGCCCCAGCGGCGGCCGCCATACGGCAGTGATTCGATTGCCCAGCACCAACAGTGACGAGAGAGAGTGCGTTCTCCGCTCGGGCGGCGCCACAGAGAAACTCGAGTTTCCGAACTTTGTTACCTCCCACTCCCAGACCCGTGAGGTCGTCACGCTTGACCCACAGCTGGGCGCCAGAGCCAAGAACGGGCCCACGTTCTAAAGGGGTGACTCCTGAAACAAGCGAAGCACGGGCAACGCCTTGAAAGAGATTGCCTGCGTCTCCGATTTCGCCCATTCCCGCATGCTACGACGTCGCCGTACGATGTACATAAGACATGACAACCGACTGGAATCCGTTGCTCCGAAACCAATTCGATGAGCCCTATTGGTCAGACCTGATGACGTTCGTCCAACATGAGCGTTCACAGCATGAGGTCTATCCTCCGCAGCCTGAAGTGTTCGCCGCTCTGCATCTCACCTCGTTTGCGGATACCCGCGTCGTCATTCTCGGTCAAGACCCCTACCACGGGCCACGACAAGCCCATGGTCTGTGTTTCTCTGTACGACACGGGGTGCCCAAACCTCCTTCGCTTCGAAACATCCACCAAGAACTCTCCGACGATGTCGACGTGGACATTCCCAGTCACGGCTCGCTCGAGCGATGGGCATCGAACGGCGTCTTGCTGCTAAACACCACCTTGACAGTTCGAGCGCGACAAGCCGCGTCGCATCAAGGAAAAGGCTGGGAACGATTCACCGACCGTGTTATTGAAGTCGTTGCAAACAAACCGTCTCCCGTGGTGTTCATACTCTGGGGGGCATCGGCTCGAAAGAAGCGCAACATGATCGACACCGATAGGCACACCGTGATTGAGTCAGCACACCCTTCACCCCTTTCTGCGCACAACGGATTTTTCGGTTCTCGACCATTTTCTCGATCGAACGAGGCTCTCAGCCAAGCAGGTCTCCAACCGATCGATTGGACACTGTGATGCTGGGGCTTCCGCACTGGACCGAACTACGCACGATTCGCCGTCTCCGTCGACATCCGCTCGGTGACCTTTTTGTCAGCAGCGCCCACGGCTACCAGCAACATCGATCAGCAAACGCAGCAGCCCTCATCGCCTACTACGGGTTCCTCACCTTGTTTCCTGCGCTTCTCCTCGCAACGACAGTGCTCGGCTTCGTGCTCGACAACAGTCCGTCGCTTCGAGAAGACATTGTTGATACTGCGGTCGCTCAAATTCCCGTGATTGGTAGCGATGTTCTTGTAGAAACTGGCGGACTTACCGGCAGTTCAATCGCAATCGCCATCGGCGTTGTCGGTGCTCTTTGGGGCTCAACGCGAGCATTCGTTGCGCTACAGAACGCCCTTGACGACATATGGGAAGTTCCCCTCGATGAGCGACACAACCTCGTAATTCGGCGAGTTCACGGACTCGTCGGGCTTCTCGTCATCGCAGCTGGGCAAGTTGGAACTGTTGTTCTGACGAGCATCGCTGCTTACGCCGAAATCAGCTTCATCAGCCAATCGCTTATCGCCTTCGGCACCGTTGCGGTGAACACTGCAATCATCGGCACGATGTTCCGGTATCTCACCGCTGCCTCCGCAACATGGAAAATGGTTCGTGCGGGCGCCACCCTGGCAGGATTTGGTTTCACACTCTTGCAATTTGCGGGCACTTCGATCGTCGCCCGGTTGCTCTCGGGAGCGCAGGGCGTCTACGGAACATTTGCGTCTGTTCTCGCGCTTACCGCGTGGATTTCATTTCATGCCGCGATCACCTTGTTCGCAGCCGAGGTCAATGCAGTTCGTGTTCGAATACAAGCATCATCAAATGGTGAAACGCCCGATCTCAACAACGTCACCAGCTGAGCGCCCAAGTTCGATGACGTGCCTGTGACCCCGGCAGGGCTGTCGCTCGTTCGAATTTCCGGATGCCAGCGGCCGCAGGTGTGTGCCAGAAGCCGCATCCCGATAGCACTGATATCGACTCGCTCAGTGATGTCATTGTGTCGGTGGTGTGATCGTCTCAGTAATAATGGTCGCCGATCCTTCCATCACCTTGTGGACTGGGCAGCGGTGAGAAACATCGATGAGCCGCTCACGTTCCTCTTCCGTATGAGCACCGTTGAACGAAATCGTTCGAGTAAAGGTCTCGTGACCGCGCTCTCGTGAATGATCTACAGTGACCTCGAGGTTCTGTACATCCCAGCCTTTGCGTTCGGCGTACATTCGAATCGTCATTGAGGTGCACGCTGCGAGAGCAGCGCCGAGCAAGTCGAACGGATTGGGTCCGAGATTTTCCCCGCCGAGACCCTCTGGTTCGTCACTAATCAACGAATGGGAACCCATCGTGACGTGATTTGCATAGCGGCTCCCGTCGGTCTCAATAGCCTGCACATGTAGAGATGAAGTCACAAGAAACGACGGTACCAGTCGGAGGTTTCACCGGCCGATACTGCAATACTTCGCCGTGATGGCTTTCATGAGCGAATCTGTCGTCGACACGGCTATACAACTACCCGATGTCGCCCACGTACCCATCGATCTCTTGAGTGGCGAGAGAATCGCCAACGCAATATTCGCTATCGCCTCGACTACTGCAGCGCTGATCAGTCTCGTAAGGGCGGCGCACAGACAGGCACAGGAACGCTAGGTGGCGCACGTGGTTAAGGATCTCTTTGTGTACGGAACATTGCTTCCGGGAGACGTAAGGTGGCCTCTTCTCGAGCGTTACGTGACCGGAGAGGGGACGTCTGACACTGTCGCTGGGCTGCTGTATGACACCGGTCTAGGTTACCCAGCAGCAATATTTGACGAATCTGCAACAACGCTCATTCTCGGTCGTCGCTACTCCCTTCGAATCGATGCAATCGATGAGGCGCTTCGAGAACTCGATATTGAAGAAGACACCGTTGACGGCCTCTACACCCGAGTCGAGGTGACAACGCAGAACGGCTCGAGATGTTGGGCCTACGCCTACGGAACAGGGCTTAATCTCACGCCGATTCCGTCTGGTAATTGGCTTGACCGGTCAACGAGACCCCCACAGCGGTTCGACGGTTGAAGTCTGTCGGTACCACCCAGTTGACCGACTACCCCTACTATTCCTTCCGAAGCGCTTCGTCCCGCGAACTGCCCACCGGTTCCGTGAAAGGCTGACCCATGCATCCAGCATTCGACCCAGAGAGAAACCGAGTCACCAAAGACCTCGGAGTTTCGATACCGATCGTGCAAGCACCAATGGGATGGATCGCGCGAAGCCAACTCGCATCGGCGGTTTCTGCAGCCGGTGCATGCGGCATCATCGAGACTTCGTCTGGGGAACTCGACGCCGTGAAAGAGGAGATCAAGCGAATGAGAGATCTCACCGATCAACCATTCGGTGTCAATATCGCTCAGGCGTTTGTCAAAGACCCTGCGATCGCCGAGTTTGTTATCGAGCAGGGAGTCAGATTCGTTACCACTTCTGCCGGGTCACCGACGAAGTACACGGCAACATTGAAGGCCGCCGGTCTGACCGTTTACCATGTCGTTCCCACGTTGCAGGCTGCCCTGAAAGCCGTCGATGCCGGAGTTGACGGTCTCGTCGTCGAAGGCGGTGAAGGTGGAGGATTTAAGAGCCCGACGCCGGTATCCACCATGGTGCTGCTGCCGCTCATTCGGTCTCAGGTGGATGTGCCGATCATTGCTGCCGGTGGCATCTGCGACGGCATGACAATGGCCGCGGCATTCGCTTTGGGCGCCGAAGGTGTCCAGATGGGAACACAGATGGTCGCTGCAAAAGAATCGCCGGTGCACGACAATTGGAAACAAGCGATCGTCAGCGCAGCGGAAACCGACACCATTTTCCTTAACGAACAATTCTCCCCGGCACTGCGAGCATTGCGAACCGGTCGCTCTGAGCGACTTTCACAGGCCGACCACAACGTCTTCGGTGAGTTTGGGAACGCGAAAGATCTTTACTTCGGGGGCGACATGGAGGCCGCTATCGCCCTCTCAGGTCAAGTTGCTGGCCGTATCGACGACATTCGCTCGGTGAGCGACATCATTGCGTCGGCCATCAACGAATTCACAGCAACCGTTGCTCGCCTCTCCTGAGGAATCATTCACCTCGGTATTGCGGTTCTCGACGGGACGCAAATGCGTTGATCCCCTCACGGCCATCAACGGTTGCCATCGACTTGACGATCTCTTGTGCTTCGCGTTCACCTGCCTCTTCGAGCGATGATTCATAACCTTCGTAGATAAGGCGCTTCGCCACACCAATTGATCGTGAGGCACCGGCAGCAAGATTTTCCGCTAGCGAGGTCGCAGTCGCATCGACATCTTCATCAGGAACCACCATGTTGACAAGCCCCCAATCGAGAGCTTCTTGAGCACTCAACACCCGGTTGGTCAAGGTCAGTTCCATCGCTCGACGCAACCCGATATGGCGTGCAAGGAAATACGTTGAGGTTCCGTCGGGTGTCATTGCTGCCTTGGTGTACCCCACCGTGAACTTTGCAGACTCGCCAGCAACCACGAGATCAAATGCACACATGAACGACAGACCTGCACCACCTGCGGCACCACGAACTCCGGCGATGAACGGTTTCGGAACTCGATTCATGCGATAGGTCGCAGCGTGGTAGTCGGTGACAAGCCCAGAGGCGATTGCGGGAAGCTCGTCACCGAGCGAAGCGAACTCTTTCAGGTCGCCACCTGCGGAGAACACCTTGCCTTCGGCTGTCACCGCTACCGACTTGACAGTTGGATCATGTTCGATCGCAATCATCACTTCCCGAATATCTTTCGAGAAATCAACGTTCATTGCATTTGCGCCCTGAGGGCGGTCGAGACGAAGATGAGCGACGCCGTCAGCGACGCGGTACGACATGGTTGAGAGATTCATCTCTCCATGGTGGCATTTCACCCCAGTTGGCGAAGAAGGCGAACCGCGCTGACCTGCTGCGCAACTCCAAGTTCTTGGGCGAACACTGCAACCCGTAACTCTTCGATCATGAACCCGAGTTCTTGAAGAGTGTCTGGCTCCGAGCCATTCGGGTACTCCGCTAGCCGCTCAGCGAAGCGACGTTCAACCAGCGCTACCTCTCGCATGCCGGCAATATCGCGTTCTACCCGGCCGGCGAGATGTTGAAGCCGGTAGCGAACTCCATTCACCCAGCGCTCGAGGTCGTCGATGCGATCCATGCCGACCTTTGCCAACATCCCTGGGCCAACGAGACGATCGAGATGATCATGGACATCAGTTCGAATGCTCACTGCTCCGGGAGCTCGCAAGCGTTCGAGCATCTCGACCACCTGGCGAGCAATGTCAACGATCGCAAGACCTTGATTCACAAGGTCGATGAGCTCCACCGGCGACTTCGTGCGCATCGCCTGGCACAACACTTCGAATTCGGATGTCGACCTACTGATGCCATGTTGTTGGATGACGCGATCAGCGATTGCGGTGATCGCATCATCGAGAAATGCTTCAACCCCAAGCCCGACCAAGGAAAGACCGAGTTGGCGGTCATTATCGATCATTCTTCGAACTGGGCCTCGCGCCGGACTCGCTGCGAGCAACAACAACCGACGAACTCCCTCATGCAACAGCCGCTCGGCAAGCACGTGGTCGGTGACGACGCGAAGCGAAACGCTGTCACCCCGGTCGAGCAAAGTCGGATACGCCCGCAGTGTCTCGTTGCCGTCAGTCCACTCCAAGACGTCAGGCAAAGTGCCGAGATCCCACTCGGTAATTCCACTCCGCTCATCGATCGGGGCCGATGACGCCAGCATCTGGCGGGCTTGGGGACGCACGATGTCTCGAATTGTTCCCAAGTCGTCACCAAATGCGTACACCTCACCGTCGGCATCACTCACCACGATGTGAATGATGAGGTCAGGTGATAGTCGACCAAGGTCAAAATGGTGATCGGCAACGGTGACTCCCGAGACCTCGGTGAGCGCAGCCGCTAACGCTTCAGCAAATGGCCGACCGTCGGGTTCACCAATGACATTTATTGCCGCTGACAGCGTGTCGGCAGCCGGAATAAGGCGCCGGCGAACGTCTTTCGGGAGTGAACGGAACAACGCCTCAGCGAGGTCGCGCCGACGACTCGGCACGTGCCAGTCGAGGTTCACTCCACTGAACTGATTTACCGAGATGAGGGGAAGATGTAATGTCACGCCGTCAAAGGGGCTCTCCACGTCGTGCCGGTAGGTCAGCACGTACTCGGCGCCATCGCGATCTGCCCACACTTCGGGTGAGCCAGCGTCAAGGAGTGTCGCTACTTCAGATTCAGGGAGATCTAACAGGTACGGTGTTGTCGACCGCTGGTCGCGCCACCATCGGTCAAAATGCCTCGTCGATGTGATGTTCGGGGGAAGCACATCGTCATACAGACGATGCAAATCACCTACATCTCCGGGAGGGCCTCGCCTACTGCGCTCCCCCAACTGCTCCCATTCCTCAAGACGCGCACGGTTGCGAGAGATAAATCGTTGGCGGCGACGCCATCGCTGATCGACGTCACCAGCAATGAGCGCATTCTCGATAAACATTTGGCGAGCAGCGACCTTGTCGACTGCCGACAGTGCGATGCGACGCCCCTCAACGATTGCAAGCCCATAGAGCGAGACGCGCTCTGGAATCACCGCTCGACCAGATGTTGCGCTCCACTCGGGTTCCCCATATGAGCGAGTGACCAAGTCGCCCGCAATCGGCTCAATCCATTCAGGCTGAATCGCCGAGACTCGCCGAGCCCGAAGGCGATCGGTTTCAACGACTTCAGCGGCGACTACCCATTCGCTCCCCGCCCGACCGATCGCAGACCCGGGAACAACCTCAAATCGAGCTCCCCGAGCACCTTGATATTCGACTCGTGTCCGCCGATCGCGTTGCGGCCGGCGGTCGTCTCGACGACCGATGTTCGACAACAAACCAGAAAGCACAGCCTGATGCACCCGATCGGGGTGGCCCGCATCAGTGCCAGGTCGAATACCGATCTGTCCGGCGACTTGCCGGAGTTGACTGTAAAGATCGCGCCATTCGCGCACTCGCAGCCAATTGAGATACTCATCACGACACATCCGCCGGAACGCGTTGCCCGACAGTGTTTTCTGCTGCTCTTTCACGTAATCCCAGAGCGCAACAATGCTCATGAGATCAGACCCAGGAACGATAAAGCGGCGATGTAATTCGTCGCTGCGTTCTCGCTGTTCTCGAGGACGCTCCCGAACATCTTGAATCGACAAGGCAGCTGCGATCACCAAGACCTCACGCACACAGCCATGCCGCTCTGCAGCAAGAATCATGCGAGCACTGCGCGGATCAATCGGCAACCGCGCCAGTTTTTTGCCGATCGGAGTTAGTCGATACTCCCCATCGTCTCCTTCGGTGAGAGCACCAAGTTCGTTCAGCAGCCGGTATCCGTCACGAACCATCGACGATTCAGGGGGCTCAATGAACGGAAAATCAGTCACGTCACCCAACCTGAGATCGGTCATCTGCAAGATCACCGATGCGAGATTGGTACGAAGAATTTCAGGCTCGGTAAATTCGGGGCGTTCCGCATGATCACCTCCATCCCATAAACGGATACAGACCCCTGGCGCAACCCGGCCACACCGACCCGCACGCTGCGCTGCCGATGCTTGCGAGATGTCCTCAATTGGAAGTCGTTGCACCTTTAAGCGACGCGAATATCGACTAATCCGCGCAGTGCCGGTGTCAATGACAGCCCGCACCCCAGGCACGGTGATCGATGTTTCCGCGACATTTGTCGCCAACACGATTCGTCGACCCGAATGAGAAGCGAACACCCGCTGTTGCTCTGCCGCCGACAGCCTGGCGTACAACGGCAAAATCTCTGTTTGAGGCAACTCAAGTTGTCGAAGTGCGTCTGCTATGTCGTGAATTTCTCGTTCCCCTGAGAGAAAAACGAGGATGTCTCCGTCGACGTCTTTGGTCAACTCAGTGACACCATCGATGATGGCCTCAACCTGATCGGTGCCATCAGCAACCGGCCGGTACCGAAGTTCAACGGGGTAGACCCGCCCCTCAACGGTGAACACCGGGGCTGCGTTGCCGTTGTGGTCAGCAAAATGCTCGGCGAAGCGGTCGGTATCGATTGTTGCTGACGTCACTATGAGATGGAGTTCAGGACGTCGGTATAACAACTGCCGCAGATACCCCAAGATGAAATCGATGTTGAGACTGCGCTCATGCGCCTCGTCGACAATGATGGTGTCGTAGCGGCTGAGATCAGGATCTCGAGAGAGTTCGGCAAGCAAAATACCATCGGTCATCACCCGAATCTGTGTGTCCGCGTTGACCTGATCGGTAAACCGCACCGAGAACCCAACCTCTGAACCCAGCGCCACCCCTAGTTCGGTGGCGATTCGATCAGCAACCGACCGCGCAGCTACCCGACGAGGCTGGGTATGGCCAATGAGGCCGGCCGTACCACGGCCAGCCCGTAGACAGAGTTTTGGGAGTTGCGTACTCTTTCCTGATCCAGTTTCTCCGGCGACAACAACGACTTGATGGTCTCGAATGGCATCGACAAGTTCGTCGGCATAATGCGCAATCGGCAACTCCTCCGGAATTCGAACCTGTTCGAGTTTGATCGACATAACGGCGACGACGGTAACCGCTGAGAACTAGCGTCGGTCACATGGCCCATTGGTTGATGAAATCTGAACCCTACGTATTTTCTTACGACGACCTCACAAAGGTGAAGCGCGAAGGATGGGATGGCGTGCGAAATTATCAAGCACGGAACTTCATGCGCGAAATGAAGAAAGGTGACCTCGTCATCTTCTATCACTCAAACGCAACCCCTCCTGGGGCTGCTGGCGTTGCCAAAATCGTTAAAGAGGCTGAGCCCGACCCGACACAATTTGATCCTGAATCGAACTATTTCGATCCAAAAAGTTCCCCCGACAGCCCCAGATGGGACTGGGTGACCCTCGGGCCAAAGAAGCGACTGAAGTTTGTTTCCCTCGACGAGTTGCGTGCGATGCCTGAGCTTGAAGAGTGTCGACTACTCGCCCGAGGTAACCGACTCTCGGTGATACCACTCACCGAAGCCGAGTTTGATGCGATCGTTGCGGCAGGTTCTTAAGGTTTACGACTCACGAATCGAGCGCTCACGCTCACCCCAACGACAACCGCTCCTGCGATAAGCATCGTGAAGGCAGGTGCAGCTACGCGTCCGACCAGACTGTCGGCGATGGCGCGTATCATGTCAACGCGTGCAACTCCGTCGATAGGCAGTACACCAGAGATTCGACTCAAGCCGAAAAGAACGACGCCGGCGAGAAGTAAGGCAACACCCAGAGGAAGCAATCGGCGAAGAAACGCAGCGGGTGACAGCACGAGCATCAACGCTGCGGAGACGACTGCGAGAGCAAGCCCGATGTTCGACCACATTCGAACCGAATCGACGACACCTAAAAGATCCACATCGCTCTCCGTGCGTTCAAGGACGATCGGTTCAATACCTTCGAGCAACGAGCCTTCGTCAATCGCATTAAGCACTTCACCGGTAGCCGTCTCAATAAGGCCCTCGTCAACTTCAATTCCAAACTCTTCTGCTATTTCAGCAAGTTCGCTCGATTCAGTTACCGCCGCAAGCTGATCGAGAGCCACCGAAGCAAGTTTGTTGACGTCAACTTCGGCTGACTCCGCGCCTTCGAAGAAGACGTCATACGCAGCGACGCTCACGTCATCTTTAAACGCAGCAAATTCATTACTCGACAGCACGGTTTCGACTGCTAGGCGAACCGTCTCGTCATCGGCGTATTGGCTGATCATCGGATCAGAGGCGAACTGGTTCGCTATCTCATCAACAAGTTCCGTTCGCACTTCAGGCAAGTCAGTGACCTCGCCAACAATTGCTGTCACCGATTCGGCTGAACCTGCGATTCCGAGCACCACACGTCCGAGAGCGAAGGCCACGATGCCAATCGACATCGTGATGCTCGCAATCACGACGATGATTCTTCGGACCAGCACCCTTACAGGCTAGTCAGACTGATATCAGCCACATGCAAGAACTGGTCTTCTGTGCTGGCAGCCGCCTAATCGTTCATGCGACGGTGACCGGCCTCCCAGTCCTCTTCCGCTGGTTGCTCTACAAGTCCGCCAAGGATGTTCAGTTGAGGCGTCTCTCGCAGCGACCGTTTCATTTCCGCGAAACCGGGGAACGCAGCGAGGGTATTCACCGACTCCCATAACTTCACCGCATCTGAGCCCCGTGGGATTCGAGATATCACCGGCCCGAAGAATGAAAGACCGTCCTCTCCGAACGAAATGATTGGCGTACCAACGTCTCGGCCTGTGCGAGACAGGGCCATCTCGCCTTCGGCCTCGATCATTTCGTCCCACGCGGTGTCATCAGCTGCGCTTGCGAAGTCGAGGTCGATGCCAGCCGTGGTGAGCACCTCGACGAGGTGATCAGGGGTCGAAAGTCGATCTCGCATGCCTGACCCCCTCGGCTTGTCGAAATATGACTCCCCGTAGGCGGTCACGACAGGATCAAGCGCGTCTCTCCCGAGTTCGTGTCGAATTCGGGCAGCGACCCGAAGCATTCGCAAACCTGCCGTGTGGCCGAATTCGTAGCCCGGAGGAAAATGGGTGGGGTAATCCTTGTCTTTGTTGATGAGTCGCAGCGAAATAAACCGCCAGTCCACCGTCAGGCCGATCTCGGAGCGCACCTCCTCAATCCAGCGCGAGGCCAACCACGCGAACGGGCATACCGGGTCCCAGAAAAACTCAATCGTGCGATCTGGGTCGCGTGGTGGGGGCGTTGTCGGAATGGGGTTTGACATACCTAAAACGCTACGGTCATCGTGTGGCCGTCAACGACCTGAACCTCAGCGATTTCAGGCTAGGAGTGCAGCAGTTTCTGCGCGCGTCGAATGATGCCGGCATTGGCTGTCGTGAGTACGGCACCATTCTTCCTCCGGCCCTCATCAATGACGCCAAGGTGTGGCAACACGCAATCGCCGAAGCAGGCTTTGCGGGAATCGACTGGAGCACATCACATCATGGCCAAGGACTCTCTGAAGCTCACTCGGTCATCTGGTACGAAGAATGTGCCCACGCTGGGCTTGCTCCCTACGCCAATTTTCAAGGGTATGTGCTCACCGCTGGTGCAGTACGAGCATTTGGCACACAAGAACAAGTCGATACCCACCTCCCCCACATCATCGATGGGTCGATCATCTGGTGCCAGTTGTTTTCCGAACCGGGCTCTGGGTCAGACCTGTCGAGTCTCCGCACCAAAGCCGAACCCGACGGGGATGGCTGGCGCATCACGGGTCAGAAAATTTGGACAAGCACTGCGCAAGTTTCACAATGGGGAATACTTCTTGCCCGCACTGACCCGGGGTCACGGGGGGCGCGAGGCATCTCGTTCATGCTTATCGACATGAACCAACCTGAGATCGATGTTCGTCCGATCCGCCAGATGACCGGTGACACAGAATTCTGTGAAGTGTTCCTCGACGGTGCCTATGTTGCTTCTGAAGGTCTACTCGGCGATGCACATTCGGGTTGGCAGGTTGCGACAAGTGTTCTTGCTGATGAGCGGGCGGCGGTGGGCGCAGCATCAATTCGACTCGATCGACGACTTGATCGATTGGGTGATGACCCGGGAACCGAGCTTCGCGATCGAGGGTTTGCCCTTCGCCGTTTACTCGACCGATCGGGCGCAAACCCTCGGCTGGGCCCTCTCTCGAAGCTTGCGATGACCGAGTTCGAAAGTCAACTCAGTCGCGCTGTTCTCGATACGCACGGTGCTGATGCAATGCTCACCAATGACGATACGGAACCGTTCTTATACGCCCCGGGGATGCGCATTGCTGGAGGCTCAAGCGAAGTGCAACGAGATCTTGTTGGCGAACGACTGCTCGGCCTCCCCCGTGCCCCTAAACCACCATCGAATTAGTGGGGTCAGTCGGCTGACGTCGAACGTGAATTGCTCGAGTTCTAGCTAACCGCGTAATCGACCTCGTAAGCCACTGACTCGGCGTTCCGAGCTCTTCAGCGCAGCGATAACTGCTGCTTGCGACCCAACAAGCGTGACTCGTCGACGAGCCCTTGTGACCGCCGTATACAACAGCTCTCGCGTCGCAAGGCGAGACTGTTCAGGCGGAAGCACAACGACGACGTGGTCGAACTCCGAGCCCTGGCTCTTATGGATCGTCATTGCATGCACCGTCGCATGGTCAGCCAACGCCGTCGGTTCAACGAGGCGCGGGTCCGATGAGCCGAAGGCAATTCGAAGACGATCGCCATCAGCAATCACGACTCCAACGTCACCATTGAAGAGCCGCTGAGTTGGTTCATTTCTCGTCACCATGACTGGCTGACCGAAATACCAACCGCGGGTGCGCACACCTTCGCTCTCAAGGAGCTGTTCGTTGAACAGATTCCATCGGTCGACACCAAATGGCCCGCGACGGTGCGCGCACAATATGCGGAACTCGTCGAGTTGCTGTAGGGCCGCGGCAATATCTCCATCTCTGGCTTTTGTCACAAGGCCCAACGCGTGCTGCCGCATAAATGCATCGACATCAGCGGATTGCTCAACGATTTCGAGCAACATGCCGTCATGTTGTGTGCCATCGGCACCAGATGGGTTTGAAATTTCATCGAGCACAGCAAGTGCGGCCTGTTCATCGCCGATGAGCACAGCTGTCGAGAATCGGCCGATAATGCTGTCAGCGGGGAATCGATGCGTCTCAGTGAGTTCAGCCACACATTGACGAGCGCTGCCGTCCGTTCCTGCGATATCTCCGAGGACGGATCCCGCATCAACACTTGCCAGTTGGCCTGCATCACCGACCAGCACGAGTCTCGCGGAGGGGTGCAAAGCATCTAAAACAGCATCGAATAGCGGCAATGACAGCATCGAGGCTTCGTCGATGACGATCAGATCGTAGGGAAGCGAGTGTTGGGCGTTATATCGAAATCCACCATCAGGGCGTGCTCCTAACAACCGGTGAACAGTTGACGGCGAGAGCATCTGGATCGCAGGCGCTATGGCTGCGATCGAGGTATCGGCTGCTGCCGAGAGCAAGGTGATCGATTCGGAGATGCTCTCTGACATTCGGGCCGCTGCTTTGCCTGTCGGGGCAGCAAGCGCAACACGGGAAGTAGAGCAATTGATGAGTTCGTCAGCAACGAGCGCGGCAACGGTTCGTGTTTTTCCACTTCCTGGTGGCCCTGTGAGCACGCCGAGTCGAGTTGCGGCACAGATATCTACCGCGCGTTGCTGAGCCAGCGTCAGAACAAGGACGTCGCTCACCAGAGAGGATGAGGTCCGCGACAGTTGCGTACCCGCCAGCGCTCTCAAACAGTCTGCAACGCGGCACTCATGCTCAAAAAAGCGCCGCATATAGACGAGGTCATTGTCCACAACGAGCGGAGATTGTGTTGATGTCACCAAAGGGCTTACACCAAGTTGTCGATACCACTCGACAATGTCGACGGGCCAAGGGAGATTCACAACATCATCAACTGCACCCAGTGATCGCAGCTCGGCATGAGCGAGCGTGTCATCACGAATGCGGTGAAGATCTACCGCGGTATGGCCCGATTGAGGCGCAGCAATCGCAAAGGCAAGTGCGAGGATTTCGTGATCACCTACTTCGCCGCATATTTCAGCGAGCGAGACCGCTACGGCGAGGTCGGGTCGGGAGATTGCGCCAGCAACAACCCAGTCGTCGAGACGTTCAAGCAGAAGTCGTTGACTCTTTAGACCGGTCATGACGATTTTCCTTGACCAAAAAGTTCGTCAACTGCATCAAGTACATCTGCCGTTGGCTGCCACCACATCACGCCGCGGATGTCATCTAGGGGTTGCGAAGGAACCATCCCGCGGACAAACAGATACGCCGCTCCGTGCAGCACATCATCAGGATTGAGTGCTGGATGTCTGCGCCGCAGGAATCTTCGAAAGGCCACGAGGTAGAGCAATGCCTGAAGCGGATAACCGTGGTGATTCATTTCATTAGTCATCTCGTCTCGGGTGAACCGGGTATCGTTACCGATTCGGTTGGTCTTGTAGTCCGCAATGAAATACGAACCATTGACACGGGCGACGAGGTCGATCGATCCGGTCAACATCCCGGTAATTGGCACCGTGACACCACCGCCAGCAACCTGTTGGAACCATGGCCAAAACGGGTCGTCGGCAGGCAATCGTGACGCAACTACACCTGCGACCGCCTCGGCACTGGAGCCCGACAGGGGTAAGAGGAAATCGAGTTCATCGAGACGATTGTTGCGAGAAATTGAGGCGAGATTCACATCGCCGAGCGGGCCCCCCAGAGGGGCCTTCAACATCACAGATAATCCTTGAGCCAGCACACCCGGGTCACAATCGATTGGCTGGTACTGCATGTATTCGTAACACAGCTCGCTGAGGTCGTCTTCGACCGACGACGACGTGAAATCAAGGTGTTCAAGTAGCGAGTGAACGAGCGTGCCAAATGCAGCCGAGCCTGGAATTGCTTGGAGCGTCGTCATTTGATTCAGCTCGACAAGAGACTCTTCTTCATTCGTCGCGCCAGGTTCGTCAAGCCCTCCGATGACTGGGATTGCGTCATCTTTCGACAATGAACGCTCAGCGTCAGCCTGCAACGCCCGTTCGATCGAAGTGAAGGACCAGACTTTCCACGGCTCATCAAAGACCCGATCGTTCGAACTCACCAACAAAGATGAGTCGTCAACCTGTTGAGGCTTTTGCTTCACCGGCCCGGGACGGGAGTCAACCTGCACGTGCTCAAGTGCCTGAGGAATTCGGGCTGAGAGGCCCGTGAGATCTCCCCCACACGACTGTTCTAAAAGATCGTTGAGCGGCCGTTTACCGTTGGTGTAACCCGGCACTGTCCACAGCACGAGTTTGTGGACGGCGCGTGTAAGTGCAACATACAGATTACGGCGCTCCTCGCCAATCGATTCTGCGTCAGCACAACGTTTGACCCGCATCACCGCTTTCGCTTGCGACTTCCCACCCGTCACCCAATAGGTATTGAACTTCCGGCCGCCCTCGTCTGGGATTTCAGCATGAGGTAATCCTTTTGAGTTGCTCGTGCTCGTCCACAGCGTCGGGCAGAGCACAACAGGAAATTCAAGTCCTTTCGCTTTGTGGATGGTCATGACACTTACGGTGTCGTCATCTCGGTCGAGGCGACGATTGAGCACATCGCCTGCCGCTCGGTCGCTTGATGTCTTCTTCAGTTCTTGGAACGCCGTCTCAAGTTGGGCGGCACTACATGGAAATCCTCGGGTGCTGCGGTGCAAAAGTTCCGCGATGTGTTCGATGTCGGTGAGCAAGCGCTCACCTCCTACACCAGCGAGAACTCGCTGTTGAAATCCGGATCGTCTCAACACGGCAAGTAGTTGTGAGACGCCTCCGATTGTCAGGGCACGGACTCGATGCTGTTGTTCTTCGAGTAGCGCTGCTTCGTCTTCACCATCGAAGTCATCAAGTCGGTGAACGTCGATACCTCCAAATACGCCGATCGCTGCCGTTCGTGCGAGACGAAAATCGGTTGGTCGCTGCAGGCTGCGGATGAGAAGATGCCAATGTCGTGCTGCAGATGATTCGAGCACAGAATCAGTTCCACTCGTAACAGCCGGAACGCCAGCTGATCGAAGGGCAGTCGCAAAGGTTTCCGCATCAGCATTCGACTTGACGACAATGCCGATGTCTGATGGACGTAACTTCTCCGCAAGTCGCTCTGGTTGCCTGATGATGCGAGTCTCATTGAGAAGTCGAGATACTTCTTGAACCGTGTCAGCAATCACCCAACTCCGCGCCCTGTCGGCGTTGACGACACCTTTTTCATTGGACGGTGGCTCGACCGATCGAATCTGCATCGGAGGACGATCGTCGTCAAGGCCGCAGGCCTGCATGTCGTTTCCAGGCCGAACACTCTCGAATGTGACGCGATCGTCACCGAACGTCGATTGAGCGAACACGTGGTCAAGTGCCACCAGCATCTCGGCATCTGATCGATAGTTGGTGTCGAGATGAAATCGCTGGCCACCATTTTCATCCGCGTAATCGACAGCGCTGAGATATGCCGACAACTCCGCTCCACGGAAGCGATAAATCGATTGCTTGGGATCGCCCACCACAACGACTGGCACGGCGGCAAGCCCTAAGCGATGCTCGAGGAAGGCCGTGCGGAAGATGTCCCACTGGACTGTGTCGGTGTCTTGAAACTCATCAACGAGAACCAACCGAAAACGTGAGCGTAGTTCAGCAATGATCCCTTGTCCTCGGGCTTCGTCAATCAACAATTTGCGGGTATTAACGAGCATCGAATCGAAGGTGCCACGCCGCCATCGTCGCCGGCGACGGTTGACTTCAGCTACGGCAGTTTCGACGACATCAATAATTTCCGTTACCTCGGCTTGAACCTCCGATGAAGCTTCCGGGAATTCAGCCATTCGGGCATCGGGCAGCGATAGACGGTCGTGGACTGCGGTGATCACACGAGATGGATGCGAAATGTTGTGCTTTCCAGCAAGGATGACATCGTGCACGACCTCATTGACTTCGTCGTGATCGGATGCGATATCACTAGTTCCAGCACCAACAGAGGTGAGCAATCGCTGGCAAAAGCCATGAATTGTCGACACCGTCATCGCATCAAATTCAGAAAGGGCCTGCTGTAGGTGTTCGAGTCGAGATTGGCGGCCCTCATCATCGCCATGATCTGGGTCGATCAGCAATTTGTCGACCGTGTCGTCGATGTCATCCCACTTCTTGCGAGGTGCTTGAAGTGCCTCGATGCCCTGCACGATGCGCAAGCGAAGGCGTCCCGCAAGTTCAGCAGTTGCGGCATCAGTGAATGTCACTACACACACTTCTCGGGGGCTGAATTCGCCCCGGGCAAAACCGAGTACGGCGAGACCGGTTATCGAGTAGGTCTTGCCCGTACCGGCCGATGCTTCGAGGACTGTGAGTCCTGACATTGGAGCCCTCGAGATATCAAATGGCGAACTTGAGGTCATGATGAGACCTCATCCATCGAGCGCAACACGCCCGAACTATCAGTGATGTCAAACGAGCGGACTATGGGGGCGAACCAAGTGTCGATTTCACTTAAGAACGAGGACGTGTCAACTAGGTCGTTATAGCCGAGATCAAAGAACAACTGGTGTGCCGGCAGTTCGCGCTCACCAGGCCGATGTCGCTCTCCCTCCCATTCGCTTCTTGGTTTCCCACCGCAACAGTGAGCAAGCGCTACTCGTGGAAAGACCGGCACTGGTCGGGTAAGAACCTCTTCTCGAAAGCGAAGCAACACATCAAAGAGCTCATTCGGGTTGACATCGCTACGCAATGTCGCCGTGATGTGACGAACCGGTGACGTTGCGGTGCCTGAGCGGTACATCGAAAGCCGCCACTGCGTCTCTGGCTGGGCAACTGAAAGCGCGATGAGATCAACCAAACGGTCACAAAAGCGATCAGCGAACGATGATGAGGCAGCGATGTCGAGGAGGACTGCGCCGTACAGCGAGTCAACTACGCCACTCACGCCTGGAGTCGTCGCTGTTTCGCCGAGGCGAACGTCAAGCGATGCGGTGACAAGTGGGAGCTCAACGCCATCAGATGAGAGAGCCGAAATGATCGCACCCGACTCATCTTGGGCTTGTTGCAGCGATGCCGCTCCGTACGCCCCAGGGGGTACGTCACCAGAAGCGACCAGATACGCGACCCAGTCTTCGGGGTGACCATCTTGTAAGGCAGCCGATAACAGGCCGTTTCGCAAACCAAAACGATCAAAGCCATCAAGAGAGAGCGGAATGTTCGAACCGATTTCTCGATCGGACTCTCGGAAGGTTGCGAGGTAGAGCCGTTCGTCACAAAACGTTCTCACCGGCCGGCTAAATGCGTCGCGCAAGTCCGCCACAGTTGTTGCGCCCGCATGACGCGCAGGAAGCACCGGTAAATCTGATTGCTCAGCGCGTTGATACCGCCGCGCCATCGCTGCGTCGACTGCGCTTCGATCATGACTCCAGGGGCGGTCACTCACCTCAGGGTGGACCACGAAATTCGTTTCGGACCACGTCTGTCGTGGGTGATTCACCGTCGAGAATGATCGACTGGTGAGCTCGCCCAGCGCATCGATAAGTTCGCTCAGCGCCGCCGGTGGCGAGACCTCCGCTCCCGTGCGAACGTCGAATCCGGTTGAACAGACGATGAGTCTCTCTTGTGCGGACAGCACAGCATCAAGCAATTGGGCCTGGTACTCGCTTCGTGCATCACGATCACCAATGCATTGGGGAGACTGCGTGAGATCGTCAGGATTGCCGAGAGCGCTCGGTTCACTTTCTCGGTCAATACCTAGCAGGCACACAACCCGGTGTGGTACCCCGCGCAGCGCCGTGAACGATGACACCGTCACGCGCCCTGTTAGGAATCGAGGCAGCCCCTTTGTTGCCAACAGCCTTGACGAGACGATGACAGAGAGATCAGCGGGCTGAGACACCACGGACGCTGATGTCTCTCCAACACGTCGGATCTCGTCCAGCAACTCGTCAAACAGGCGATCGATTGCCCGCCACCAGAAAACTTCATCGTCATTTACAGATATGAGTTGTCCCAACGACTGCCGGAGGACTGCAAACCATTCTTGGGGCGTAGCCGGATGGCCAAGTTGCTCACAACAGTCATGTAATTGCTGCGCGAACATCACGGCCTTTCCTAAGGGCCCGATGTCGTCAAAGGTCACGCCTGGCAAGGCCGCTGTTCGGCCACCAATCAGGTCGGGCCCACTCGCCGAGGTCGCAGCAGCGGCGATGAGTCGATGTAATGCGTCTAACAGTGTGAACGCGCCGAGGGGCTCGATTCCGACAAATTGTTGATCATCTCCGTCAAGGCCCCAGCGAGCATTCGCTGCGATAAGGAGTTCGCTTACCCGTTCAACTTCAGATGCATCGAGACCGAATCGCTGTCGAACGACCGGGTGGGTCATGAGTTCGACAACATCAGATGCACGAAAGCGCCGATCGAGTAGCCGAAGGAGTTCTTGCCCGACTGAAGCGATCGGGTTGGTGATACCTATCGAACGGTCGGCGATCTGCACCGGAATCTCGGGAAGTCCAGCTTCGGGGCTTCCTGCGAACACCGCCTGCACGAGTGGAGCGAAACGCTCAACATCATGTGTGAGCACAACGACGTCGCGGGGTTCGAACACCACCGAACCATCGCTGCGACGCTCGTTGAAGAGATGAATAAGGTGGTCTCGCAACACCTCTACCTGTCGAGTCGCTCCGAAGGTTTGATGAATGACAACGCTGCGATCGGGAGCAGCCTCGCCGTCAAGGCATTCATCTCGCAAAATTGCGTTCTGAAGAGATGACAGCAGACTGGTGCTCTTAGAATCTGCGGTGGCCTTTTCACTGTGCACGGGGCCCACAATCTCACCATTCGCCACGCTCACCGTGTCGATCAGCAGCGTGTGCCCCTCTTCGTTTGTGCGTCCCCAAACTTCGTTTAGACGAAAGCCGGCAACAAAGCGATGATGGCCATCGCGTAACACCGGGAATCGCAACTCTTCACTCAGACCTGTACGCACAGACTCCCACCGAGCCGTCGACGAGGCTGGGGCAAAGAGGACGACCTCGATAACTGACGACAGCACCCGGAAGAGATCAAGTTGAGGTTGGGGCATCGTCGTCAACCCAAATACGAAAACACGCTCGGGCAAGGACCCATCCACAACAAGATCGTTTGGAACGCGTTGGGTGAAGTCGTCAAAGTTTCGAGCGTCTGATTGCCCAATTCGGGCTTCAAGTTTCCGCCACAGTTCAGGCTGCCATTGTTGATGGTCGGCTAGTGCCTGCAGCGCCCCGTCTACATTTTCGCCGTCAGACCACCGCCTCACCATGTGTGGCCGATACAGGATGTAGCGGTCAAACACATCAGCAATTGCACGGGCTCGAAGCAGGTCGTCAACACCGTCTTCGTTTTGCAGGGCGTGAATCGCCCAGGTCAATGGCCCTGTCTCCCAGAGCCCGAGCTTCGACTCAAGATTGAAAGCGGTTTTAAGAAATTTCGCAGGGTACGCAAAGTTGATATTCGAGCAGATGCCGATGCGGGTTGCAATCGCATGGGTCAACCAAGAACGCACGCCATCGCCGGGGACAACGATCGACTCAGGCGTGAATGGGTCGTTTGGCGAATCGCTCAGATGCTCGACAAGACGGTCAGCAAGAGTCTCGAGGTCATTGGCGACGACGAGCTGCATTCCCATTCACTTGATCGTACGCGGTGGGTGTGACGTCGATGTTGGTGATGACCAGCATTTTCACTGCAACCGACACCTTCCGGCGGCGGTAGCCTTTCCACGTCATCCCGCCCTCGTAGCTCAGGGGATAGAGCATCGGCCTCCGGAGCCGTGTGCGCAGGTTCGAATCCTGCCGAGGGCACCAGCAATGGCGCTATCGCACGGCGAATAAGTCATAGACAACCGACATTGTGTTTCGACCTGCTGACGCAATAAAGACGGTGTTGTTGAGCCATTCAAGACCGGGGCCACCACTCTCGAGGTTGACTTGGAGTCTGAAGTAATACTCGTTTTGAGCGACATCCTCGCCGGCTGCGACCCTTGCCAACACCTCAGCAGGCCCATGGCGAAATCCGCTCGTTGCGAGATAGATCAACGACCCGTCATCAGTGCGTGCCGAATAGCGGGTATCGATTACTGCGGTTCCATCATCAGACACCATCTGCCAGTCGGCACCGCCATCGAGAATTTCGGCATTCAGCAGCGGGCCTGTTATCGACCCGCCAGTGATGGGGATGATCCGACGCTGCCCAGTAAGAACCGGCCCGAGTTCTAAGGGTTCGCCAAGTTCGACATTGACATGAGCGACAAACTCCAACTCAGGAACGTGATGAGGAGACGACACGGAACGATCGGCGATTCTCAGACAGGACGGTGTGTCGGGAAAGACACCGGGATGTTGCGCGGCCCTCGAACCTGGCCGCCAGCCCATGTCACTGCATCAGCATCAGCGAGTTCAAACTCCGGAACCATTTTCAAGAACTCTTCGATGGCTACCTGCATTTCCATGCGAGCAAGGTTTGATCCAGCGCAACGATGGATACCTGAACCGAATGCAATATGTCGGTTGTGCTCCCGATCGATGATCACTTCCTCCGGGTTGTCGAACATTGCCGGATCGCGGTTCGCAGCAGGGAAGGTCAGCATCACTCGATCGCCTGCCTTGACCTCACGATCACCGAGCATGGTGTCGTAATTTGCGACTCTGGCCATCGTCACCGGTGAATACGCGCGGAGAAATTCTTCAATTGCGGTTGGAATGAGGTCGGGCTCGTCGACAAGTCGCTGACGATCTTCGGGGTGCGTTGCGAGGTGCAACAGCGCTGAGCCGATTGAACTCCACGTCGTGTCGATCCCGGCGATGAGCATGAGGCCGACATTGCCTCGAATGACTGGCATCGGAACGGGCTCGCCATCAAGTTCGGCATCGAGCAGGAATGAGATGAGATCGTCACCTCGGTTCTCTTGCCGGTACTCGATCTGTTTCAAGAAGAATTTTCTGATGATCGAGGCGTAGTGCTCACGAATTTCGTCATCTTGCAATCCGAGTTCAAGTGCGCCCTGCACCCATGTCGTGAATTCGTCGGCCATCTCAGGCTCGATGCCAAGAATTGCGGCGATGATTCGGGGCGGGATCTGACGTGCGTATTGCTCTGCGATGTCAGCAGATCCCTCTTCAATGAATTCACGGATCAGTTGTCGGCACAACTCTTGGGTGTGCTCTCGGTACTTCTCAACCGCCTTCGGCGAAAAGAACGGCAGCATAAGCCGTCGTTCAGGGGTGTGGTTAGGTTCATCGGTGGCAATAATCGAGCGAATACGGTCGCCGTTCGCGTCATACGACTGTGGAACTGGGGTAACGGTTATCGAGTACGACGACCAGGTTTCGGTGTCGGTCGCAATCGACCTCACTCCCTCATAGGTCGTGGGCATGAACGTGACCTCGCGGCGCTCAGTGCGGGCGAACGGGCATCCCTGCTCACGTAGCTCACCCCACACCGAATACGGATCTTTCACGAACTCCGGATCAAAGATCTCGAAGTCATTTGCCCAATCTGATACCGGATCAACTGCGGTCATCATTCCCCCTCGATGATGTTGCCGACGCAACTGCCTTCTGGTCGGAATCGTAGCGCACGCACCTTCGGGTGTGCACCGTGCCGTAACGCCTAGAGCCGAGAGGGGTCAAAGCCCAAAGGAAGTTCTAAGCGATGTTCCGCCAGCAGGTCGACATTTGCAAGTAACTCTGGTGTGCGACCATCGGCCACCACACAACCGTCACTCACAATGACCGACCGATCACATAGCTGCAGAGCAAGGGGAAGGTCGTGAGTGACAATGAGTTGCGTCTGCGTTAGGGAAGAGAGCAAATCAATGAGTTCACGCCTACCCGCAGGGTCAAGACCTGAGGTGGGTTCATCAAGAATGAGGACATCGGGGTCCATTGAGAGCACGGTTGCAATCGCGACCCTTCGCTTTTCGCCACCACTCAAATGATGTGGGTTTCGATCGGCATAGCCAGCAGCTCCAACCCGTTCGAGCGTTCGTTCTACAAGCTCACCAAGCTCTGCACCGCGGATTCCAAGATTCGCCGGACCAAACGCCACATCTTCGCGAACCGATGACATGAAAAGTTGATCATCTGCGTCTTGAAATACTGCGCCTACCAGACGACGAACTTCCATCAAATTCGATTCGACAACAGGAGTATCACCAATCCACACCTCGCCAGATTGAGTTGCCAAGAGGCCATTGAGATGCATTACGAAGGTGGTTTTGCCCGAACCGTTTGGCCCAAGCACTGCGACGCGTTCACCCGCATTGACGTCGATGGTGAGCCCTCTCAATGCATCCTGATGCTCCCCCGGATACCGAAAACCGAGTTCGCGAACCGAAATCGATGAAGCTGACATCACACCACCGCCATGATGAGCACCAATGCGGCACCAACCGGGCACAGCAACACGGTCAGCCACTCTTTGGTTGAAGCTCGCTGCTCAGACACCGTTGGCATCACTCCGGTGTAACCGCGAGCAAGCATCGCCTGGTGCACACGTTCTCCTCTCTCATAAGAGCGAACAAAGAGAGCCCCTGCAGACGACGCAATCGGCTTAACTTGCCACAGCCATCTCGGGTCGTGACCTCTCGCCACCATCGAGCGACGCATACGCCCGAGTTGTTCGACGAGCACGTCGATGTACCGCAGCATGAATGCAATGATCGCCACCAACAGTCGGGGAACTTTCAATCGAGTCATGCCATGCAACAGCTCTGGGACAGCGGTTGTTGCCGACAACGCAATACTCATCGTTGCGCCTAGCCCCGCTTTCGCAAGGATGTTCCACGTCGCCCAGAGTCCGTCGACCGATAGCGAGACGCCAAGCACTCGTACTGACTCGCCACCCCCGATAAACGGCACAATCAGAGCAAACATGACAAACGGAATAATCACTGACAAACGCTTCAGGTATGTCAACACGCCAATTCTCGTCGTCGCAATAACGGCCCACGCCCCTAACGCATAGAGGGCGAACGCGATCATTTCTCTTCGGGGCGTCATCGCAATCACGGCAACGACCGCAACGACCGCAATCAGTTTGGCCTCAGGCGACAAACGGTGCATTTGCGAGTTTCCGGGCACGAAGAGCCGCGAAACGGTCGAACCATGAGCTCCCGCCATGAGGTACCCGACCTACGCAGTCTGTCGACGACGGGCTGAACGAGATGCGCTCACTACGCCGCCACCGACTAGCAGCGTTATGCAAATTCCTGCTACTCCAGCAACTGCCAGGCTCACCGACTCATTCGATATTCCTGCCGTTGCATAGTCAGAGAACCAAATCGAAGCCAACGCATGATCTGTGGCTGACTCTTCAAAGCCGTTATCAATTGCAACGCGCTCAAGGCCGTCTGGGTTTGAGGCGGCAAATTGACTGACCACGACGCCGACCACCACCGCAGCAAAGACGCTGCCGATCACAAACGGTCGGAAACCGACGCGAGAAGTCACTTTCAACTCATCAGCAGACAGGTGCGCTGCACCCCGTACCAGGTCGGGTCGAGATGCCATCACCGCGGAGAGCACAAGACCGGTGATCACCGCCTCGCCAATGCCAATCAACACGTGGACACCGACCATGGCTCCAAAGACGGTGTCAAATGCAACCGGAGCAGTGGCGCCAAACAGCCATTCGATTGAGAATGCAGCCGCAGAAAGCACAACCGATATGCCGGCCGCAACCGCTCCAGCACCGACAACTCCTGCAGAGGTATCCGGCATCAACTTCCGTAACAGCACGAATGCCGCCCATCCGCCAAACGCAGTCACAATCGCCATATTGAGCGTGTTATAACCAAGCGCCGTCAATCCACCATCTGCAAACAACACGGCTTGCACGAGCACGACGACTGAAACCACCAACATGCCAACCCAAGGGCCAAGAAGCACCGCCGCCAACGCCCCACCGACCAAGTGGCCAGTAGTTCCGGCTGCTACCGGAAAATTCACCATTTGAGCAGCAAAGATAAAGGCCGCAGCAACCCCGGCAAGCGGCACCTGCCGATCACCAAGTTCACGACCGGCATAACGGACCCCAGCCGACACCGCTACGAACGCGATCACCGCAGTGATAACAGCGACAGACGGCTCCAAAAACCCATCTGGAGCATGCATGGCAATGTGCGTCACGTCTCTGAACCGTAGCGAGGGGGTTCACTTACTGCAAATCGTTCGCAGTTTACCCTCGGCCGAGCGCTTAGCCGTCTCCTCCCAGGGGATCAAACCCGCTTCCGCACAACATGTAACTCGTTACCTTTCGCAGCCCGTAAGGTAACGACATGAGTATTGATGAGGTACTGCGCGCTCAGGACTTCCGAGTCACCCGTGCCCGCACACTCGTCTGGCAGGTTCTCGACGAGGCACAGTCGCACCTCAGTGCCGCCGACATTCTGCAGCGAGTTCACGATCATGACGAATCGATCAACTCATCATCGGTGTATCGAGCGCTGTCACTCTTTTCAGAACTCGAACTTGTAAGAGAAACACGCCAAGGCGAACTCAGCACCTGGGAACCTGCACACGATGACGCCGTGATCCACCTGCGTTGCGAGCTTTGTGATACCACCATCCACTTCGACGCGCCAACCGTCAACAACCTCCGTAAGCAGGTCGGGAATATCACAAATTTCACCCCGACGTCGATCGACGTCCGCATCTCAGGCGTTTGTCAAACCTGCTCGTCTGCGACCTAACGATTTTGTCGCAAAGTAGCGCCTTAAGGAGAAGATCATGGGGCATGAAGTACTCATTGCTGGTGGCGGCATAGCTGGCCTCGCAACTGCGCTGAGCCTTCACGACGAGGGAATCGATGTCGCTGTCCGCGAATCCGTGCCTGAGATACAACCACTTGGAGTTGGAATCAACCTGCTCCCTCATGCCATTAGAGAGCTCGATGCGCTCGGCGTGCTTGACAAACTTGAGAGCGTTGGCATTGCGAGCACAACCCTCGCCTACTTCTCGGCACGCGGTCAGCTGATCTGGGAGGAACCCCGGGGACGTGCAGCTGGATACCAATGGCCACAGCTATCACTTCACCGTGGCACTCTCCAGATGGTGCTTCACCACACGGCAATCGAGCGACTTGGCGCCGACCGAGTCATTCCTGGACGCCACCTCACTGCTATCGATCACCACGACAACGGCGCCACCGCCCATTTTGAATGTCGAGACGGTAGCGGTGACACCGAGTCGGTAGATGCTGGCATCGTTGTCGCCGCTGACGGAATTCACTCAACGGTTCGCCAACAACGCTTCCCTCACGAGGGAATGCCGTTATGGAATGGAGCCTTACTGTGGCGTGGCGCAGTCGAATATGACCCCATTTTGGACGGCCGGACGATGGTCTGGGCAGGTCACCCTGACCAGAAGTTTGTTGTCTATCCAATCCGCGACCTCGACAACGGAAACCAACTTGTCAACTTCATTGCCGAGTACCGCACCGACGACCGCGAACTTCTCGAACGGGAAGATTGGAATAGAGCCGGCAATCTCGACGATTTTGCCCCGCGTTTCGATGACTGGGTGTTTGACTGGCTCGACATCCCGAAGTTGCTCCGCGCCGCTCCGGGAACGTTCCTTTTTCCCATGGTTGATCGCGACCCTCTCGATCGCTGGACCGAAGGTCGAGTCACCCTCATCGGCGATGCGGCACACCCGATGTACCCCATCGGATCTAACGGTGCCTCGCAGGGAATTCTCGATGCACGGGTACTCACGGGGTGTATTCGGTCGCATCGCAACGACCCCGACCGCGCGCTTGCGATCTATGAGGCGCATCGGCGGCCAGCAACTTCTGCAATCGTGCTCGCAAACCGCGGACTCGGTCCGGAAATGCCTATGCGCCTTGTCCATGAGCGAGCTCCAGGGGGCTTCGATCACATCGATGACGTCATCAGCCCCGAGGAAATCCTCGATGTCACCGACGGCTATCGACGAACCGCTGGCTTCGCTCTCGAAGCCCTTTCAAGTGGTGTGTCACTTGTCGATGATGACTATGCCGAAATGCCGCAGTGACGGTCGCGTCATTAACCGCCTATCGCCCCGAACGCTTCCCACTCTTCATCGGTCCACGGCGCCCGTAATTGGGTGGTCACAAAGTCTGACGTCCATCGAACCATGTCGATCCAGGGAAGGTCGGAGCTCATCACTTCGGTGAATGCCATTCCCTGCAAAATGAGAGCGACGTCTTCCATCGTGAGCTCCATCTGACGCTCGTCACCATCACCCCGAGACAGTTCTTCTGGGCTCCACACATCACGGAGTCGCTGCTCGAGGTCGACAACGCGCTCCAAGTCGAAACCCCAACTAAATGCGCCGACATGCGAAGAGGCCGAGCCTCCCATAAATGAATCGAGCACGATGCCCAGGATCTGGTCAATCGATGAGGCTGCCTCAGCCGGGAGGGAGACCTGACGTGGCTCTGTCATGACGCCGTGGTGAAATCACTTGGGGAGAGAACTGCCTCGCCACCTTCAATGGCCATCCAGATTCGGTCTGCGACCGTTTCTGCAGGCAGCCCAGCACCAAGTTTTGGGGCTGAACCAAATTCTGGGCGATCTGACAGGCCGGTTTCGGTGTGTGGGGGTCTGATATCAATGCAGCGCACCCCCTGCCGACGCCAATCTCGCGCCATCACCGCAACCGCTGCCGATAAACCTGCTTTCGCCGCGGTGTACACACCTGTACCCAGCATGGTCGTGTCGGCAACAGCGCCAGTGATGACACCAATGGTTCCACCGTCAGTCATCATCGGCGCAACGAGGCCGCACAGGGCGAGTGGGCCCACTAAATCGATGTCAACAAGAGACTGCATTGCATCAGATCGCGTCATGTCGACCGGCCCAAAACCAACAACACCGCTCGCGATGATGACGACATCGAGTCGACCGAGCTCTTCGAGCGCAGCATCCACGATGCGCTCTCGGTCATCAGCAGAGGTGATATCGCCCGGCACGTGCAATTGTTCGCATCCCGGACCTTCCACAGCGCGCGAAGACGTCACCACGCGAGCCCCTCTTGAGACCGCAGCTGCAGTAATCACTCTGCCGAGGCCTCCCGTGCCGCCAAACACCAACACCGCCGAATTTCGTATTTCCACCCCGACAGTTTGTGATGTGAAGCTCGCGTATTGCACTTCGTGCGAGAGATCTTCCTTGTCAGAAGATGTTGGCCCCGCGAAATGATCGATTACTGCACCCGATAAGGGTCCGGCGCAGCGCCGCAACCGATCGAACCCCCAGCTGCAATCTTCGCAAGGTATGCCAAGCCGTCGAACGCCGAGGTGTACCGGCAGCGCTCCAATGGCTACTACTAGTGGCCAGAGAAATTACGGTCGAGCACATGAGAACATCTGTGAATGACCTTGTGCGAGAAGCGAAGGCACGAATTGAGGAACTTTCCGTTGAGCAACTCCAAGACGAAGTTGCTGCCGGATTGTGTACTGTCATCGATATCCGTGACTTCCGCGAGCGCCTTGAAAAGGGCGCTATTCCGGGGGCGGTCTCGAGCCCACGCGGAATGCTCGAATTTTGGTTCGACCCGGACAGTCCGTATTACCGAGAGCAGTTCAAGTTCGACAATCGATACGTGCTGTATTGCGCCGGCGGTCAGCGGTCAGCACTTGCCGCAGCGGTGTTAAACGACATCGGATACACCAACGTGGCGCACCTTGAGGTCGGCTTCAACGGCTGGGCTGATGCTGGTGGAGAAGTTGAAGACGTCAGCGCAGATTCGAAGTGGGTAAGGCGCTCCTGACGACGATTCCGACAGCACTGAAGCCGCGCTGGGCGGTGTCTCGTTAGCCTGCCGTCTGCTACCCAAACCTCGCCGAAAAGATATTTCTGCCGCCTGAAGGGTGCAAACAACTGCCGTCATACAGCTGCAGATAGCCTTCATCAGGTGAACCAGGTGAAGAACCGTCTCCAGACTCTTGGGCTTCTCGATCGGACATTTGCTGTCGCGACCGATGAAGATATCACCGCTCTTGTCGAAGCTCTCGATGAAGACCACATGGAAGCGCTCACCGAACTCGTCGGCGGTGAGCCCGATGCGGTGAGAGTTCGAGATGGAGTAAGCCGAGGACGTCTCGACGGCACGATGGAAGGTATAGCCATCGTTCTCACCGATGCTTGCCTCGCCGATTGCATCGAAAAACTTGGCGATGCCGCTGACTACCCGAGCACAGATGACCTCAATGAAGTGCTGCCGGAAATTATCGAACGCCATGGCATCCCTTCGACTCGCATCATGCTCGCAGCGACAATCGCTGGCGAGGCTCCTGCCGCAGCAATTATTCGAGAGATTCTCAAATCTGACGAAACACTCGGCCTTCCGGCGGTTGAAACAAGTTCAGTCGTTCCAGTGCGCCACGACGACAACTCTGACGATCGTGGCGAGATTAAAGCCCGCCGCAAAGAAGCCAAAGCAAAAAAGCAGGCCGAGGCGCGAGCGCGACGCGAACAAGCTCAGCGCGCAAAAGGTCGCTGAACCGCTCGCCGCGGCAACATCGTCCACAGCACTACGAGTCCGCCAACAGCGATGACTGCCGATACCGCGAACCCGCCTCGCTTTCCATAAAACTCGGCAACGGTGCCGAGGATGAGTCCGCCTGCCACGCTGCCGATCTCGAAAAATGCAGTGAACGAGCCCACAGCGACTGCGCGCTCAGTCTCAGGAACTGCATCGATCACCGCCGCCATCAGCGGCGGGTAATTGAATGCCATCGCGATACCGACTAGGACTGCCGCAGTCCACAGCCCCCACACCGTCGGAACCATGGCAAGGACCACCATGCCAGCCGCCATGAACAACAATGCGATCGTCACCATCGGGTGCGCTCCGAGGGCGTCAGGGAGTCGGGCACCGATCAAACGCAAGAACAATGAAATGGCGCTGTAGGCGAAAAATAACCCTCCGGCGCTCGACAGCCCAACCGAACGAGCATGATCTGGGATAAAAGCCCCAAACGCTGAGAATGAGGCAATTGTGCACATCAACACGAGGCCCGGCGCGACTGCAGCGCGATGAAAGAGTGAGGCCTTCGTATCTGACCTTGGTGTTTTGCGGTCGACCCTCGCAGGAATAAGCCGAGACACCAGCGCTGAAGCGACCGCAAACAGTGACGCCACCGCAAAGAGCAAGCGGTACCGATCATCGGCGAGCACCCATTCACCGAGCGCGGGACCTAGGCCGATACCTGTGTAGACCGCTACCGACAAATAACTTGCACCTTCTGCTCGCCGGCCCTCCGGCGAAAGGTCCGCGATCAATGTTGCTGCCGCAACAAAGATCGCTGCCTCACCTAAACCCGTCATCACTCGGAATGCCAAGAACACCGGAAGGTTTGGCGCAAAGCCGGCCAACACCCCTGCGCCAGCAGTGATCAATGCACCAGATGTCATCAATGCTCGTCGTCCGTACCGGTCGCTCAGTCGACCAACAAATGGACGTACCGCAATCGCTGCGATGGCAAACGCCGCAATCGCAACTCCAATACCAAACTCACCACCGTTGAGTTCAAACTCAACAAAGCGAGGAATCGCAACGATTGCCATTCCCACATAAAGGAAAAACAACAGCATTGATGCTGTCACCGCAACGAACGGCAACGACACGAGGCGAGTTGATGTCGCTGTGCTCTCAGCGACGCCTGTCGCCGATCGATTCATCGGCGCTCACTCAGGACGAGGTTCTTTTGGCAAGCCAAGCACGCGTTCACCAACGATGTTTCGCTGAATTTGGCTCGTTCCTCCCCAAATCGTCTCCGACCGTGAGAAGAAGAATGACGACATCATTGCGCTGACCGGGTATCCGTCGCGTCGACGATCACGAAGCGCCCCTGGCCATGAGCCACTTGCGGGTCCTGAATCGATCAGCATTGATTCGGCACCGAAAACGTCAAGAGCAAGTTCCATCGCTGCTTTGTGCATTTCTGACCAAAACATCTTGTTCGTTGCACCAAGGGCGATCGTGCCCATGTCTTTGCTCTTATTGAGAGTGCTCGTGAGGTTGCGAAGTCCATTGACGCGAAGAATCTGGACCTTCGTGTAATACTCCATTAACCGTTGACGGATTAACGGATCGCTGATGCGGCCATTTTCGGTTGCGACCTTGGCGAGGATTCGGTACTCCTCTTCGAACCGGCGGTAGCCGGTGGTTGCAGACTGACCTCGCTCGAATGCGAGTGTCGAATTTGCGACCTTCCACCCGTTGTTGATCCCGCCGACCACATTGTCCGCCGGGCAGCGAGCGTCGGTAAAGAACACTTCACAAAATTCAGCGGTGCCGTCAGGCTGCGTGATTCCACGGACTTCGATACCGGGCTGACGCATAGGGACGAGCAGATACGAAATTCCTGCATGCTTTGGCGATTCTGCGTCGGTGCGGGTGAGCAAAAAACAATAGTCAGCGTGGTGACCCTGAGTGGTCCACACTTTCTGGCCATTAATCACCCATTCGTTCCCGTCGAGGACTGCCGTCGTCTTCAAGCTCGCTAGGTCGGACCCCGAGTTCGGCTCTGAGAAGCCTTGGCACCAGCGAATTTCGCCCTTCAAAATTCTTGGAAGAAACTCCTGCTTCTGCTCTTCGGTCCCCCATTGCAACAATGTTGGACCAACCAGCGTGTCGCCGAAAAAGTCACCACGCATAGGGGCCCGAGCGCGAGCAAATTCTTCTGCCAAGACAACACCCTGCATCGTGGTGAGGCCCCTACCGCCGTATTCGGTTGGCCACGTTGCGCAAATCCAGCCACCTTTGAAGAGCTTCTTCGGCCATTCACGGTTGAAAGCCGCCTTTTCCTCTTCGTTCATTGAGAATCCTGGCTCGAACCATCCCTCCGGCAAGTTGGCCTTCAGCCATCCACTGATTTCGACGCGAAAATCTTCGGCTTCTTGAGGATATTTCAAGTCCATGGACGTATTCTGCCCTGCTTCTTCGTGGACGCCGCAACCGACCTCGAAACACACCGTTCATTTTTCTCCAACATTTGCGTCATGATCGTGGGTGAACATAAGAAGATGAGCTCTACGATCGGCGGGCTGTCTCCCCAAGAACATGCCGTGTATTCCGTCCTCGAAACTCACAAGGGACGTGTTGTGAGCCGCTACAACCTCATCCGCGAGGCCCAACTCACCGAGCTGAGCGACCGCCGATGTGATGCCCTCATCTCTGCAATACGAGGACATCTCGGGTCTGACCGCATCGTGACTGTTCGCCGTCGAGGATGGATGCTGACCGACTGAACGAACTGGTCACGAACTCGAAACAATTCGGCGACACTTGAGAAAACTTCACCCTCTACTTTTCCTTAGAGTCCCGGGCAGCGTGGCCGGTGGGACGCCCCTTATCCCATCACTACTGAGGAGGTACACGTGAAATCACGTGCTTTAAGAATTATTTCCGGTCTCGGTGGAACGGCGGCGCTGGTCGCTTTGACACCGTCTGTCGGCTTCGCCGAGGAACTCACTCCAGAAAGTGTCCAGATTGTGCTTAACAACATCTGGGTCTTTATCGCTGGCATCCTCGTGTTCTTCATGCAGGCTGGCTTTGCTCTGCTTGAAGCAGGCCTCACCCGGGCGAAGAATGTCGTCAATATTTTCGCAAAGAATATGGCAGATGCCGTCATTGGCATCCTTGCGTTCTTTGCAACTGGCTATGCGTTTGCCTTCGGCTCCGGCGGAAACAAATGGCTCGGAAGTGGAAACTTCTTCCTCGGCGGGTACGACGACTACTCCGCTTTTGACGGCGGTTTAAGCCCAGCCACCACTTTCTTCTTTCAAGCAGTATTTGCTGCGACAGCTGTGACCATCGCATCTGGAGCAATGGCCGAACGTACAAAATTTTCCGCCTACTTAGCATTTAGCCTCGTCATGTGCGCCTTTATCTACCCGGTCGTGGTTCACTGGACCTGGGGCGGAGGCCTCATTGCGCAAATGTCGATCGGCGATGCTGTGTACTCCGACTTCGCCGGTTCAGGCATCGTTCACATGGTCGGCGGTATCGCAGGCCTTATGGGAGCAATGTTCCTTGGACCTCGGATAGGCAAGTATTCGCCAGACGGAACTCCCCGAGCCATCCCCGGCCATAACATCCCCTTCGCCATCCTTGGTGTATTCATCCTTTGGCTGGGATGGTTCGGGTTCAACCCGGGATCTGAACTCGCGGCAGACCAGTACGTCATGTCAGTTGCAGTCAACACGATGCTCGCAGCCACGGCAGGCGCTCTGTTCTCAGCAGTCGCCATTTGGCTTAAGGCAGGAAAGCCTGACGTTGCGATGGTTGGCAACGGTGCCCTCGCAGGACTCGTTGCAATTACCGCTCCGTGTGGAACCGTCGATCCACTTCCAGCCGCACTCATCGGCGGCATTGGCGGCATCATTGTCGTGTACTCGGTGTACTTCTTCGACAAGGTGAAGATTGATGACCCTGTTGGAGCGGTCTCGGTTCACGGTGTCTGCGGCATCTGGGGCACTCTCTCGATTGGGCTTTTTGCAAAATATGACGATGCATTCTTGGGTCGCGAAGACGCAGGTCTGTTCTACGGAGGAGGATTCGATCAGCTCGGCATGCAGGCTGTCATGTTGCTCATCATCATTGCGTGGGTCACGATCACCACAGCGATCCTCTTCACTGTCATCAAAGCCACCATCGGACTTCGAGTTTCAGCTGAGGAAGAAATTGAAGGCCTCGACGTGCTGGAGCACGGACTTGCTGGTTACAGCGGCGACTCAGTCACGGTCGGCTCCTGAGTACTCCCCGAAAGGAAACAACATCTCATGAAACTTATTACTGCAATTATCAAGCCATTCAAACTTGATGAAGTCAAAGAGGCACTCAAATCCATTGGGGTTACTGGAATGACTGTTACCGAAGTCAGAGGCTTCGGACGCCAAGGAGGACACACAGAGACCTATCGAGGCGCCGAATACAAAATTGACTTCGTTCCTAAAGTCAGCATTGACGTAGTCGTTGACGACGCCGTAGTTGGCGAGGTTGTCGATGCCATTTCATCAGCAGCGAGCAGCGAGAAGATCGGTGACGGCAAGATCTGGGTCACCGATGTTGAGCGTCTCGTTCGAATCCGCACAGGCGAGGAGGGGCCACAGGCCGTATAACACCCGAGGCCAAAGGCATCGTCGCCCGTCCCCTTCCTGCATTGTGCGGAGTAGGGGCCGCTCCCGGACCGCATTGCGGTCCGGGAGTTGCGCGCTCGGTAAAGATCAAATCCGAACATTCTCGAAACATTTCGGAAACATGTTCTGCCTAACTTGCCTGCCATGTATGTCGATACTGGTGATACCGCCTGGGTGCTGATCTCAGCCGCTCTCATTCTCTTTATGACACCTGGCCTCGCCTTTTTCTATGGCGGAATGGTGCGATCACGCCACGTGCTCGGAATGCTCATGCAAAACATCTTCTCGATGGGAATCATTAGCGTTCTGTGGTCAGCTGTTGGCTACTCGCTCACATTCGGCGGCGAAGGAGCGCTGATCGGCGACTTCAGCCATGCGTTTCTCGCTGACACCTCGGGGGCATCAGGAACAATCCCAACGCTCGCATTCGTTGCGTTCCAGATGATGTTTGCCGTGATTACCCCGGCGCTCATCACTGGAGCAACCGCAGATCGCCTCAAATTTGGAGCCTATGCAGTACTCATTAGCGTTTGGGCGCTCCTCGTGTACTTCCCCGTCGCCCGTTGGGTATGGAACGAAAACGGTTGGATTTTCTCGATGGGAGCTCTCGACTTCGCGGGCGGTGCAGCCATTCACATTAATGCCGGTGTGGCAGCGCTCGCGGTGGTGCTCGTGATCGGTAATCGAATCGGTCATGGTGCTGAACCAATGCCGCCGCACAACCTTCCCTACACCGTGCTCGGCACCGGTATTCTCTGGTTCGGCTGGATGGGCTTTAACGCTGGGTCAGCCCTTGCCGCAAGCGGCGTTGCAGCTCAAGCAGTCGTCAACACTCACCTTGCCGCCGCAACCGGCATGCTCGGATGGCTCCTCATCGAACGACGTATCACGGGGCACGCAACCACCTTGGGTGCAGCCTCGGGTGCAGTTGCCGGTCTCGTTGCAATCACCCCATGTGCAGGTTTTGTCGGCGGGGCAGCTCCGCTCATCATCGGCGGATTCGCTGGAGTGCTGTGCTACGCCGCGTTGCAACTGAAGGCGAAATTCAACTTCGACGACTCTCTCGACGTCATTGCAGTCCACCTCATCGGTGGCCTCATCGGGACGATTTTGCTCGGCCTCTTCGCAGATACCTCGGTCAATGACGGTGGCGTCGATGGGATCTTCTACGGCGGCGGCGCAGAGCTCCTCATCGATCAGACCGTTGCTGCCCTTGCGGTGATGGTCTATTCATTCGTGGTCACCTTTATCATTGCGAAGGTGATCGACGGAACGATGGGCCTCCGTATCAATGAAGCAGCCGAGCGGGTCGGGCTCGACCAAAGCCAACACGCAGAGTCCGCATATCAGGCATGATGTAGACATGAGGCTCATTACCGCAGTCATCAAACCGTTCAAGCTCGATGAAGTGAAGGACGCGCTCAAAAGCAACGGCATTAACGGCATGACCGCAACGGAAGTTCGAGGCTTCGGTCGCCAGGGCGGCCATACCGAGACCTACCGAGGTGCCGAGTACCAGATCGACTTTGTTCCAAAGGTACGTCTAGAACTTGTCGTCGAAGACTCACAGGTCGACGTGGTTGTCGACACCATCGCCAGTGTGGCAAGCACCGAGAAGATTGGTGACGGCAAAATCTGGGTAACCGCCGTTGAGCGAATCGTGCGAATCCGCACCGGTGAAGAGGGGCCTTCCGCGATATAAAGATTCAGCGGTGCCAGATGCGCTGTTGTAGCCCTCATCGCCTACGTTGTAATTATGAGCACGTCTGAGAAGCCCGCCGCTCCAAGCCGTTGGACCGCCCAATGGAAAGAACTGAAGGCCGAGGTCATTGACACAGGTCTTTGCACGGGGTGCTCTGGTTGCGTCGTCACCTGTCCGCATGACGTCATCGGTTACGAGCATGAGGAAGGCAAGTATCTGCCATTCCATCTCGAATCCGAACTCGGGCCCGACAACTGTGTCCACGGCGAGAAAGGTTGCACCACCTGCACTCGAGCATGTCCCCGCTTCCGCGCGTGGGAGCCTGCCGCCGATATGCACCTCTTTGGCCGCGTGCGCGAGCCAGATGAATTGGCGGGTATCTGGCAGCAATTGCTGCTCACCCGCGCCAGTGACGACATGGTGCACAAAATGGGTCAAGACGGCGGCTTCGTATCAGCGATGCTGCTCTGGCTTCGAGAACATGATTACATCGATGCCGCTCTGGTCTCCGGTGTTGAAGACGACGATGCATGGAAGGCCAAACCTGTCGTTGTGTCCACCCGCGAAGAAATTCTTGCAACAGCTGGAAGTCGCTACACCTACTGTGCAAACCCGCTCGCATTGCCAGAGGCGAAAGCCGCTGGCCACGAGCGACTCGCACTCGTGGGAATGGGTTGCCAGACATCGTCTCCCCCAACGATGTGGGACCGGAAGGCCGGCAAAGTGTCAAAGCCCTTCCAGTTCAACATTGGTCTTCTCTGCTCGAAAACTTTCGACGACGCCATCTTCAGCGAGCTCTTCGAAGCCAAATACGGCCTCAAGAAGCAAGACATGGTGAAGATGAACATCAAAGGAGCCTTCCAGATCTGGATGAAGGACGGCTCGTACCACGAGATTGATCTCAAGGAATGCCACGGCTGGACCCGCCAGGGCTGCAACCACTGTCCCGACTTTGCGGCGGAGCATGCTGATATTTCCACCGGCGGTATCGGCGAAGACAATGACTGGACGTTGACGATTGTGCGCACCGACCTCGGAGTTGAGGTGATCGAGCGGATGATTGCCGATGGCGCGATTGAAGCCCGCCCAGCTCAAGAAGATGAAAAAGCGATGAAGTTGCTCCGCATGCTGTCGATCGTCAGCCGGCGTCGCTGGCCTAAAGATGCTGATCCGGCTCCCGCAGTTGGCGTTCCACCGCCAAAAAAGAAAGCTGCGGCCCCGGTCCCAACCCCGGCGAGTTAATCAGCCGCCACGGCAGGCAGAAAGTTTCGAACTAAATGAGTCGAGAACGATTTGATCTCCACTTAGGGCGATCGTCTCGACCTCTTCTTCTGACATTGCTTCAACCACGTCGAGCATGCATTCGATCTCTGCATCGGTAATGTCAACACCGTTGTCGTCTTTTGTCCCTTGAAGGGTCTCAATCATTTCGATCGCGACGAGGCGCGCTGGAGGGGGACTTGAGCATCCGACGGCAGCCACCACAACGAGGGCAGCAAGTGCTAAGGAGAAAAGTGGACGCCGTTGAGTACTCACGAGGAAGTGAGGCTATCGGCGATCTTGCCCGCCTTCTCAACGACGTCATCAAACATCTGCTCGGTCAACCGTCCTGTAAATGTGTTTTGTTGGCTCGGGTGGAACGAACACAGGAGCGTCGGATGCGTGTCGGAAGCTGGAACCATAACGCCGTGACCAAACGCTGGTCGTGGCGCGATGTTGAAATGTCGGCACGCCGCCTGGTAGCCGAAGGCCCCAAGGCATACGACAACGGCACAATTTGTCAGCAACGCAAACTCGCGATTTAAAAACGGCTCACAGGTGTCTCGTTCTTGGGTCGTTGGTTTATTTGCTGGAGGGGCACAGCGCACCGCCGCAAGTACCCAGGCGTCGCGAAGTTCAAGCCCGTCATCAATCGACAGTGATTCCGGCTGATTGGCCAGCCCTGCCCGATACAACGCCCGAAACAGCCAATCGCCACTGCGATCACCGGTAAATACCCGGCCGGTGCGGTTTGCTCCGTGTGCGGCCGGTGCAAGACCGAGAAAGACGATCCGGGCCGATGGGTCACCGAACCCCGGAACCGGCTTTCCCCAGTAGTCTTCGCCACGATACGCGGCACGCTTTTCTTCGGCGACGTGTTCTCGCCACTCGACCAGACGAGAACACGAGCGGCAATTCGTGATATCGGCCTCAAGTTGCTCGAAACTGTCGATCGATGTGGTGTTGTTCTCGCTCATGCGTCGCTCCTACTTCCGTTGTAGGTTTGCAGATCGATGGCAAAATCACGCGCCGCTGCACCAGCGTTCACCACAATTCTTCTTGTTCGCCATGGGAACACGCCAACAACTGGCAAGGTGCTTCCCGGTCGCGCAAAAGGTCTTTCACTTTCTGACACAGGACGAGATCAGGCAAAGACTGCGGCCGAGCGAATCGCCGCTCTCGCTCGTGTCGATGCAATTTACTGCTCACCTCTCGAGCGGGCCCGCGAAACTGCAGCACCGATTGCCGCTGCACGAGGTCTCAAGGCAAAGGTCGACCGAGGCTTGCTTGAGTGCGAGTTCGGAGATTGGACCGGCGCCCAACTTTCGAGGCTTTCAAAGTTGCCGGAGTGGTCGACGGTGCAGCGCGCGCCGTCAACGTTCAGGTTCCCGAACGGTGAGAGCTTCACTGAAATGCAAGTGCGCATGGTGTCGACACTGGATCGCCTTCGCAGCGCATATCCCGGTGGCACCATCGTGTGCGTCTCACATGCCGACCCAATCAAAGCAGCCGTTGCGCACGCAGTTGGCACACATCTTGACCTCTTCCAAAGAATTGTCATCTCGACATGCTCGATATCGGCTCTTGCATGGTCACCACACGGGCCAGCGGTGCTCGCAGTGAACACTACAGCCGGACCGATCGGAGATCTTGCGCTGTCATGAACCCGATCGACGCATCTCTCGAACACGTCGAGGTCTTCACGACGGGCGCCATCGGGCGGCCGGGCCAACGTACATTTTTCCTCCAAATGTCAGGCGAGGGGTCGAACTATCACGTCAAATGCGAGAAGTTGCAGGTTGCTGCGATCTCGCAATATCTCATGAATGTTCTGCAAGACCTGCCGCCGGCAGATGATCGCCCGATAGCAAGTTCGATGGCCCTGTCAAATCCAGGTGATCCAGTCTTTGTGCTTGGCCGCATCGCACTCGGGTACGACACTCACAACGACCGCCTCGTTCTCGAACTCGCCGAAATTGGTGAAACCGAAGAGGAAAATGAGTACGAAGAGCTCGGACGAATTCGACTTTCCATTACACGGGGGCAGGCGATTGCGTTCTGCGAGCACGCTAATGCCGCCGTGTCGGCAGGACGTCCCCCATGCCATTGGTGTGATGGTGTCGTTGATCCAGATGGACATGTATGTCCGCGGATGAATTAGACCGCATAAAAATTCTCATGTCTGCCGACCTCGAAATCGAAGGTCGGATGCCATGGAGTTCAAATGCAACGTTTGCCGTGTTCGTGCGTTCTGTTGATAGTGAACACAGAGCGATTTACAAGCCGATTCGCGGCGAGCGTCCTCTCTGGGATTTTGAGCCCGGCCTCCACCGACGTGAACGTGCCGCATACCTAGTGAGCGAATCGCTTGGCATCGGCGCCGTCCCTCCAACCGTCATCCGTGATGGCCCTTTGGGAGTCGGCTCTGTTCAGTGGTTTGTCGATGCAGATCACTCGGAGCATTACTTCACCATTTACGAGTCGCGAGATGACCTTCACGACGAACTGCGTGGAATCGCGATTCTTGATCTTGCGGCAAATAACACCGACCGGAAAAGTGGTCACTGCCTGCTTGCCCATGACCATGTGTGGGCAATCGATAACGGACTATGTTTCTCAGTTGACTACAAACTCCGAACCGTCATTTGGGACTTTGGTGGAGAGCCAATTGCGGCTCAGCATCGGGAGGCTCTCGCCAACCTTGCAGATCGCCCGCCTGAGGAACTCGATGAGCTCCTCGATCGTCACGAGATTGAGGCGCTCCAAGAGCGCTGTCGACTCACAGCAGAACTGGGAGAATTTCCGATCGATGAAACAGGGCACCGCTACCCCTGGCCCCTGGTGTGATGCCTGTCGACGTTCACCCTGACGACGAACTCGATGCCGCAGTTCATCGTGCCGATCTTGACGAACTCGTTCGGCTCATCGACCGCCGCACCGAACTCCGAGACTGGAACGGTCTCGCAAGAACGAGACGGTCGTGCATAGCGGCAGTAGGTAGCGGACGCCAGCTATGGCCCGCCGCAACACTCGCGGAGTATCGCCTTGCGCTGTGGGCACCCGATGAATGGTGCGCGTTGGTGATGGAGGAGGACGCTGGCCGCTTTACACCGGGTCCACTAAGCGAGGTCGCAGCTGTGCACCATTCATGGGAGGGTCTCGGCTTGCACTTGGCTCCAGGGCCTCTCAGCACATATTTCGCTCATGAACGAAGTCTTCGAGGTGAAGACATTCCAGCAGCAGCTTGCCGCGATCTCGTGCCGGTGATCGACGTTCCAATCGACCTCCAACCATGGGAGCCGAGCTACTCAGTCGCCATTTACGACGACGATGGTGCTCATCACGATCGCCCAACATTGTTGACCCCTTTGACCACTCTCGAGTTGCCGGCTCATGTGAAGTCACTTGAGGACACAGACACTCAGGTGGCGTTCGCGCAACTGGTTGAAATGTGGACAAACCAGTCGAATGGGCGATCTGAAGTGACCTGCGTTGAGGGATCTGCCCGAGACGCAATTGCTGCGACAGGCGTTGGGCGAGCGAGGACACGAGAAATGTCCTCCGCACATGCGCTGGACGTTCTGATGTGGGCAGGGGCATCAGGTGGTGCACACGGGCGAAGACGAGGGTCGGCTATCGGGCGCTTCAGTGTGTGGTGGCTGCTATCCGCAATAGTTGACGTCGAATGGTCAGATAACCTCAGCGAATTTGGCCGAATGGTAAGCCAACTCCGATGGTTCGAGTGGGACTCATGGGAGCCTCCGACCGGTTGGGACCTGCGACTCGCCGCCGAATGCAAGGAGACAGGAGTCTCCTGGGCTTTCAGCGCGAATGATGTTGATTAGGGGAATGCCTGGTGACGGCATCTGCCGGTCGCTCAGCCCCGACCCTCAAGTGCTTCGATGAGCTTAGGAAGCACCTTGTGAACATCGCCAATGATGCCAAGGTCTGCGACACCAAAAATTGGTGCTTCGGCATCTTTGTTGATCGCAATGATGTTCTTCGCGCCCTTCATGCCCACCATATGCTGCGTGGCACCGGAAATCCCCGCAGCGATATACACGTTGGGTTTCACGACCTTGCCGGTCTGACCAACCTGCATGGAGTACGGCACCCAACCGGCGTCGACGATTGCCCGGGATGCCCCAGCGGCGCCGTTCAGGATCTTTGCGAGATCATCGACCATTGAGAACTTGTCAGACTCCCCAAGTCCACGACCACCTGAGACGACCACGTCAGCCTCATCGAGTTTCGGCCCTGTCGACTCTTCGACATGCACTGCTGTAACTGTTGCGCCTCCAGTCGAGCCGAGGTCTGGCACCGGAGCGGCCACAACTTCTGCTTCCGCCCCGCTGGCTGATTCTGCAGCGAATGACTTCGGGCGGAATGAAGCGAGGTATGGAGCAGAACCTGAGAATGAGGTGCTCACCAACGTGTTGCCACCGAAGACCGGCGTCGTCACGGTGACGGTGTCGCCGTCGACTGCAACGGCGACATTGTTCGTCAACACAGTGCGGTCGACCTTGACGGAGAGCCGAGACATAACGTCACGACCCTCATAGTTCTGGGGGAACAAAATGAGATCTGGAGAGTCACCACCGTCGATGACCGCCTTCATTGCCGACGCGACGGCTGAACCTGGGAGCGCACCCCCGAGGTCACCGGTTGCGTACACCTTTGTTGCCCCGTACTCGCCCAGAATTCCCGCTATTGCGGATGCGTCACCACCGACGAACGCCGTCACGCCTCCGCCCAGAGTGCGGGCATGCGTAAGGAGTTCGAGAGTGCCTGATGTTGCCGTTCCGTTTGATTCCTGAGAAAAAACCCAAATGTTGCTGATGCCCATGTCCAGTTTCCTGTCTTTTGTACTCGTTAGTTGCCTGTTGCGTTTCTTAGATGACCTTGATGGTCTCGAGGTACTCGACGATCTTGCCGAATGATTCACCGTCGTCTTCGATGATGGTTCCTGCTTCACGTGCGGGAGCCTGCTCCACCGATGCAACTGTCTGACCAGAACCTTCCCAGCCAACTGGGGTGACGCCGAGATCTGCGGCGGTCACGGTCTCGACCGGCTTTGACTTCGCCGCCATGATGCCTTTAAAACTTGGGTAGCGAGGCTCGACCACGCCGGCCGTCACGCTGACGAGTGCCGGAAGTGGGCAGGTGACCTCGTCGTAGCCGGCTTCAGTCTGGCGGTCGACCTTCAAGGTGGAACCATCGACGGTCACTTTTTTTGCAAACGTCACAGAGGGAAGCCCAAGTGCCTCGGCCATTTGTTCTGGAACAGTGCCGGTGTAACCGTCGGATGACTCGGTTCCTGCGAGCACGAGATCTGCTCCTCCAAGTCGTTGCACCGCAGCGGCGAGTACCTTGGCGGTTGTCAAGGCATCTGATCCGGCGAGAGCGGAGTCAGAAACTAAGAGACCCTGCGCCGCGCCCATTGCAAGAGCGGTCCGCATTCCCGACATTTCGTCGTTTGGAGCCATTGATACAAGCGCAACTTCGCCGCCGCCTGCTGCGTCGACTAGCTGCAAGGCCATTTCGACGCCGTAACTGTCTGACTCATCGAGAATGAGTTTCCCATCACGCTTCAACGTGTTGGTTGATGGGTCGAGCTCTCCTGGGAGGGCCGGATCCGGGATTTGCTTAACACATACGATGACCTTCATAGCCCATATTCTTACCCATGGGTAGCCCCAGCCCCAACCCGTCCTCAGAAGTCCCTGCTACCTTCATGCCTCGTGCGCCTGCTACTCGTCGTCAACTCGTTCGCCTCAACGGTGAATGCGCGCAACACCGTTGTGGTCCACCGGCTGCTTTCTCGGTCCCATGAGGTTGAAATTGTTGAGACAAATCGGCGAGGGCATGCCATCCGTTTTGCCCAAGATGCTGCTCGTCGCAGGCTCGATGCCGTCGTTGCATTTGGCGGGGACGGCACACTCAATGAGGTTGCGACGGGGCTCGCTGGCACAACGACGGCTCTCGCTGTTCTTCCCGGCGGGTCCACCAATGTCTTTGCGCGGACGATCGGGATGGCGAACGATCCGGTCGTTGCGACGAATGAACTGCTCGCCGGGCTCAAAGAGGGCATGGTCGAGCCGATCGGTCTCGGGCGAGTCAACGGCCGCTTTTTCTGTTTTCATGTCGGGATCGGTTTTGATGCAGCGGTTGTTGCTCACGTTGAACGTCACGCCTTGCTGAAACGTTGGCTCGGCCATCCCCTCTTTATTTGGAGCAGCGCGATGACGTGGGCGAGAGGCTACGACCGGTCGCGTTCGCAGTTTGCCATCGAGAACCTTTTTACTGGCCAGAGACTTCCCGGGCTGTTCACAGTGGTACTCAACACGGGGCCGTACACATATCTGGGAAATCGACCTCTCGATCTCTCCCCGGAGGCCCGCCTACAACGAGGACTTACTGCCGTCACATTTTCCTCTCTTCGACTTCCCACAATGGGTGCTGCTCTCGTAAGTGCAGTCCGTGGACGATCAGTTGCGACCCTCAGAGATGTCTCCGAGTGGTCACCTGCGAATCACCTTCACTTTTCTGCGGCCGATGACGACATCCGAATTCCGTTCCAGGTCGATGGTGACTACCTCGGAGACACCGAGACGCTCGACATCGACTACGTCAAGGATGCCGTTCGACTCGTGTGGCCGGGCTCGGCTAGCGAAGTCGATCTCTGACGCTTCGGGCAATGTCGGGAGCGTCGGTAATCACAGCATCGACGCCCCAACTGATCAGGCGCTCAAGATCGTCTGGTTCGTTGCATGTCCAGACATTTACTCGAATTCCAAGATCGTGAGCGGCGAGGAGAAACTCTGGAGTGAGGTGTTCCCACCTCGGATGCCATGCAGAATGAGCGTGTTCCACTACTGAAGAAAGTCCGGCTTCTGACTTGCGACTGGTGAGAAATGCAGTTGGGATTTCAGGGCGTAACCGGTGGAACTCGTTGAGGGTAGCTAGGTCAAAACTTGAGACAAGCCATCGACTCGGCTCATCGGCTCGGGTATCGAGTTCTTCGATCACCCGGTGAACAACAGCAAGATCTCTGTCATAAGCGGGATCGTGTCTCGAATTCTTAAGTTCGATGTTCACCGTTAATGACCCACAGGCATCGAGGCCAGCATTAAGTGTCGGGATCGCGTGAGGCAACGAGCAAAGATCGAGGGCGTGAACCTCTCGCCCATCAGCGAGGTGCGGATCGTGATGAATCACTGCGGCGCCATCGGCGGTGAGCCGCACATCGAGTTCGACTCCATCGGCGCCGAGTTCGCCCGCAAGTTGAAACGCAACCTCAGTATTTTCAGGGGCGGTAAGTCGAGCTCCTCGGTGAGCAAAGATCAGGGTCACAAGTTAAGGGTAATGAGGCGGTGACCTCGTAGAGGGGAGATCGTTATAAGACGATCGAAGACCCCTTGCTATCACTTTAAGAGATGGGGGTATAGCAACTCGTGACGAAATATCCGCCGCGCGACTCTTGCCAGGTGATCAGAACTCGCTCTACTTTTCTTTACCCATCGAAATCTCGATCAGGTGTGCAAAGGACGAGATTTCGTGAGTGAATCCCCCATCCGACCCTCCACCCTACGAGGAGTGAAAGTGACAACCACCGGACATTTCGATGTGCGATCAACTGCAGAAGACGAGTGGCGCGATGACGCGCTCTGCCGAAACACTGATCCGGAGTTGTTCTTCCCCATCGGAACAACCGGCAGCGCTGTTGTTGCTATCACGGAAGCGAAGCGTTTTTGTACAAGCTGCACGGTCAGCAACGCATGCCTTGATTTTGCCCTCGAAACCAACCAAGATTCCGGAGTCTGGGGAGGACATTCTGAAGAAGAACGACGAGCAATCCGTCGCGTAAGAGCTGCTGAGGCTCGGGCTGCTCGTCTCTCGAGTTAGACAAGGCGCAATTCGCTTAAACGCCAGTGGGCGACAGCCAACTCAGTTAGCAACCCATACGGACGAACGCTAATCGTCGGCGTCCTCAACAACCGGCACGCACAGTGAGACGACGGTGCCACGGGATCCTTTACTCGCAGACAATCCAGCAAGGGTGAGATCTTCATTCGACGCTGGGTCAATCGAGATCGTTCCTGCCAGTTCGGTCGTCACGAGAGTGCGAACAATTGACAATCCGAGACCGGTCGCCTGGTCAAGATCAAACCCGTGCATCACCCCTCGTCCGTTGTCGGTCACACGGATTTGTAAATCACCTCTGTGGGCGAGCGAGACGACAACGTCGCCATCAGAGTCGCCATAACCAAACCCGTGCTCAACTGCGTTCTGCAGAAGCTCAGTCAGCACCACCGACAGCGGTGTTGCGATCCGTGAAGGAATTCGTCCACCGTCACCGATGACCGAAAACCGCACTGGGCGGTCAGATGACTGCAAACCTTCTTCTGCCAATCGAACTAACGGCCGAACAATTTCAAGGAAGGTCACGTCGTCGCCAGGTTCGCGCGACAGTGCCTCATGCACCAACGCGATCGTTCGAATACGGCGTACCGACTCACCAACAGCAGCAACCGCTTCAGGGTGGGTGAGCCGCCGGGCCTGCAGTCGCAACAAAGATGAAATCGTTTGGAGATTGTTTTTCACCCGATGGTGAATCTCACGAATGGTGGCGTCTTTTGACAGGATCAGACGGTCGCGACGACGCAATTCGGTGACATCGCGGACCAACAGCACCCCGCCCACGACCTCACCGCCTTCAACAAACGGGACACATCGGCATAACAGCGTGGCTTCGGCCCCTTGCTCAAACTCCTCGATAACCGGCACTCCACGCTCAAACGCCTGACGAACCGGCCCATCGTGGAAACCCAATTCAGCTAGACGAACACCAACCGGAGTCGACTGAATCCCAACGCGGTGAAGAGCCGAGGTCGCATTCGGAGACGCAAAGCCGATGCAACCGTCACGGTCAAGGTGCATCACACCGTCGCCGACGCGGGGTGCCGACGATGAGTCGCCCACACGTGAACTCGTCGGAAACTCTCCCGACGACACCATGCGAATGAAATGCTCAGAAATCTGGGTGTACACCCGTTCAAGTTCCCCGGGGCGACGTCCCGTTTGTTCGATCCACTCTTTTGTCATGACCGCAACGATTTCGCCCTCGTGTCGGACCGGGATCGCCATCATTCGCGATTCATCATCGAGGCCCTCAACGAGCACCTCGCCGTCGATCACCTCACCGGATTCAAAACATTCTGAGAGCACGATGTTCTCTGACTCGTTAGCAGACACGCCCACGTAGTCGGTAGTGAAGATCGTTTGGCCGGTTGCCGGGCGAACTTGACCTACGGTGACCCACCGACCGTCGTTGCTTCGCAGGTATAGCAACAGATCTGCGAAACAGAAATCAGCCAGCATCCCCCATTCAGAGACAAGACGATTGAGGTGCGCTATCTTGACCCGGTCGAGCGAAGTGTTCGCTTTTGCGAAGTCAGTTAACGACGACATCCCCCAAAGTCTGCACCAAAGAACCCCACCGAGTCAGACATACCCACCATAAATGACTACGGTACTGATATGAACGCAAAGGCTTCTTTCCGTAGTTTTGAAGAATCGACCGAGGCCGACTGGAAAATCATTCAGAATGATTTCCCGGTCACTCAGGCTCTCGCCGCCGCCAACATTATTGAACAACTCCGAATCCTCGAACGCGACGACGGAGGTTTCCCAGTTTCACGGCTCGAGCATTCACTCCAAACCGCCACTCGTGCGGCCGAGGACGGCCGCGACGATGAATATGTATTGTGTGCCCTGTTGCATGACATTGGCGACACGCTTGCGCCGATGAATCACCCGTCGATTGCGGCAGGAATCATTAAGTCATACGTATCAGAGGCCAATCACTGGATGGTCGAGCATCACGGAATTTTCCAGGGTTACTACTTTTGGCACCATATCGGTGCTGACCCGAACACACGAGAGAATTACCGAGACTCGCCATATTTCGAATACACCGAAGAGTTCTGTCACAAGTATGACCAAACCGCGTTCGACCCTGACTACACGTCAGCGCCTCTCGACACCTTTGTGCCGATCATCGAAAGGTTCTTCGTGCCTCAGACAGAAGCCGCAACGGCTGCGTACAGCGCCTTGAGGTAAGACCCTCGCGAAAAGCCGATCGGATGGTCAATTGGATGTCCAGTCCTGCGTAACTCCGTGAACGGTCGGCCAACTTCACGAGACGCAATTCTCATCTCGCGCCCAAGATCATCAATTGTGACTCTGCTCGAGCAGGAGGCCTGGACGAGCAGTCCTCCGTCAACGGTGAGTCGCAACCCCGCTCGGGCGAGGCGACGGTATGACGACAGCGCCTTCGGAATTGATTTTTCGTTCTGAGCAAACGACGGCGGGTCAATAATGACGACATCAAATTGCCCTCCCGAGGCGGCAAGCGACTCCATGACGTCGAATGCGTCTCCTTGCTGCGCAATGATCTCGCATCTTCGAACGGCAGCGATATTTCGGTTTTGTTCGATGTTCGCCTTCGCTACGTCAATGGCGGGCTGAGAAATATCGACGAGGTGAACACTTCGAGCGCCGCCTGCCGCCGCTGCGAGGGCAAACCCTCCTGTTGCAGTGAAGACGTCGAGCACCCGCGCGCCGTGGCATGCGGCTGCAACCAGCATGCGGTTGTCACGTTGATCGAGGAAGGCTCCGGTCTTGTTACCCCGGCGAACGTCAGCGCTCATCATGAGGCCACGTTCGAGGTATGTCAGGGTTCCTTCGAACTGCGAACCAACGAGCAGGTCTCCGTCACCGGGAGCACCGGTCGGAGGCGACACTCGACGGGCGCAGCGGAGCAGGATTCTTTGGCTCGGCAGTACCTCTTGCGCGGCCGCAATGACGTCGCCGAGGTGTGGGTACCAGGCGCTGCTATACAACTTGATGACGAGAGTGTCTTCATAACGATCGAGCACCAGCCCTGGCAGGTCGTCGTTCTCTCCATGGATCCACCGCCATGCAGTCGTTGATGAGTCATCGACAAGCCCATGGCGACGAGCCAGCGCAGCGGTAAGACGATCAACCCACACACGAGGTTCGATCGCTAGCGCACCTCCTGAGTGCAGCATCTTGACTCGAATTGGTGACTCAGGGTCCCAAAGGCCAACCCCGATCACACGTCGGTCTTCAAATATGACGGCAATACTTCCTGTTGGAAGATCGGTGGGGTCAGCGGATGCAATCGAGCCATCGAATAGCCACGGATCGCCAGACTTCACCGCACGAAGACCAGCAGCAGTGGGCCGCACTGCGACCCGCCGTGATTGTGGGTCGAAGGTCTGAGAAACGTCAGCCACCGAAACCGATACGACGTTCCTCCGACGTACCGAGTTCGACGTATGCAATCTTCGCAGCGGGAATTGCGACTTCACGGCCCTTCCGGTCGGTGACCCACAACACATCGGTGGCCCCACTGAGGGCGGCGTCGACTCGACTGGACAGATCTTTGCGTTGATCGTCGTCAACCTCAAAAGCCAATTCTCTCGCAGTTTGCGTTACACCAATTCGTACGTCCACACGCCGTACGGTATCGCCTTTGCTGAGTGCCCACCCCACGTTGCTGCAAGTGGACTCGTTTTCTCTCACATTGCCGATACGCAAATTGCACTATTTCGGTTGAGCGACCCACGCGGATGCCCATGACAGTAAGGCAAACACGAGCGCGGCAACTGCGAACGGTGTGACCGAGACATCAATGCGAGCTGCGACGAGGCCCCCGAGGATGGAGCCACCCAGCATGCGAAAACCGCCCGACAGCGCAGAAACTGTCCCGGCAATATGAGGTAATGGCTGCATTGCCTCTGCGTTCATGTTCGGCATGATGAACATGAACGCAGACAGCATGAGTCCTAGCGCCGGCATGAACACCCAGAACGACGGCTGACCACTTCCGGAGATTGCGATGATGACGAGAAGTGCTGCACATACGTTGAGCACCATCAGCATCCGGTTGAGCACAGTTCTCACTCCAAATCGTACGACCGCCTTGCCGTTCACGAGCGAAGCAACCCCAAAGCCGATGGCAGTCACGCCGAAAACAAACGGGAACCATGATCGATGTCCGAAGATCTCGCTGACGATGAGTTCCGATGATGCGAGGTACATCGTGAACACGCTCTGCATAAAGATCGACGAGATCGAGTACCACAACGTTGGTCGGGTCCTAAAAAAAGTCCGATAGCTGTCAGCGATATCTGCGCGATCGAGTTGTCGCCGTTGGTCAACTGGCAACGTTTCCGGCAGTCGACGCGACCATAACCACAGCGCAACCGACCAAAGTGCACACGCCCAGAACACTGACTGCCACGGCAGAAACGCAACGATTCCGGCGCCAAGCGCAGGGGCAATGACAGGTACCGTGATGAAAACGGCCATGATCTGTGACATCGCCTTCGCCATTTCGACGCCCTCGAACAAGTCACGAACAACTGCAGTTGCGATAACCCTCGACCCGGCTGCGCCGATGCCCCACACAAAACGCGCAGCGAGCAACAAACCAAGATTCGGCGCAAGCGCCGATGCAACCGCTCCCAGCACATAAATTGCGATACTCACCCCAAGAATTCGTTTGCGACCAAACCGATCTGTCAACGGCCCGTACACAAATTGAGCGACTGCGAACCCCATGAAAAAGACAGTGACGACTCCTGCAACATCATTCGATGTGGGATCGAGACCAAATGTTGCTCTCATCTCATCGAAGGCGGACAACATGAGATCGATCGCCATCGCCATCAACGCCATGATGAGAGACAACATCGCCAACAACTCCTTGTTGCCGAGCTGTCGTTGTTGATGCGGGGGGCGCTCGTCGACAAGGGGTTTCATGGCATCTCGATGTCTAGCGCGTAACTCAGCCGATTAAACAGTTGGCGATGTAGAAGAATTCGAGTGATGCCCTGTCTCTAACCGAAGTCACGGTGTTCGATGCAGGCATGGCAGTAATGGAGTACTTGCGGCCAGACTGGAGTCATGTCATCTTCCGAAACCGATCTCACCGCCGCTGATGTTTCCTGGGATCTCTCAGGTTTG
>Ga0160423_10000043_pt1 | contig 79657 bp, 67 predicted proteins | sample CRUFie14St8metaG_FD_108191 | JGI IMG/M metagenome (GOLD analysis project Ga0160423, IMG submission 108191) | Marine microbial communities from the Costa Rica Dome - CRUD Field 142mm St8 metaG | ecosystem: Environmental > Aquatic > Marine > Oceanic > Photic zone | place: Costa Rica: the Eastern...
AAAATAAAATGAGTGCGCTCAACGCTGTCAGAAACAAAATCGTCCACATTGCTTATGCTCTCATCAAAAATCAAAAAAAATACGAAAACAACTTGCTTTTGTCATAGAAATCAGCATGACGAAACGACCTAAATCCCAACTTGCTGATTGTCAAATAATTACATTCTCCCTTAAACATTATTCACGTTAATTAAGTAAGCAACGAGGGCATCCTCTCTTACTTATACGGCAGCTTTGATATATAAACCTCAACCTCATTTTTAACCGCAGGATTTTGCTTAAAACTATAATTGAAAACCGTTTGCCACTCGCCAGCACGCTCTACTTTAGGACCAATAGTTACGCTTTTTAATGCCGAATGGATATTGCCAATATTATGATACACTCGCGGGATGCTAAAATACTCCGCATCATCAACCACAACATGCTCGGCATTAGCCGAATCCTTAATCACAATACGTATTTCCTTTTCGTATTGATATTCCTCGCTTTTAAACAAATAAGCAATACTACTTAACCGCTCATAAGCACTATCTAACTTATTCTTGGCATTTTTATTAAGCCCTACCAAAGCTGCTCTAATTTCATCTAATGCGTCATTAATTGCATCTGAATGATCACTATCTATACACTTATTCTTTTTATTCAAATAAGCCACGCAATAACACTCAAAATCACTACTATTAAAACTATTACTAGATTGAATAGTAACTTCCTTTTCATCCATTTCCTCATCCTTTTTTTTGGGAGGAGAAGGAATAAATTGGCTAATGGTTTTTAAAAACTCCTTTCGGCTTAAAGTAATGGCACAGCCACAACCATCATTACCATTGGTGTTAGCATACATACGCCATAAGTTCAGATAGTTATCCATATCATCACCCACAAATGAACCCAGAAAAGGCTTGGCAATAAAAGGTAGTTTGTTCTTAATTGTTAATTTAACATCACCTACTGCCTTATTTAACTGTTCTCCTTCAGAAGTATCATTCATATAATGCGCTTCGGATAAACGAAACAAGGAATCTTCATTTAGCAGTAAAGCCTTTGCCCCTCCCATATTGGTATAATGCGTAATGCTTTCGCCTTTATACAATAACTCATTTTGTATGCGTTCAACAGCCTTCTCTATAATTTTAAAAAATGGATCACTTAAAATTTCTTGCAGACGTTCAATTTCAGATTTAGCTTGCTCTTTCCAATAATTATCATCTGTTTTTTCAATAAAAATTTTATAATCTGTAATGGCTTTTTCATATTCTTCTAGCTCCACAAAGGATTCAGCTTTAAGAAAAAAAATGAAATCATCATTGGGGTTAAGTTTAACAGATTCGTTAAAATCTTTAATTGCTAAATCATTTTTATCTATTTCGCTATAAATTATTCCTCTTGTTTTAAAAGCATAGTGATTTTTTGAATTTAACTCAATAGATTTTGTAAAATCAAGTTCTGACTCTTCATATAATCCTAATTTAAAAAAAGCACTTCCTCGATTATTGTAGGTTGTCACATTGGTAGGTTCTAACTTAATTGCCAAGTTAAAATCATTAAATGCTTTCCTATATTCACCTAAATCAAAGAAAGCCCCTCCACGATTACTATATGCTATACCTAGATTAGATTTTAACTCAATAGCTTTATTGAAATCTTTTATTGCTTTTTTATGATTTTTCATTCCATAGTAACCACTACCACGGTTACTGTAAAGTATTGGGTCAGAGGGTTCTAGTTCAATTGCTTTATTGAAATCTTCAATTGCTTCATTGTATTTATTTAACTCAAAAAAAACGCTACCACGATTTGTGTAAAATATTGCTACTTCCGGACTTATTTCAATAGCTTTATCATAATCTTTAATAGCATTATTAAACTTCGTTATATTTTTATAAGAGAATCCCCTGTTATTATATGCTTCAGAAAAATTGGAGTTCAATTCAATGGCTTTATTGTAATCTTTTATAGCATTATTATAGTCTTGTAGTTCTATATATGTATTACCACGGTTGTTATAAACATTGGCATCATCAGGTTTTAATTCAATAGCTTTATGGTAATCTTTAATTGCTTTATTATATTCTTCTAAATCGTGGTAAATTAACCCTCGTAAGCCAAACAAATAAGGATCTTTTGCACTAGTTAACCGTTATTACATTGCTCAAATAAAGTTTTTAAAACATTATTTGCTTGTTTGCCGTTTTTGTTTAAATCTTCTAAATAGACCTGTCGAGCTTCTTCATATTTCTCCGCTTCAACTAATTGGCTAATGGTTTTAATAAAGGCATTTTCTTTCGGCATAATGTAGTGCTAATTTTATATCAATCGTATTACTGTAAATATATGTATTTATTGGTTTAATTGAGGTTCTAAATCTAAGTTCAAACTAATAAGGAAGAGGATATTGATAAAGCAATAATTCCTCTCCTTTAAAAGGAGAGCGGTTCGCAGCTGCAATGACAGCTTGCTGACGGAGTGGTTATGAATATATGTCACCCTGAGCGAACACCGAGTTTATCGAAGTGGAAGTCGAAGGGTACAAGGGCAAACATGGTTCGACTATGTTTCACTTCGCTCACCATGACACATGCCATTCAAGGAATAATGTCACCATGAGTGTTGTGGGCACGCCTAGTGCGAATCGTGTTTTAAAAGTACCTTTTAACTACCATTTCAACAATGCTCAGTAACCACCTTACTCAGGGTAACATCATCCTCAAATCTCATAATGCAAAGTACAATTCAATAACTGGGCTTCCACTATACAGTAACTTCTATTTTCCAGAAAAACCGAAATTTAGCTGTAAAACCTTTTTCGGTAAAATAGGTCTAAAAGTAAAGTGAAAATTAATAAAATACGCTAATAATCAATTACTTATGGTTAAAAATTTTAACACACCCAAGGTTTGGTTGTACAGCCGAAGGCGGCAAGTTAACAAAAAATGTAAATCATTATAAATCAGCTAAAAAAGGTAAAGTCAATTTTAAAATACACGTCTAAGGTTTTATGGCACAATTAAAGGTGGCGTGTTATTATAAAAATAAACTAATCTCAGTAATACCATTTATTCGTAATGCTAAGCTTACAAAATGGGCTAGTTTTCAAAAGTGCCCATAACACACTAAAAGGTGTCAAATGGTTTTTGCCTAATTCAATTTTGTCTTGTTTAAATTTAAGCGTATAAATAATTTTCAATGGATTAATCAAAATCGAATAAAGAACAACACAATAGATTATACTATTTCTTTAACTAATTGTTTAAGAACATCCTCAGTTAAAGGTTTTTTAAGGTATTTATATATTAATGGGTGTTCTTCAGCCTTTTCCTTTTCACTTGGGCTTATTGAGGTTGAAAACATAATAATTTTCGGAGGATTGGTTAACTCAATTTCTTTGTACTTATCCAAAAAAAGCCAACCATCAATACGGGGCATATTAATATCTAAAAATATAATTTGTGGTGTGTTACTTGAAGGATTTTTTAGGTAGTCAAGAGCATCTAAAGCCTTTTCAAAAAACTTACAATCTTGGCAAACGTTAGCTTCTTCAAGCACTATTTTATGGTAAAAATTAGTGGCTTCATCGTCATCAATAAAAAATATTAAATCAAACTTTTTAATATTCATTTGCCAAATCTTTCAATTAACTATTAGGTGGGTTTTTTAATGGTAAATTTAAAGGTACTGCCTTTGTTTTCAATGCTTTCAACCCAAATTTTGCCTCCATGTTTTTCAACAGCATTTTTGCAGGTTGATAAGCCAATGCCAGTGCCTTCATACTCACTACTAAGGTGCAAACGTTTAAAAATACCAAAAATTCGTTTCTGCGATTCTTCGGCAATGCCAATGCCATTATCAGCAATATTGAAAGTAAAATGGGTTTTGTTTTGGCTGCAACTAATATTAATTATAGGCGCAATATTAGGCTTTACAAATTTTAGTGCATTAGTAATTAAGTTTAAAAATAGTTGTTTTAATAATACCTTGTCGCCATTAATAATGTCGGGTAAATTGTTGATATTAACAGTAGCATTATTTTTTTCAATACTATGCGAAATATCTGTTAAAACATCATTAATTAACTGCCTTGGGTTAATACTAGAAAACTCAATTTGCTTGTTACTGGCTACTGAGTAGGCCAATAAATCCTCAATAAAATGCCGCATTCGTTCGCTACTTTGCCCTATAAAATGCAAGTATTTTTTTTCGCGCTCATCCAATTTATTATCGGCTGTTTTAGCTAGTAAGTTGGAAAAATTTAAAATATTATTAAGTGGTGATCTTAAATCATGCGATGCTAAGTAGGCAAAATTTTCAAGCTGCATATTGGTTTCAATATACTTTTCTAATTCAGCATTTTTGGCAGCAATAGCGGCTTCGTTGTTTTTTTGTTCGGTAACATTTTGAACATAAACGTAAACACCAATTACGTTTTTATTTATAGGATCAAGCGCCGGAATGTAATTGGCCTTTAGTTTTAAATCTTCTCCTTTAATAGTTTTTGCTTCAAAATCAAAAGTAACGGTTTGTCCATTAAACGCTTTAACAAGGTCTTTTTTTCGATGATTAAAAAAGGCTTCTCCTAAAACTTCTTTTATGTGTTTACCTTTTATTGCTTCAGGTTTTTTACCAAACCAATCGTCGTAGCTTTTATTAACTAATTGATACCTAAAATCTTTATCAACAAAAGCCATTATTGAAGGTACCGCGTCAATAATTTGTTGTAAATGACTTTCTTGCAGGCGAATGGTCTGTTCTTTTTCTGCAATTTCTTTTTCCTTGTAGGCTTTTATTTCTTCATTAGCAATTTCTAAATCTTTAATACTAGTATTTAAAAAACGCTCGGTTATCGTTTTATCGTTTTTTAGCCGTTCATTAATAAATTGCAGTTTTTCATTTTCCTTTTTAACTTTTTTGATAAAGGCAATTACTTGTTCAGGCAAAGTTTCCTTTGCTACTAATTCATTAAACTTTTCGTTTATGTTAAACTGCCCTGCCAAAGCCCTATATTAAATTTCTTTTAAGGTAACTAATGAGCAAGTTACGTTATGAAATTCACTTTTTTCTTTGTTACTAGGGTTTCCAAATTCTCCGTACGACATAAAACCAATTGATGGCGCCTCCCAAATATTATGAATGCCTTCAACCTCATCTTCAAGCATTGGCCCAAAAGCAAAATGCCGCCCTGCGCATGAGTGTAAAATTACCGCATCAACATCCTTGTTAAGCCTCCCAAAATTATTGTACGAGTCAACCGTATTATTAACAACCTCAAAATCAGGAGTTGGGCAAAACTTAAACTGGGCATTTTCTTCAACGCCGCCAGCTAGTATTAAGGCCTTGTTTTTAAAGTCAAAAATCATTGCCGATCTTAATAATTCAACGCCATCATTTTTTTGAATTTTTAAGGGAAAAATACCAGGCATTGTATAAAGTTCATCCGAGCCTAATTGCTTTTGATATTCAATGTTTTTAAAATAACTGTTAAACAAGTCAAGCGCAGGTTTACCATCAATTTCATATAAAATATTGTTATCGGCTTTTGTTATAGTATGCGTTTTACCAAGGTCTGTCCAACCACTGTAAGTTTGCCCGTTAACCGCTATTTTACTGTTATTAAACGTTATACTTGCAATACCATTATCATGCGTACCATCGCTAGTAAAAACAAAGGTTTTTTCAAACTTAAAATTATCGCCAGCTTGCCCACCATAAATAGGCACAACCCCCTCAAACGCTTTCGATATATCATTAATCATCGAAACGCCATCAACACCAACCCCTGCACTATATACAAACATAGCAGGGTTTTCAAAAGCCTTTTTTGCTGCTTGTCCCGTAGCTAATGCCGATTTTGTATAAACATTACCTTCATCCGCAAAATAGTTAATTGAAAAATGTTCGGTATCCATATCCATTAACATAATCGATAATGATTTTGCACCAACCTCGCCATTACTAATTTCTCCCGAGCTACTACAACCAACAACAGCAATATTATGCTTTTTAAAAACACCTAAAGCAGATTCTATGTCAAATTGATCATCGCAATAACAAAGGGCTAGGGTAGGGGCAAATTGGCTATTAATGTTTGCTAAAAGTTGGCTTTCTAAATTGTTATTATTTTCAACAAAAAAGGATACAGCATTCATAAGTAAGTGGTTTAAGTTTCAAAATGCAATCTAAATTAATCTAGTTTAACCTCTATTAAAGTTGCTACCAATTAATTATATACTGCTTACAGCCAAAAAGGTTGCATAAATTTCAGGCAATTTAAAAAATTGAGTTTAAGTAGTTGATTTTCAATTACTTATTTGCTTTAAATAGCTATTAATTTTGCTTGTTTTTTTATTTGTTAAAACTCATGTAATTATTGTGTTTTTTGTAAACTTCTATTATATTTAACAAAAAAACTATGAAACATTATGCCCGTTTAATACCCTTGTTGGTATTACTTTTCTTTTTTGTAAATGCCAAAGCCCAGTGCCCTCCTGAAGGTTATGTCTTTTGCAATTCACAAGATCAGATTGACCAGTTTCTCATGGACTATCCTTACTGTACCGAAATTGGTTCTTTAACAATAACTGGTACTGAAATAAATAATTTATTTGGCTTTACTAATATTGAAATTATACAAAACTCATTAAGTATATTCAATGTTACTCATTTAACTAATTTGGATGATTTATCAGATATTACAACAGTTGGTGGGAATATAGAAATTTCGTCAAACAGTGATTTGATAAATATTGATGGTTTATCCAATATAAATAGTATTGGGTATGATTTATTAGTTGAAAATAACAACAACCTATCTACATGCTGTGTAATTGAGGATTTGGCTACATTAGTTACTAATCAAGGTAATTCAGTTGTTGTTTCCAATAATGCAGATGGCTGTAATTCTTTATCAGAAATTGAAACCGAATGCGTACTACCACAATGTCCTCCAAGTTTTATTGAATTTAACTCACAAGCTGAAATTGATCAATTTGTTATTGATTATCCTTATTGCTCCAATCTCACAAATGGTGTTTTTATAAGTGGCGAGGATATTACCAACCTTAGTGCTTTTTCTAATGTTACATCGGTAAATGGCCATTTCAGTATATACTGTTGCAATAATTTAACAGATTTAACAGGATTAGAAAATTTAACCACAGTAAGTGATAATTTAGTAATTAATACTAACGAAGCATTAACCAATATTGAAGCATGGGGAAATGTTACTACAGTCGGCGGCTACTTTATAGTTATCAATAACGATGTGTTAACAAACTTAAATGGCTTAACAAACTTAAATTCTGTCAATCATATTTTAATTCAGTTTAATGATGTGCTTGAAAGTTTAAACGGCATGTCAAGCCTTTCAACAATTAATTCATCTGTAAGAATAAGTGATAATAATATGTTAGCCGATTTAGGATCTTTTCCCTATGTTGGTGAAATTGGTACTTTTTTTATAGCTGAGAATAATCAATCACTAACTAACTTAAATGGTTTTGCTAGCCTATTAACAATTGGTGGTGCTTTACGCCTTGTTAATAATGATGCATTAACAGATATAAGTGCCTTAGCCTACGTTTATAACTTTTCGTATGACTTAGAGGTTGTTGAAAATGATAACCTATCCAATTGTTGCATTTTAGAATTTATGGCAAGTTTAGTTGATGGCAACTATCCGGTTACAATTGAAAATAATGGAGAAAATTGCAACTCGCTTGCCGAAATTGTAATTGAATGCAATGATTTACCTGAATGCCCAGATGGCGATATTATCCTATCATCTCAACAAGATGTTGATCAATTAGGCATGTATTACCCTAATTGTACCGAAATAGCAGGCAACATAAGCATTACAGGTAACGATATTACCAATTTAGATGGCTTAACTAATATCCAACAAGTTTTGGGTAACATTAGCATAACAAATAACCCTTTATTAACCAATCTTGATGGCTTATCAAATATCCAAAATTTCGCCACCAACTTAACGGTAACCAATAACCTTAATTTGGCTGATTGTTGTGTTTTAGAAGATATAGCCGAATCAGTTTTAGCAAATGGGAACACCCTTATTATTAACAATAATGTAGAAAACTGTAACTCACTAATTGAAATTGATGAGGACTGCGCACTTCCTCAATGCCCAATTGGCAACCTTTTCCTATATACACAAGCCGACATTGACCAGTTTATTATTGATTACCCTAATTGTACCAATTTTCAAAATAGCATTGATATTTCAACATCGGGTTTAAATAACCTAAACGGTTTATCAAATCTTATTGAAATAGGGGGGCATCTATTTATTTATAGTACCGACCTAGTCAATTTAACAGGCTTAGATAACCTACAAATTATTGGTGATTATCTTCAAATTGAAAACAATGATTTTTTAACCGATATTGAAAGTTTAGGCAACATTACTAGCCTTGGTGGCAATTTATATGTTAATAACAATCCTAATTTAGCATCATGCTGTCCGCTTATTAATTTGGCTGATTTAGCAATTACAGCAGGTAATAACTATAACATTGATGATAATGACGACGATTGTAGTTCATTACCAGTAATTGAGGAATATTGCAATCCTGGCATTTGCCCGCCCGGCAATGTTATCTTAGAATCTCAGGCCGATATTGAACAGTTTATCAATGTTTATCCTAATTGCACGCAAATTGCTGGTTATTTAATTATTGATGGGGGCGATTCAAATGACATTGTTAATATAAACGGCTTATCAAATCTCATTTTAATTGAAGATAATTTAACTATAGAGGCAACCCAACTTACCAGTCTAAATGCTCTATCTAACCTTCTTGAAGTTTGGGGCGGCCTAAGAATAAAAAACAATACCGATCTACAAAACATTGATGGCTTGTCAAACCTCATTGAAATTGGCGAGGGACCTATTTTTAGCTTTGATAATATTGAAATAAGTAATAATAATGTTTTAACCAATATCGATGGCTTAACTAACATTACCAATTTTGTTGGAAACATAACAATTGTCGATAATCCAATGTTGCAGCATCTAAATGGCTTTTCAAACTTAACTGAAATAAGCAGACTACTAGGAATTTATAATAATGATGCCCTCATCAACCTTAATGGCTTATCCAACCTTACAACAATAGGCGGTCATCTTGAAATAAGGCATAACGAATTCCTCGGTAACCTTAACGGTTTATCCAACCTAACCTCGGTTGGGCAGTATATTAACATTTATGCCAACCCTAATTTGCAAGATGTTAGCGGTTTAGAGAATATTATCAATTTTAGTGACAACTTAAACGTATATGATAATCCTAACCTTTCCGTTTGTTGTAACCTAGTAAATTTAGCCCAAATGGCAATCAATACTAGTAACTCAGTAAACATTCAAAATAACAGTTCAGTTTGTAGCTCATTAGAAGAAATTGAAGAAAATTGCGCTCCGATAATTTGCCCTATTGGCGATGTTGTTTTAACCAATCAATTACAAATTGATTCTTTTATTATTGATTATGAGAGTTGCACCGAAATAGCAGGCAATTTAACCATTTCGGGTACAGATATTACAAACATCAATGGCTTGTCTTACCTAACAGGTATATCGGGTTCGTTAGTTATAAGCGGCAATCCTAACTTGCTAAATTTAAATGGGTTAGCTAACCTTAATATTGTTTATGGCAATCTTCAAATTGAAAATAACAACGCCTTAAATGATATAAGTGGACTTTTAAACCTTGCTACAGTAACTGATAATGTAAATATAGGTAGCAATAATTCGCTTACTAATCTTAACGGATTAGCAGGCATTATCAACATAAATGGCTCGTTAACAATCACTAATAACAATGCCCTGGTTAATCTAGGCGGTTTATTTAATTTACTCTCAATACAAGATGATTTAGTAATAAGTAACAATGCCGCTTTACCTTATTTAGGCGGCTTAAATAGTATTATTTATATAGGAGGCGATATTCAGTTAAACGATAACACGGGCTTAATAAACATCGATGCCCTTTCCGATATTGGAAGCATAGCCGGTAATTTACAGGTTCAAGATAATTCTAACCTATCAGCCTGCTGTGATTTACTAACGCTGGCTCAAATAGTTACTACTGCAGGTAATACAGTTACCATTCAAAACAACGCCGAAGGCTGTAATTCACTTCAAGAAATTGAAGCCGACCCTAATTGCGAGGCAATATCAGTTCAATCAATTAATCAATTAAACAACATTAATATTTACCCCAATCCGGCAACTAATTGGCTCAATTTAAATTCGGATTTGGGCATTGAAATCATTGAAATTTACGATTTCAACGGACGTTTATTAAAATCTGAAAACAATGCCAATCAACTTGATATTAGTGATTTAACAGTAGGCATTTACTTAGCTAAAATTACAATTGAAGGACAAAATAAAACCTTGAAATTTGTAAGAGAGTAACACTAAGCACTAAAAATGGAATTACTGCTTCAATTTATTGCTATTTATTTTTATATTTAGATAAACTCATTGCCTATGAAACATTATTCTTTATTAAGCTTCTTATTGCTATTGATCTTCATTACATTTAATTGTACTGCTCAGTGTCCAAGTGGCTCGGTAACAATTAATTCGCAAGAAGAAATTGACCAGTTTATTATTAACTACCCAAACTGTACTCAACTAAATGGTAGTCTTGCTATTAATGGTTCTTATGTTACCAATTTAGGTAATTTATCGAATTTGGAATCAATAAGTGGTAGTTTAACTATTCTTTATTGCAGTGAATTGATTGATTTGAATGGCTTAGATAATTTGTCAACCATCGGTGGAGACTTAACAATTGATATCAATAATAAATTAACAGATTTAGATGAGCTATCAAACCTAACAACCATTGGTGGTGATGTTCATATACTTTCAAATGATGCTTTAGGTAGCTTGGATGGTTTATCTAATCTGACAGCAATAAATGGAAACCTTAAAATAAATTCCAATGAAAATTTAAACAACTTAAATGGATTGAATAACATCTCTTCAATAGCTAATCAAGTACAAATTTCATACAATAGTAACCTAACAAGTTTAGATGGTTTGTCAAACCTTACAAGCTTGGGTGGTCGTGTTGAAATAACCTCAAACTATCTTTTAGATAACTTGGATGCACTGTCAAATTTAACTGTAATTACTGGAGAGCTTAGAATAAGCGGCAATGATAATTTAAATAACTTAAATGGATTGCACAACATTTCTTCAATAGCTAATACCTTAGAGATTTTGGGCAATGATAACTTAACTAACTTAAACGGTTTGGAAGGTCTTGTTACAATTGGAGGTGGGTTAGATATAAGATATAATAACTTTTTAACCACTTTAGATGGGTTATCCAATCTTGTATCAGTTGGTAGTTTTATTTTGCTCCAAGAAAATACAGTATTAACGGATATAGAAGACTTGTCGAACATTATTAACTTAGGTTGGTTTTTAGATGTGAGTAACAATGCTAGTTTACCTACTTGTTGCGCTGCCAAGGGTTTAGCTGAACTAGCGAATACCCTTGGCAATACTGTTACAATTCAAAACAATGCTAAGGGCTGCAACTCTATTCAGGAAATTGAAAGCGACCCAAATTGTAATCCTACCTCAACAACATTGTTAGAAAGCTTGAATGATATTACTGTTTCACCAAATCCATTAACCCATTGGTTGTTTTTAAATACCCATTTAGCGATTGAAACAGTTGAAATTTTTGACCTACAAGGGCGTTTATTGGCCTCGCAAAAAAACACGAACCAAATTACTGTTAGTGATTTACCTATGGGAGTTTACTTGATAAAAGTTGGTGTTAAAGGGCAAAGTAGAAGTTTAAAGTTTGTGAAGGAGTAAAAATTGATACCTACTAAAATTTGGCAATTAAAAGCCTATTTTAGCATTAAATGATAGGAACCCTTTTTAATGTTGCAACCGTAATTATTGGCAGCCTAATTGGGCTTGCCATTCAAAGCAAAATGCCCGAACGCATTAACAAAATTGTGTTTGCATGCCTAGGCGTTTTTACATTATTGTTAGGCTTTAAAATGGCTTTTGAAGGACAGCAATTATTAGTGGTTTTGTTTAGTCTAATCATCGGTTCAGTAATTGGCGAAGCTATTGATATTGATAGCTACCTTAACAAATTAGGCAATTGGCTACAAACCAAGTTTAAAGCAAAAGGCAGCAATTTTACCGAAGGTTTAGTAACCAGCTTTCTATTGTTTTGCATTGGGCCTTTAACCTTTTTAGGGTGCCTTGAAGAAGGTTTAGGTAGTCCACCTAATCAACTCATTACCAAATCAATAATGGATGGGTTTTCAAGCATTGCTTTATCATCAGCAATGGGCTTGGGGGTATTGGTTTCAGCCTTGCCTTTATTTCTTTTTCAAGGAGGCATAACCCTAATGGCAACCGTTATTGAACCCCTTTTAAGCAACGCAATGATTACCGAGTTAACGGCCACTGGCGGCTTAATGATTGTAGCCTTAGCCTTTAATATCCTCGAGATGAAAAAGATAAAAGTTGCCAATATGTTACCCGCATTAGCCCTTGCACCACCGTTTACTCATCTAGCTACTTTAGTGCCCTATGCAGTTTAAACCATTAGTCGGCAAATTAAAAAAAAGCTTGCAACAGCCATTGCCAGGTAAGGCGGCTCAAGCCAAAATGGCACCTTATAAAAGGCGTACAAAACTGCCCGAACAATCTGTGTTAAATGCAGCTAAGAAAGCGGCGATTTTATTATTGATTTTCGAGAAAAACAACCAAGCCTTTACCGTTTTCATTAAGCGAACAACTTACAAAGGCGTGCACAGCGCACAAGTTTCTTTCCCAGGAGGAAAACGAGAAAAAACCGATGCCAATTTTGCCGAAACCGCCCTTCGCGAAACCCACGAAGAAATCGGCATAAACCCTAATCAAGTTGAGTTAATTGGGCAATTAAGCCAAGTATATATACCGCCAAGCAATTTTTTGGTTCATCCTTTTGTTGGCATTTTAAACAGCCCGCCAACATTTACACCCGACCCTATTGAAGTACAAAGCATATTACCTATAAGTATTGCCCATTTAATGGATAGCCAAAACCATATTATCGCTGATATTAATGTGCGAGGCACAAAACTTAAAGTACCAGCCATTCAAATTCCTAACGATATTATTTGGGGGGCAACCGCCGTTATGTTGGCTGAGTTTGCGGCCTTGGTTTAACTATAAAAATTTGACTATTTTTATAGTATGAATAAAATTAAACTATTAAAACCACTTGCTTCATTTATTTTTTTAATTCCATTTATTATTTATGCACAGGTTAATACTAGTGATATAATTGGGCATAATAAAGAGGTACTTGAAACTTTCGGTTTGTTTGGCTCAGCATCTATTTCGCCGTTTTTTACCTTGTTTTTAACCAGTTGCGCTTCGCGAATGGGATTTAGCAACTCCTTACTACAAACCAACCCACTTTTGGGTAGTGATTTAGTGTTTTTCGGCTCTTTGTTTTTTAGCATAATTACCACCTTTCCTAATTTACTAAAAATGTTTAGGCCTTTAGGCTTAGCAGGGCAAGTAATTGAAGACTGGCTAGTAATCATACTAACTTTTGTATTATTAACCTTTAGTATAACCGAAATTTTGGGCATTGAAATAGTTGACCGTGCCTACGCAGTACCATTATCGGGCAGCTTTATTTTAGTGTACCTTGTTGCCATTCCTTATTATATAATTGTAAGTACAGTTCGTTTTTCGGCTGATTTGTTAATTTTTATAAGCCCTATACCGTTAGTTGATGCCTTTTATGATGGCTTTAAAAAGTTCATTTGTTTCCTACTGGTTTGTATTAACTTACTAATGCCTTATTTAGGGCTTTTTATTAGTGCAATCATCTTTTTTATCGCTTATTTATTATACCGCAAAGCCAAAAGCAAGTTATACTACAACCAGTATATATTCCTTAATCCAGCAGTAAAAAAATTGTTTGGCAAACAAGCACCGTTATTAAATGAAAAAGTAAAAATGGCACTTTCAACCCAATACAAAAACATAGATTTAGCCATTAAAATTTTGCTAAACGAAGCCTATGGCCCGTTTAAAAAGAAAAGCATTGTTTGGTTGGTTAAACACGAAAACGGACTGTTACTTTACCAAAAACGTTTTATGCGGTCGGCAAAAATTGTTGAGTTGAGCAATGACATTTCAAGTTCGCTAGGGCTAAGAGAAGAATTAACTCATTACTCAGTAATAGATGGTAGCCTACAGATAAATTTTTTGATAAACGCCACGCACAAATGGTGTATTAAAGCTATTGAAACACATTTGGATATAACATTTTTAGGCAAATCGGGCATAGTAATGCAGTTAGAGAACATGAAGCAAGGTTGTAATATTTTTAACCGAGGGGCTAATAACTTATTGTCGAGGTTTTAAGCACATTACAACCAAATTCACACAAAAAACCTCTTAAAAATAAACTACGTATTTTAAAGGATGCCTATGCTAAAAACCCTACTGATAATTTTCGCCTTAACATTAAGTGCAAACAGCTATGCGCAGGTAAAGCTCGATTCCATTAAAATTCATTGTAAAAACAATAGCTATAACAATAAATACTTTGAAAGTTGTACTAATTACCCCGAAATAACACCTGACTTTTTAGCTTTTATTTATGAAAATGATACCGTTGAAATTAACTTGAAAGAGTTTGACGGGATATTTCTTAACAAGAAAGTCGAGTTTTCGTTGTTTGTTAAGTATGGCGAAATTGAAGTAGTTTTTGAGCGCATAAACAAAATGATTAGCCTTAGCAATATGTTGCCAGCAACAACCAATTGCCAAATGGAAATACTATTAACCAATGAGTTTTCAAAGGAATACAGTACAGTTTACGCTTACGATACAGGTTGTGTTGTTGTAGTTGATGGACCCCAAAAAGAGGGCTTGCCTATACAACAAATTGCGCTTTGGCATAGCTACGATAAAAAACAGCACGAGTTAAACAAGGCAAATCAAAAAAATGAGGAAAAATAGCCCTTGTTTATATCCCATCTAAAAAACCAATACCAGTTATCTTTGCAAAATGCTTAAACTAAAAGCCTATATAAGTGTACTATTCGCTTTAATTATTTGCTGCGGATGTCCAAGTTCAACCAACAAGGTCGATACAACCGATAATACGGTTGACAGCCTCAAAGCAAAACCACAAAACCCTAGCATACAGCTAATTACTAGCCGTATTGAAAAAGATACTACTAATGCTGAGTTGTATTTTAATCGAGCTAATTTTTATTTACAGGATAAAGAAGTAGGTTATGCCGCTGCCGATATTTTAAAAGCAATGGAGTTAGATCCTTCGCAGGCTAAATATTATTTATTGGCAAAAGATATTTTAGTTGAAAGTGGCGATGGTGAAGCTGCCATTAAAATCCTTGAAAACGGTCTAGGGCAACTGGAAAACAATGTGGATTTATTAACCGAAAAGGCAAAAATGCACTTTTACATGCGGCAGTATTCCCCCGCAATGATAACCTTCGCTCAAACCTTAAAGCTCGACCCCACCAACCCCGACATCTACTTTTTTATGGGCTTTACCTATAAGGAAACCAACAAAATAGAAAAAGCTATTAAAAGTTTTGAAAAAGCCATTGAGTTTAACCCCGATTTTTACGAAGCAATAATGCAATTAGGTTTGCTACACAGCCAAAATAACAACGATTTATGCATCAGTTACTTTGACAATGCCCTGCGCCTCGACCCTCAAAGCACCGAAGCCCTTTACGCAAAGGGCCTACATTACCACAATAACGAAAAATTTGATAAGGCACTTGCCACATACCGCAACATTTTAGATATTGACCGCCAAAACCATTTGGCACTATTTAACATGGGGCATATTTACTATAATCAAAGCGTTATTGATACCGCCCTGCAACATTTTAATATGGTGGTTGGCGTAAAACCCGAGTATGCCGATGCCTACCAAATGCGGGCTTTATGCCACGAAGCGCAAAACAATTTTGATAAAGCATTAAAAGATTATACATCCGCTTTAAATTTGAACCCTGAACACGAAGCCGCCAAACTTGGCATGGAGCGTGTTAAAAACAAAATAAGTTCGTAATATTTACAATCCTTTAAACGATGATAAAAATTACCTTCCCTGATGGGAATGTTCGAGAATACGAAAGTGGCGTTACAAGCATGGACATTGCAAAATCAATTAGCCACGGATTAGCAAAAAACGTTTTATCTGCCAAAGTAAATGGCGAGGTTTGGGATGCTACCCGCCCCATAACCGCCGATGCTCAAGTAGCCCTTTTAACCTTTAAGGATAAACAAGGCTCAGAAACCTTTTGGCACTCATCGGCCCATTTAATGGCAGAGGCTTTAGAAGCACTTTACCCGGGTGTTAAATTTGGTATCGGTCCTGCAATTGAAAGTGGTTTTTATTACGATGTTGATTTGGGCGACCGTAAACTAAGCGATGCCGATTTGCCAAAAATCGAAAAGAAAATGATTGAGTTGGCGCGCACTAAAAGCGATTACATTCGTAGCGAAGTAAGCAAAGCCGACGCCATCGCCTTTTTTAAAGAAAAAGAAGACGAATACAAGCTAGAATTATTGGAAGATTTAGAGGATGGAAGCATCACTTTTTATCAGCAAGGTAATTTTACCGATTTATGCCGTGGGCCGCACATTCCCAATACTGGGGCAATAAAAGCAGCCAAACTAACGGCTTTAGCAGGTGCCTACTGGCGCGGCGATGAAAACCGCAAGCAACTAACCCGTATTTATGGCGTAACTTTCCCTAAAGCCAGTATGCTAGAGGAGCATCTTCAATTATTAGAAGAAGCCAAAAAGCGCGACCACCGTAAAATTGGTAAGGAGCTGCGTTTGTTCCACTTTAGCCAGCGCGTGGGCATGGGCTTACCAATATGGTTGCCAAACGGCACAATGGTGCGTAACCTACTAACCAACTTTTTGCGCGATCAACAAATTGAGCAAGGATATAAAGAAGTGATCACCCCGCATGTTGGTAATAAAGATTTGTATGTTACCAGTGGGCATTACGAAAAATATGGCGAAGATTCATTTCAACCCATCAAAACCCCTCGGGAAGATGAGGAGTTTTTGCTAAAACCAATGAACTGCCCGCACCACTGCGAAATTTATGCAAGTGCACCTTTAAGTTATAAGGATTTACCATTACGTATTGCCGAGTTCGGCACCGTTTATCGTTACGAGCAAAGCGGCGAGTTACACGGGCTTAGCCGTGTGCGTGGTTTTACGCAAGATGATGCGCATATTTTCTGTATGCCTAATCAGTTAAAAGATGAATTTTTAAAAGTTTTAGAGTTAACTACCAATGTGTTAACCAAATTAGGTTTTGGCGAGTTTACCGCTCAAATTAGTTTGCGCGACCCCGATAATAAGGATAAATATATTGGTAGCGATGAAAATTGGGATAAAGCCGAAAACGCTATTATTGAGGCTACAAAGGAAGCTGGAATTAAAACCGTAACTGAGCTTGGAGAGGCTGCTTTTTACGGCCCTAAGCTCGATTTTATGGTTAAAGATGCCTTACGCCGTTCATGGCAATTAGGCACCATTCAGGTAGATTATAATTTGCCCGAACGCTTTAATTTGGAGTACAAAGGCAGCGACGGCGAAAAGCATCGCCCCGTAATGATTCACCGCGCCCCATTCGGCTCGTTAGAGCGTTTCTTGTCTATTTTAATTGAAAACTGTGCAGGTAATTTCCCGCTTTGGTTAGCACCTCAGCAAATATCAGTTTTGCCAATTTCGGATAAGTTTATGCCTTATGCTAAAAAGGTTGAGGCTCAATTAAAGGAAGCAGGTTTTCGTGCTAAGGCGGATGAGCGTAACGAAAAAATTGGTCGTAAAATCCGCGATGCCGAAACCCAAAAAGTGCCGTATATGGCAATTATTGGCGAAAAGGAAATTGAAGCCAATGGCGTATCCGTGCGTAAGCACCGCGAAGGCGATAAAGGCATGTCATCAATTGAGGCTTTCATCAATCAGTTAAAAGAAGAAGCTGCTGTATAAGGGGCACAATTTAAAATGTTAGTATAAGTAGAATAGGGGGTTAAAATAAACCGTACAATTCTGCATTTACTTTGTTTACTATTTCACCGAAATGTTCCGGATTGCCAACAAAGTCGAGTTCGTCGCAATCGATGATTAGGAGTTTACAATGGCTGTAATCGCGCTGATATTCTTCAATCCACTTTTCGTAGTATTTGTTGAGCCGTTTAAGATAATCAATACGGATACTGTCTTCGTAAGCGCGGCCACGTTTGGCGATTTGGCTTACTAGTTTAGAAATTGATGCGCGTAGATAAATCATTAAATCGGGCGGACTAACTTGAGATACCATTGTGCTGAAAAGTTGTTCGTAATTACGATAGTCACGTATTGAAAGCACATCCATATCACGTAAATTAGGCGCAAAAATTTTAGCGTCTTCAAAAATTGTCCTGTCTTGTATGGTGGTTTTAGTGCCTTTTTTTATTTCTAAAATTTGTTTATAGCGGCTATGTAAAAAATATATCTGAAGGTTAAACGACCAGCGTTTCATGTCAGCATAAAAGTCAACAAGATAAGGGTTGTCGTCAACATCTTCGTATTGAATATTCCAGTTGAATTGTTTTGCTAGCAACTCAGCTAATGATGTTTTGCCAGCTCCAATATTACCTGCAATAGCTATGTGTTTTACTTCGCTCATATTTAACTTAAAAGTAATGAATACCTAATAAACGCCGTGCACCATCAACTGTTTTTTGTGCACTTTCTCGTGCTTTTTTGCCGCCTATGCTTACAACTTCAGCTAAATAATCGATGTCGTTTTCAAGTGTAATAATTTTTTCGCGTATTGGGGCAATGTATTCTATTAAATCTTTGGCTAATTGTACCTTAACATATCCGTATTTTATATCGGCATTGGCATATTGATTTTTAAAGTCTGCCAATACTTCAGGTTTGCTTACACATTCCATTAAACCAAATAGGGCTTCAATACCAGGGGTTAGCGGACTATTTTTTTCAGTTGGTCCGCTGTCGGTTTTTGCCCTCTTAATTTTCTTTTCTATAGTTTTATCGTCATCTAACAAGTAAATTGCATTGTTTTGATTAGTATCTGATTTACTCATTTTACCTCCTGAACCATCAAGGCTTAAAATTTTGAGTAGTTCATTAGAATAACTAAAGCCTTGCGCTTCAGGAAAAAAATCTTCGCCAACCATATGGTTAAAACGGTTGGAAAAATTCCTAGTCATTTCCAAATGTTGTTGCTGGTCTTTTCCAACAGGAACTTTATGGGCTTTATGTATGATAATATCTGCCGCCATTAAAACAGGGTAGGTTAGTAGTCCTGCATTAACACTAACATTTTTTTGCCGAATTTTTTCTTTAAAAGTAGCCACCTTTTCAAGTTCACTCTTATAGGCATACATACTTAATAATAAATAAAGCTCAGGAATTTGAGGTAAATCGCTTTGTAAATAAATGGTTGCCTTTTCAGGATCGAGTCCGCATGCCAAATAAGTGGCTAAAGTTCTTCTTACATAAACAGGTAAAAGCTCTGGGTTGTGATGAGTAGTTAATGAATGATAATCGGCGATGAAAAAATAACAAGGATTAAAATCATCCTGCATTTTTACGTAGTTTTTTATTGCACCAAAGTAATTACCTAAATGTATTTTTCCTGTAGGGCGAGTTCCGCTAACAACCGTTTCCATTTTTAAAATTGTATTTAAACCATAATTTAATGCTACAATAAGCTAAACTGTAATAGCTATTTTTGTAGCGATGCAAAAAAACAACATTTTTACCTATACTGCATGCCCAATTTGCAATTCCCAACAATTACAATTGTTATTAACAGTTAAGGATTATACTGTTAGCCAAAAGCAGTTTAACATTGTTAAGTGTAAAAACTGTCAGTTTAAGATAACGCAAAATATTCCTACACAAGAATCGATAGGAGCCTATTATGAATCCGAGGATTATATATCACATACAGATACGCAAAAGGGTTTAGTAAATAACTTGTACCATTTTGCAAGAAATTATATGTTGAAAAGTAAACGCAAGACTATAGAAAAACATGTAAAAAGCGGAAACTTATTAGATATAGGGTGTGGAACAGGTTATTTTTTAAATGAAATGAAGCTTGCCAATTGGAATGTAATGGGTCTCGAAGTTGATGAAGGAGCAAAGCAAGTTTGCAAGAATAAATTTGGTATTGATGCTCAAAATATTAGTACTTTATTTGATTTTACAGCGAATACTTTTGACGTTATTACTATGTGGCATGTACTTGAGCATGTACATGATTTAAATGGATACATTGCTCAAATTAAAAAAATATTAAAGCCGAATGGTAAGGTATTCATTGCTGTACCTAATAATGATTGTTATGATGCAAATTACTATTTTGTACATTGGGCAGCTTGGGATGTACCACGACATTTATACCATTTTGAACCTAAAACAATGGAGGCTTTACTTTGTAAACATGGTTTAAAAGTTGAACAGAAGCAATGGATGCCTTTTGACCCTTTTTACATAAGTTTACTTAGCGAAAAATACATGGGAGGTAATTTTCAATTAGTAAAAGGATTCTGGAATGGATTAATATCCCTTGTTAAAGCATGGTTTAATGTGGATAAAGCTAGTTCAGTAATTTATGTGGTACGACAGTGATTATACTCATCCAAAAAAAGTATACTGTTGAAATCGACCGAATCTCACCAGATGGTTTGTAATAACCTGAGTTCGATTAATAAAATGAAAAATTAGCAGTAAACCAATGATAATTTGCAATTTTTAAAAAAATTTGCTTATTCATCCCCCAGATTTTTCGTTTACTAAAAATCGCCCCCTTCAAAGGGGGACAAATTCTTTTTTTTACGAAAATTTTAGTTCTAATCTATTTCAAAACGTTGATTTTCAAATATTTGAATGTGGTTTCAAAACCGAACTGAGGTTAATGAAAACGCCTGTTTTAAATAAGTTGTTCTCTACCTTTTTTTGATTGGTAAGAATGAAGGGGCTTTGGTTGTTTAATTAGCTTTACATCATAAATTAACCTAAAAAAGAAACCTGCTACTAATCCAAATAAAAAACCCCCGATATGAGCCCAAAATGCAACATTCGAGTTAAATCCGCTTGAAGGGTTTAGTACATTAAAGCCATCAATTAATTGATTGAAAATCCAAAAACCAAGGAAATAGATCGCAAGTATCCTAAAAACAAAAAAGAAAGCCCAAATCTTAATCCTTGAAGTAGGAAACATGACTAAATAAGCTCCCATAACAGCAGATATAGCTCCACTTGCACCAACAGTAGGATTGGTACTATCAATATCAATTAAAACATGCGCTAAATCCGCTACAATTCCTCCTGAAATATAAAAAAGTACAAAAACAAAACTACCCGTAATGGCTTCAATATTATCGGCAAAAACCCATAAAAATAACATGTTGCCAACTAAATGTAACCAACCATTATGTATAAACATGCTAGTAAATAGTGTATGCAAGTCTTGTCCGTTGGTAATCTCAATAGGTATTACGCCATATTCAGTAAAAAAAAAGTTTAATCCATTTGCTGTTAATGATATTTCATACAAAAACACAAAAATGTTTACACCTATAAATAAGTAACTAAAAATTGGCTTATGGCCACCACGTACCTGGTCGTCACCAATTGGAAAAAACATAGTAGGTTTTTAAATTAACATGCCTGCAATAGTTGCGGTTAAAAAGCAAGCAATAGTTCCTCCAATTAAAGATTGAAAGCCCAATTGAGTTAATGTGCCTCTTTGCGATGGAGCAATAGCACTAATACCACCTATTTGTATGCCAATTGAGGAGAAGTTTGCAAAACCGCAAAGAGCATAAGTTGCAATTATTATTGATTTAGGATTAGCAAAAGCATTTGCGTTTTTAAAATCATTTAATGATAAGTAAGCTATAAATTCGTTGATAATAGTTTTTTCGCCCAAAAGTTGACCAACAAGCATAACATCTGCTTTAGGTACGCCTATTAACCAAGCAACAGGAGCAAATAAAATACTGAAAATATATTGTAACGATAGGGTTTTGAATTTGCCATTAGTTTGTTCTGAAACCCATTCGTTAATAGTTCCAATTTCTCCTATAAGTTCAAAACCCTTGTTACACATAGCCATAAATGCGATGAAAACCAATAGCATTGCACCAACATTAACAGCTAACTTAATTCCATCTGTAGTACCTTTCGATATAGCATCAAGGATATTTGAACCTGCTTCTTGCCTTGCAATTTTAAGATTGCTATCAATAGGCAAATCTCCTCTAGGAATTAGTATTTTGGCGGCTATAATAGCCGCAGGCGCACTCATTATTGATGCCGTTAGTAAGTGTTTGGCAAAAAACTCTTCTTGTACAGGGTCGCCACCACCTAAAAAACCTACAAAAGCAGCAAAAACGCTTCCTGCAATGGTAGCCATACCACCTGTCATTAAACACATAACTTCGGAGCGATTCATTTTGTCGATATAAGGCTTTACCACTAAAGGGGCTTCAGTTTGCCCAATAAAAATATTTGCAGCGGCTGCTAAACTCTCGGCACCTGAAATATGAAGCACTTTTTTCATTACCCATGCAAAAGCATAAACAATTATTTGCAATATTCCCAAAAAGTATAAAACCGATGTTAATGCCGAAAAAAACAAAATGGTAGGTAAAACTTTAAAAGCGAAAATGTAACCGACTCTAAAAACGTTATTGCCTTCATCGGTTATAAAAGCTTGGTCGGGCCAACTTCCAAATAAAAAGCTTGCCCCAGCTTCAGTAAAGTTTAAAACGCCAGTAAAAAATTTTGCTACATAACTAAAAAACACGTCAACATAGGGTACTTTAAGTATTAGTAAGGCCAGTGTTAACTGTATTAAAAGTCCTTTTATAACCAAAGGCCAATCAATAGCTTTTCGGTTTGAGCTAAATAGGTAACAAACCCCTATTAAAAATATTACTCCTATTAGCCCTCTTACAATGTCAGTTATCATGTGTTTTTAAATTGCGCTTTGAAATTAGGCTTTTAAGTTGGTATCTTAAAAACTCCAGCGCAAACGTGTAGAAAAGGTGCCATAAAAATTTCCCACAATGCCCGTTGTATCCTCTTGTTTTTGGGTTAATTGTGCTAAAAATAACCAATCAAATTGGTCATTTAAAAAAATGTTGATATTCGGTACTACATAAAACGACCAATCTGTTGGGTTCAGTAAAATACTCCCTCCAATTGAAAGGCGTGGGTTAACTGAGTAATTGCAGCCAGTAGCTATGGCCCATTTGTAGGCCCATAAGTTTTCGATTGAAAGTGTTTGTGGAGCGAAAAAATTATCGGAAATAGACACAGAATCGGTTGTTCCAAATTGGTTGTAAAGCACTTCGCCTTGAATAATTAAGCCATTTATAAATGAATAATCAAATCCAATATTGCCAACTATTTTGCCTTTCTCTTTTTTTAAAGGTTGTAAGTAAGTGAACTCTGTTTTGAAACCAGCGTTTTTTACATGTCCAGCCCAGCCCCCTCCAATAGCCAATTTATTTTTATAGTAACCCGCAATGGTTTGAAAATCATAACGTTTTTTGTTGAATTTATAAAGAACGGCACCGATTGATTTTTTCATATCCCTTTCAGGATGAAATGCTACTTCAAGCTTACCGTTTTTTTTTGTGTAGTATTGAAAACGAATGGCATCTGTGCCAGGGCGTTCTTCGTAGTCAAAATCTAAAAATGCTGCGGTGTTAAACAAGTCGTTAGGATTCCAAATCCAATTAATCCCCCAGTTAATACGTTGTCTGCCAATAGTTAAAATGTAATCACCTTTTGAATATTGAAGCCATAATCTATCAATTTGAGAATAAAGCATTGCTGATTCATTTTTCCAAAGTATCCATGATAAATCAATAGGAGATTCACTAGCGTTTATTAGTTCAGCATAACTGTTAGGAATATTTAAATCAGGCCTTAGTAACTCAACGATCGGGCCATATAGTTTGAGTAAATCATTTACTTTTTTCACGAAACTTCCGTAAATAAATTGGTTGCGCCATTCAACATTTGCGGTAAAATTATCATTAATGTACCATTTAAACTTTAAACGTTGATGGATACGGTTTTCGGTAGATAAATCTTTAAATCCGTTAAAAAGATATGTTGTGTGTAAATCTTTAATATACAGACTTGTATTAGTGTTTTGTTGTAGTTTTTGTTTAAGTGATTGAGCATTTAAATTACACGATACCAATAGTAGTAATATAATAGTAAATCGTACCATTTAAGCTTCTATTTTTTTAGAAACATCACTGCTTATAAGTCCATCTTTTAAAGTGATTACTCGCCTAGCTCTTCTAACCACTCTTTCATCATGTGTTGAGAACACAAAAGTCATGTTTTCATTTTTATTTAACTGTTCCATAATATCAAGAAGATTTTCGGCTGATTCAGAATCAAGGTTAGCAGTAGGTTCATCAGCCAAAACAAATTTAGGTTTTGAGGCTAAGGCTCTTGCTACAGCCACTCGTTGTTGTTGTCCGCCTGATAATTGGTTAGGGCGTACATCCATTTTATCCCCTAACCCAACTGCATTTAATAACTGATTTACTCTTGATATCCTTTCGCTTTTAGGGCGTTTTTGAAGTAGCATTACAAACTCAACATTTTCTTTTGCGGTTAAAACGGGTATTAAATTATAAGCTTGAAAAACAAAGCCAATGTTTTGTAATCTGAAGTCAATTAACTGGTTTTCTGGTAAATTATGGATATAGGTACCTACAATTTTAACACTACCTTCTGTTGGATGGTCAAGCCCACCTAAGCAATTTAAAAGGGTGCTTTTGCCTGAGCCTGAAGGTCCTACAATTGCAGTAAACTCTCCTTGTTTTATATTAAGATTAACACCCTTTAGGGCGTGTACAGGAATGGTATCTGGGTTATAGGTTTTTTTGAGCTCGTAAATTTCGATTATATCCATAAAAACCGATTTGACTTTAAAGGTAAACCGAATTTTTAACGGAATAATTCAATATAAGTTTAGAAAACTATTTGCCTTTACCTTGCATTAAAATAAGACCAGTGTAAATCATTATTTTAAAGTCAATTGCAAGAGACATGTTTTCAATATAGAGCAAATCGTATTTCATACGTTCAATCATTTCGTCAACATTTTCAGCATAACCAAACTTAACCATTCCCCATGATGTAATGCCTGGTTGTACTTTTAATAAATGACGATATTCAGGAGCCTTTTCAACTATTAAATCAATATAATGTTGGCGTTCGGGTCGAGGACCAATTAAACTCATATCACCACGGAGTACGTTATAAAATTGTGGTATTTCATCAAGCCGCCACTTACGCATAATCAAGCCCCAAGGCGTTATTCTAGGGTCGTTTTGGCTTGATAATGCAGGACCATTTTTTTCTGCATCAACATACATTGAGCGGTACTTAATAATATGAAAAGGTTGGTTGTTTTTACCTACTCTTTCTTGCAAGTAAAAAATTGGACCCTTTGATGATAATCGTACTTTTATAGCTAAAAAGGCATAAAGTGGTGATAATATGAGTAATACTAAGCTTGAAACAACAATATCTAAAATTCGTTTTAGCTGCTTTTGCCAAACAGGCATTAATGATGGATAAATTTCTATGAGTACAGCTCCTAAAACATGGCTCATTTTTACACTACCCGAAAGTATATCATACATATCAGGTATTATTTTTTTTACAACCTCATCAGTTGCTAAGGCATTAAGTATAGTACTTAATTTATGATGGTCAGATGTTTCAATTGCTAAAATTACCTCATCAATACTATATTCTTTAACAACTTTTTTTATATCGGTTATATCACCTAATTTTTCAAGATGTTTTGAAAGTTGTTTCTTGTTTTTACCATTAGTATTTATAAAGCCTACAAACTTGTATCCTAATGATTTCGGCTGTCCAGTTATCTCCTTATAAAGTTTCACTGCACGTTCGTTTCCACCAATTATTAGGGTTTTATAACTTACCTTGCCATTTTGTAATTGGCGTTTAGCTATACCCAAAATAATGAAGCGAACAAGAAAAGTAAGCGTAAAATGTAACAAGTAAAGTGTTGCAAAAAGGGTGTAATAGCTTTTGTAATTAATTACATTATCATCTAAAATAAAAATGAAAAAAATAAGTACAGTACCAATAGTTACTTGTAAAAAAGTGCGATTAAGCTCATTAAGCCGCGATTTGCGATAAATATCAGTATAGTTACCTGTTAATAGGTATAGTAATAGCCAACCAATAGGAATAAGGATAATACCCAATAAAAACTTAGGGTTAGATATAAATGACCACTCGAAAAATAATTGTTCAACCTGTATTTTACGAAAAAGATAGAAAATAGCCCAAGCCAATGCCGCAGTACAAAAGTCGCACAAAGCATAAAAAAAAATTCCTATTTTTTTTAAAACCTTCATTAAAATTCGCGTTCTAATATGCGGATTTCGTCAAAAAAGAAAGTAGCGGTTTCTACATCATCTGGTTTAGTTGCCTCAAACTGAATTTTGAATGCTCGGTCTTCCGAAATTTCAAACAGCCTTACTTCATCGGTCAATTCAATAAAAATTCGATTCCAATCGTCTTTAGGACTAATGTTAATTACATCGGCTACAAATGCAACGCCATTGTCACAGCAAACATCTAGCTTAACTGTAAATATTTGGTCGCATTTATACATCATTTCTAAGTAAATAGCATCGGCAAATTTGTCCATACCAAAAGCTTGGCCGTTTTGGATATTGAAACTTGGTTTATTATCGTCAAGCAATACTTTTAATGAACGTGTGCCTTCAAAAACCTCGCTGCTGAGTGAAGTGGTATTTGGCAGTGCGCTATTGCTACCACTTACAATAATGAAATTGCTGCTTGAGTTAAAATCTTGATTAAATGGCAAATCCTCGTTAAATAGGCTTGGGGCATACTCAAATGTAGGATCTATGGTAGTTATTGCATCAACCGAAAATTCAAATTCGTTATCAATATGATGTGTGTGAAGTGGAGATGGTTGTGCATCTGCTGAAATACCATTACGCCAAATAAAGGGCTGGATTTCAATTTTTGTTGTGCCTTCAGCTAATACAGGTATAGTATCTGAACTTTCTGGTTCGTAAACTCCTATTGATTGATCATTTATAAAAAGATGGTATGCAGCAATTCCCGTTTCTGATTTGCCAATTAGATTATTAACCTTAGCAGGTGTTATATAAACATATGAAGGTATTTGCTCATCAGGGTTGATAATTTCGCACGATGCGCAAGCCAAACAAACAAAAGTACCAATAAGGCTGAGTAGCGTAAAGTTTTTCAAATAGTTCGTTTTTTCAGTTCATCCAATTAGATAGTTCAGGCTGTTGGGCTAGGTTGTTTTCAATTTCGGCCATTATCCGTTCAGCAAGTTCCATTACCCTCAAGCTGTCGTTTAACGAAACTTTAACCGCAGTATCGTTTTTAATAGCCGAAGCAAAACACTCAAGTTCCATTTTAATGGCATTAACATCTGGCACATTTGGCTGTTGCATATGCAAATAAGCCTGTTTGCCGTTCAGTTCAAAGGGTATGCCATTAGGCGGTAAACCCGAAGCCTGTGCTTCATTACTTTTATTTAACTCAAAAATTTGAGTTTTCTTATCCAAAAAGTCAATTCCTATATAAGCCGAGGGTTGAAAAAGGCGCATTTTTCGCATTTTTTTAAGCGAAATACGGCTCGCAGTTAAGTTGGCAACACAACCGTTTTCAAAAAGTATGCGCGCATTGGCAATATCCGAAGTGTCAGAAATAACTTTTACACCAGCAGCTTGTACATCTTTAACACTGCTATTTAAAAGATGAACAACAATGTCCAAATCGTGTATCATTAAGTCCAAAACAACCGAAACATCCGTACCCCTTGGATTGAAAGTTGAAAGCCGATGACCTTCAATAAACATAGGATTAAGACTTTGTCCATCCAAGGCTAAAAATGCTGGGTTAAAACGCTCAACATGGCCAATTTGAACCTTTAACCCATTTTTTTTAAGTGCCATTAACTGGCTTACTTGTTTTGCACTTGAACAAGCAGGTTTTTCAATAAAAACATGCTTACCCTCTTGCATAGCTAATTCGGCATAATGATAATGCTGTTGGGTGGGGCAAACTATATCAATCGTGTCAACTGCGGCTAATAAGTCTTCTACTTTATTAAATGATTTTACATTTAACGTTTGGCTAACGGTTTTTGCCGTTTCAGTATTTGTATCGAAAAAGCCAACCAATTGCCAATCAGCTATTTGCTGAATAAGTTTTATATGTATTTTGCCTAAGTGGCCCGCACCTATTACACCTATTTTTAACATGGGCGTGCGAAAATAAGCTTTTGATTTATCTTTTTTACTAGGTAAAATCAATAGAGCTATTACAGCTTAAAAGGAAAAGGCTAATTTTGTAAAAAAAAGGTAATGGCCATACAAACGGCAGAACGGGTATCCTTTTCCAAAGCATCCGATAATGTAATTTACCAAAGGCATTTAATTGCCTATGAGCATGCTAAAAACTTTGTTAAGGGCAAAACGCTCGAAATTGGTTGCGGCGAAGGATATGGTATCGAAATATTATCCGAACTAGCAACAGAGTATGTGGCGGTCGATAAATTTTTAGCGGAATTAAGCGAAGCCGAAAGCCAAAAAAGCAATGTTAGTTTTCACCAAATGACGATACCACCATTAGCATTTGAAAATGGAATTTTTGATACTGTTGTAACTTTTCAAGTAATTGAGCATATTGAAGACGATGGGGCATTTGCAAGCGAAATATCACGTGTGTTAAAAAAAGGGGGGAAAGCATTAATTACAACCCCAAACCGTTTAATGAGCCTTAGCCGAAACCCCTGGCACGTAAGAGAATATACTGCGGATGAGTTGAAAAGTAAATTGCAAAAACACTTTTCTCATATTGAAATATTGGGTTTGTTCGGAAATGAAAAAGTTAATGAATATTACAATAGAAACAAGGCAAGCGTTGAAAAAATAACACGTTTCGATATTTTTAACTTGCAACATAAACTGCCTCGCCAGTTGTTGCAAATTCCTTATGACCTATTAAATAGGTGGAACAGAAAAAAATTGTTAACAGACAATAGTCAATTAACTTCAGGAATTGTAATGGAGGATTATTTTTATGAACCAGTTAACAATAAATGTTTGGATTTTATGGTAATTGCAACTAAATAAAAAATATGGCTAGTGCTTTAAAAGGATTATCTAATTATGACTTTAAATCTGTCCCTTCGGGCGAAAACCTAGAAGTTGCTATTGTTGTAGCGGATTGGAATAGCGAAATAACTTTTGAATTATTACGGGGCTGTGTTGAAACGCTTGAAAAACACGGTGTAGCTTCAAATGATATTAGAATTGAGCATGTGCCGGGTAGCTTTGAATTGCCCTTTATTGCAAAAGCATTGTTGGAATGTTCGGAAATGTACGATGTAATTATAGTAATTGGGGCTATTATTACTGGCGAAACGCGCCACGACGAATATATTAGCCATGCTGTTACTAAAGGGATTATGGAATTAAACTTACGTTCGGCAATACCAATTGTTTTTGGGGTTTTAACACCTAATAACATGGAACAAGCTTTAGATAGGGCAGGGGGCAAACATGGAAACAAAGGAGTTGAAGCTGCGGTTACTGCGCTTAAAATGGCTAAAGTAAATAGCCAATTTGACTATGGTTTTGGTGATGACTTTAACTTAGGCGATTTTATTGATTTTGAAGATGATGATGACCCAACCCCCAAATTGAGGAAAATATAATTGCTACTACTTTTATGCCTTCTGGCTTTATAAAATAAACTATAAATGAACCTATACACCATTGATACTGGTTTTTTTAAGCTGGATGGCGGTGCAATGTTTGGTGTTGTGCCCAAAGTTTTATGGCAAAAACACCAACCCCCTGATGAAAAAAATTACTGCCGTTGGGCTATGCGTTGTTTGTTAATTGAAGAAGGTAACCGCCTAATTTTAATTGATACTGGCTTAGGCAATAAGCAAAGCGAAAAATTTTTCAGTTTTTTTCAACCTCATGGAGAGGATAGTTTAATTGGATCTATTAAAAAGCATGGTTTTTGCCCTGCCGATGTTACGGATGTTGTGCTTACCCACTTGCATTTTGATCATTGCGGAGGAGCCGTTTATAGGCAAGGCGAACATTTACGCCCTTTATTTACCAACGCTACTTATTGGAGCAACGAAGGGCATTGGGATTGGGCAAGCGACCCGAACGCCCGCGAAAAAGCCTCGTTTTTAAAAGAAAATTTTTACCCAATCAAGGAAAGTGGTCAACTAAAGTTTATTAACCAAGGCGAAAAATTAACGGATAACATAAGTTTTATAGAGGCGAATGGGCATACAGAAAAAATGCTGATTCCGCATATTAATTATAAAGGTAAAACATTGGTTTTTATGGCGGATTTATTGCCATCGCCAAGCCATATGCCTTTACCCTGGGTAATGGGTTATGATATTCGCCCATTAGTTACAGTTAAGGAAAAAGAAGGCTTTTTAACCAATGCTGTCAATAATGACTATGTATTGTTTTTTGAGCATGACCCAACAATTGAATGTTGCAGCTTAAAAATGACTGATAAAGGTGTACGACCTGACCAGTTTTTTAGTTTAAACGAGTGGATTTAAGCAATTGATTAGTATGGGATTATTTGGCAGGATTTTAAATTTAATAAAAGTTGAAACGCAAAGTTTTATCGAAGATATTAACTGGGAATGGCTAGGAGATATGTTTGATAAAGACCGCAACTTTTGGGAATGGTGGCAAAGAATTAATGAGGAAAAAAGGCAAGCTGATGAGGGTGGTTATGAATACAATGAACCCGATCCACCTTATGGTACGCCAAAAAACAAAGAAGCATTATATTTTGAGTGGCTTGAAATGGAACCGACATCAGATTTTTCGGTCATTAAAAAACAATATCGAAAGTTAATGAAAAAGTATCATCCCGATCGTTTTCAAAATGACGATGACAGAAAAGCAACCGCACAACAAGTTTCATCAAAATTAAATGAAGCTTATGAGTTTTTTCAGGAACATTACGGCTAAAACTTGGTCTCCATTTTAGTTTTTTATAAAATGTTACGAACATTTAAGCTAGTTAATTAAACATAAATCGCTTAAACGCTATCAATATTATATTTTAGCAAGCGTTAAGTTACAATAAGGTTTAGTTTGATGAATATAAAGCTTTTAATGGCAAGTTGCTTGTTTCTGTTAACAGCAACAATTTTTGCTCAACCCTTTACTGAATCGCCTGAGGCATTTCAGCAAGAGATAATGAAATTCGCTTCTGAAAAAATCAAATCGGATAAGTGGGTTAAACAAGTTGAGGCTTTGACTTTGAACATGAATGAAGGATGCCTCACATCTGTACAAAGCAAAAGCTTAATGAGCCAATACAATCGTATGCACGCTTTGGCAGTTAGGTACAATCCACATTTGTATAATTATATTAAAAGTGTAAATCAACAATGCGATAATGGGCAGGGCGATATGAATGGTTGGTTTAAAGCTATTGACGCATTGATAAACAATAGCCAAAGAGGTAAGTATGAAAAACTTAGCAGTTTCATTTCTTTTTCAAATCATTTTTTTAAAAAACAACAGCTTGTTACAAGCAAGCAAAGAGATTGGATTTTTGATTCTAAAAAATTTCAATTTAACCTTGATGATAAGTTACCAACAATTGACTTTGAACTAGGAACCCTTAAAGCAATAGCCCGGAAGGATAGCTTAATTATTAAAAATACAAAAGGCAATTATAGCCCTTTTAAAAAAGAATGGAAAGGAGTTGGCGGTACTACCGATTGGAAAAGAGGAGATTGGGAGGGTAACTCAATTGCCAACTCTGCAAAGGCTGAGTTATCAACTTACAGGGTAAATATGAACCGAGCTGAATACAGAGCGCAAAATGTAGTATTGAGTTTTGATTATATGCTATACAAAAAAATTGAAGGATCTATTTACGACAAGCTTTCAGTACCTAGGGACGGGCAGGTAGATTTCCCTCAGTTCGATTCCTACGATAAAAATATTGCTGTTGATAATGTTGATCCAAATGTAAGATTTAAAGGCGGCTTTGGATTATATGGTTGGAAAATGCAAGTTAAAGGGGATACTTTAACTAGAGCCAGCATGAAAATTTACGATGAATCGGGCAACTTACAAGCAAGCGCACATTCCCGTTTTTTTGGTTTAAAAGATAGAAAAAGCGTTTATGGAACCGATACTGAAGTAAGTGTTTATATCAAGCAAGATTCAATTTATCACCCTAATTTGAACTTGAGTTATTTTATTTCCGATAGGCAATTACGTTTAGTTAGGGGAGAAGAGGCATCCTCAAAAATTGCATTTATGGATGGGTATCATCAAATGGAATTGAATACAGATGCACTTGAATGGAATTTGAGTGATACCTTAATGGTTTTTAGAAAGTCAACTCAAATTGAAGATGCAGCTGTAACTGCAAATTCATTTAACTTTTACGATAGATCAATCTTGGGAAATTATAAAATTGGATTGACTAAAGATCCAATTATCATATTAAGTAATTGGAGCGAAAGCATGATGAGCAACGAAATTTCAGGCCATTCGTTTGCAGCTCAAATAAAGCCTCACTTTACTATTGATAACGTTATTGGAGTTGTTTTTGATTTAGTAAGAGATGGTTTTGTTTATTATGATCCACTTACTCAAAATCTAGGCATAAGAAACAAAGCACGCTTTTATGCTCAATGCGCTAAAGATGCTTCTGATTACGATGTTTTAAATATTACATCACAAACTAATAAAACTAATTTCCAAATTAATTTGGATAACAATGAATTACTTATTCGTGGTGTAAGACAAGTTGAGTTGAGCGACTCTCAAAACGTTGCCATTTTCCCTTTAAACAAAACAATACAAATGCGTAAAAACAGAGATTTTTATGCCTTTGGCGATGCTTCAGCAGCAGCTGTTGACTTAGTAAATGGAGAGTATAATTTTATTTATAACGACTTTAATCTTAATATTGACACAGTTAGTCAATTACTTTTTTATGTACCAACTTTAGAGTTACTCAGCAACGGCATGCCAGAAGGGCATATCCCAATAAAAACATTATTGCACGATTTAAAAGGAAATATACAAATTGATGCTTCAGGGAATAAATCAAGTAGAATTGATACGGAAGGCTTTCCAATTTTATCGGTTACTTCACCCTCTTATATATATTATGATAATTCAAATGTTTTTGATGGGGCATATAAACGAGAAACCTTTTACTTTAAATTAGATCCTTTTGTAGTTGAAGGTTTAGATAATTTACAACGTTCAGATTTAGTTTTTGATGGGGAAATGAATTATGGAAACATCTTCCCAGACATTAGGCAAACCGTTACCTTACAAGAGGACTTAACACTTGGATTTACAGATTATGAAACCAAAGTAAACACACCAACCTACAATGGCTTGGGTACATTTAACGGAAAAATAAATTTAAGTAATAAAGGCTTGTTGGCCGATGGCAATGTTGAATTTATGAGCACTTTATTGTTTTGTAAAGAGTTTGTGTTTTTACCAGAGTTAATGTTAGCCAATGCAGATACTATGTTAACCAAAAAAGCAACTATTAAAGGCGTTGAATTTCCACGAGTGGACAATACCAATGTGGTAGCAAAATGGCGACCATATGCTGATACCATGACGATTAAAGCCAAAACACCTTTTGATATTTTTGAAGCTAAAATGCGCCTAACGCAAGGCGATATACTTATAACTTCAAAAGGTATGTACTCCAATGGTCAAATAAATATTGAAGGTGCAAAGTTTAGCGCAAATCAACTTTGGTATAAATCAGAAACCGTTGGTTCAGATTCTGCTAGCTTAGCTATTCGTATGCCTGGTAAAGATTATGATGTTTTAAATGCTAAGGAAACTACTTTTTCATTCAGTCCATACGGAAATCTGGGCGAAATAATGCCTAATAATAGAAATATACCAGTTGAATTGGAAGATTTTAAATTCGACGCTACAGCTGAAAAATATACTTGGAATAGAGCCGATAGTAGCGTTGTAATTACGGATCAAGCAGGCTTTCTAACTTCATTTAATGAATTTGAAGATTCATTGATTTTACCATTTAAACAAGCAACTTATCGTTACAATCAGCATACAATTGATTTAAAGGGTGCAGAACAAATAAGTATTGCAGATGCGTATATTATGCCCAATAATCATGAGTTAACCATTCGTAAAAAATCTAGGGTCGATACCTTATACAATGCGATTATATTGGCGGATACAGTTAAGCAATTTCATAAAATATCTAATGCTACTGTAAAAATAAAAAGTCGATACGAGTACGAAGGAGAAGGCGATTATGTTTATCGAAGCGATTATCTGGCTGACCAAATTATGCATTTAGATGCTATTAAAAGTAAGTTAGTACGTAAAGATGATGGTAAGTTGGATTATGAGGGTAATAGCTGGTACACTGTTTCAAATACAGCAATTAATGAAGACAAAGGCTTTTTGTTGGATCCCCGAATGAACTTTAAAGGCGCAGTGTTTTTGGATTCGCGCGACCCCTATTTAACCTTTGATGGCTATGGTAAAATCATTATGAAATCGGATTTGAATACCCAATGGTTTCAGTTTAAAAATTTAATTGACCCAAATAACGTTACCATTGATTTAACAAAGCCAATAAGCGAGAAAAAAGATTCGCTTTATGTAGGCTTAATGATGGATTACAATGATTTTAACTTAAAAACAGCCTTTTTATCCCCCAAAACAACCCGTAAAGATTTTGTGATTTTTGATAGCCGTGGTTCTTTTAATTATGATAACGATGCAGCTCTATTCAAGGTAGGTGATATTGGAAGAATTACCAATGAAAAACTAACAAATAACATTCTTCAATTAGATGATAATAAGAAACTTGTGAGTGGAAATGGCAAGTTTAATATGGGCAATTTCGGAATGATGAATGTTGATATTGCTGGCGATTTTACACATGATTTAGCTAACAAAGAGTACCAATTTGAAGATTTGGTATTAGGTGTGGATTTTACATTCGATAAAAAATTGTTTGAGCAATTTACAGCAGATATTAAAAATTTAAGCCAAGAGGCTGATGAAGTTGACTATATGGCAACTAAGTTTTCAAATGCCATTGTACACCTTTTTGATGAAAAAAAGGCTAAAACCGTTTTAACCGATTTAGAAACCAAGGAGTATTTTGACAGGCCAGATAAGCTTAACTATAAGCTACTATTTAGTAACTTGGATATGGTTTGGGATACACTTAATCGGTCATTTATTTCACGTGGTACAATAGGATTAAGCTACCTAGGCGAAACTTATGTTAACCGTAATATTGAAGGTTTTGTTGAGTTTGTACCTCGGTCATCTGGCGACCAGTTGAATATTTATTTTGAGTTTATCGAAGCCGATTTAGGGCAAAAAGTTTGGTATTATTTTAACTATAAAAAAGGGGTATTACAAGTTATCTCTTACAACCCTCAGTTTAACGATGGAATGAATAGTATCAACCCCAAAAAGTCAGTTATTACCAATAAAGAAACTGGCGAAATTTTTCAATACACAATGGGTTCAATCAATAAAAAAAATAATTTCGTTATACGAATGATGGAAGCCAAACAGTTTTATGAAAACAAGGAAAATGAGGACAAATAAGTTTTCATTTTTACAGAGAGTAATAAGCTACATTTACCCCTTAAAATTATCACTTAAAAAAAGCGCTATCAGCGGTAGTTTAAGTCTTGTTTTAAGTAATGGAGTACTTCAACTCGAAACAAATAAAAGTATTTATTCTCAAGGTGTTAAGTATGGCTCTTTTAATAAGGCATTTAAGTTTTTAAAAGTAGAGCAACAAAATTTTAATAACGTACTTATTTTGGGAGGCGGGCTTTGTTCAATTCCTCAAATGTTGAAGTATAAGTTTAATCAAAATGCAAATTATACAGTTATTGAGTTAGATCACTTAGTTATCCAATGGGCTAATAAATATCTCGAAACCAGTTTACTCCAACAATGTAGGTTTATTGAAGGAGATGCTTTTAAAGTCATAGAGGTGCTAAAAGATAACTACGATTTAATTTGTATTGATTTGTATATTGATGATATTGTACCTTCAAAAGCACTTGAATCTGCATTTTTGAAAACATTAGAAACATTAATGCTTTGCAAAAATAGTTACTTGGTTTTTAGTTTGATGGAAAGTGCTAGATTAAGTTCATGTGATATTGATAATTATTACAAAAACATCTTTCAACAATGTTTTCCCACAGCTCGGTTACTAAAAACAAAGGGTAACGTAATTTTAACAAATAGATAAACGATTTTATGAAAGCCTACTTAGATTTATTACGATATGTTTACGAAAATGGAGTTGATAAAAGCGACCGTACTGGCACAGGAACCCGTTCTGTATTTGGCTATCAATTTCGTTGCAATTTAAAGAAAGGTTTTCCATTATTAACTACTAAAAAAGTACACCTTAAATCAATAATACATGAGCTACTATGGTTTTTACAAGGCGATACTAACATTGCTTATTTAAAGGAGAATAAAGTACGTATTTGGGATGAATGGGCAGATGAAAATGGTGATTTAGGGCCCGTTTATGGTAAACAATGGCGCAGTTGGCAATGCCCAAATGGTCAAACAATTGATCAAATTACAAACTTAATTGGTGCGTTAAAAAATAACCCCGACAGCCGTAGGCATTTGGTAAGCGCATGGAATCCTGCCGATGTTGAAAATATGGCATTACCCCCATGTCATTGCCTTTTTCAATTTTACGTAGCCAATGGGCAATTAAGTTGCCAATTATACCAACGCAGTGCCGATTTGTTTTTAGGAGTACCATTTAACATAGCATCATATGCTTTGCTTACAATGATGGTTGCCCAAGTATGCAATTTAGAAGTGGGTGATTTTGTACATACCTTTGGCGATGTACATATTTACAGCAACCACTTTCAACAAGTTGAATTGCAGTTATCAAGAGATGTAAAAGCTTTACCAAAGATGAAAATTAATCCAGACGTAACAGATATTTTTGGCTTTAAATACAGTGATTTTGAATTGGTAGATTATAACCCACATCCTTTAATAAAAGGAAAGGTTGCAGTTTAACACTTTAATTGGGCTTTAGCAGTTTGGAACATTATTTGTACAGTTGTGATATAAGCTAACTCAAATTACTCACAAGTGAAAAAAATACTTTCAATATTGTGTGTGCTATTGTCCCTCAATTTTTTTGTAAACGCTCAAGATAAAAAAGAGGACAAGCCGCCTTTTAAAATTCCAGAACTTGTTGACGATTCAAAAAGTTATATAGCTGCTTATTTCGGAATCTCAATACCCGTTGATCAATTTGCCGAAACAAAAGATAAAGAAAATGCTGGTTTCGCAAAGCCTGGATTAAAAGCAAATGTCGATGGTGCTTACATTTTCTACAAAAACTTAGGTATTGGTGGCACTCTAGGCTATTTTGTTAATAATACCCAAACGCCTGAGTATTTTAAGCAGTTTGGAGTTACACAAATTTTAAATGAAAGTGATTATTCATCAAGTGGATGGAAAAATGCTTATTTCGGTTTCGGCCCGTACTTTTCATTACCCGAATCAAAGTTGTTTTTTGAAGGAAGATTTTTAGTAGGTATGGCATACACGCAATCGCCTGATATGCAGTTAAAAATTAGTCCTAATATTCATAGATTTTCAGAGGATGACTGGTCAATTGCAACTACTTTAAGCTTAGGTTTAGGTGTTAAACTAGGCAAACAATGGCGTTTAGTAATGCAAACCGAGTTTTTTAATGCTAACCCAGAATTTAGTTTACGTCATACCATTGCAAACGACGGATTAGCTATCGAAACGGAAAACAACTATACTCAACGCATCAGCCATTTTTCATTAAGTATGGGTTTAGAGCTTGATTTGACTAGGTAACTTCTAGTTAAACTTAATCGAAAAGCAAGATCCATTTTTTCCATCGCTTTCAGCCCATATCTGCCCATTATGAATTTCCATAATTTTCACACAAGTTGCTAACCCAAGCCCAGACCCTTCAATTTGATTTTTATGATGCAAGCGATTAAATGGTTTGAAAATGTATTTTAGTTTTTCTTCTGGTATGCCAATACCATTATCTTCAATAATTATACAATTGTTTTTTTCGTAAATTTTAACTGATGCCTCTTCGTTAGGTTTTTTATATTTAATAGCATTACTAATTAAGTTTTGAAACAACTGCTCAAGTAAGGTTGGTATTCCATTTACAGTTGGCAAATTACCAATTTGTAGGTTTGATTTGCTATTTACAATTTGTTCATGTAAGTCATCCTTAACAAATTGCAAAACTTGATTTAAATCAGTTTGTTCAAAATGTTCATCATCTTTTTGCGAATTAGCATAGTTAATTAAATCAGTTAAAAGGTTGTACATCCTTTCAGCAGTACCAGATATTAATTGAATATAGTTTTGAATTTTGTCATCCTCAGTTTTCAGGCGTAGCCCCAACAAATCGCTCATTGCCGAAATAGTTCTAACAGGTTCTTTTAAATCATGCGAAGCAACATTAGCAAATTGTGCAAGTTCATCATTTATTTTTCGTAACCTTTTTTCAATTAACTGTCGTTGCTCAATTTCTACTTTTAACTTGTTATTAAGCTGGTTTTGTTTCTCATTTAGTTTTTTTTGGTAGTTTAAATCGCGTTCTTTTTGTTCGGTTTCAAATTGAATTTGTACCATCCTTAAAGTATTATCCGTTTCTGATTTATGTGTTTTTTGTAAAACGGTAACCATTTTTTCATGGTAAAGCAATGCTTTTTCAATCTTATTTGTGTGTTTATATAAATTGTAAAATGCTTTGTAAACTTCAATTAGTACAGTATAGCTTTGGTTGCGTTCATCAATACTTAAACATTGAAGCAAGTACTCTTCAGCTTGTTTAAACTTTTTTTCTTCAATCATTATTTGAGCCATGTAAAACAGTGCTGCCGAAAAATTGTTTGTATTACTAAGGCCAATATCGTTAAGATCAGTTATAGCAGTTAAAAGCGTTTCTTTGGCTAAATCAATTTTATTTATAGCCCGTAATGCAGTAGCTAGGTTTATTCGGTTAGCCGAACACGTTACATAATCTTGTTGTTTAATACATTCATCAATACATAAATTGTAAAAATCAATTGCTTCGGTGTATTTTTTTTGCTTCTTTAAAACCCTAGCTAAATTTGAGTATCCACTAAGGTTAAAGCTCTTATCACAATGTTGTTTTGTTAAGTTTATTGATTTTAGGTAATATTTATGAGCTTCACCAATCCTATCAAGCTGAAAAAATATATTGCCAAGGTTTGTGTAAAGGGTAGCAGTTCCTTGAATATATTGATGCTCATGTGCAATTTCAAGAGCTTCAGAAAATGTAATTATTGCGGCATCATTAATATTCATGGTTTGGTAAGCTAAACCAAGACCATTAATACAATCAACTAATAGTGGTACGTTATTGGTTTGCCTACATTTTTGAATCGAAGTTTTATGATGCTCAAGGCAAATATTAAAATTTTCAAGCCTTCTGTATGCCTTACCTAGCTCATAATGTAAATACCCTTCAGATTCAGTATTGTTAAAATTTTCGGCAATTTGTAAAGCCTTTTTGGCTAACTTTATTACTTGTTGCGGCTTACTGTTTTTTAAATCTTTAATTCGTAAACACAGTTGATTTAACTCATCAATTTTAGGATGGTCAAGCGTTGATATTTCATAACTAGGCGATTGCATTCGAGTCTAGTGTATATTAAATTGAAATATAATTGCTGACATAAGTTTCAGTAAAATTCAAAAAAAATGAAAGATAGACAAAATAATTTTAAACGAAATTAAAACAGTCTTTATTTAATGAAGGAAGAATTATTACAAATAATATGGAAGTATTTGTTGTTTAATACAAGTAGTTTAAACACAGTTAATGCGCAAAGGTTAAGGATAATAAACAATGGAAATTTAAACACAGATTCAGGTCCCGATTTTGAAAATGCACTTATTGAAATTGAAGGCACTAAATGGGCAGGGTCAATTGAAATTCATATAAGTGCTAGCGATTGGGATAAGCATAAACACAAAACTGATAAAGCTTACGATAAAGTAATTTTGCATGTTGTTTATAATTACAACACCCCAATATATAACTCGTATAATGTTGAAATTCCCTGTTTAGAGTTGAAAGGGCGGATTCCTTTAAAAACAATTAAACGTTACAAAAATTTAAGCTTTGCTAAAAGTGAAATTCCTTGCCGAAATTTACTCAATGAAGTGCCAGCATTTGATTGGATAATGTGGAAGGATCGTTTAACTATTGAACGTTTAAGCTATAAAGCAATGGATATTGAGCAAAGATTAAAAGCCAATAACTTTGATTGGGACGACTGTTTTTATCAATTACTAAGCAGAAGCATGGGATTAAAAGTTAATACACACGCCTTTCAGCAGTTAAATCAAAAAATTCCAAAACCAATTTTAAATAAACATATTGATGATTTAAAAGCTATTGAAGCTATGTTGTTCGGTGTTGCTGGTTTTTTAAACGAAGAAAAAGAGGATAACTATTTTAAAAACTTACAAAAAGAGTTTGAGCATTACAAGTATAAATTCAACCTGAAAGAATTACCAAAACATATATGGAAGTTTATGCGTTTACGGCCAGCCTCTTTCCCTAGCATACGCATTGCTCAACTAGCAGCTTTACTACATAAAAATGTTGATTTTTTTGGTAGTATATGTAAAGAGAACTCTTTAACAAAAGCTCGTCAATTATTAAATGTTTCTGCAAGTAATTATTGGAACGAACATTATGTATTTGGCAAAAAATCAGACACTAAAAAGCCGAAAAAATTAGGTATGGCAACTATTGATGTTATCATTATTAACGCAGTTTGCCCTTTATTATTTGTATTTGGCAAAACCTATAAAAACCAAGCCTTAGTTGAAAAAGCCATAAACTGGTTAGCAGAAATTAAAGCCGAAAAAAACAGTATCATTAGTAAATGGAATGAATTGGGTATTGAAACAACAAATGCTAGTGAAAGTCAAGCATTAATTCATTTGTATAATAAATATTGTAGCCCTAAAAAATGCCTTCATTGTCAAATTGGCCTAAAACTTTTAAGGCACTAAAATTTTAAGCGAATTGCTTTGTTCTCCATTTTGGATTTTTAATATATATATGCCGCTTGTCAAACTGCTTTTTAAGTAGCTATAATCAATATTTAAATATTGATAGGCTTTGACAATTTTTTTAGAAATGTTAATTAACTGCCCTGCTGTATTGTACAACTCAATACTTATAGTGTTATCTGTTTCAGAAAAATAATAATTGGCATTAAAAGGATTGTTTTTATTATCAATTGAGTTGAGTGTTTCAGCATTTTCAAGCATAATTAAATTTTGCCCTGTTAAATTTTCATAGGCTTTTACAAAGTTAGGTATGCCATAGCCTAAGGTATGGTTTGGATTGTCGAATCTGCTTGCACTTTCGCGAATAGCTTGCATTACTTGTTGATTATTAAATTGCCGAGTTGCTTGCCAAAAACTAGCGACTAAACCAGCAATTAATGGGCTTGAAAAACTAGTGCCATTGCCTCCTTCAACTTCGCCATTTGTGTTTAATAAAATTGTACCTTGGCCCATACCACAAACATCAGGTTTTATACGACCATCAAAAGTTGGACCTTGGGAGCTGAAGCTGGCATAGTTTGCATCTTGATTTACCGCTCCGACTGTTAAAACATCATCACCATCAGCCGGAGCAGTAATATATTGCCAAGTGCTGTTTCCTGAGTTTCCAGCACTATTTACAATCATCATCCCTTTGCTCGCTGCTATATCAGCAGCACGAGTTATAATGGTTGTATTACCATCCATATCTTCATAAGAATAGGTGAATTCAGGAAAATCAAAATTAGAATAACCTAAAGAAGTATTTATAAGATCAACACCTGCGCTATCGGCTTTTTCAGCGGCAACCGCCCAGTTTACTTCTTCAATTCGTTGTTCAGAATTAACATCCTCTGTTTTAAAAAGCCAATAATGGGCATTGGGGCAAGTACCCTTAAATTGATATTGGTAACGCCCTGTCATTATGCTTAAAACATTGGTTCCATGGCTACTACCATGATAAACGTTTTCATCTAAATCAACAAAATCGTAAGTGCCTAGCAGTAAGTTGTTTTCATATAAATGGCTGAAAACATCTAATTCATCTACTTCGCCAAATCCAGCATCCATAACTGCAATGTGCATTCCACTACCATCATAACCATTAAAATGTAAATGTTGACCATTACACATGGCAATTTGATTTAAAGCCTCGCCATAAATTCGATTTGAAATGACATCAATATTTTCAGTTTCAATTTTAGCGAACTTATCGATTTGTGTTTTTTTACTTGAAGCATAAGCCAACTTTATAGTGTCATTTACAAAAGGAAGTGCCATGGCTTCGGCTATTAAATTGAGTTGACTAATAGGCACTTTTACAGCAACAGCATTAAACCATTTTGAAGGATGTAGTACTTCTAAACCTAAATCTTTTATCTGTTGGATATAGCTTAAATTAACAGGTAAATCTTCCGTAGTTATTTCAATATTGTAGCGATTTCGCCTATCAATTGCTCGCTGTGATAAGAATTCAGAAGGATTGTCAATTGTAAATTCGCTATTGTTTTTATCAGTTAGGGTAAGCCAATATTTTACGGTGGTTTGGGCTTGCGTTTTTACCCCAATAAAAGCAATAAATAAAATTAGTATGCTGTATTTCATCCGTTTAATATTGGTTTTCTAAACTAAATAATATTAACGGAATTTTTGGTGTGTATTTGTCTTTTACTAGGGCTTTAGCCTAAAACTCATTTCAACACAACGACCATTATCGGCATAACGCATGTTCTGCGATAATTCACGCATTAAATATAATCCTCTACCGTTAGGTTGATATTTTAAGTGAGGTGCAGTAGGGTCGGGTACTTGTTGATGGTCGAAACCACAGCCTTCGTCATGCACTTTTACATGTAGTTGACCGTTATTTTCTTCCATTGATATTTCAACTTTTTTGTTAGGATTACAACCATTCCCGTGGCGGATTGAGTTGGTAACAGCCTCCGTTAAAGCTAAAAGCATATCATGATAAGTCGCATCGTCTAAACGCATATTATTACAGCATTCCCTTAAAAAAGGTTCTACTTGCCTAACGTTTTCAAGATTTGACTGAATTACCAATTTTTGAGCAGGTAAAAATTCGGGCATTCAATACAGGTTAATTAGTTTTTGGAATATACCTTATCATGGGAACAAGGATATAACTACCAAATATAAACTAAAGTTCCTTTTTGTAAATAAAAATTTACTTTTTCAACTTTTTTTGATTTACTATTTGCTTATTTTTTGGAAATAGCGTTCAACTAAAGCCTTGTAATAAGGCGTTAATGATGGTGGAACCGTTTTATATAATTCAATTTCAGATTCCCTTTGTTTTAAGTATTCTTCAATCTCAGGTGGTAATTTCCGTTCAATTTCTTCACCAGTTTGGCTTTCGCGTTTTTCTTCTTTACCTCGCGTTTTCATGGCTTCTTCTGCTTCTAACATTTTATTTAAAATTTGTTGTTGGCGTTCAATCATTTCGCGCGTAATATTCTTATTAACAATATCCTCCTCGGTTTCCTCCATTTCTTCCATCAACTTTTCTAAATCGCCTAAACCACCTTTACCGTCTTTATTTTCTTTTTCGTTCAACTCCTTTAATGCTTGGCGTATAGCGGCTTGCTGAGCGGCAGCTTTGGCCATTTGTTTACTCATGCCACTTTTACCTTTACCACCTTCGCCTTTTTTACCTTGCCCTGAGCTACCTGGGCTCATGCCTTCTTGCATCTTTTTTAGTTGTTCATTAAGTTGTTTTTGCATCTTTGTCATGTCGCCCATGCCTTTACCAACACCACCAGGTTTATTGCACATCCCGCCCCCAGGCATACTACTTGCCATTTGCTGTTGCATTTGCTCCATGGTTTCGCTTAACATTAAGGCTAGGTTGTTAACGCTTGTCATTACATATTGCTGATTAGCAGTAGCTTGTGGCAATTTTCTATCTTCTAAATTTTCAATACTATCATCAAAGTTGGCTTCTACATTACTTAATTCCTTTATTACAAAAGATTCGATTTGCGGAACACGCTTGCTCAATGCTACAATACTATCTTCAATTATTTTAAAGTCATCCTTTAGCTTATGCTGATCTTGCACCAAATCGGTGTAATTAGGGTTGTTTACGGTCGTCTCTTCAAAATCATTCATAACCCTTTCTTGGTCAATCGACATATCTATCAAGTTCTCCAACAATTGGCGAATGGCTTTCATATCTTCCTCTTGCTGCTCCTGTTGCATGCCGTTCATCTGCATTTGCATTTGTTGCGCCATTTGCTCCATTTTTTTGGCTGCATCTTTTTGCTTTTCGCCAGCTTCTTGGTTTTGTTGCTGCTCCATTTGCTCCTGGCTTTCTTGCATATCTTGTTCGGCTTCTTCAGCTTTTTCTTCGTTTTCTTTCATTTCTTCGGTATCGTGTCCAAGCTCTTCGGCTTTCTCTTCGATGTCTTTCATGTCCTCTTGAATCTCCTCAAATTTCTCTTGGATTTCCTCTTGTTTTTCTTGCTGTTCTTCTAAATTACCGTCGTTATCTTCTTTTGTTTCTTCTGATAATTCTTCTTCCTCTTCGGCTAATTCACGCAAATCTTCAATGGTTTCTTCCATTTTTTGCTCCAATTCAAGCTGCTTCATTAACTCCATCATACGGTCAAGCTCACGTTCTAATTGTTCGTTGCTCATTTCCATATCTTCAAGATTTTCCATCATCTCCTCATTGTCCATTTCCTCCATTAGCTTTTCCATTTCTTCCAACAATTTTTTCATTTCGTCAGATAAAAGCTCGTCCATTAACTTTTGAAGTTGTTCCTGCTTTTTTTGCAAACTTTCAGATTTGTTTTGGAAATCCTCTTTAAACTCATTGTTCTCTTTAAATTCCTCTTTAAATTGTTCAATTTGTTTTTGTAACTCTTGTTGCTTTTCAAGCATTTTCTCTACTTGATTTTTATCTTGCCAATCCAGATTTTTTTTCTGGGTCATTTTGTCTTTCATCTTGTCAATCTCCTCTTTCAGTTCTTTGGCATCTTCAAGAGAATCTTTCATTTTGTCTTTTATCGCTTCGTCTGTTTGGTCGGCTTTATCTTCCAATTCCTTTAAAGTTGGTAAGCGATAGTACATGGTTTGGGTGCGGGCAGGCTTATTGCCATTTACACCATCGTTATCCCATGCCTCAAAATAGTAACTTAGATTATCGCCAGCATTTAGCTCGATGTCGTTTAAATTCCAAGTGAAATCAAAGCGTTGTGAAAGCTGGTTTATGCCTTTTTTAATCGGCAATTTATCGTTGCTAGCGGTTTGTTTTTCATTCGTAATATTATAGTGAAAATAAATTGAACGAAGCCCATAATCATCGCTGGCATCACCTAAAAAATAAACCATTTTATTATCGCTGCTATCAATAAATTGAGTGGCAGAAATAGTAGGATATTGATCGGGAACAACTTTTATGGAGTAACCTAAGGAATCTGCATTAGTTAACTGTTGGTTGGAAACATAAATTTTGTATTCATCAGATTTTGTAAACTGCTTTGCGTAATTATATAGATTATCGCCTTTACGGTCAGCGTCAGTTGTTTCAGCATCATTTGAAAATTTAAGCTGAATTTTATCGGTATTTTGAGTTTCAAAATTCCAATTAATTCGGGTACCAGCAGGAATGTTTAAATCGCCAGTATTTTGTAAAATTTCGCTTTTCTTTTTTAAATAAGATGGGTATTTGATTTCAGCAGTAAAATCTAAAATAATGGGTTTAGGTATTACGCTTAGTTCGTAATTTTTCGATTCAAACCCGCCTGATTCAAAATTGAAATCCACGCTTTTTTGAAGATTTTTAAATTGATAGGTGAAGCTGTCTTTCCCCTTTTTAGTTAGCTTATAGGGGAAATTATTTAGATTGATAAACGCTTCATTAGGCAATTGCTCACCCTCAACTTTTACTTCTAAAACAAAATCTTCAAACTGTACTGCTTCAAGGTTTGTATTGTCAATTACAAATGAAAAAGGAGCCTCTTTTTCAAATTCAACATCGTTATTAATTAAACGGTTACTGCTTGATGGAATAAGATTAGGAGACATAATAATTATCCCCAAAAGCAACACTAATGGAATAGCCGCATACTTTATATATTGACGATTTTTGTTTAAATCAACAGCATTGGTAAAAGGTACAAGTTTAATACCTTCAATTTTTTGGTTAATACTTGCATTTATTAAAGCTTCGCTAGCTTGGCTGTTGCTTTGGTTTTTAAGTTGTAAAATGTTGAGTAACTTATCTTTTACATCGCCAAAGTGTGTACCGATAATTTCGGCAGCTTTTTGGTGGCTAATTACTTTTCCTAAGTTAAAAAAGGAAAGCAGGGGTAAAACAACCCAGTAAACAAAGGCGGCAATGGCTAAAACAATAAAGCCATAAAACAAGCCCGCCCTAATGCCTTTTGAAAAGTAAAATTGATGCTCTAAAACATTAATGGCAATAAAGCTAATTAAGCCTAAACCTAAAAATAGCAAAACGCCTTTAAGCAATTGGCTCAAGTAAAATTTGCGGATAAATTTATCCAGCTTGTTTATTAGTAAATCGTAATTACTCATTACGCAAATGTTGTATTATTCTATTGATAAACGCAAAAAACAGTAACAAATATATTCCATAACAATGCCAAGCCTATTTTTATTAACATTTATTAATTACTGGTAGCCAATTTAGCTGCATTATTGCCTTTATTTTTGTGTTTTATGTTGTTGTAATTCCAAATGTTAAACTTCTTTTTTTAAACAAAAATGTACTAAAAATTAGGTGACTAATAATTTAAGCTATGTCTAACATTTGTGTTTATTTGTTACAAGGCTATTGATTATCAATTACTTTTGTTTTTTAATAGCATCTTTTTAAAACAATAAGCCCAATAAATCGCAAATAATCGATACAAATTATTGAAATAATGAAACAGATTTTCCTTTCCATTTTCATGTTGTTTTGTTTTACTGCACATGCGCAGTATGAAACAGTTTACTATGATATTGAAAATAGTAATTTTGACAACGGACAAGCATTACCAGCTGAAACCTTTTTTAACATCAATAGCACTATTCCTGCTTCGGTGGATTTAGTTGAGATAGAAATTTACAGAACAAGCAAATTTAAAAAGCCCGCTTTTGTAACAAGTTGGAAACGTAGTGAAGGTAATACAGCAACAAACTACCAAATTCCTTTAAACTATAAGCTTCGTCGTAACGGTGATTATAGTTTTGTTTTTCGCTATTATTCATCAGCAAATGATGGAGAACGTGCAAAAATGAAACAATCTGTTTTTGCTTCGTTAGATGCCTACATTGATGGTGTAATGACAGTTGAAAAAAGCCGTATTGGTGTTTCAAAAAGTAGTGCAGTAATTGTAAGCGACTTAGATGCTATAATGGATGGTGCAACACGGTTTTACTTACCAAAAGCAGACTACACTTTCGATGGTTTTTCAAGTGTTGTTGAAAGCAAAATTGACCAGATTAGAAATGCTAATTTAAAGGATGGATTGTATGCTTTAAATGAAGAGGAGTATGATAATAAAAAAGAAGCACGCCAAGAGTATGCCGATCAGTTAATTGATAATTTAAAAATGGCAATTAAAGGTGAGGCAGAGCAAATTATTGATGCTGATTCTTACACGCTTGATCAAGTAATTGCTATTGAGGATTATCCTGTGCAAAAAACACAATCAGTAATTGGTGTAAACATTGGTTACGGCGGTATTTTTCTTGATGGTCGATTTAAAGATTTTACTTATGCACGGGGTGCTTATGCTGGTTTAAGTTTTCCATTAGGTAACATTAATGTTGGTCCTAAGTTTTTTAGTAATGCTAGTGTTAATGTTGGCGTTTTCTTGAAAAATTTTGAGGATGAGCAAGGCAATACGCAAACTGGTCCAATTGTTAATCGTCCTATATATGCAGGTTTAGGCTACAAAATTTGGAAGTTTATCCGCATTAATGGAGGTGTTGTTATGGTTGGAGAAAGCGAAATTGATGGAGGTCGTGTTAAGCTTGGTGATGTAGGCTTTAAGCCCTATGTAGGTTTAAGTTTAGAGTTTAAGCTTTGGGCAAAATTAGCCGACTAATCTATTAGCTATTATTAACCATTAAAACTAACTAAATGAGAATTATAGCTGTAATGATTTTGTTTTTGTTGTTGGCTTTTGGTAGCCAAGCACAAACTAATAATCATAAATGGGCGGTAGGGGTAAACTATGGTTACAACTACTATATAGGCGATTTAAACAATGATGTTGACCGTGCTTTAAAGTTCGATAAGTACAATAAATTCAAAGATTTTAGCCAGCAACTCCGACCAAATATTGGCTTTCAAGCAGAGGGTAGGTTATTAGATCACGTAAGCTTGCGTTTTGCTGCTAATGTTGGTAAAGCTGCTGGAAATGATAGATGGACACCTGATAACAATCAATACCAACGTTCGTTAAACTTTGAAAGTAGTTTTGTTGATGCCAATTTAGCTTTAAGATTAAATGTATTTAAGCCTAAAAGCTGGTTAAATGTTTATGCTTGGGGTGGGGTAGGAATGACCTTTTTTGATGTAAAAGCAGACCTCAAAGATGCTAATGGCAATTTTTACGATTACAATAGTAATTTAACGGTTGAGGTTGAATTGGATGAAGAATATGAAACCAGTTTGAGCGATTTAGATGTTCAAAAAGATTTCAAACAAGCTATTTTGCATTTACCTGTTGGTATTGGTGCACAGCTTAAAATTGCTCCTCGTGTTACTTTTCATGTTGAGTTAGAAAACAAGTTTTTGTTTACCGATTACTTTGATGGCGTAAGTGATATTGGTGCTGGAATAACTGATTTTGATAATCCTACAGCTGCTTATGCTTACAACCCCAATAGTAATTACGATAATCAATATCGTGGTAACGCTAACAATAAGTTTTACGATATGTATGCAACTGTTAGTGCAGGTTTGCGCTTTAATTTCGGTGATAGAGAAAATACTAAATCAACCAATAGAGGTAGTAGTTCGCAAGGTTATGATTCTAAAAAATCACGCTCAAAATCTAAAGGTAAGTTTAAAGCTCCAATGTTTTATCCATCAGAAAAACCATCTGAAATTTATCCTGAAACAAAACCAGTTGAACCAAAGGAAACTACAAAAAGTGTTAATGAAGTAGAGACCGTAAGTCCAGTTATTATTGAAGACAATGAAAAAGTAGAAGAAACCCTTGCCTTGGTTGAGGAAACTTTACAAATGGTTGATGAAACTTTAGCTACCGTTGATGCAGCAATTGCGGAAAATGCAGCTAAGGATGCTCAAATTGCTGATTTACAGAATCAAATTGCAATCTTGGAGGGCACAACAGAAGTTGATACTTTATCAGAGGAAGAAGTACAAGAAATTTTAGCAGAAATTAAGGTGGTTGAAATGCAGATTGATTCATTAGAAGCTGCGCAACAAGAATCAAATGCGGAAATTGCAGCGGCTAAAATAGAGGCAGAACAAAAAATTGCTGAAGCTACTGAGGAAATTGAAGAGACTACAGAAATGATTGAAGAATCTGAAAATGAGATTATAATTGAGGAAGTAAATAAAGAAGTTGAAGTAGTGGTTGATGCTACAAGCCTTGAGCCAAATGGCGAAGAGATTGAAGTACAGGTTGAGTTTGAAGGAGAGCCAGAATCAGAGGAGATAATTATAAAAAAACGTATTAAAACAGAAGTTGTTGAAGATGGACCAAGAGGGCATCATCCGCCAATTATGTTTAACCAAAATAATAGCGAAACTGAAATGTTACGTTTAGAGGTTGAACGTTTACGAGAGGAAAAAATGCAAATGCAAATTGATGAAGTAAAGGATGAGTTAAGCGACATAAAAGATTTGTTGAATATGTTACTTCAAAATCAATTAAACAATAATGCCCAGCCCCAACAACAAATTCGTATTGAAAAAAGAATTGAACTTGATAGTGAAGATGGGGCGATGATTGATGACTCAATTGAGGACGAGCAGAAAAAAGTTTTTATTTGGAAAAACGATGGAGAAGAAACTGAGAAGCGAGTAATGACTATTGATAACATGGATGAATTAGACGCTTTAGCGAAAGATGATCCTGAATTGCAAAAAGCATTAGATGAGGCTAAAAAATTAGTAAATGACTTAGAAGGAGAATCGACGGAGAAAAAAGTTGTAGTTAAAAAAGAGATTAATACTGAAACGCCTGTTATCGCTACCGAGGAGATTGAGACCCCTGCAATTGATGTAGAGCAACCAGTTATCATTAAAAAAGAAATGAAGACTGTTGATGGAGTTGAATCGCCTGAAATTGAAGAAGAAATTTTAGATACTCCAAAACAAGAAGTTATCATAGAGCCGGAAGCTCCTCAAGAATATAATTATGAGGAAATGGAAGAAATTGAAGTGTATGATTTAGCTTATGATAACAAAGTTTTTGACATTACAAATCCTGAAATGCAAGCCAAGTTTACTGAAATTGCAACACAACTAAATAGCAACAATGGTGTACTTTTAATAAGAACACATACCGATGAAACTAGTAAGGAAAAAATGCGCTCTGTTGTAATGGATTTGCATAAGGATTTCATTTTCACTCACAGCATTGACCCTAATCGCATTGATTCATCAATCCACATCGCTGCTGATGGCGAAAGCTCAACAAATGATGTAACAGTAAACGGTAATAAAATTGAATTAGTAGTTTATAAGCAATAACTAGTGCCAAAAACACCGCAATACATATCTATTAATAAAATTGAAGGCTTACCTATTGTGGAGCTTAAATCTGCAATGGTTTTTGAAGATTTATACAAGCAATATAAGCCCGAACATATTTTGGTGGAGTTAATTGAATCGCCAATTGATACCGATAAGGACGATTTAATTACTCGTACTAAAAATATAGTTAACAGTACTTTTGTGGGAGCATCTGAATATAGCCAATCCTACTTTGCTTTTATTGAAAATGGTATTTGTTATAAAGTTGCAGGCCAAGGTTTTAAAACACTTGAGCAATTAAAAGCTGCCAATAAAAAAGGCTTTGTTTATGGCGATGATTTTTACAATGCCGAAAAATTAGGTATCACTGAAGGCGAAACTTATAATCTGTTTCGCAAAACAGGATTTAAAGAAAAAGAGAGCTTTGATATAGCTGAAGAAAAGGGCTTTTTAGGTGCTGTTACTCAGTTAAATAAATTGTTTGCCGATGGTAAATTATTGGCCGAATGCTATGCTCCAATAAAACCTATTAAAAAAGATGCTGATTTATTTGAAATGAGCCAATTAAAAGGATACGCTGATTTTGAAGAATTTAAACAAGCAGCGTTATTAGGTTTTGCTAATTACGCTGCTGCTGATTATAAAACTGCCCTAAAACAAGGTGCGGTTAATGCTAAAGAATATTATGAAGCACGCAACAAAAGCTTCAATTCTATTACTGAATTTAGACAAGCTCAAAAAATAGGTATTGATAATAAATTTGAATACGATCAATTTAACGCTTTAACAAATGTTGTAAAAAATAAAAGCTTTGCTTTTATTGATCAAGCACACGTTTACCAACTCATAAAATCCTACGAGCTTGATACCGAAATTAGCTTTGATATTTTGCACAATGCCTTAAATGCAGAAAAAGATAGACTTAAAATAAAAGCACCATCAAGTAATAGAGATTGGTTGAATGTACCCATATCTAAAATATTAAAATCAAATGCTTTGCCAGCTTGGTACACGGTTGGTTTAAAAAGTAAAGAAGAAATAAGGCTATTTATTGTAGCCGATAAAAACTTACAATCCCTAGGAAAATTCGACCTAGGCAATGAAATTTTTAAACGCTCTGAAAAATCAATAAAATGAAACCGATTTATTTAAAATTCTTGTGTTTAACTTTTATAGGCTGCATTCTTGCAAGTAGTTGCGAGCTAGACGACTCCGATGGGTGCGACATTAAAAGGATTGTTGAAAAGCATTATGAAGATGATGCCCATTACCTTGCCTTACAGTTAATGAATGCCACCGGCTTTGGTAACGATGTTGAAATACCCCATGGCATTGTTGATGAAGCACTTAAAGCATTAACCGCCGCACAAGATTTGGACAACGACGAATCAAACGATGTATTTGATAAATACGAAGTAGGAGTTAAGAAAAATATTGATTTAAAAAAAATATCAGTTGAAGCTTTCCCTTCCACACCTTGGGTTGCCGAGTGGCTAAGTGGTAATCAAGCAACAGGTAACAACCAAGTTGATAATTTAATGAATGCCTATGATTTGGAGCTAAGCGAAATCATTAACCTATCAAGTGGGGCTATAGTAGCATTAATAAACGCAAAGCGTAATTTAAATACACCTGCACTAGCCAATCGTTTTCAGCAAATTTCAGGCGTGGTAAGTGCTATACCACAATATTACATAGGCGATGGAAATGATATTACCATAACTCAAACAATGGGGGGGTACGACTTAACTTTTTCAGTAGGTTACGATGTAGTTGATATGCAAAACGAAATTAACAATTGCGAAGATTTTTGCGATTTCAAAACTTTTTACAATTTCCAAATAATTGATTGTCAAGTTGATTCAGTATATGTAACTGGCGACCCAGCACCATAACCCATTTATTATCCGTATTAAAATTTAGTTCCATGAAAAATATATTACTAACAAGCTTAATTCTTTGCTTTTGTGCACTTTCATTAAATGCAGAAAACGATAAAGAAAAAAAGGAAAAGAAAGAAAAAAAGGAAAAAGTAAGCTGGTTTAAAAAAACGGCTGACGCATCCTTTAAACAACGCCGATTACTTTTCGGCTTAGAGCTTAGCCCAACACTTAGTAACTTAAAAGGAAAAGATCAAGTAATTAATGATGGTCGCCGCTTTAATTTTTCCTATGGTGTTAATGTTCAGTATAATATTGATAGCAAATATTCGGTTATAACTGGAGCAAGGTTAATTTCACGTGGTGGTAAGTACCGTAATTTCGATGAAATTACCTATCAAGCTGATACAGGTTTTCCGCAAGTTATGCCAACAAAAACATTAGCCAAGCTAAAGCTGCGCTCCATACAAATACCCGTTTTAGCACGAATAACCGCTAAAGCTGCCGAAGGTAAAAATATACGTATTTATGGTCAAACAGGCTTAGGGTTTAATATTAACATGCGCTCACGTGCTACCTTTAAAAACAAGTACGATGATTATGATTTCAAAATTAAAAACCTTGATGTTTCAAGCGAGTTTAAAGGTTTTACTGCATCGTGGATAATTGGTGCAGGAGCCATTCACGCTTGGAATGAAAAGTTCGATGCCTATACTGGATTAAGCTTTTCGAGAGATTTTGGTAATATCGCTAAAAAGGATGTCATTAAAAGCATAAAATCCAAAGCATTAACATTAGAGTTAGGTATTATATTCTAAAAACAAATTTTAGGTAAATTTCAAGCCTATTTAACATTTACGTTAAGTAGGCTTTTTTACTTTTAGGTACTGTTATAATTTCAAAAATACACTCATAGCATAGCTTTATAAGCTTGAGTTAAACAGCTTTAAAATTTCTTGGATGGTATTTAGCCACTACCTCTTTTAAATGCCTACGGCTTACATGCGAGTAAATTTCGGTGGTAATAATTGAAGCGTGCCCCAACATATCTTGGATAGCTCGTAAATCAGCACCACCTTCATATAAATGCGTTGCAAACGAATGTCTTAATGTATGTGGGCTAACATTCTTACCAATTCCCGCCTTTTTATTAGCCTGTTTAACAATTTTAAAAACTGATATTCGGCTAATCGTCCCCCCTCTACTATTTAAAAAAACATGGTCTTGAGCCTCTGTTTTAATATTCATTTGTTTTCTTGCAAAATCAATGTAAAACTGGGCTTGTTTTATGGCCGACGGATTAATGGGAACCCATCGCTCTTTATCGCCTTTACCAATAACTTTAATCAAATTTTCCTTAAAGTATAAGTTGGATAGTAGCAATCCCGTTAATTCCGAAACTCTTAGTCCACAGCCATACAAAATCTCCAAAATCGCCCTATTACGCTGCCCTTGCGGTGTACTTAAATCACAAACTGATAAAAGTAAATCAACTTCTTCTATACTTAAATATTCAGGAATTTTTTTGGGTAGGCGGGGGGCTTCAAGTAATTCAGCAGGGTTCAACTTTATCACCCTTTCTAATATTAAAAATTGAAAAAAAGACTTTATGCCAGAAATAACCCTAGCCTGTGTTCTAGCAGCAATTCCCGATGCTGAAAGCTCTTGCACAAAAACCTCCAAGTCATTGCGTTGCAATTGTAAAACTGATAAATTATTTTGCTGTAAATGATTAGCTAATTTTGTTACATCATTAATGTAAGCCGATATTGAATTTCCAGATAAGGATTTTTCCAATAGCAAATAGCTTTTAAAACCATTAATGTAACTTTCAATCATCATTGTAGCATAAAAATGAAGAAATTATTAATAATAAATGGCCCTAACTTAAACCTATTGGGTAAGCGCGAGCCAGAAATTTACGGAAATCAAAGCTTTGAAGCATACTTGAAAAGCCTTCAGCAAAAATATTCAAATGCCAATATTCAATATTTTCAGTCAAATGTTGAGGGAGAATTAATTAATGCCTTACATAAAGCTGAAGATGATTATGAAGGAATAGTTCTAAATGCTGGCGGTTACACTCATACATCCATTGCATTAAGCGATGCAGTAGCAGCTATAAATATTCCAGTGGTTGAAGTGCATATAAGCAACCCCGCAGCACGCGAGCCCTTTCGCCATACATCTTATTTAGCAAAAAACGTAGCAGGCAGTATAAGTGGCTTTGGTTTTAAAAGTTATGATTTAGCTATTAAATGGATGCTAAATTTAAAATAAGCTAATTATACCTTTTGTGTTTGTAATTGTGTGCTGGTTTGCATTGCATAATACCCACCAAAAAGTAAAGGCGTAAAAACTAATGTACCAACAAGTGTATTCTGGAAAAAAGGTATTGCAGCAGCATAACACGCAGTTAAGCCACTAAAGCTTAAAGGATACATGCCTGAACTTGCCCAAACCCCCAAGTTTGATAAAATGAAAAAAACTAAACTACCAGATAAGGCACCCAAAATAGTTGTTCCAATAGTAACTCTATTTTGCATTGCAAAGCCTATTAAAGCAACAGCTGCAATGCCAATATAAACTAATAATTGACCAGCATAAAAACCACCATAAGGAAAAACGCCTGCCACAAAAAGCATCTGTATTGCAATATCGGCAACAAACATGGCCAATAAAGCAACTATTATCCCCCATTTTTTATTGATAAATGCCCCACTAAACAAGGCAATTGCCAACATTGGTGTAAAGTTGGGTAAGTGTGGTAAAACTTTGCCCAAAATGCCTATTGTTAGGCATGCTACTATTAAAAGAATTACTTTTTTACTCATAGCCAAGTGCTTTGCTACAAATATAGTGCTTGTAATACTTTTGTTAATAGCAAATTACAAGCATAAAAAACGCCCCAACAAAAGTTGAGGCGCAATTTTTTATTTACAAGTAATTTTTTACCCCTCGTCGTTATTACTATTCAACTTTGCTTTCAACTCTTCCAACGCCAAATCCGCATCCGATTCTGGGCTATCCAAAGCATCCTCCAATTGCAAATCCAAATTAGTATTATCCATAGCCATTTCACCATACGCCTCTGCTAAAGCCTCTTGTTCTTCAACTTTTTCTTTCATACGCTCAATCATGCTAATGGTCGAATCTGAATCAACCTCGGCCAATTGCTTGTTAAGCTTGGCAGTTGCTTCGCTAACTTTTTTACGAGATTTTAATGTTTTTAACTCATTTTCGTAATGTCCAATATGCTGTTTTAATTTATCTACATTCGCTTCTAGTTTCACAACTGCAGCATCAACTTTAGCTTTGTTTCGTTTTGCAAGTGTAGAGTTTTTGTCAGCCTGCGCTTTTCGGGTTAAAGCTTTTTTGGCTAATTCTTCAGCTTCAGCAGCATCCATTTGGCCGCCAGCAGCTTTTTTAAGTAAAAGAGTTGCCTTCTTTTCGTAATCGGTTGATTTGTAGTTGTTATCAGCAACCTCTTTGGCTAAACGATTAGCTTGTGCTTTAACACTTGCAAGCCCTTCAAGGCTTTTTTGTAAATCAGTTTTTAACTCTCTAATACCCTGCTCAGTCATTTTTACTGGGTCCTCTAATTTGTCAATTACCGAATTAGCTTCAGATGAAAAAATACTAAATAATCTTTTAAAAAATTTAAACATGGTGTTTTGTTTTATGGTTATTAAATGGCAGTTTATGCAATCGATTTAATGAAATCAGCATTTTCAGCCAAGCCCAATGCAATGGAATTTAATGAAGCTTCAATCTCATTTAAATCTAAGTTATCAACTTGCAGCGTATCGCGAAATATCATTTTATCAGTAGAATCAGCCAAAACAAATGCACCATGCACTAACTGGCGGTTTTTTTGTAAAATTGAAGCATATGTTTCTAAAGATGGCTTAGCAATTTTAACAATAAATTGCTCAATAATAACAACTGGCTCTTCCACTAAAATAGTAGCATTATGTATGCCTTGCTCGGGGTTGTCAATTTTTAAAAAATTTTGTTGAGCATCTTCATTTGCTATATTATAGCCCAACTCAATAATCATGTTTTTAACTTTTTCGAAATGGTTCATTTTATATTTTAACATTAAGATGTAAAAAGGAAGGCAAAGTTGCACATTCCGTATATAAAATGTTTGTTAACTTAATTTTAGTTCCCAATTAAGTCATAATTTTTGTACCATTATTTTAATATTAAGCCAATATTAAGTAATTATCATCTTGGAACTTTAGTAGCTTAACACTTACTTTATAAAGTAAAAACATTACTCCTAATGAACATGGAAAACTTACCTAAAAACGAATTAAAGGAAGCATTTAACCTTGATATAAATTCAGCCTTTCAAATTCTTGAAAATCAATTAAGTGAAATTGATAAGTTAAAATACAACTGGTTGCTTTTAAAAAGTAAACACGTTGATTTAATGAAACTTTCAGCTACAAAACGTTTACCATTGCTTAAAAACTTTAAAAGCCAAGTATTTGCTTATATCGATCAACTAGCGGTAAAGCCAAAAGTTGAAAAAAGTGCAACTAAAAAAAATGAGCCAAAAGTTGAAAAGCAAAACAAACAACATAATAAAAAGAGACCATCTACTTCTAAAAACAGCGACAAATTTAGCATTGATGAACTACTGGAATTTTCCGAAACGCTTAACGAGGATTTTTGTCCAGAAGGTGGCGATAAAGTAATTAAAATTTGTACCGAGCAAAACCAGCGGTTAAAAAAACTACTTGAAAAACTCGACAATCCTTATGATGAAAATAAAGTTGGTGATGTCCTTTTCGATTTTTGTAACTCAATAAGAAAATTGTATTTCTTTTACTACGAAAAAACCAATAAATACGAATTTAGCCAATGCGAAAGCGTAAAATTAGCATTAAGACTAGTTGAAAAATCAGGCGATGCCGAATATGCTAAACAAGTACTTGGTAACTACTCAATTTTTAGAAAATATACCAACAAATTCATTCCAATTTTGCAAACAATGCGAAATCTTTTACTAAAGTGTTTTGAAAAATACGACGGTGTTGTTGATGGTGCTATAAGCCGCCATGCCATTCAAAGGTTTTATAAGTGGGAAGATTTTATGCTTGATTTTGTTATGCAATACGACAAGGCAGCAAAACGAATGAGCCTTCAAACTGATAACCCAGTCGAAATTGACGACGAACAAATCGATAGCATTAATATCGAAGATTTGTTACAAGGTGTAGGAAGTAAAAAAACTCCAAAAACTGACGATGGACAGATTGACATGGATGAAAAACTTGATGAAATTGCGGTAATAATTGAAAAAGGACTTGAACAAACAAGTAAAGCCATTAAAAGGGCCGACAATGAAGGATCTCAAAGTTTAAAAAAATTAAGACAATTTTTAGTTAGTACAGTTGATAATGGACAATATTCCGAAATTGATGCAATATTAGAATTGGGCAAAGATGAGTTTGACACAAAAGTAGATGGAGTTGAATTAGATCAAATATTTGAAGAAGCACGGGTGAATATAAATTTTTTAAGAGGAATTATTGAACTCATGGATTATCTGGGTGAAAAAAATAAGATTAGGTTAAAAGGAGTTTTTAAAAGTTACAAATCAAAACTTGGGCTTCATAAAACCACTTCCGAAATACAAATAATAATGGATAAAATGTACGACTATTGCGATAGAGTAAACAAACCTAAAAGCTTTGCCGAAACCAGCTATTTATTTGAATTACTTAATATGCTTTTAACTTTGAAAATAGATTGATAAAAGTTCGATATTAACAATGTATGAAAAAGTGCCACCAATGCCAATACCCCAATCAAACTGAAATTTGTAACTATTGTGGGGAGTTTATAAACCCTGATAATGTTTATAATAAGTACGTAAATCTTGAAAATGAACGTGATAAACTAAAGCGAAATGAGAAATTTTTTACGGATGATTTTTTTGATGAATGGAAGGAAAGTAAAACGTTTAATTTTGTTTTACAAGCGGCATTATATGTACTTGGAACTTGGCTTGTAATTTTAGTTGTAGGAATATTGTTTTTTAACTTACAAACAACCCAATTTGTATATCAAAACCAAAAACTATGTTTTTCATTAAACGAAAAAGCCAAAGATAATTGCCTTATCATGCTACCATCCTTTACGCTTTTTACTGGCTATGAGGAGTGTAAATTTCCCTTAGAGGAAAAGATAAATAATTATAAAGGATACAACTTAACGTCAAAGGCTTTTGTTAACTTTTTTGAATCTTTATATTTTGGAATAACAACATTTTTTTTATGGACTGCATATTTTCTGGTTGGTCTTATCTTGTTCTATATTATTGATTTTTTGTTTTTAAGATTAATTGAACGAGTTCTTGGTAAATATGTAATAAGTAGGCGTATCAAAGCAACAATAAAAGAGATAAACAGTGAATTAGCAGCCTTAAAACCCCAATACGAAAAGCTGAAGCTATTATTAAATACCGATACCAAGTACTTAAAGCAAGCCATTTCTACCTCGTATTTACAAATTATCCGTTTAAATTACGAGTTAATAGATACCGGAAAAATCATTGATGAAAGTCAAAATAGCAGGGTAATTTCTGAGCAAGAGCGAAGCCAGATATTAGAAAACTTAAAAAGCATACAACAGCAATTAAAAACAAATTATAGCAAGTTTATAGCACATTTCACAGAGTTAAAATTGATTTATCATTTAAGCTATTTTGAACTTTTAAGAGTTAACTACGAAAAAGAAGGGGAGGTTGACGAACAAGAAATTGATACATTAATTAATGAAATTAAAAAAACAGAAGATTTTATTTTACCCATTGCCAGTAATGTTGAAAAGGTGAAGTTAGGTAAGTTTAAATCTTTAGTTTTAAAGTATAAAAAATTGGATGAACGTGAAGCCTTACAGGCTAAATTAGCAAAAGTATCAGCCTATATTAAAAAGGGCGAAGCTCAAATAAACCCAGAAGTATCGGGCGATTTAGATTTTGAATTTATGCTAGCAGAAAGCTATGAAAAGTATCATGAAAAATATTGGAATGATTATGAAAAACTTGGTGTACCAAGCTAACAACTTTAAAATGTTGAAATGATAACTTGCCACCAATGCCAATACCCCAATCAAACTGAAGTTGAAGTTTGCAACTATTGTGGAGATTTTGCAGATAGTAATAATGTTTACTATAAATACTTGGCACTTGAAGAAGTTAAGTCGAATCAAAATTTAGAAAGCAATTTTAGCTTTGATGGCTTAAATGATAATCTAAAAGCTGATACCTTGTTTGAAAGGGTATCAATAAATTTAGTTTTAGGAAATTTAGTTTTTCTAATTATTCTTTTATTAGCATTGCTATTTTTTAAAAGTCCAACAAACCAATTTTTAGGTAAATGTAAGTTCTGTTTTAGTGTAATGAATACTGAAGTTTGTATTCCTTTAGCAATTGTTGAGGGTACTTTTTTTGAAATTGAAAAAATTAAAGAGTTCAATGTATTTGGTGATAAAGTGGCTTATTACATGAATCATTTTATGGATGCAATGTCGTATTCACTGTTAAGTTTTATTTATTGGTTTATTATAACAATCATTGCAAGTTACTTATTTGTTCACCCAATAACATATTTAATTGAAAAAAGAAGAAGAAATCTTAATACTATAAAAAACCTGAAAAACATACAAACTAAACTTAATGAGTTGAAACCCCAATACGAAAAACTGAAGCTATTATTAAACACTAATGCCAAGCACTTAAAACAAGCCATTTCTACCTCGTATTTGCAAATTATCCGTTTAAATTACGAGTTAATGGATACTGAAAAGACCATTGATGAGAGTCAAAATAGCAGGGTAATTTCTGAGCAAGAGCGAAGCCAGATATTAGAAAACTTAAAAAGCATACAACAGCAGTTAAAAACAAATTATAGCAAGTTTGTAGCACATTTTACAGAGTTAAAATTGATTTATCATTTAAGCTATTTTGAACTTTTAAGAGTTAACTACGAAAAAGAAGGGGAGGTTGACGAACAAGAAATTGATACATTAATTAATGAAATCAAAAAAACAGAAGATTTTATTTTACCCATTGCCAGTAAGGATGAAAAGGTGAAGTTAGGTAAGTTTAAATCCTTAGTTTTAAAGTACAAAAAATTAGATGACCGCGAAGCACTACAAGCTAAATTAGCAAAAGTATCAACCTATATTAAAAAGGGTCAAGCTCAAATTAACCCTGAAATATCGGGCGATTTAGATTTTGAATTTATGTTGGCTGAAAGCTATGACAAGTATCATGAAAAATATTGGAACGATTATGAAAAACTTCTTGTACTAAGCTAACAACTTTAAAATAGAGAAATGATAACTTGCTACCAATGCCAATATCCCAATCAAACTGAAGTTGAAGTTTGTAACTATTGTGGAGATTTTACAGATAATAATAATGTTTACTATAAATACTTGGCACTTGAAGAAGATAAAAAATATGCAATTAAAAATAGTGCATTTAATTTCAAGGGTATTGATAGAAACATGAACGAAGGCACCTTATTCGATAAAGTAACTATATATTTATTTATAGCTATTATAGTCTTTGTAGCTATTGTTTTTTTGGGTTTACTATTTTTTAATCAATCAACCAATAGTTTCTTAGATGAGCATAAACTATGCTTTTTAAAAAATCGTTCTGAGATATGTTTGCCAATGGCATTTTCTTCAGTCTATTTTGAAGGCACTTATTCTGAAATTGAAATTAATACACCCTACAAAGGAGAAGAAGATGTGTTTTCATATTACTTAGGTAGCTTTTTTGATGCTTTAATATTTACACCTTTTAACATTATTTATCTGGGTATAATATGGTTTTTATCTGGTTACCTGTTCTTACATCCACTTACATTTATTATTCAAAAGTTAATAGACACTAAATACCATCGATCTCGCTTAAAAAATTTAGAAACTAAGTTAACAGCCTTGAAACCCGAATACGAAAAACTGAAGCTATTATTAAACACTAATGCCAAGCACTTAAAACAAGCCATTTCTACATCGTATTTGCAAATTATCCGTTTAAAGTACGAGTTAATAGATACCGAAAAAACCATTGATGAGAGTCAAAATAGCAGGGTGATTTCTGAGCAAGAGCGAAGCCAGATATTAGAAAACTTAAAAAGCATACAACAGCAATTAAAAACAAATTATAGCAAGTTTGTAGCACATTTTACAGAGTTAAAATTGATTTATCATTTAAGCTATTTTGAACTTTTAAGAGTTAACTACGAAAAGGAAGGGGAGGTTGATGAACAAGAAATTGATACATTAATTAATGAAATCAAAAAAACAGAGGATTTTATTTTACCCATTGCCAGCAAGGATGAAAAGGTGAAGTTAGGTAAGTTTAAATCCTTAGTTTTAAAGTATAAAAAATTAGATGACCGCGAAGCACTACAAGCCAAATTAGCAAGGGCATCAAGTTATATTAACAAAGCTGAAGGGACTAATATTGATCCTGAAATATCTGGTGATTTAGATTTTGAATTTATGCTAGCAGAAAGCTATGAAAAGTATCATGAAAAATATTGGAATGATTATGAAAAGATGCTTGTACCAGTGGAAAATTGAAAAATTTATTTTTTGTTAAAAACACTAATTAGTAATACAATTACAATTGTGAAAATTCCGTAAAACAAATAACCAGTAATAAATGGCACATATCGCCCAATTATAAACCCTAGGTCATAAATACCTCCTTTATTCATTAAATCATAAACTTGAAAACTATCATTGTAATAACCTTTAACCATGTTTATAAAAAACATAACACCGTCTGAAATTCCACCCCAAAAGCCTGTTACATGGGCATCATTAATCATTGTAACTTCAACTGATGTAGCATAGAAAAAGTAAAGTAAAAACGGAGTTGCAAAAAACAAAAGTAGCGTTAGTAAACTAATACCAGAGGTTAAAATTTTTGAAACCATATTTTCTTTACCAGTTTCGGCAGCTTTTTTCTTCTGGCTTTTTTCAATTTTATCGGTGTAAACAATTGCCCCATTCAATATTACACCCATTACAAATCCTAAATGGTAGGTCAAGCCACTATTATTAGCAGAATATATTTCAATTGAATCGAAAAATAAACTTAATATAAAGGCTGCTATTGAAAAATATGCATGAACAAACCCTGAAACAAAACCTGCGGGTTGGCTGGTAGAAGTATAATCATATAATGGAGGTGCAGCATACTCGGTTAAAAACTCAAGGTATAACAAATGAGGTAATGAAAGTAGGAGATAAAAAAAGCATAGAAATAATTGAAGGAAGATAAATGCTACTGTAAAGAGTATTAGATTTTTAAAAATTTTCATTAGAAGTAATGTTTATTCGTTCGTGCTAGGGTCAGTCACTTATTTATCTTTCTTTTCATTAGGTAAAAAAAACGCAAGAATTATACTACTCAAATAAGTAAGTATTGAAAAACCAGAAACAAATCCGAAGTTATACCAACCATTGGAATGAGCATCAAAAACTTGAAATGAATTAGAAAAAATTCCTTTCAGTATATTGTACAATACCATAATTCCATCTGCAAAACCTGCTCCAAAGCCATTAGGTTTTGGAGTGGGTTGGTTAAGGAGTTGTACAGGGTCTGCATGGAAAAAGTATAATAATGTAGGTACAATTATAATAATTGTAATGGGAATTAGGCAACCGATACCTATTGCTAGATTATTAATTAACTTACTCATGTGTTACGTGAAGCTTCTAAAACAATATAAAATAAATAATCCCAATGCGTAGCCAATATTATAGCCCATCCCATTATTGTCCAATTCGTATAAAGATATTGAATCAGAAAAAAGACTTGCAATAAATGAAATCAAAACCATTGAGCCATGAAGTAAGCCTTTAAAAAAACCTGCTTGAGAGGAGTTTTGAACAAATTCATATATGGGCGGAGACTCTAAACCAAATAAATAGATAATTGGAATTGAGATAACGGCATTAATTAAAAAAAGACCTAATAAAACTACTATTAGAATAAACGGGATGAATATTAATGCCAAAGATGAGAAACCTACGGTGCTTAGCCATTGTTTCATAAAAAATACTTAATACCCCAAAGCAAACTTTGTGTTGTAAGGAGTAGATTAATTAATGTTCAATAAAGATATAAAAAAATAATGTTTAAAAAAAATGTTTCATGGCAGTTTAGTGGTTCGTATTACGCTAAACATACTACCAAAACCACCTACTAATAGGATTAAAATAATTATTAAATCGAATAGGGATAAGCCGCTAAAGTTGAATTGGGTGCTGGTGATTATCCCAAAAATTAACATGACTATACTGGCTAGGCTGAGTATCCAACCAAATGGGCTGTTGGCATTGTAAAATATTAATCCGATACCAAACATTAAGGGGACAAGTACAAAACCGCTGGCTACTTGGTAGCCGCCAAAGTTGAGCATTCCGCCGCTGCGCCCAATAAAGGGGATGTAAACATTTATGTTGTTGAGCAGCAAATAAATGCCTGCGCAAAACATTATAAAGCCGATAAAAAAAGTGCCTGTGCCTCCGTTTGTGCCGCCTGCGCCCATAGTTGTTTGTTTAAAATAATAATCCAAAAGTGTAGTTCCATAAAAGCATGCCAAAGGCAACAACCCCAGCAATTAAACCGATTAAAATTACAAATAAACTAACAATTACGCCTAAAATTACGGGCCATGCGCTGCCTTGCAATTCGCCTTTTTCGTAATGCTTTTTCATTAGGTTAAAGTTGCGGCTGTTGGCTTTTAGGGCAAAATCGAAAATATTACCGATAATTGGTATTTCGCTGATTAAAAAATCGATAAGGGCGTTGAAAATCATGCGGGCGGCTAACATGCCACTTGGGCGTTTGCGTATCATGCCGATGATTAATAGGCTTGATATGGCGTAGCTGATTAATGGGCCTGCCATAGGGATAAAACTTAACAATGGATCGACGCCGAAGCGAAAGCGAGTGCCAGGGATACGAAAAACACTATCTAATACCCAAGTGATGTTTTCAATTAGTTTAATTTCGACCAAAGAGCCTGCTTTGTCGGCGTCTTTTATTTCAACTAGTTCGTCTTTAAACTTGGTAATCATTGTGGGTGCTAAACTAAGTAAAAGTTGGAATCTGTTAGTTAGCTAACTCTAATATTTTAGCCAAATCAGTAGGGATAGGAAATGGTTTTAAAGCTGGCACATTAGCACCGCCAGGATTTCCATTTGGTGTTTTGCCTACAAAGGATTTTACTCCCCCGAAAATTAAACGGGGAATTTGCCCGATAACTTCTTTTGTAGATTTAATATGAACGCCAAACATCAACATTTTCCAATGTACATAAGTATGCGCAAAAGGGTATAATTGCCCAATAATATGCGCCCTTTCAAGGTGTTGCCATGCTTGCTGAAGCTTGTTTGCCTTAAAGTTGTTTTGATAAGCCTCCATTTCAGTTTTAAAATAGGGGATTAGCACTTTGGGCATGGTGGTATTGAGTTTCATGGTTTTTGGCTTTGGTAACAAATTTAGGGTACAATAAATAATGGTGCTTTTTAATAGGGAACTTGTTGCTATGTAAAAACATTATACATTTATACGCATATTAAAACCTACCCTATATGAAGCCCGGAAATCCGAATGAGGAAAACAAAAAATTGGAGGTTGAGTTAGTCAAAACATCAGAAAAAGCGGATGACACTTCGACAAGCTCAGTGTCCGAAAACGAAAAAGACCTTATACCCCTAAGTGCCGAAGCTTTTATAAAAGCCATGCAAGGCGAAACGGTAATTGATGAGAATGGAGTAGAGCGGTGTTTTGTATCAGGTAATGAATTTGGTAATAAAATTGTTGAAATTAAAGAAGTAATACTTGAGGAGGAAATTGCAGTATTTGAAAATCTAGAGTTCAATTATTCAATTAGAATTCTAAGTGGAGTTTTTACGAAAGAATTTGTAATTAATGGTGGGAAATTTCTTGAAAGTTTTTCAATTTATGGCGGAAAATTTAATGACGATTTTTCAATTGAGGGAGGGAGCTTTGCAAGTTTAATGAATGTCAATGGTGGTAAGTTTTTAAAAAAAATTACCATCAAAGGAGGATTATTTAGTAATATGGTTCATGTTACAGATGGTAATTTCAAGGAAGGATTCTCAATTTCTGGTGGTGAATTTAGCAGCTGGGTAATTTTTAAGTGTAAAAAGAAATCAAAAGAATTGTTAATAACTGGTGGTGAATTTAAAAATAGATTAATAGTATTTAGTAACAGTTTCAATATGCTTTATATTTCAAACGGCATTCCTGATAATTTAGTCTCTTCATTTTTTAAGGGCAGGGGTTTTATAGATATTTTAGAATTAAATTTATTTAAAAATTGTAGTATATTAATAAATTCAAATTCAAATTCAAATGTAAATAAGATAAATATAGAAGGCGAAATTTGCCTGAATAGTTCTATTAAAATTAAAGATCTCTCTTTAAATTTTTTAAATGTAGAGAACGTAAATAACAAAGGTGATTTTGAGTTAACAGATATAAATTTTACAAGTAAAGTAGTTTATGAAATAAAAAAACGAGATGATGTTGTACATGGTTATACAAGTAAAGTTAAACTAAGAAAAAGCTTGATTAGATTTAAAAACTGTAAACTTGGTCAAGCTAGTTTTCATGCAGTACATTTTAATCAAGTAAAGCAAATTGCAATAGATAATAGTGATTTTAGTGAAGCTAGTATACGTGTAGAATATTTACCTTACAAATTAAAAAAACAAATCTACTCCAACTTTAAAATTGACTGGATAAATAAAACCATTGTTGAGGGAAGTGAAAGTTTGGAAACTCACCGTTTAGCAGATTTCTACAACGACCTCGCCAATATGATGAAACGACAAGGCAATAAGCGGATGGAGTTAAACTATATTGCTACTTACAAACAATTGCTTCGTCAATCATTAAATCCTTTTTATGATTTTACAGATTGGTTGCCTTTGGCATTGGGAAAAATCAGTAACAATAATGGTACTAATTGGTGGCAGGCGTTTTTATTCACCTTTATTGCGCCTTTACTGTTTTTTGTGCCTTATGTTTTGTGGGTAAATGCATTTGATTTTTGCATTAATTGTCCGTTTTGGGAGAGTTTACGGTTAGGTACACAAAATTATTTGGATTTTGCCGTTCCCAACTTCTTTAAAATGACCTTTAATGAACCCACTTTTGGCGCATTATTAATGTCCATTTTCGGGAAAATTGTTTTTGCTTATGGGGTTTATCAGTTTATTCAGGCTTTTAGGCGTTTGGGTAGGCGGTAATTTGGTTTAAATCCTCCGATTTTTGATTTGTCAAAAATCACCTCGAATGCGAGCCCAGCCCTTTATAAAAGGAGGACAAATACATAAGTAGGTGGTAAAAGTTATTGGTAACGGGAGGCTGAGCCTGTCGAAGCCGTTTCATTGACACTTCGATAAACTCAGTGTCCGCTCAGGATGACATGATTTGTGTTTTAATATGAATGTTGTCCGCAATTGTAAGGTAGATACTGTAATTTTGTCAGGTTATTTTTTTGATGAGTATTATTAATGAACGAATTACAATTAAAAGAAAGAGGGATTGATACGAACCAACCCTTATCGGAGGCGCAACAAGGCGAGGTTTTAGCAGCTACGGATACTTTGGAGGGCTTAACGCCCAATGGCAAAAGTTTTTATATTGAAAGCTACGGCTGCCAAATGAATTTTAGCGATAGCGAAATTGTAGCATCCATTTTACGCAAAAACGGTTATACCCTAAATACTGATTTTAAAACCGCCGATTTAATATTGGTGAATACTTGCTCAATTCGTGAAAATGCGGAGGATAGAGTGCGTAACCGATTGAAAAATTTTAAGAAGGTTAAGCAGCAAAACAAAAATGCCGTTGTGGGTATTTTAGGTTGCATGGCAGAGCGTTTAAAAGCCAAATTATTAGAGGAGGAAAAGCTGGTGGATATCGTTTGTGGGCCTGATGCTTACCGTGATTTACCTAATTTGGTTAATGAGGCATCAACTGGGCAAAAGGCGGTTAATGTATTGCTTAGTCGTGAGGAAACGTATGCTGATATTAGCCCTGTGCGGTTGGATAGTAACGGCGTTACGGGCTTTATTTCTATAATGCGAGGATGCGATAATATGTGCTCGTTTTGCGTGGTGCCGTTTACCCGTGGGCGCGAGCGTAGCCGTAATGCTTTTAGTATTGTTGCCGAAGCACAAGAGCTATTTGATAAAGGTTATAAAGAGGTTACGCTTTTAGGGCAAAACGTGGATTCGTATAAATGGACGAATAGCGAGACGGAGCAGAAAGTAAGCTTTGATAATTTATTGGAAATGGTGGCTTTGGTAAGCCCTGAATTGAGGGTTCGGTTTTCAACATCGCACCCTAAGGATATGACGGACGATGTTTTGCATACCATGGCTAAGTACGAAAATATTTGCAATTACATTCACTTACCATTACAAAGTGGAAGCACCCGAGTGTTAGAAAAAATGAACCGTACCTACACGCGTGAATGGTATATTGATCGTATTGATAGTATTAGGAAAATTATCCCTGGTTGTGCCATTTCGTCGGATATAATTACGGGTTTTTGTAGCGAAACGGATGAGGAGCTTGAAGAGACTTTAAGCATGATGGACTACGTAAAGTACGACATGAATTATATGTTTTATTACTCTGAACGCCCTGGAACTTTAGCAGCTCGTAAATACGAAGATGATATTCCTGTTGAGGTAAAAAAGAGCCGTTTGCAGCGCGTTATTGATTTACAACGTAAACATAGTTTAATGCGTAACGAAGAGTGCTTAGGGCAAACCCGAAAGGTGTTGATTGAAAAAGTATCAAAAAAATCGGACGAGGAATTGTCGGGTAGAGATGATGGCAATAAAATGGTTACTTTTCCTAGAGGCAATCATCAAATAGGCGATTACGTTTGGGTTAAGATAACGGAATGCACATCGGGCTCGTTAAGAGGGCTTGTGGTTGAAGGCTAATGATTATTAATGACAGTACAACAAGTAAAACAACGATACGGACTAATAGGTAATGACGCTAAGTTTAATGCTTCGCTTGAGGTGGCTATGCGGGTTGCACCCACTGATTTAAGCGTGCTAATTACGGGCGAAAGTGGTGTAGGTAAGGAGGCTTTTTCTCGTATTATTCATGATTTAAGCGCGCGTAAGCATAATGAGTTTATAGCGGTAAACTGTGGAGCCATTCCTGAAGGGACGATTGATTCGGAATTGTTTGGGCATGAAAAAGGAGCTTTTACTGGGGCTACAGCAACCCGACAAGGGTATTTTGAGTTTGTTAATGGCGGCACCATTTTTTTAGATGAAATTGGCGAAATGCCCGTGCCAACGCAAGCCCGCCTTTTAAGGGTTTTAGAAAGCGGCGAGTTTATAAAAGTAGGTTCAAGTAAAGTACAAAAAACCGATGTTAGGGTTGTTGCGGCAACCAATCGTAAATTGTTGAATGCCGTTAATCAAGGTAAGTTTAGAGAGGATTTGTATTATCGTTTGAATACGGTGCCCGTGGTGGTTCCGCCGCTTCGTGAGCGTATGGACGATATTAATATGTTGTTTAGAAAGTTTAGCGTTGATTTTGCCGATAAATACCGTATTGAGCCTGTTAAACTAAATGATGATGCTAAGCGGTTATTACTCAATTATCGCTGGCCGGGTAATATTAGAGAGATTAAAAATTTGGCCCAACAAGTATCTGCTTTAGCGGATATTAAGTTAATTGATGCGCCTACTTTATTGGGCTTTTTGCCTAAAAATGAAACGGCTATTTCTCGGCTTCCTGTTTTGTTTGAGCAGGCAGCGCAAGGGGCATCGGCCGATGGCATGAGCGAGCGCGATGTGATGTACAAGTTTTTAATTGATATGAAACGAGATTTAGGCGAGCTAAAAAGCTTTGTGGTTCGCATGGCGGAAAGTGGTATGGTGCCTAATAATACCGATTTACGCAATAATGATTTGTTTAAGGAGGTTTATGCGGATGCACCTGTAACTAATTATCCTCAAATTCCGCAAAAAACATCAGCTAATTATAATACTGAAACGCCAATTATTTTAAATGAATATGAAACACAACCACAAGCTAAATTTTCAAATAAATATTTTAATGAACCACCTGCTTTTGAGCAGCATGCTGTGGAAGTAGAAGAAAGTTTATCTTTAGTTGATATGGAAAAAGACTACATAATAAAGGCTCTTAAAAAGCACAAAGGCAAGCGTAAAGATGCTGCTGCTGAACTTGGCATATCTGAACGTACGCTCTACCGAAAAATTAAGGAATATAAAATTGAAGAGTAGTGCGCACAGTCTTTTTATTCATATTGCTTATTAGTGTTAATGCCTGTGGTATTTACTCATTTACGGGTGCCTCAATTCCTGAAGGCGCACAAACTGTAAAAATTAATCTGTTAGAAAACAATGCACGTATAGTAGTTGCCGACTTGGCACAAACTTTAACTGATGATTTACAAGAAAAATGTGGACGCGAAACAACTTTGAAATTAACAAACTCAAATCCCGACATTGAATTTTTTGGGCAAATAACCCAATACGACACCCGCCCAGCTGCAACAGCCGGTAGCGATCAAGCAGCCCTTAACGAGTTGATTATTACTGTTGAAGTTGACTTTAAAGATTATGTTAACGATAAAGAATGGTCAAAAAGTTTCAGCCAAAAAGCTACCTTTGAACAAAGTAGTAATTTAACTGATGTTCAAGATCAATTAATTGATGAAATTGGCGAATTGTTGATAAATGCTATTTTTAACGAAGCCTTTGTAAACTGGTAAATCCCCATGAGTAAAGCAGATAATATTCGCAAATTAATTACTAACGATAAGTATTTACAACAAACAAGCTTAAATGATTTGTTGATGCTGGTAAAGGAGTATCCTTTACACCAACCACTGCGCACGCTTTTAGCCAAAAAAGCTACCATGCAACAACATCCATCGGCCGCTACTTTTATGCAAGAAAGTTGCCTGTTCACAACCTTCCCCGATTATTTGCATGAGCAAGTAAACAATTTTGAACGGCTATTGCCACACTTGCCCGAAGCTGAAGCTGCTGCTAAAGCGGTTATGGCAGAACAATTAACGCAAAGCAGTGTTAATCAAGGCATCCAACAGAATTATGAAACTGAAAATAGTATTTCTGATAAAGCTGTTACTGAGAAATTTGACGAGCAAGAAGCCGTAATTAATGAAAGTGAAACCAATCAAGAGGGCTTAGTATTTACCGATGAATTTTCAGTTGAAGAAGCTGAACCAAGCAATGAAGTTGACGACCATACACAGCCCAATTTTGAGTTTGATGCTGATTTTAAGGAAAATAAGCTTGATGAAGAAACGACGGAATGGCAAGAAACCCAAGCCTTTGATGAAATTTTACTTGTAGAATCTTCAAAAGACGATAAAACTGATTTGCCTATAACTTTAAAGAGTGATTCTACCTTAGAAAATGAAGCTCATCGCCCCAAAATTTATACAATTGAGCATGTATCAGATGCTGTAGCTAAAGATTTAGCCTTATTGCGCAATCAACATGAAAATGAAGATGAGCAAAGCAAAAATTCAAACCACCTAACTGAAAATGATTTGCATGAAGTTGTCCAATCAGATCTTGATTTATTGAAACAAAAAAACGAAACAAGTATTGATGAAGTTACAGCCAATAAAGCCATTACAGGTTACAAATCTTTAATGGAAACAGTACGTGAAAAATTGGATAACATTAACGATAAACCAAAAAACAAACAAAACAGCCTAAAAACACTCGAAAAAAGTGAGTTAACTTACTCCGATTATAGTAATAACAGCTTTCATTTAAGTAATCCTACTGAAACTTTAGCCTCTGTATTAGCTCGTCAAGGCAATTGGATTGAAGCAATTGATGTTTATAATCAATTAATGTTGAAATATCCCGAAAAAAGTGATTACTTTGCAGGCAAAATTGAGTGGTTGAAAAGTAAATTGAGATAGATGTACGCACTTATTACTATTATATTAATTCTTATCTGCATATTTTTAGTGTTGATTATTTTGGTACAAAACCCTAAAGGTGGAGGATTAGGCGCAGGTTTTGGCGGCGGTTCTTCGCAAGCAATGGGTGGTGTCCAAAAAACAACCGATTTTCTGGAAAAAGCTACGTGGTCATTAGTCATAGTATTTCTAGCGTTAAGTTTATTGTCAAATGTTTTTATTGACCGTGTAGATTTAACTAACCCTACTGAGCAAACAGCCAGCGATATTTTAGGAGAGGAGAAATAAGAATTTTTGCTGTGTTCTTACATTAAGCTAGTCTTTACCTTTCAAACTTAACCATTTAATACAAGCATGTGGTTAGGTTATAAATTGATTATATATTGACTTTAGTCAATAATTGTTGCCATTGAAATAATGAATTAGCCATTTTTAGATTAATATTATCGTAATCTAACCCTTCATTTGTATCTTTAAATTGTTTAAGTATTTCAATGAAAAAAGTAGGGGGATTTTTGTCGTTGCTCATTAGCGTGGGCTTAATTTGGTTGTTTAATGGTAACATCCAATTGGGCGATAAAAATATTCCACCGCTAGGCAAATTATTAAGTCCGTTTACGGGGTATTTACAAAATGCCGAGGCTGTTGATGAATTAACAATGGCTGAAAATGTGGAGATAAAGGGCTTGTCGGGCGAAGTTTCTGTTTATTATGATGAGCGTTTAGTACCGCATATTTTTGCTGATAATTTAATTGATGCGGCAAAGGTGCAGGGCTTTGTTACGGCGCAGCATCGTTTGTGGCAAATGGAGTTTCAAACGCATGCAGCGGCTGGGCGAGTATCTGAAATAATGGGTCGCGGTTCGGATGATGCCTACTTAAATTTTGATAAGAATCAGCGGAGGATTGGTTTAACTTACGGAGCGGAGCAAACGCTTAAAGCTTGGGAGGATAATCCTGAGGCAATGCGCCTTTTACAAGCTTATACTGATGGGGTTAATGCGTGGATTTATCAATTGCAAGCAAAGGATTATCCTGTTGAATATAAATTGTTGAATTATGCACCTGAACCGTGGTCGCCACTAAAAACGGCCTTGCTCTTAAAGCACATGAGCAAAACGCTTTGTAATCGTTCGGATGATGTTTTGCATAGTAATACTTTGGCTATGTTGGGCGACTCGACTTACCAAGCTATGTATCCTGATTTTTTTGATAAGCAATCGCCCATAATTTTAAAGGAGGATTGGGGCTTTGAAAATATTTTAAATCCTGTTGAAGAAAATGATACGGGAGTCGACGGAGTAGGGGAGACAGAGCCGATTATTTGGGAGGAATTAGTGGATATATCTGACCAAACCAAGCTGGGTATTGGTAGTAATAATTGGGCAGTTTCGGGTAGTAAAACGCAAAACGGCAATCCTATTTTATGCAATGATCCGCATTTGGAATTGAACCTGCCATCAATTTGGTATGAGGTGCAATTGCATACACCCGATGCTAATGTTTATGGTGTTAGTTTACCTGGTGCGCCCGGTGTTGTTATTGGTTTTAATGGCGATGTGGCTTGGGGGGTAACCAATGTTGCTTGGGATGTTCAGGATTGGTTTAAACTTAAATTTAAAAGTGCCGCCCGCAACGAATATTTGTTGGATGGCGAGTGGAAACGAGTGCAAAAAAGGGTTGAGGCTTATAAGGTTAGAAATGGCGGAATTGTGCAGGATACCGTGCGATATACACATTGGGGACCTATTGTTTATGCAAGCGAAAATCACCCAAAAAGTGGCTTGGCCATGAAGTGGATTGCCCACGAGGGGACGAACGATGTAAACACATTTGTGCATTTGAATCAGGCGGAAAATTATGATGATTATAAAAAGGCTTTGAGTAGTTATGCTTGCCCTGCGCAAAACTTTGTTTTTGCCAGTAAGCAAGGCGATATTGCGCTTTGGGTTAATGGCAAATTGCCCTTAAAAAAGGACAATCAGGGTAAGTTTTTGCTAGATGGAAGTACCAAAGAAAGTGATTGGAAAGGCTATATCCCTCATGAACATAATCCGCATATTAAAAACCCTGAATGGGGCTTTGTCGGCAGTGCTAATCAACATAGTACTTATGAAAATTATCCTTATTATTATAGCGGTTATTTTGAAGAATATAGGGGGCGTTACCTTAACAAAACGCTTGCGGAAATGGACAGTATTGTTCCGAAAGATTTAATGGCAATGCAACAATCTACCTTTAGTTTTAAGGCGGCTGATTTTGTGCCTTTATTACTTAAAAATGTTAAGCAAAGTGATTTTACCAATAACGCAAAAGCACTTACTTGGCTAGAGCGTTTAGGTAAATGGGATTTTAAATACGAAAAGGATTCAAAGGAATCTGTTTTGTTTGAAATGTGGTTAACGGAAGTTGAAAACCGAACTTGGCAAGATGATTTTCCCTTGAGAGGTGAAAAGTTTGTTTGGCCTCAGCAGCATGTTTTAGCTGCCATGATGGATACTTTGCCTTTCAACTCATTTTTTGATTACAAAACCACGCCCGTAATTGAAAATGCGGAGGATATTACCACCATGGCTTTTGTGGCGGCATTAGATAAAATGGAAGGGTGGGAGCAAGCTAATGGCAAAGAGGCCACTCGTATGAATTATTATGGAACAACTATTTTGCATTTATCGCGGCTTGCGCCTTTTAGCGTTGAAAATGTACCTGTTGGTGGCAACGCCTCGGCATTAAATGCTAATATGGATAGATGGGGTCCATCGTGGCGAATGGTGGTTGAATTGGGCGAGGAAACCCAAGCTTGGGGCACTTACCCAGGTGGGCAAAGTGGCAACCCTGGCAGCCCTTACTACTTAACCATGCTGCAACATTGGATTGATGGCGAATACTATCCATTACAGTTTGCTAAAACGCCATCGGACTTGAACGATAAATTATTATTTACCCAAACTTTTACTAATTAATATGCGCTGGTTAATTGCTTTTATACTTTGTTTAGTTGGCGCATTTGCCATAAACTACTTTTTGCCTATATGGTGGGGATTTGCGCCAGTAGCCTTTGTGATTGGTGTGCTTGTTAAGCCCGAAAAGGCTTTTAATTGTGGAGTTATCTCAATTTTTGTTTTATGGTTTTTTTGGGGCTTTTACTTGGACACCAAAAACGAATCGATACTAAGTAGCAGTATGGCTGAAATATTACCTATGGGCGGAAGCGGCATTGCCTTATTGTGTTTAGGGGCTGCTATAGCCGCAATTATCGGCGGCTTTGCTATGATGGGCGGCAAGTATTTGGTGCATAAGAAAAAGTAGGGTGAGTAATTAGGAAACCCTAATTATGATAAAATAATTAAGCATATATTGTTAGAGTTGGAAATTGTTTGGCTAGTCGGTTGTTATTATGATTATTAATGGCTTTTAAAAAACTAACATACAGCGGATGTAAATGCAATAACTACTTGTATTTTGCATTTTATGCAGATGAATTTGATGTTGATAATATAACTGATGAATTGAGGCTAAAACCCACATCGGTTATGATTAAAAATGACCCAATACCAAAATCAACTTCGTGGAACTATAAAATTGTTGCTGGCAATGAAATTAATTTGGAAAAGTATCTTGAAAAATTGATTGATGTTTTTGAATCCAAAACTGAGCAAATTAATATGCTGAAAGAAAGTATGGGTTTGAAAACAAGGCTTCAATTTGTTATTGATATAGACATTAATCCAGATGTTTCAACACCATATTTTGGATTGAATGAAAGGGCGATTAGTTTTTTAAGTAAGACTAAAACCATTGTTGACTTTGATGTTTACAAGGCTGATTCTATCGGATTGGTTTTAGATTTGTAAAAGGTGTAATAAGTATCTATGCAATAAGAAAACCCTTATTATGAGTGAGGGTTTAATTTTATAATCTGTTCTAAATCAAATTCCATAATACTTGTTTTGATGTTTTGAAAACGGTCTAGTATGTACTCTATATCAGTATCTAAAATCTATGGTCTCAAATCTAACTTCTATAACCCTAAAACCGCAAATCATTAGCTTTAAGGATGTAGGTGTAAAAAAGCTGCCCTTTTTTATCGTACAATTCATAAACCAGTTTACGATTTTTGTCAGTACCAATAAAGTTGAGCTTGGCATAAGTTTTTTTAAAAAACAAAGAGCCTGGCAAGCGATATTCAGGGTTTTCTTTTTTGGCTAAAAACTTAATATTACTCCAACTCGTTAAAGGCGAGCAAGTAAAATCGTAAAGCGGATAAAGCTCAGGCAACTGCGCCTTCGATACCTCAGAATAATGCCGATCACCTGAAAGAAAAACCACCCCTTCAATTTTTTCCTCCCTAAAAAAATCAATCAACTCTTGTTTTTCATTTTTGTAAAGCGCAAAACTGTTATCGTGCGCATGGCTGCTAACAAACTGCTGCCCTGTAACAATAATTTTAAAAGTAGCCTTCGATAATTTCAACTCCATCTTTAACCATTGTTTTTGCGCCTCGCCTAATATCGTGGCATTTGCGGCATAAACCGCACTGCTATTGCTGCGTACATCCAACATAAAAAAATCAACATCCTGTTGGCTAAATTGATAATAATTATCCGCCACAACGGGCGGATTAGGCCAAAACTGCTGAAAAATCATGGTACTCGCCTCCTTTAACATATAATCCCCCTTGGCATCATTTGGGCCATAATCATGGTCATCCCAAATAGCCATTTGCGGCATACTTTTTAAAAATCCGTTAAGTTTCCTTTTCTTTCTATATTGAATGTTTCTGCGTACTTTTCGCTGTGCATCAGTATCTTTCACATAGTAAAGATTATCACCCAACCACAACATAAACTCCGCTTTTTCACGCTTCATTGCATCATAAATTTTAATGCCACGGTATGGTGGCAGTAAAACCAAGCCAGCCGTTGCAATAAACCCGCACGAGCCCGTTATAAAACTAAAATCATCAAAATTATTATGCGAAAAAGGAACCGTAAACTCCTGTTTCTGTAAGGTTTTAACCTTATCAAGTGTAAAAATTTCAAGCGTATATTTTTCCCCTTCAGTTAAACTTTCAACCCTAAATTGATACGAACAAGCCCCCTTATGGCAAAATCGATTATCAGGCTTAATCGGCTTTATATAATGCGTTTCGCCAGTTGCATTCAATGTAACTTTTGCCGATAATTCACTATTAGCCTCAACCAACAGCCAAAAACTGCACGCTCCATTTGTAATAGTGCCTTGCACAGGGCCGCCTAAAATTTGTGCGCAAGTTTGCACCGAAATACTTAATAGTAAGCAACAAATAGTGTTTATTAGCAAACGCATTATCAAAACTTTATCATGCAACAATTTAACCCTAAAAACGAAGATATTTTAATATACGTGAACGGCGAACTATTGCCCCGTAAAGATGCAAAGATTTCCGTTTTAGATAGCGTTGTACAAGGTGGCGATGCCGTTTGGGAAGGCATACGTGTTTACGATGGTAAAATTTTTATGCTCGATAGGCATTTGCGCCGCCTGCAAGATTCCGCCAAAAGCATGGCCTTTGAAAATGTGCCAAGTAACAATGAGATAACCAATGCCGTTTTTGAAACCCTACGCGCCAACAATATGCGCGACGAAACCCACATTCGCCTAACCCTAACCCGTGGCTTAAAAACCACTTCAGGCATGGATCCTCGATTAAATAAATTTGGCTGCGGCTTAATTGTTTTGGCAGAATGGAAACCCCCTATTTACGATAAAAAAGGCGTTGCTGCCGTAACCTCATCCATCCGCCGTAACAGCCCACTTTGTATCGATTCAAAAATCCATCACAACAACCTTATCAATAATATTTTGGCAAAAATTGAAGCCAATCTTTTAAATGTAGATGCTGCCATTATGTTGGATTTATACGGCTTTGTTGCCGAAGCAAATGGCACAAATCTTTTTATGATTAGAGATGGCGTTGTGCATACCCCAACCGCCGATGCCTGCCTGCCTGGCATTACCCGTGGTTTAATTATTGAATTGTGTAAAACCAACAATATCCCCATTGTTGAGCGTAATATTTCAATAACCGAATTTTATAATGCCGATCAAGTATTTATGACGGGCACAATGGGAGAACTTACCCCAATCAACACTATTGATGGGCGCACGGTTGGCAATGGAGAAACAACACCTACTTTACAAAATATTCAACAATTATTTAAACAGCTTACCAAAAACAGTGGAGAACCCTTGCCATTTTAATTCCTAAAAAAATCTGCGTATCTTTTTAAAAAATAAATGATGCAAAAATTGTACTTAATGTTATGCTTTTTAATGAGTACAATTACTTTTATTCCTTTAGTTAATAACCAACATTGGTTTTTTCGTATATGGGATTTTGGTAGAATTCAAACCTTTATTATTACATTCATTCTAATTTTAATCGGCTTTACATTTTGCAACTATACATCTCAATTTTTATTAATTTTTGCCTTTTTATTCATTTCCTTTCTTTACAATCTTAACGTTTTACTTCCTTATATTTCCTTTTCAAAACGTAAAAAAACGGTTACAAATCACTCTCAATCTATTTCCATTTTATCTGCCAATGTTTATCAATTTAACACCAACTACCAGCCCTTACTTAAGCAAATAAAGCTTATAAAACCAGACATTTTATTAACAATTGAATCAAATAAAGATTGGGGAAAAGCGCTATCCGCCATCGAAAAACAATATCCCAATACTTGCAAAGTTCCGCTTGAAAACACTTACGGTATGCACTTTTACAGTAAACTGCCCATTAAAAAATCTACCGTAAATTATTTTATTGCCAATGATATTCCAAGCCTTGAAATTGAACTTGAAACTAAAGATGGAGACCTTTTTACAATTTTTGGCGTGCATCCACCGCCCCCTTCACCAACTGAAGAAAATACCTCAGAAGAAAGAGATGGGGAGCTTTTAAAAATTGCACAAAAAGTAAATAAAACCACTAATCCAACGATTGTAATAGGCGATTTTAACAATGTTGCTTGGGCTAAAAGTTCTAAGTTATTTGCAAAAACATCAAAACTAATTGATGCTCGAGTTGGACGAGGTTTCATATCAACCTACCACGCTAAATATTGGTTTTTACGCTTCCCTATTGATTTGGTTTACCATAGCCAATCCATAAATATTAGCACTTTAAAAGCTGTGGCAAATATCGACTCCGATCACCTTCCGCTTTATTGCCAATTTCAGTTAAATAACACCCAAAACAAGCAACAAAAACCAGAAAACCTAACCAGTAAAGAACGAGAGGAGGTTAAAGATTTAATTGAAAAAGGAATTGAAAAGGACGGAAATAGAGATAAAATTGCCACTGAAGATTAGGCTACAACGTCCGATTTTAAGGCAAAAACGAGCAATATCGATACTTTCTTCTTTCAAGACAGTCTAAAAACTAAACGACTAAAGAATTAATCTAGTAAGATATTGCGAAAACACTACTACTTACTCTTTTGAAAGAGGGAAGCCCTGCCGAAAGGTGGGGCTTTTATTTTTGATAGCATTAGTAATGGTTGATTATATTGTTGTATAAACAAGATATAATTGGCTTGCATGCGAGACGAAGTGGGGCTAGGTAAGGCAATGTGTCCTATACCGTAAAA
>Ga0160423_10000044_pt1 | contig 78468 bp, 65 predicted proteins | sample CRUFie14St8metaG_FD_108191 | JGI IMG/M metagenome (GOLD analysis project Ga0160423, IMG submission 108191) | Marine microbial communities from the Costa Rica Dome - CRUD Field 142mm St8 metaG | ecosystem: Environmental > Aquatic > Marine > Oceanic > Photic zone | place: Costa Rica: the Eastern...
ATTAGCAAAGCTAATGGAAGAATCTATTAACTGATATAAGCACAAATTGTACGATTCTGAGTATGTTTTTTAGATGCTTCGTTGCACTCAGCATGACCCTAATCGTAATGCCTTGATTATCAATAAATTGAAGTTTTGCTTAAACATTATTCACGTTAATTTACCTCATTATCTGTTCCAAATGATATTTGAAATGATCAACATAATCTGTCATTAAAAAATGAAGGTTGCTTAACTCTCCGCTAGGTAAAATAACTTCGTAAGCTAGAGTCTCCGCGCTTTGTTGTTCCATAATCCAAATAATACGGCGATTTAGGGCTAACCAAATTCCTAAAATTTCACTAATTTCTGCATTTTGATAATCATTGGCTTTTACCAATCCATCTTGATTGTACTTTTTGACTTTGTAGGGCTTTTCGGTAAACTGAATTTCAGTAAATCGTTGTAAATTATTGATACCCGAATCAATTAAATGCCCTATAATTTCCTTTTTCGACCATTTATTGGGGGCTGGTTTTTGTGCTAAATCCTTTTCTGATACTGATGAAACATAAGCTTCGACTGTTTGTAGCATTTGGATTAATTGCTGCTTGGCGGATTGAATTTCAAGGGTCATATTTTTAGTTTTTCAGGGTTTTGCCTATTTGAAAAGAATGACAATATTTCAATTGTATCTCCATTGATGCGATAGTAAAGTGTATTGAACCTTTTAACTACTACCTTTCTTACATTTACTAAATGTGATTTTGGGAAAAGTTTAGGATTGTTAGTAATTAGCGCAAGAATATTATCAAGTTCAATTGACAAATTCTTCAATACCTTGTGAGAAAAGTTAGATTCCAAGTAGGCATAAGTGTCTGATAATTCTTTTAAAGCATGGTCAGTCCACAAGATTTTATAACCATTTTTCATACACTTTATGTGCTTCGCTTTGTGGGTTTAATTTTCCTTGTTCTGCATCTTTTATCCCTTTTTCAATTGAATTTTTTTCAGCTTCTGTAATTTCTTCCCACCAATCTTTAGTTTTTGATTTTTTAAACTCCATTATTTTTTCAATAATAACCTTATCATCCAATGTCGTTAGCCATTGGATTAATTCAATTTTAGCATTTTGGATATTTACGTCCATATTTTAAAGTTAATACCTTTTTGAGAACAAGGTGTTTTTTTCTTTCAATCAACAAAATTAGATGCTATTATTTCGATTGTAATGCCACATTCTGCACAGGCTTTTTGCAGGCAATCACGATAGGGTTTAATGTTTTCATCTTGCTCTATATTGCCCATATAAAAAATAATTTGAGTGATGTTTTTTTCCCTTAGATGAGAAGCGACAAGATTTGCATGATGTTCAACCTCCGAATCAATAAGTAGATGATCGTAAAAAGGTATTTTTTCATCACTTTCAAGCAATCCATATTTACCCGAAAGGATAAGAAATTTTGAATTTTGTTTTTGCGCTAAATCGGCAATTTTGTTAATCCTTTCACTATCGTACAGTTTAATAGCAGGTAAGGGCATTTTTGAATAATGCTTTTTTGCAGAACAATATGTGCAATAGGCTAGCATTTTTTGGTTTTACCCAATACAGGTTGCAAAGCTTAGTTTTTTATAAATTTGAAATTTTGATTGCCAAGCTTTAAAAAATAAATATTGGGTATTAGTGCGTTTAAGTTAATAGTGTTATTTGCTGCACTAATTTTTGCCCTTTGCACCACTTTACCACTAACATCATAAATATGGTAAAGCTGAGGTTGTTGCGATGTAATATTAACGGTTAGGCTATTGCTTGTGGGGTTCGGGTAAAAAGTAATGGTATTTGAGCTAAGATGCGTATTGTTGGTTGGTACAGGCTCATCGCCGCATTCAATTAAACCTAGTGTGCTGTATTGCGAAACAAAGTTCCAAATTTCTGTGTCCGTATCAATATCCATATTGCCAAAAGAGCCAGGCCAGTCATGCCCACCACCAATTACTTTTAAATGATTAATGCTTACACATTCGTCCCCATTTTCCCATGTATGTAGCTCTACCGTTGTACCGTCTGATGTGTTAGTATTGGGCAATTGGGTAATGGTGGGCTGGGCATCGGCATTGTTGTAGTTGGCCCAATACCCGTGCATTTCGTCGGCTGATGTGTAATATTGAATGCCTCCCCAAACTAGGCCATCATAAGGAGATATTGAATCGTCAGTTCCTAAAATGGTTAAAATACCCGTTGGGTGAACAGGGTTGCAGTTGTTGAATGTAGCGGTATTCATTGTTCGGGCAACAACGCCAACCGCAGCAATTTTTTCGTTTAGGCGGCAAGCTAATTCAAAAGTAAATTCGCCGCCTAAAGAGTAGCCGCAGGCATAAACTCTTTCTGTATCTATTTCATATTCAGCAGCTAAGGTGTTAATCATAGCCTCTACAAAAAAGATGTCGTCAACGTCTGTTGGGTCTTTGTGTAGCCAGTTGGTCGAGCCGCCATCGTTAGGGTCGGGCAGGGCTTGTGGGTAAACCAAAATTACATTTTCAGCATCGGCAATCCCTCTCATGTCAGAAATAGCAATTTGCGAATCGATGTCGCCATTGCCACCATGAAAATTGAACAATAATGGAAAGGCTTCGCTGCCATCATAATTTGGTGGAATATACAGTTTGTACTCCCTAATTTCCCCATCATGCTGTAACGTTTCATTAGTGTATTGTTGGGCAAATAAGCTATTAAAAAGTAAAATTATTATGGAGAATGAAAGAATGGTTTTAAGCCGAATCATAGTGTTAGTTTGTAATGCTAAAATATTAAGATTACTTGTTTAAGTTAAAAAAAATATCGTACAGTTTAATAGCACGTAAGGGCATTTTTGAATAATGCTTTTTTGCAGAACAATAGGTACAGTACACTGTCATTTTTGAGTTTAAGCTAATTATTAGGTGATTCTCTTTCTAAATACAAATGAAATGAGCCGTGGTATTTCGTTTATTGGTTCTTCATCAAACCATTCGTTAATCTCTAAAACATTAAAGCCGTTGTTAATTGCACTATTCATGTAGTCAGAAATATGGTGCGTGTAAACCTCAAGGTTTATAGTTTCCTTATCAGATTCAAATTTTGCGCTGCTACCAGTATATTGCTTAAAGGGGTGTAGTTCGCTAATAAAAAACAATCCGTTATTGTTTAACTTTTGGTTTGCCTGATTAAAAATATGGTTTAGGTTTTTAATATGCTCAAGCGTTAAACTTGCCGTAATTAAATCAGCAAATTGATTTTTAACCTCCCAATTTTTGTTGAGATCCGCTTTTTTAAAAATTACTTTTTCGCTCGTAATTTTTGTTTTGGCAATTTCTAGCATTTTATCCGAAAAATCAAGCCCAATTATTTTTTGAGCTTTAGTAAGTAACCATTGTGTGTTTTTTCCAGTTCCGCAGCCTAACTCTAAAACTGTTTTAAATTCAAACTTTGATAGTGTTTCAATAGTTGATTTAATATCTAAATCGCGTGTTTTATTTTCATTAGTATCATAGCATTTTGACCATGAATTATATGCCCTTTCTATGCTCAACTTTTACTAGTTTAATGAGTTAAAATACCTTTTTACAAGCATAATATACATTTCTTTAGCTGTTGGGCTTAGCCAGCTTGCATTAAAGGCATTAATAGCCAATTGTTCTAAGTGTTTCAAATTGAGGTTTAAGCCTTTTGCTGTTTCGTAATAATTTTCATTCATATAGCCACCAAAATACGCAGGGTCGTCGGAGTGGATGGTGGCTAAAATCCCCTTATCAAGCATTTTTAAAACAGGATGTTCGTCCATTGTATTAATAACCTTTAGGGCAACATTGCTAAGAGGGCAAAGGGTTAATGGAATGTTCTCCTCAATTAACCTTTGCACTAAGGCATCGTCATCTAAACAGCGGTTTCCGTGGTCAATTCTAACAACGTTTAAAAGGTCTAGGGCTTCCCAAATATATTGGGCCGGACCTTCTTCGCCAGCATGGGCTACCAGTTTATAACCTTGCTTGGCGGATGCTTTAAACACTTCGGTAAATTTACTTGGCGGGTTGCCTAATTCCGATGAATCCAAGCCAACTCCATCAATCCACTTTTTAAAAGGTTTTGAGGCTTCTAATGTTTCAAAGGCCGACTCCTCGCTTAAATGCCGCAGATAAGACATGATGAGCTTGAAGGTGATGTTTAGTTCTTCCTTTGCTTTTTCAAGTGCTTTGTAAATACCATTGAAAACTACTTCAAATTCAACGCCCCTTTCCGTGTGGGTTTGTGGGTCGAAAAATACTTCAACATGCAGCACATTTTGGCTATGTACTTTAGTAAGGTAAGCCCATGTTAAATCAAAAAAATCTTGTTCATGAATAAGGACTTTAGCCCCAGTATAATAAATGTCTAAAAACTCTTGAAGGTTGTTAAACTGGTAAGCATTTTTTAATGATTTAATAGAATCATAATCGAGGCTTATGTTGTTTCTTTTGGCAATTTTAAACATCAATTCAGGTTCAAAACTCCCTTCAATATGTAAATGAAGCTCGGCCTTTGGAATACCTTGGATGATTTTTTTTAATTCAGCTGAGTCCATATTATGTTTTGTATTTGAAAGATGATGGGTAGTATTTTATAATCCCATTTTTGTGTGAAACTAAGTATTTTATTTAATCGTTTTTACTGCCTAAAAAATTGGGGTCCCAAACCAACAGTGCTAATAGTGCTGCCATAGAAGCCGAACCGCCAATATCGTAGGTGTTTTCAACCAAATGATAAATGGTGAAGGTAAGCATGAAAACAACAAAAAAGCCTGCAACGTATTTTCTGAATTTTGGTAGCCAAATAAGGATGCCGCCAGCAATTTGTAAAACACCAAATAATTTCCAAATGGTTGGAGGAATGTTGTTCATTAATGAACAGGGTGGCTCTAAAAACAGTAAAAATTTATCAAGCCCCACCATTAAAAAAAGGAGGCTGCAAATGGCAATGATTACATTTTTTAAATTCATCGATTGTGGTTTAGTTGAGGCGTGCAAGTGTTTTTATAAAGTTAGTGTTTAAAAAATAAGTCAAATTTCTACTCACAGTAAATGCTGTTTCAACTAAATTTTTTCCATGCTTCAAAACTTTTTTGTGTAAGTTCATTCAGGTAATCATCATCGTATTTGTAGTGTGTAAGTGGTCTTTTGTGCTTGTTGAGTTCTTTTCTTTGTTTTAAAAATTCGTGTAAATCACCCTTTAAAAAATTAGCAGCATATTTTATCAAGTCCTTTTTAGCATTTTCTAAACTAATTGTCACTTGTTCTAAAAAAGGATATTTGTAACTATATACATTGGCTATGTTTTCAGATTGCGCTTTTAAAATCATTAAGTTTATCGAGTTGTATAAAGCTTCAAAATAAGTATGAGGTTCACTTGATTCATACTCATAGCACTCACCATCCCCTAAATAGATTTCGTAATAAAAAGGATAATCTCTTGGATAAGTTGATGCGTGGATGTTAATGTATTGGGTGTCTTTTTTAAAAATTATAAATGAAAAGTTACTTTTAACTCTTTTCCGATACTTTTTGAACCCATATTTTTCGAAGATGGGCTTAAAAACTTGTAATGCTGTACTTGCAAATTGTTTTTGTGTTGGAATTTGCTCTCTTTCCATGTAGATTTAATATTCTAAGCTAATTGTAATTCAAATATGACCTAAAATTTTTACTGTTGTTGATTGCATTACAATTTGTAAAAGAAACCTTTGGGTTGTTTTTTGCGTCCAACTTTAAAAGTTAAATAATGAACCGTTTTTTAATAGCCTTTGTACTATTTGCTGTATTGTTAAGTAGTTGTGCCTCGCAACGAAGAGCCGAGCGTTTGGCTTTGCATAATGATAAGTTAATTAAAATGGCTGCCAGCGATGCGAATGCCGAACAAAAATTTGACGCTTTAGCAGGTAGTTTAGTAGATATGATGCACGAGGCATTACGCCCTGTAAACCCAAAAAAAGGTGGCGAGTATGTTCGTGATTATTTTAAAATGAACAATAAGCCAATGGATAAAATTTTTGGCGAAATGGTTGAAATGCAGCAAAATTTAGGCAGCGGGCAAAAAGCTTTGTTTGGGCTTAAAATGGTTACTAAGCCCTATTTTATGGATTTGGTAACGCTCGTGCCTCGGTTTATACAAAAATATAAGACGTATAAGTTTGCCATTAATGGTATGAAACGGGTGAAAAGTGGTTTGATTAATAGTATTGGTGGCGGTAAGCCTGGCTTTAATTTGGGCGAAAAAGGAATTGACCAGATTTTTAAGTTTTAGAAAAATTTGGTTTAGCCATTTAAATTCTCAAGTTGTGTAGCGGCTTCTTCCCACTCGGTTTCGGCTTGGGTAATTTGCTTTTTAAGATTTTTGTAATGACGCATGGTTAAATCGGCTTTTGCAGCATCATTGTAAAAGTCGGGCTCGCTCATTTGCGTTTCAATGGCGGCTTTTTCGTTTTCCCAAGCATCAATTTGCTTTTCAATTTTACCTACTTTGTTTTTTAACCGCTTTAGCTTTTTCGCCTCTTCATGCAATTGCTTGGCGGTTTTAGCTGGTTGGTCTGTTTCAATAGTTTTTGCTTTTGGCGCACTATCCGAAACGGATTTTTTTAGGTTTAAATCATCTAAAAACTCAATGTTACGGCTTTCAAGAAAATTGTAAACATCGCCATAATATTGTTTGATTTTTCGGTTTTTAAACTCGTAAACCTTATCGGTTAAATCCTTTAAAAACTCACGGTCGTGCGAAACAATAATAACCGAGCCTTCAAAATTTTGAATGGCTTGCTTTAAGATGTTTTTTGAGCGCATATCCAAGTGGTTAGTCGGCTCATCAAGGATTAGTAGGTTAACAGGATCGAGCAATAGTTTAGCCATTGCCAAACGGGATTTCTCACCCCCCGAAAGCACTTTAACTTTTTTGTCGGCATCTTCGCCACTAAATAAAAAAGCACCCAGTAAGGCACGTACTTTAAGTCGCATATCGCCTTGTGCCGCGTTATCAATCGTTTGAAAAACAGTAAGGTTGCCATCCAAGTTTTCGGCTTGGTGTTGTTCGTAATATCCAATGTCAACATTGTAGCCCAGTTCGCAAGTACCGGTGCAATCAGTTTTACCTGTTATGATTTTTGAAAGCGTGGTTTTACCCTCGCCGTTTTTACCGACAAAAGCAATTTTTTCGCCACGTTCCAATTCAAAATCAATATTGTTTAGCACATGATTATCATCGTAATGCTTGTTTAAGCCTTTTATATTAACCACTACTTTACCCGAACGCGGTGCAGGTGGAAAGGTGAAGTTAATCTTCGCATTTTCCATATCGTCCACCTCAATATCTTCAAGCCGATCGAGTTTTTTAATTAGGGTTTGCGCAAACTTGGCTTTGTTCTTTTTGGCTCTAAATTTATTTATGAGCTGCTCCGTGTGTTCAACAAATTTTTCTTGGCGTTTTTTATCGCTTATTTGTTTCTCACGGCGTTCCTCTCGCAACTCTAAAAACTTAGAATAGGCAACAGAATAATCGTACAGTTTACCGTTTACAATTTCAACCGTTCGGTTGCTTACATTATCCAAAAATCGTTGGTCGTGCGAAATAAGCAATATGCCACCAGGGTAAGATTTTAAGAAATTCTCCAACCAAATAATTGATTCAATATCCAAGTGGTTAGTTGGCTCATCCAGTAAAATATAATTAGGTTGCGCCAATAGGATTTTAGCCAACTCAACACGCATTTGCCAACCACCGCTAAAAGTTGCTAGTGGGCGGTCAAACTGCCCGTTTTCAAAGCCTAAGCCTTTAAGCACTTTTTCGGTGTTTGCGCGCATATTATCAGCACCCAAGTAAGCCAATCGTTCTTGTATGCCCGAAAATCGTTCAAGCAATTTTTGGTAGCTTTCGCTTTCGTAGTCGGTGCGTTGCTCCACCTCTTTAGTTAGTTGGGCAAATTCAGTTTTTAACTCGTTAATTTTTTCAAAAGCGGTAGCCGTTTCTTCGTAAACAGTTTTGGTTGATACAAACGATTTTTCTTGCGGAAGATAACCCAAAGTGGTTTTGTTGGGCATTGATATTTGCCCTTCATCAGCACGGATTTCATCAATCAAAATTTTAAGTAAAGTTGATTTACCTGCGCCATTTTTACCCACTAAGCCAATGCGGTCGCTTGGTTTTACAACGCAATTTATTTTGTTAAACAAAATGCGCCCCCCAAACTGTACCAGCAAATTATCTACCTGAATCATTGTGGCATCAAAAATAAGTTAGCTAAATAAATAATTACCGCTTTTACAGTGCGGCATCGTCAACACTATCCAAATAAGCTTTTACTGGTTTTAAAATTTCAACCATTGTGCTTTCTTCAAATGGCGATTTTAGGTTGGCAAATTCCACCAATTCTAAAAACGAACGGCTGCCTCCTTCTTTACATAAATGCAAGTAATCAGCAAACGAAGCTTCCTTATCTGTTTGCGCTTTATTCCAAAATTGCAATGCGCAAATTTGAGCTAAAGTGTAGTCAATGTAATAAAATGGCATTTCGTAAATATGCCCCTGCTTTTGCCAATAGCCGCCAGCCTCTAAAAACGGATGACCATCATAATCCAAGTGAGGTAAATATTTCGCTTCAATGTTTTTCCATTCCATTCTGCGCTCTTCTGGTTTTGCATTAGGGTTTTCATAAACCCAATGCTGAAACTCGTCAACAGCAACGCCGTAAGGTAAAAACAATATAGCCGATGCTAAATGTTGGAATTTGTACTTTTCGGTATCTTCTTTAAAAAAAGAATCCATCCACGGCCAAGTAAAAAATTCCATACTCATTGAGTGGATTTCGCAAGCCTCGTAAGTTGGCCATTGGTATTCTGGTAAGGTAAAGTTTCGGCTTTCAAAAACTTGAAAAGCATGCCCTGCTTCGTGGGTTAAAACATCAATATCGCCCGATGTACCATTAAAGTTTGAGAAAATAAACGGCGATTGCTGGTTAGGGATATAAGTGCAATATCCGCCCCCTGCTTTACCTTTTTTATTTTCAACGTCCATTAACTCTCTATCCAGCATATAGTTGAAAAAATCGCCTGTTTCTTTCGATAGCTCGGCGTACATTTTTTTGCCGTTTTCAATTATCCAATCTGGCGAACCTTTTGGTGTTGGATTACCTGTTTTAAACTGATAGCCCATATCGAAATGCTTATAATCAACAGCATCAATACGTTTGGCTTGGCGTTGGCGTAATTCCGTTGCTAAAGGAACAATGTATTTATGTACTAACGATCTGAATTGAGCAATATCCTTAGCCGAATAATCAGAACGTAACATACGGTTATACCCTAATTCTACAAAATTGTTATAGCCTAATTTTTGAGCAATACCATGACGAACTTTTACCAAATCATCATAAAACTTATCAAATTCGGCCTTGTTTTTTTCAAAGAAATTCCAATGTGCTATTGATGCTGCTTTACGTGTTTCCCGGTTATCATCTTCCATAAAAGGAATTAGGCCAGTAAGGTTGTAAGTTTTATCCTTAAAGTCAATTTCGGCCGATGCCTTTAGGCGGTTATAATCACTTGCTAATTGATTCTCTTTGGCTAATTCATCAACTATTTGATCGTCAAGCGTTTTACAGGTCATTTCAGCAATACGAAATAATTGAGGCCCCCACAATTTTTCTAACTCGTTTTTATATTTTGAGTTAACTAAGGCTTTATAATAATCGTTTACAACTACTTGAAATTTAGGTAAGTTGGCGTTAAAAAAGTTGTTTTCTTTTTCGTACAGTTCATCTTTTGTATTGATGGTGTGCCTGATGTACGCTAGGTTATACATGGTATCGAAATTATTACGCAAATCGTTGATTTGGGCAATAGTTTGGTTTTGCTCTTCCATGCTATTAGCCTGGCTAAACTGGCTTACTAAGTTTTCAAAATTTTGTTTTAAAGCATCTAAATCTGGTCTGCTATACTCGTAATCTTTAAACTGCATTGCTTTAATTTTTGTGCAAAAATATAAAAGTCCCGCTTGAGGTTGTTAACAATTAGTTTATCATCAAGCTTTTAACCTGCTCAACAATGTTGCCAAGGTCAATTTTTTCCATGCAATTAAAGTGTTGTTTGGGGCATTTAGCATAACCAAGTTTTGAGCATGGTCGGCAATTTAATCCATCCACTTCAATAATAGAAAAAAGTGATTTATCCATATAAGGTGTCATGCCCATAAATGGGTGAGTACAACCCCAAATGGAAACTGTTGGCTTTTTTAGTGCAGCGGCAATGTGCATTAAACCCGTATCGTGGGCTATAACGCAGGCCGACTGCTGCATCACTGAAACCGATTGATTGACTGATAAGTTCCCGCAGGCATGAAAAATGTTTGGTAAATTTTGCGCAGCTTGCTCGGCAACGGCTTTATCACCGGGGCCGCCTAATAAAACCAATGGCTGATTAATCTTTTCGCAAAGCTGCCTAATTTTGTGTGGAGGCATACGCTTAGTAGCATAAGTGCCACCAATGGCGTAGGCAATAAAAGGTTGTTTAAGGGTGGGAAAAAGCTGTGCCAAATCAACTTTGTCGTCTTTATTTATAAAATGGTCAAGCCCCTTACCATCGTTTTTTACGCCTAAGTGGGCAACTGTATCCATATAACGATTAACAATATGGCTAATGGGCTTTAGCTGTTTTAGCTTTTCCATTTTCCACTTGGCAATATTGGCTTTGTAAAATGATTTTGAAGGCACATTCCATAATCTTTTTTTGATAAGGAATGAACGCAGATTGTTGTGTAAATCAATTATCCAATCAAATTTTTGTTGCTTCCAGTTTTTAATCAGTTCGTTTAAATTATCATCGTAAACATGAAGCTGGTCAATGTAAGAATTGTTATCAACTACGGTTTTAAAAGCCTTTTTTACTACAAAATGAATTTCGCAATCTAACTGAGTTTTTAGGCAACGCATAACAGGTGTTGTTAAAACAATGTCGCCCATTGAGCTCATTCTTATGATAAGGATTTTCAATTTTGATGGCATTAGGTTAACTTAAAGACAGTTTAGCAACCCTTTTAACATGGTTGCCAACTCATTTGGCAGGCAATTTGCTATAATAATACAAATAACCCTCAAATATTTGTTATGATGAAACGAGTACCCATCTTATTTTTTGCTTTGTTGGTTAGTTTTGGACTAACGGCTCAAGAGCCTTGTGAGCTTGTAGATTATGAATTGAGCTATTCAGCTAACCCAACCGCTTGTATGGGCTCATCAACTGGGCAGGCTACTGTTGCAAGTACTGGTTGCGATTGCATGTTTAGTGGTTGCACATTTACTTGGAGCGATGGACAAACTTTTCATACCGCTACTGGATTAGCCGCTGGTGAGTACGAAGTTGTTATTGGGCATCCTGTTTTTATTAACGAAACGGATACGATACCTGATACTTGTTACATGTCAATCAATGTTATTATTGAAGATGGCGAATCTTTAGTTTTAGCATCAAGTCAAACGGATGTTACTTGCGTAGGAGGCGCAGATGGAAGTATTACTTTAGATATTTCTCCACTAGCAGGAGAATTGGAGTTTAACTGGACAACTGGTGATACTACGCAAAATGTTAGCGGTTTAAGTGCAGGTACATACGCAGTAATGGTTACCAATTTTGAAAACTGCTCGCAAGAGTTAATTTTTAACATTGAAGACCCAGAACAAAGTATTGAAATTTTGGAGGTTATTACTACGGCATCGTGTGCTGGTTTGGCAACGGGCGAAGTGTTTTTTGATGTTGAAGGTGCCGTTGGTACATCAACAGCATTAATTTATGATGATGATGATAATATAGTTCAGCCTTTTGAAATGGCGGCTGGCATTTACGAAGTTTTTATTACCGATGAAAATGGCTGTACTGCCGAAGCAGAATTTACGATTGAAGAAGGAGAATTAAACTTTGAGATATTAGCGGATAACGAATCTATTTGTAGTGGCAGTAGTACTAATATTGAGGTTTTAGTGGATACAGAAGCCATTGTTAATTGGTTTCCTGCAACGGGCATTAGCGATCCTAGTAGTTTTAGCGTTACAGCTAACCCTGAAGTAACAACCGTTTATAGTGTTGAGGTTGTGGCTAATAATGGTTGTACATCAACCAAGCAGATAGAAATTTTTGTAAATGATGTTCCTAATTTAAGTTTAACATACAATGGTAATTTAACCATTTGCCCTGGCGAATTTATTAATGCCTTTGCAAATGTGACTGGTGCAGTTGGCTACCGTTGGGAGCCTGAAGAAGGCGTATCTAACCCAATGACGAATGCGGTTTATTTAAGCCCAGAGGTTACAACAGAATATACGGTTTACGGTATGTTATCAAACGGGTGTGAAAGTAGCCGAAACCTTATAATTGAGGTGGAAGACTGTAGCGACCCAACATCAATTGATGATGAGTTTAACTTAACTACTGAAATTTACCCTAATCCAAGTTTTGGTGTTTTCCATATAAATATTGATGGAGTAAATACCGATAGCCGTTACGAAATTTTTAGCCTAGCAGGTAATAAAGTGGATGAAGGCTTAATTGATTACAGCCAGTTTATGTTGGATTTAACGCACCTTAATAGTGGCGTTTATTTGTTAAGCATTATTAACGAAAATGGCACTTACGTTAGTCGCTTAATGAAGCGTTAGAAAAAGAAAAATATACATGCAAAATATTAGGCCTCGCTAGAAATAGCGGGGCTTTTTATATGTTCAAGTAGTTCATCAAGGCATCGTAGTTTTCTTGAAGCCTATCGTTTTTACCGTCGGTTGGGTTTTGATATAGTGCCTTTACTTCATACTCGTAACGCTCAAAAGTAGCAATCAAATAATCGGTTTCAGGTAGGTTTACTTTTAGTAAAACATCTACTTCGTTATCTGCTCTATTATAATCAACATAGCTGCATAAAACGCGCCCACCATTGCCTTCAACAATCTGCGAAATTTCAGCCATTGAGTATTGCGGAGCTTTCATGCTTAAAAGTAGTAAACCGCCTTCGGCACTCATGCTGTATTGTTTAGCAAGCGCATTAAAAATAGCTTCTTGGGTTACTAAACCGATATACAATCCGTTTTCATCAGCAACACCAATGCACGATAATTTGTTTTGATGCAAGGTTGGAATGATGTCAAAAATATGTTCGTGTTTTGAAACCGTTAAAGGCGCAAATTCCCATTCTAAATTTTCAACTTTAGTATCCAAATCAATAGCGTTTAAAATCATTTCTTCTGATAAAAGACCAATGATTTTATTGTTATCATCAACCACAACAATATGTTGTAAATGATACTCGGTTACCCACTTTAAACCTTGCATTAAAGTATGTGCAGGGCTAAGGGCTGGGATGTTGCTATTTAATAGTTCTGCGGCAATCATATACTTATAAGACGTATTTTAGGTGCTAATAGTTTGATTTACTGCAAAAATTGTTCTAAAATTTGATTGAATGTCGCCGGATGTTCCATCATTGGGGCGTGCCCGCATTTGTCAATAAAATGGAGTTTAGCTTGGGGTAGTAATTTTTCAAACTCTTCTCCAACAAAAGCAGGGGTAACTTGGTCTTCTTTTCCCCAAATTAACAAAGATGGAATGATGATTTTGTGTAAGTGTTCACCTACGTTTTGGCGGATGGCGGAACGTGCTAAGGCTAAAACTCTTATTACTTTATTGCGGTCGTTTACAATATCAAATACTTCATCAACCAATGCCTTTGTAGCCGTTTTGGGGTCGTAAAAAGTATCTTGCGTTTTTTTCTCTATGTACTCGTAACTCCCACGTTTAGGGAAAGTATCGCCCATGGCACTTTCAAACAAACCTGAGCTTCCTGTTAAAACTAAATTTTCAACTTTATCCAAATAATCTAAACAAAAAAGTAAGGCTACGTGCCCACCCAATGAATTACCAATTAAGCTAACTTTATCGTATTTTTTATGATTGATAAATCGGTAGATAAAATCCTTCATGGCAGGTACGGTAGTGTTTTCACGCTCGTACTCGTAAAGGGGTAACATGGGTATAACAACCTTATGTGTTTTGCTAAAATGGTTGATTAAGTGCTCAAAATTACTTAACGCACCAAATAAGCCATGAAGCAGTAAAAGCACCTTGCCCTCACCTTCTTCTATATAGCTAAATTCTCCTTCTTGCTGAAGTTTAAAATCCATAAAATTGACTTGAATATCTAAGTTACAATTTAATTACGCGCTAACAGGCATCAATTTATCCAAGGCAACGCTTAAAGCGGTTTTTGTGATATTGGTTTTTGAAGTTGATTGCTTAAATACCTCAAAAAAGGCATTACGAATGGTTTCTGAAACATCACCAAAAATGGCATCATCCGAAATTTCAACATCGTAATTGCTCATTAAGTAAGCAAAAACCCTTGCCATGCCACAATTAGCCACAAAATCAGGGATTAAACTTAAATTTTGGTCAGCAAATTCAGCAGTTTCGCCAAAAAATACATCCTCATCTTTAAAAGGAACATTTGCACCTGCCGAAATACACTCAACCCCCGCTTTTACCATGCGCTCAAGGTGGTTGCGGCTTACCAAACGCGATGCCGCCGCAGGAATGAAAATATCAGCCTTAACATCCCAAATGGCTTTGTCAATTTCGGCAAAGCTTTTCATATTAGACGCATTTAAGGCATTCCCTTTTCTTTTTTCAAGCAATGCTTTTATGCCTTTAGCATCAATACCTTCTGTATCAATAATACCCCCTGCTTTGTCGATAATACCAACAATTTTAGCACCGCTTTGCGCCAAGTAATAAGCAGTTGCACCAGCTACGTTACCAAAACCTTGTAAAATAACACGTTTGCCCGTAAGTGCTTTTTGGTGATAAATGTCATAATAGTGCCTTACTGATTCTGCAACGCCATAGCCTGTAATCATATCGGCAATAGTGTATTTCATTTTAATGTCTGGCGTGTATTTTGGGTCTTCTACTTTTTTTGAAACCCCTTGGCGCAATTGACCAATTAAGTGAATTTTTTTATTTTTTGCAGGGTTAAAATGTCCATTTACAATCCCCTCTTGCGGATGCCATAGTCCTAAATCTTCAGTAATAGGAATCACATCTTTTAATTCATCAACGTTTAAATCGCCACCAGTACCGTAGTAGTTTTTTAGTAATGGATAAACGGCAGCATACCAACGTTGAAGCACTTCGTCTCGGCGAGGGTCGTTAGGGTCGAAGTTAATGCCGGATTTTGCACCCCCAATTTCTGGTCCCGAAATGGTGAACTTTATTTCCATCACTTTAGCAAGCGATAAAACTTCGTGTTTATTTAAGCCTTTACGCATACGGGTTCCACCACCAGCAGCACCGCCACGTAATGAGTTGATTACCACCCAACCTTGAGCATCAGTCTCAATATCATTCCATTCAAAAACAACTTGAGGTTCTTTTTGTTTGTAGGCTTCCAATCGTGCTTTCATAAATCCCTTTTTTTAACGGCTGCAAAGATAGATTTATCTTTCACGCTTTCCTATGCAAATGTTGTAGATATACAGCGGCTTTCGTTAAATGCATTTAACAAAAACTGTAAACATTTAAATTCAATTAAATAAAGCCAAGCAGTTAACTATTGCTAAAAATTTTAATGCCTTTGCTTATTACTTTTGTGCAAAATTTAATTAAATGAAAAACTACCTATACACGCTTTTTATTTTATGCAGTTTCTCAAGCATTGTAAATGCACAAATTACTATTGAAATTGAAGATTTACCATCAGCAGATTCTGAAGTTTTAGTAGGTAATGCAGGCCCTGGTGATGTTGATTTCGGCACGGCTTCTGATCAAGCACAAACTTGGGATTTTACTGCTTTGCAAACTTTTGTTGTAAATCCTTTGCAATATCAAAACCCATCTGATTTAGATGGTAATGAAGATTACCCGAATAGCACGGTTGCTCGTACGGGCGAATTGTTAGATGTTTTAGGCCCATCATTAGGAAACTTAATTCCTTTACCTATTGATTTACCGCAAGCCAATGCTTTTTACCAACCTAATGGAAATGGTGGTTTAGAGTTTGGAGGTTTATTTACTAACCTTTTAATTCCTGGTATCTTAAATGGTGAGGAAGGAACTTTTGATATTGAGCCTACTTACCAAATTTTTCCAAGCGGTACTTATGGCGATGTAATCACTACCGATGGGGCAACCATTTTATTAAATGCACCAATTGACCCTGCCATTGCTGAATTATTGGGCGACCAAGTGCCTGACGGTATTGATATTTCAGCTGTTGATGCAGGTATTTTGGTTGAAATTGACTCAGAAAACACTTTCGATGCTTTTGGAACAATGAACCTTCCAAATGATATTTCGCACGATGTTTTACGCTCAACTGAAAACTTAACAGTGCGCTTATCAGTTGGTGCTTACCTTGAAATTCCGATAGTTGGACCAATTGAGGTTTTTAATATTATTGATACAACTATTAATGCAATACAAACTAAGTTTTGGGCTAAAGGCTTAGGGCATCCATTAGTAAGCACTTTAAGTTTAGATGCGGGCCTACCTGCAAGCTTAGAGTATTATTACACGCCAATTCCATTAGAAGCTGGCTTTGATTATGTAGCTATGGATTACAATGTTTCATTTACAAATACATCAACTGGTGATATAACCGATGTTGTATGGGATTTTGGTGATGGAAATACCGGTACTGGCGATGCAGTTAATTATGATTATGGAGGAAGCGGTGAGTTTGAAGTTACGGTTACGGTAACTGATTTGTTGGGAGAAACTTCAACTTACACTGAAACCATTGTTGTAGGCGATCCTGTTAGTTTAACCGCTTTAAACGAATCAAATATTAGTATTTATCCAAACCCTGTAACGGATGTTTTAAATATTGAAATAAATGATTTGAGTATAGCACAAGCCAAATTGTTTGATATAAGCGGTAAGTTGTTATTAAACCAATCAATTAATAATGCGGCTCAATTAAACTTAAACAATTTTGCAAGCGGACTTTATCTTCTAATCATTGAAAAAGATGGCAAGCAGTTTCAGCAAAAAGTACAGATAAAGTAGGCTATTGCAGATACTTTTTTTATAAATGGGGGCTGCTTAAAAGCAGCCCCCATTTTTGTTTAACGTGAATAATGTTAACTTTCATTTTGTTTTAAAGTGTTGATCTTTATACACTTGAGTGTGGTTTAGATTGAAATCAGGTTTATAGATTGGTAAAGCCTTTTTATGTCCTCCTTTGAAGGAGGTGGTTTTAATGAATGTAATGAATTGAAATCGGTGGATGATAATTAGCATAAATAATGGAAAAGAACCATCACTACGATAAGAAGTTAAAAGGATTTAGTAGAGATTTACGTAAAAATGGCACTAAATCAGAGGCTTGTTTGTGGAAATTTGTCTTGAGTAAAAAGCAGATGTTAGCTTATCCTTTTTTAAGGCAAAGGGTAATTGGTAATTGTATCGTCGATTTTTATTGTAAAGAATTAAAGTTAGCCATTGAGCTGGATGGGCTTACGCATCATGATGATAAGGTAGTTGAAAAAGACATTGAAAAGGAAAAGTTTTTAAATGAATTAGGCATAACCGTACTAAGATTTACTGATAATGTAGTTTTATCAGACATAGAAAGTGTGAGGATAGTAATTGAAAATACCATTTGTCAACTAATAGAAAAAAAGAATAATCACCCATCGGTTTAGCTATGCTAAACCATCGGAACGCCGAACCGTACCCTCAAGGGAAGACAGCTTGCAGAAATTAAGTGAAGGATGGGGTAATAGGTGCTAAATGGCTAAACAAGCTTGGGCAGCTTTAACAATATGTTATTGCCTGGCTAAACCGTGAGTATCTCAACGCCAGCCTTATTGGGGAAGTAGCCCCGCTTTTTTATTTATTCGAGATGGTGCAATCAAAAGGGGCTATAACTTTCGTTATAACCCCCGACTTAAACCACCCATTAATTACCTACAATCTTACCTTGCAAATACGCCTAGTATTACATAAGTTGTAGGGTCGGTTGTTGTTATTTCCTGTAATGGATCGTGAATGACAAAAAATCCATCGTAAGTAGTGGTTATATCGCTATAACTCATGGTTGATATTTTAGCCATCGACGTTGTACCTCCATTACCCTCTAAAGGAGCGGCAAAAACATCACCGTTGGGTGTTTCAATATAAGGTGTGCCGTTAGGCGTTGTTGCGGCATCAGCCATATCATGTGCGTGTGAATGATATAAAACATCTGCAACCGTATTGTTAATTGTTACCGTAACACGCGATTGATTACCCGCTATCTCATCTACCGTAATTGATGCACTTAAATTATCATTGTGCATACCTGCGTAAGCAAAATCAGCCACTAGCTGACCTGTATTAAAGTCATAGTTAAAAGTGCTTGTAGCAAAGTTGTTTCCAGCCTGTTCGCGGGCAAAACCGCCAACAATTAAATAAGTGCTAATATCAGTTGTTGTAATTGCTTGTAATGGGTCGTGAACAACAAAAAAGCCTTCATAAGTCGATGTTATTTCAGCAAACGACATACTAGTTTCTTGCGATACAGTAACACTTCCGCCATTACCTTCAATTGCGTTGGCAAAAACATCGCCATTCGGTGTTTCGTTATAAGGCGTTCCATTTGGTGTGTCGGCAGGGTCGGCGGCATCATGTGCATGGGTGTGGTAGGTTTGCCCATCAATAGTATTGTTAAGCGTAACAGTAATGTTGGCATTACCATTTTCCATTTCGCTAACCATAATCGAAGCCGAAAAATCGCTTGGGTGTGTGCCTAAATAGGCAGCAGTAGGCACAACTTGTCCGTTGTTAAAATCGTAGCTAAAAGTACTTTCTTGAAGCTCGCTCATCGGGTCATCATCTTTACATGATGTAGTTAAGGTAATTGAGCCTAATGCAAATAATAGGAAAAGGAAATTGAAATTTGAAATTTTGAAAATTCTCATGGTGTTAAAATTTTGTTTAAAACGTTATTGTACTCCTAGGTACGGGTGAGAATTATCAATCGGATTTTTTTAAGGCAAACTTTTTTGAAATTTTTTTAATTTTTCTGCAACGCCATCTAATAATCGCTGTCGCGATGCCTTGCTTGCCCAGGCTAAATGCGGCGTTATATAGCAATTGTGTATTTGCAAAAGCGGATGATTATGCGGTGGCGGTTCTTGCTGTAAAACATCAAGCGCGGCGGCTTTAATGGTTTCGTTTTTTAATGCTTGGGCTAAATCACTTTCATTAATTAAACCACCACGAGCAGTATTAATAAGGATTGCCTCTTTTTTCATTTGAGATAAAAATTGAGTATCAACCACCTCAAAATTATCATTATCTAAAGCACAATGCAGGCTAATAATGTCAGATTGTTGTGTCAATTCCTCTAAAGCAACTTGTTCAATATTCGGATGACTTTTAATAGAATTTCTATTGTAAACCACAACTTTAGTATCCAAAGCCAAAGCAATTTGAGCTACTTTTTGCCCAATATTGCCATAACCAATTATGCCCATAGTTTTTCCAGCCAATTCAATGGGGGCATCCTCCCAATAAGCCCAACTACCCGAGTGCGACCAAAAGCCACTTTTACTTATACCATTATAGTAAGCTACCTGATTGGTAATGTTAAACAATAACGCAAATACATGCTGCGCAACCGATGCGGTACTATAGGCAGCCACATTTTCAACTGTTATATTTTGGGATTTTGCATGTGCTAAATCAATATTGTTAATGCCCGTTGCACTAACGCCTATATATTTTAATTTAGGAAGCTGATTAATAGTTGCTGCATCAAAAACTACTTTATTGGTAATTACAGCATCAGCATTTTGGCAACGTTCAATCACTAAGTTTTCGGGGCAATCATTATATACCGTTAGCTTACCTAATTTTTCAAGAGCCTCCCAGCTTAAATCGCCAGGGTTAAGCGTGCCACCATCAATTACCACAATTTCCATAAACTCAAAATAGGATGTTTTACATGGGGGTGCAAATTTCAATTAAAAATCCGTTCAGGTCTTTTACATAAGCTACTTTTTGCCCCCACGGCTTTTCAGCAATTTTACTTACTTCAATAGCGCCAGCATTTATAGCTGTTTCATAATCTTGTTCAATATTTTTACTTGTAAAAGCCAGTTCAATACCAAAAGGTTTTTGGCTAGGGGTACTAAGGGTAAATCCGTCTTTAAAATTAGATTTTGCTAAGTCCGTTGAAGCAAAAGATATGGTTGTTTCTCCTGAAATTAATTCCCCATAATCCTTTTCAGGGGTGATAAATTTTTGCTTGAAGCCAAAAGCCTTTTCGTAAAAGGCAATGGTTTTGGCAACATCCTCTACATATAAAATGGTGTAGGCAAATTTCATTTTTTAAAGATATTAACTATTTAAGCCGCTTAGTTATTAATAAATAATGAATCCGTCAACCTGAACTTGTTTCAGGTTCTCTTTTGTGAAGAAATAAATTAACGTAGAATGTTAGTTGAAAAATAGTGATGGCTTAATGTCTCATACTTCAAATTCAACCAATAAAAAAGCACCGGCTTTTACACCGATGCTTCAATATAATAATCACCTTAAAAAGGGTAAGGGCGTTAACGGCTTACTTACTAAAGGGAAAGTTAATGCCAGCCGTTAAGCCAAAATAATTGAATTTATTGCCTACATAAGCATACTTAGCCCCTATATCAACTTTGCTTTTACCCATTGTAAACTCGTAACCAACATTTGGCGATAAGGTTAAAAGGGTTTGTGGGTCACTTTTACTAAGGCTAATTAAAAAGGTTGCTTTTACCTTGCTGGTAACACGGGTAGCACCCACATCAGCCCCCACATATAAGCCATCGTAAACATAGTAACGACCACCTATTGTTATAGGAATGGCTTTTACTTTGGCAGAAATTAGTCCTTCATCAGCCACTTTCCAGTTAATAAAACCAGCTTTAACATTAAATGCAGCTTTATTGTTGGCAAATGTTTGCTGCAATTTGGCACTAAGTCCAAAACCCATGTTATTGGCTTCACCAAAATCAACAAAATTTAAAGGAATTTCAACTCCAGGTAAAATGTCAATTCCTAAAGTTTGTGATGCAAACATAGGTTGCGCTAATTCGGTTTGAATACCAAATGAAGTTGTTTGTGCTTGAGCATAGCTTGCTTGAAGCACGCATAGCATGGCTATGATTACTTTAATGTAATTTTTCATGACTAAAAATTTTCTTTTTGAAATAAAAAGTGCAGTCGATCGAACGCTTGTGCAAATGCGTTATGTTAACATAGACCATCAAAAGTTTATAGGGTTTAGCGGACGTTTTAAATTGTATTTTCGCTTTTGTAAAATAGTGAACCAAGCAATGCGTTATATGCTTATGTTGTTAAAACAGCTTTTAAACCTTTGGATGTTTTGCCTGTTGTGTTTGCCTTTAAAAGGGCAACAACTAGGGCAATGGAAGTATTATTTACCTCATAGAACGGGTAATACGCTAGCAATTGTTGAAGATAGAATTTATGTAGGCACTGATAATGCTTTTATCTATACTTACGATACTGAGGATGCGGGGCTTGGTAAATACACCGCCTTACAAGGTTACGCTCAACCCGAAGTTGAAAAAATGGCTTACTATCCAGATTATGAATTGATGATAGTGGCTTACGAAAATGCAGATTTAGATTTAGAGTTTAAGGATAGGATTGAGTATGTGCCTTCTATAAGGTTAGCAACCATTGTAGGAGAGAAAAAAGTTAACGATATAAAGTTTTACGAAAACTACATTTATCTGTCCTGCTCCTTTGGTTTAATGATTTATGATATTGACAAACGAGAAGTTAAGGATACCTACTTTTTTAATTTTGGCGATGGTAATGTTTCAGTAAAAACAAGTGTTATTGCTAATGGCAAAATTTTTTCAGCAACAGATGCTGGGCTATATTTTATAGATGTTAATCACCCCAACCCAGCAAATGCGGCAAACTGGACTTTGTGGGATATTGGTGAGGATAGCAGCGAGCGTGCTTTTTCAGTTGCCACGGTTAATGATAAAGTTTATGGTATTAAAGCAAAGGATATTTTTGAATACGATAATGATACTGACGATTGGATGATTGTTTATTCTGAAACAGATTATTATGTAAACAAACAAGTAGTTGAAGGCTTAAATGAAATAGCCATTGTACAAACTAAAACGGATACTTTAGGCGAAATTCATGATGATACGCGTATTGTTTTTTGCGATAATAATTGGCAGCAAATAGCAATTGGCGATAACCCATCAATGCGGCGGATTAATGAGTTAAAGTTTGGACCAAAGGGCAACTATTGGGCGGCTGATAGTTGGAATGGTTTGGTGGAAATTGAAAATTATGATTTAAGACAGATAATTGTAACCAATAGCCCACGTAATGAGCATGTTTGGGAAATGGCTTTTCAAAACAATGAGGCACTTTGGGTTGCGCCAGGTGGGGTGAGTAAAACAGAATCATATCGTGGTTGGAAAGACGGAGTGTATAAATATGAGGATAGGCAATGGAATAACATTAATACATCAAGTAGCCCTTTTTTAGAAGGTGTTTCTGATATTGTTGATGTAAAATTTAACAATGCAGGTAATAGGGTTTATTTGGCTTCTTTTTATAATGGCTTAATTATTTATGAGGATGGCGAATTTATTGCCCGTTACGACCAGAATAATAGCCAAGTTTTACCCGGTATTGGCGATGCTGGTTCGTCGCGAGTACGAGCATTAGCTGTTGATGCCGATGATAATGTTTGGATTTGTAACCACTTATCAGCCGAGCCACTATTATTATATACCGCAGATGGGCAATGGCAAAATTTGGGGGGTAATTTTCCGAGTAACGAGGTAATGGATATAGTGGTGGATAATAATGGCTACAAATGGTTATCAACCGAGCATAATGGTGTTATTGTTTATAATAGTGGCGATGATCCATTAAATCCTTTTGATGATGAATATGTGAATTACAAAAAAGGCGATGGCGATTTAGAAACAAGCGAGATAAAATGTTTGGCGGTTGATAAAGATGGCGAAGTTTGGATGGGAACAGAAGAAGGGATGTACATTTTTTATTGCCCCTATGCCGTTTTTGATGGGGGCTGTGCACCAACGCGCCCAATTGTTGATGAATTGGAAACAGGAGAATTAGGTTACTTACTTCGTTATGAATTTATTTATGATATTGAAGTAGATGCCGCTAATAGAAAATGGATTGGTACAAGAAATGGCTTATGGGTTTTTGATGAAGATGGCAAAAATCAAATTCATCATTTTACACCTGAAAATAGCCCATTGCTAGATGCCGAGGTTTTTTCGGTAGCCGTTAACGATAAAACAGGCGAGGCATTTATTGGTACAGCAAAAGGTATTGTTTCTTTTCAAGGAGAAGCGATTGAAGGTTTACCCGTCCATCAAGATGTATTGGTATATCCAAATCCTGTTCGCCCTAATTACGATGGGGTAATAGCTATAAAAGGTTTAGCTAATGATGCCTATGTTAAAATTACAACCGTAAGCGGCGATTTGGTTTATGAAACCCAAGCTTTAGGCAGCCAAGCCGTTTGGAGTGGTTACATGCCTAATGGGGTTCGTGCAGCAAGCGGAGTGTATCTAATTTTCAGCTCAGATGAGTTGGGCAACGAAAAATTTAAAGGCAAATTCGCTATTGTACGCTAGTCGCCTATATCTATTAACCTGTGTTATAAAACTTCATTTCGACGATTCGTAGTGATAGCTGCAAGCTATACGAAGTCGCGTTGCAAAGCAACTAAGTGCGAAGCACAAGGCTTATCAGCAGTTTGCTTGCAAAATCACATTGAATCGCCTAGCATTTTGGTTCTTTGTTGTTCTTTTATTACCTTCTTCTGTGTTGGCTTCAGCAAATTGCAAATGTGTATTCCTTTTGGGTTAGTTTTTTTTTAAACATCGCTTTATTATTTTCTAACAAATCATTTACTAAAGCTTCAATAACTGGAACACTAACTGCATTTCCCATTTGCTTGTAAACAGCATTATCATTATCTAAAAGTTTATAGGATTCTGGAAAACCTTGAAGCCTAGCACACTCCCTTGGTGTCAATCTTCTTGCCTTTCCATTTTGAACTACTCCCAAACGATTGGCATCTGAGGCGGTCAGAGTTATTGAAATACTGTTTGGATCAAGGAATTTAAAAACCTCGAAAGACATATTTCCACAAACGGGATTGTATTTATTGTCATAGTTGCTTAAATAGCCCTTTTCAATCAATGACTCTGTAACCTCTTTGAAATTATCTTTTTTATAAAATGTCTCAATTTGCTCTTGAGTTAAGGCCTTACCATCTTGGTGTGTTCCAAATAATTTTTTTCTTCTGTTCGCAATTAAAAGGTTCATAAAATTCACTTCGTCTTTATTGCATCTTCCTTTTATTCCAAGTTCCCAAGAATGTATTGAGTTTCCATTTCTTGTATCAATTAACCTATATCCGTTTAATTTGGATAAATCTTTGCCAATAACAGATTTTAACTGTTTAGTAAACTCCTTTGAGCAATAATATTTTTTATCTGGATTTGGTTCAAGTATATCAGAGACAACTTTATAGCTCCCCCTTGTATCAAACAAGTTTCGTTGACCGTTTTTAGCTTTGAAACTGTGGGAATCAATTGCACCTTTATCTGAGTTTAGCTTGATTTGAAAAGGTTGTTCCAAAACGCCAATAATGTATATCCTTACTCTATTTTGAGGTACGTTAAAATTACTAGTATTCATTAAGCGATACTCAACATTATAACCGATTGCTTCTAAGGAATTAATTATGGTTTTGAATGTTCTTCCTTTATCATGCGTTGTAAGTCCTCTTACATTTTCGAGTATAAATCCTTTAGGTTTATACTTTTTTAGAAGTCTTTCAACGTCAAAGAAAAGAGTTCCTCTTGTGTCTCCAAATCCTTTTTGTTTGCCTGCATAAGAAAAAGACTGACAAGGGAAGCCAGCAAGCATAAAATCAAATTGTGGTAGTGTATCCACTTGTGTTATGTCAGAATATGGATTATGTCCGAAATTCAGTTCGTAAGAATCGCAAGCATTTTTATCAATTTCAGACGAATAAACACATTCTGTTTCAATATCGTGTTTCCTACAAGCTTGTTCAAAACCTAATCTAATTCCACCAGTTCCTGCAAATAAATCTATAAACTTTATCATTTCAGTTCCATTTTAATCCAATTTGACAAAACTTTAAACTCTGCTTGAGTGTATGCGACAGTACAATCGCTATTAGAACAAATAGTTGAAAGGGCAGAAGAGCGTTGGAAATTCCCAGCTCCATCTATAACATATCCGATTTTATATCCATCTTGGTGCATTAGATTAAAACGATCCGCTGATTGACCTGCTTTTCTTTCTATTGTGCTATTGGTTGTAACTTGAAAACTAACCTCGATTCCCACCATTTTTTTTCCTTTGGAAACAACTATGTCAAATGGCATTCCTCCTTTCTTGTCATAGCCAGACAGGTGTACAGTTCCATTTCGCAAAATTGTAAAATCATTTCCTAATTCTTTTGTTAGGAAATCAACTATTTCAGTTTGTGCTAGCTGTCCTAAACTATTGGCAGTTGCACCTCTAGTTATCTGGCTCACAAGTATATATCTTTGCTTAACAAAGTTTTTTAGTTCAACTTCATTTCCTAATAAAGTACCAATTTCGCAACTATCAAGTCCACCTTGTTCTGCAAAATCAGAAGTAGATGCAAAAAGTAAAATTGCAATCAAATCTTTAGTCATTGCATCTAGTTCTCTTTCAGTAGAGAGCGAATCGCCATCAATTCCAAACTTTTTATTATTCAAACCCTTGATAGGAAAGGTTTCAAACTCATATGTATAATTCTCGGCTCTCCAGATAAAATCAAAGTAGTAATTTCCGTTATCGTCTTTAGGGAAAATACTAGTAAATGCTCTACCTAATCTTTGAATTGGTTCTCCTCCATAATTTGATAATACTACTAAATGCTTTAAGAATAAGTTGCCTGGGAATTTAGCCACTTTAATAAGTTCAAAAACTTGGAGTGGTTCCTTTTTAGATAAACTGATGATGTTTAAAAAATCATCTTGGGTTTCTAATAACAATGGTAGAACATTTGCTAGAGCATTTTTTGATTTTAATTCTTCAGGCCACCACAAAGCGGCTTGCTTTTCAAGTTCTTCTAGTGTTCTATTATATTTTAGCATAAGGCTTATTGTATTTTATTTGCTCTTCAGCAACACGTAATGCTTCTAGTCCAGTTTCTTCATATTTGATAATGCCATATACCTTTGTTCCAACCCAAAGAGCTTCGAGTTCTTTTAGTGGGCAATTAAAAATTGTACTTACGGTTTTTAAATGTTCTCTCTTTAGAAATTTTTGGTCACGTTCAACTTTACTCAAATAACCATCTCCAACTTCGAGTTTCGAAGCTAGTTCTCTTTGAAGCATTTGATTACATTCTCTTAATTCTCTAATTTTTTTGCCCAATGTCATTGTACCAATTATTGACTTGACTAAATATGGTCAAATGTAGTGTTAATTTTTCAGTGTTGGAAAAATTTTAGCTCTTGTGGTTTTTTGAGAGTTGGGCTCGTTTACTTGCAAAATCACATTGAATCGCCTAGCATTTTCGTTCTTTGCTGAAATGGCAAAGAACAATTAAACCTCTTGTGCATTTAGGGTATAAAAACAAGAAAAGCGTCATTCTGAACTTGTTTCAGAATCTATTTGGGTTGTTTTAAAGTAAAATTTTTAGTATTTCAGTTCAAAAAAATTCCAAATCTTTCATTTCAATCTCCAAATGCACAACGGGTACAATTAAGTTAATTTGTACTAGTTATATGATGATTTAACTTTGATGGAAAAACAAATTCTTGGATTGTAAATCGAATAAACAAAGGCAAATTTGCTATTGTGCGCTAGCCACCTCAAGCATACTTTCTTCCATTTGCTGTAAGTACTCGTGCATATAAAAACTAGGTTTGGTTAAAGCAACCCTGCCCGAACGTGAAAATTCAAGCAATCCAAAAGGCTCTAAAACTTCAAATAAGGCTTGCGTTTCCGCCTTATGGCCACTTTTTTCAATAATTACAAACTCCTCTTCAATTTCTAAAATGCGAGCATTGTGTTTACGCACTAGCTTTTCAACCGTACTACCACCCATTAAAGCAGCCGTTGGTACTTTATATAATGCAATTTCTTGATGCACTAAATCCTCATCAATCATATACATAGCCCTAATAACTTCAACAATACGTTCTAATTGTTTAGTAATAGTTTGCACCTCTTTTTCGGTTACTTTTATAACTATGGTGTAGCGATAAAGGCTTTTTATTTCCGATTGCGAAACATTAATATTTTCGATATTTACTTTACGGCGCGTAAAAACTGTAATTACCCGATGAAGTAATCCGGGTAAGTTTTCTGTATAGGCAATAATGGTGTATTTTTTTACCTTGGTTGAGTATTCTTCATTAGGCACACCGTATAATGATAGGGTTTTTTCCTCCTTATTTATTTCAGACATAGTTAATTATTCAAAGCTTTGTGTATCAAAAATAGATACGGATAACTTAAAACATCAAGCATCGTGCTAATTTAGTACAATGGGTAAAACCTTTTTTACAATTAAATGGTGGCGAGCACCAATTGATATTGCGCCTTTGGTACTTTTTAGGGTAGCTTTTGGGCTATTAATTGCCTGCGAAGGTTTTGGGGCTATTGCCACAGGCTGGGTACATGGCACTTTAATTGAGCCCGCCTTTACCTTTAACTTTATTGGTTTTGAGTTTTTGCAACCACTGCCAGGCAATGGCATGTATGTTTGGTTTTGCCTTTTAGGCATTTCGGGTATAATGGTAATGTTGGGCTGGTACTACCGCCTTTTTATGTTATTGTATGCAATATTATGGACGGGCGTTTACCTAATGCAAAAAACCCATTATAACAACCATTATTACTTAGCCATGTTGCTTTGTTGGTTAATGATGCTTGTGCCAGCCAATAAAGATTTTTCGTTAGATGCTAAGTTTGGGCGGGTTAGCCGTGCCTTTTACTGCCAGCGATGGTGTGTATGGTTATTTATAACCCATTTATGGATTGTTTACACCTATGCCGCTATTGCTAAAATTTACCCCGATTGGTTGGCAGCCGACCCAATAGGCATGTGGTTTAAACATAAAACTGATTACCCTATAATTGGCTTTGTTTATGGATGGGATATTACAAAGTATGCCGTTTCGTGGGGCGGAATTGTTTTTGATGCACTTATTATTCCCCTATTAATATGGAAACGCACAAGAAATTGGGCTTTCGGCTTATCCATATTTTTTCATCTGTTTAACTCAATAACCTTTCAAATAGGCATATTCCCATTTTTAATGATAGGCTCATGCGTGTTATTTTATAAAGGCGAAACATTGCGCCGCGTTTTTAACAAGTTCCTGCTAAAAGCTAATAATAACAGTCTTGCAAAAAGCCATCCGTTAATACTATATATAATATACGCCTACTTAGCGGTTCAAATAGTTTTGCCGCTACGGCATCATTATTTTCCTGGAAACGTGAATTGGACGGAAGAAGGGCATCGACTAAGTTGGCGGATGATGCTGCGCTCAAAATCGGGCAGTTTAAGCTTCGAAATTAAAAATAAAAAAACAGGCAAAACCACTAGGCTTAATCCTACTAAATATTTAACATCAGACCAAGCACGGGCAATGAGTAAACGCCCCGATATGATTTGGCAGTTTGTTCAGTTTTTAAAACAGCAATTACCAAAAGAAGGTATAACAGATTTTGAAATTTATGCAAGAGGTAAAATGCGCTTAAATAAACGCAAGCGGCAAAATTTTATTAAACACGACTATGATTTAGTAAATGCCGAATGGCATTGGTATAAAAGTGCCGATTGGCTTGTACCGTTAGAGGAGTAAGGCTAAACTTTCGTCCTCCTTTATTAAAGGACTGGGCTGCATTCAGCTGGGCTCGCATGCGAGGTGTTTTTTGACGGCTAGTAAAAAAGCCAAGTAGATAGTTTTGCCTATGTAGGAAAATACCTGATTTTAAAAAGCGGGTAAAAACCCTTAAAACAAATTCAAATTGCCTAAATAATTTTACAATATATCGTAAAAGAAAAATATTTTATTGAGTAGCTACAATCAGTTCTTTTATGTTGTAAAGGCGAAACCGAAAAGCCTGTATTAAATAGAGTAGGAAAGAAATATAGAAATCAAAATGTATTATTTTATACCACAGCATAGTTGGGGACTAACAAACAATGATGAAGAAAATGTAACAGGCTTCTTTTCTCATCCAGGTGGACCATGCAGACCTGTATCATTATATTGTGAACAAACAAATCGAGGTGCTTTTGCACACTGGGATGATGATAGTATGATGACAGAGGAATTGCTTGATTGGTTAATTGATGATGGTAACAACCCAATTCAAATTTATACAACAGAAGATACAATGGAAGAAGTAGTTGCACGTATTCGAGAGTTAAATGCTGAAATTGATGTAATCCAACATCAAATTGGAGTAGGAATTTGGGGTTTTACTTTTAAAGGTAATCTTGCTCCTATCGATGTCGATCATATCCCCGAAGAAAATAGAGTTGATATGCCAGTTAATTGGAGTCAATATTGGGAAAATGGTGCACCCGATTGGCAAAATTCTGTTACATTTACAAGTGGTGTAATTTTAAATCTCAATGGTTTTTTTGCAAACTACAATGGACAGTATTATTTCGACTTTGAATAGATTATTGAAATAAAATTATTAATCTGAAATGGACTTTTTAAAATGGGAAAGTCCATTTTTTTTACATAGAAGTACGGCGTTTTATTTCAAAAAGTATAGATAAGCCGAAACTAACTACTTGAATGCAAAATCTAGTTAAGTCAATTTTAGAAAAAGAAAAATACACCGAAAGAAGAATACGTATTTAATATGCTTTTCGCTAATAGACTTAAAAAACCTTAATTTTCATTTTTTTCTGAAAAATTAATAATTACAGAAACTTTACAGCCTTGTCTAATGTTAGGTAAAAAATTAGGCAAGGCTTTTGTTTGGTTTAAGCCGAATTTTAAGCATTTAATGTACAACCAAAAGGCTATGGTTAAAGTATTATTAAAAAAACTCACTAAAAAAAGGTATGCAAACTACCTAAACAGTGGTTTGGGTTATAACTTTGCGCAGATTTTAAAAATCGTTAAAAAACCGAACATAAAACAGGCCTTGAAGATGCCCTATTGTCATAAAATCGTAATATTTCTCCTAAGCGCATTTTTATTCGTTCACACAAGCTATGCACAAGATTTCGCATCTCGTGATGAAGCAGTAGCTTCTGAAGCCTATATACAAGGCGAAAAATTGTGGATGGGTAACTGCGCATCTTGCCACAAAGTAAATACCGACCTTATAGGCCCCGCTTTAGCAGGTGTTGAGGATAGGTATGATAAAGAGTGGATTTATAGTTGGGTTAAAAACAATCAGGCTTTAGTTAAGTCTGGAGATGCCCAAGCCGTAAAAGCTGCTGCTTTCGACGTGTCGGTTATGACGGCTTTCCCAATGCTAAAAAATGAGCAGATTGATGCCATTTTAGATTATGTTAATATAGAAACCGCTTTTCCAGCACCTAAAGATGATGTAGTAGATGGCGAAGATGCTGCTGGCGTTGCTGGCGGCAGCGGTTGGACCCCAACCAAAATCTTCCTAGCAATTGTAACTATATTGTTGTTATGTATTTGCTTGGTGTTGTCTCGCTTAGTGTTTTCTATTAAAAAAATGTTGGCAGAAAAAAATGGCGACCCATTACCCGAAGCAGCAAGTTTTGGCGAAATCTTCAACAGCCGTGCTTTTCGTATTGCGGCAACCTTATTATTGTTTGGTACATTAAGCTATGTTACCTATGATAATGCTAGTAGTATTGGTTACCAACAAGGCTATGCGCCAGAGCAACCAATAAAATTCTCACATAAATTACACGCAGGTAAATGGGGTATTGAGTGCCAATACTGCCACTCTGGTGCAAGTAAAGGTAAATCAGCAGTTATCCCTTCGGTTAATGTTTGTATGAATTGCCATAAAGGAATCAAGTCAGGTCCTGAACACGGTACTAAAGAAATTGGAAAAATTTACGATGCCATCGGTTGGGATGTTGACAAACAACAATATAAAGAGGGTTACAATCAAGAGCCTGTTGAATGGGTACGTATCCATAACTTGCCTGATCATGTTTACTTCAATCACGCACAGCACGTAAATGCCGGTCAGGTTGAATGCCAAACATGCCACGGCGAAATTCAAGAAATGGATGTTGTAGAGCAGCACTCAACATTAGGTATGGGCTGGTGTATTGATTGCCACCGCGATACCGAAGTTCAGTTTTCAAATAACGACTACTACTTAAAGCATTATGAAAAATTGCACCAGGCTTTAAAAAATGGTGATAAAACAAAAATTACAGTTGAAGATATAGGTGGGCTTGAATGTCAAAAATGCCACTATTAATAACGATGCAATTGTTAAACGTTTAAACGTGCCGATGGAAACCACAAAATATTGGAAAAGTTACGACGAGCAAACAGCAGCCCCAGAATTTGAGGCTAAAAAGCATGACGAATTTCCTGAAGAGTTGCCTTTAGTTTCAACCTTGAGCAAAGCGGCTAACAAAAAAGCGCCTCGCCGCGACTTTTTGAAAATGTTAGGCTTTAGCACTGCGGCAGCTACTATTGCTGCAAGTTGCGAAATTCCGTTACGTAAAGCAATACCTTATGTAGTTAAGCCTGAAAATATTACACCAGGTATTCCTACTTACTTTGCATCTACCTTTATTAATGGTAGCGATTTTAGTTCAGTTATTGTTAAAACACGTGAGGGTCGTCCAATTAAAGTGGATGGTAACACCTCTTGCAGTTTAACGCAAGGCGGTACTGATTCACGAGCACAAGCATCTGTTGTAAGCTTATATGATATTGCCCGTTTAAAAAACCCTGTAAGCAAAGGAGAAAAAACAAACTGGACACAAATTGATAAAGCAATCAAGGCTGAGTTAGCACGTGCTAACGGCGATATTGTTTTATTAACAGCTAGCTTATCATCGCCTTCAACTAAAAAGGCATTAGCTGCTATGCAGGCTAAGTACCCAGGCTTAAAAGTTGTAAGCTACGAGGCTACTTCTAATGCTGGTATTTTATACGCTAACGAAGCAACATTCGGTAAAAAAGCCATTCCATCTTATCATTTTGATAAAGCAGAAGTAATTGTTGGTTTAGAGTGTGCCTTTTTAAATACATGGTTAAATAGCACGCAATACGCAACTGATTATGCTAAAAATAGAAAGGTTACTGCCGACACTAAAAAGATGTCGCAGCACTTCCAGTTTGAATCTTATGTAAGTACAGCAGGTGCGTCGGCTGATTACCGTTGTACAATTACACCATCTCAAGTAGGTGCAATTGCCCTAGCATTGTTTAATGAGTTAGGTGGTAGCGCAAGCTCATCGGCTCAATTAGATGAACATACTGCCAAAATAGTTAAAAAAGCAGCTAAAGCTTTACGCAAGGCAGGTAGTAACGCTTTAGTGGTAAGCGGTTCAAACGATAAAAATGTTCAGTTAATCGTAAATGCTATTAACAGCTTATTAGGCGCTTACGGAAATACGATCAATCTTGATAAAGCGTGCCAATTGTTCCAAGGCGATGACAAAGCCCTTGCGCAATTGGTTACTGATATGAATGCAGGAAAAGTTGGAGCAGTAATGTTCAACAATGTTAACCCTGCATATGACTATCCTCAAGCGGATAAATTCAAATCTGCTTTAGCTAAGGTTAAATGTAAAATTAGCTTTAACGATAGGCTAGATGAAACTGGGGAATTATGTGATTACCTAACACCTGATAATCATTATTTAGAAAGCTGGGGCGATGTTGAGCCTATAAAAGGGCATTTGCATTTAATCCAGCCAACTATTGCACCGCTTTTTCAAACACGTTCATTGCTTGAAAGTTTAATGGCATGGGCAGAAATCGATGGAACGGCGCACGATTACATTAAAAACAATTGGAAAGAAGCAGGAGTTGTATCAACCGAAAATGCTTGGATTGATGCCTTGCACAATGGTTTTGTAGTTGCCAAATCATCAACGGAAGCCGAGGCTGACGAAGCACCGATGAATGAAATGGTGTTTGATGGTTCATCAGTAGCTAGTGCTGCTGCCGCAATCAATCAAGCTAAAACGGGTGGTGTTGAGTTAATTTTAATTGAAGATGCTACTATCGGTAATGGTAAATATGCTAATAACCCTTACCTACAAGAAACACCAGACCCAATAACAAAGGTTTGTTGGGATAATGTTGCGGTTGTTTCAAAGAAAATGGCTAAAGATAATGGTTGGAATGACCGTGACATCATTACTATTTCTGCAAATGGTCAATCAGTTGAAGTGCCGGTTACTATCCAACCAGGAATGAAATCAAATGTAATCGCATTATCATTAGGCTATGGCCGTACAAAGCCAGGTAATGAGCATTGCACGGTAGGCAAAAACGCCTTCCCATTAGTACAGTTTAATGGAGAAACTTTTGTTTATAGCCTATCAAATGTTGATGTTAAGAAAACAGGTAGCGATTACTTTTTAGCGCAAACTCAAACGCACCATACCATTAACCAAGAGGATATTGGGGTGTTGGGCAACAAGCGTGAGATTATAAACGAAACCACTTTCAACCAATATAAAGTAGACCACTGGTCGGGTAACAAACACTCAGAGTTGTTGTCAACGGGGCACTACCGCGAGCACCACTACCCAACGCTTTACCCAGGTTGGGATGAAAAGTTAAAAGATGGACACCATTGGGGTATGTCAATTGATTTGAATACTTGTAATGGTTGCAATGCTTGTGTAACAGCTTGTAATATTGAAAATAATGTGCCTATTGTTGGGCAAATTGAAGTACACCGTGCACACGAAATGCACTGGATGCGTATTGACCGTTATTACAAAAACGATACAGTTAACGATCCAGATGCAGAAAACCCAACGGTTACTTTCCAACCGATGATGTGTCAGCATTGCGATAATGCACCATGCGAAAATGTTTGTCCAGTAAATGCTACTAACCACAGTTCAGAAGGTTTAAACCAAATGGCTTATAACCGTTGCATTGGTACACGTTACTGTGCAAACAACTGTCCATTTAAAGTGCGTCGTTTTAACTGGTACGATTACCAAGGCACGGATAGCTTCTACAGCGAAACCATGTACGATAACGACGAGCAAGTAATGGCTAACAATCTTAGCCGTATGGTGTTAAATCCAGATGTTACGGTTCGTTCTCGTGGGGTTATTGAAAAATGTTCTTTCTGTGTTCAAAATATACAATCAGCTAAACTAGAAGCTAAAAAAGAAGGTAGAGCATTAGCTGATGGCGATGTTAAAACCGCTTGTCAAACAGCTTGCCCTACAAATGCTATTATGTTTGGCGATGTTAACGATGAAAACAGCGAGATTAACAAATGGAACAATAGCGAGCGTGCTTATCGCCTGTTAGAGCCGTTGCATGTTTTATCATCAGTATCGTATTTAACACGAGTACGCAATACCGATGAGGCAATTGACCACGATGACAAAGTGGTTGTTGATAAAATTGAACAAGTTAAAAACAGCCATCATGATCATCATGGAGATGAGCATGGAGGCGGTCATCACGGGCATGGTCATGACGATGGTCACGGTCATTCTCACGATAAAAAAGATAAAGGAGGCCACGGTCACCACTAAATTTTAAAAATGCCTCTGCCATTGAGGTTTAATTATTAAAAGGAATTATGGCACATTATACATCACCAATCCGCGAACCACTGATAGAGGGTAGTAAAACCTACACTCAAATATCGGATGACATTTGCGGCCCAGTTGAACAGAAACCAAACTTGCTATTTTTAGCAGGCTTTTTGGTAAGTGCAACGGTTGCCTTAATCGGTGTTTTAAGTATTGCTTGGACCATTTGGAAAGGAATTGGTACTTGGGGCTTGAACAAAACAGTTGGTTGGGCTTGGGATATTACCAACTTCGTATGGTGGGTAGGTATCGGTCACGCTGGTACGCTTATCTCAGCTATCCTTTTATTATTCCGCCAAAAATGGAGAACAGGTGTTAACCGTGCAGCAGAAGCAATGACGATTTTTGCCGTTATCTGTGCAGGTTTATTCCCGCTAATCCACATGGGGCGTATTTGGAATGGATTTTTCATTTTCCCTTACCCTAACGGCCGTGGTGGCGAAGGTTTAAGCAGTTTATGGCCAAACTTCAACTCACCATTATTGTGGGATGTTTTTGCAATTTCAACTTACTTCACCGTATCACTTTTATTTTGGTATTCAGGCTTATTGCCCGATTTTGCTACCATTCGCGACCGTGCTGCTGCACGTGGCGAAAAATGGAGAAGAGCCATTTATGCTGCTTTAAGTTTCGGGTGGACGGGTACAGCCAAACAATGGCAACGTTTTGAAAGCTTATCATTGGTATTAGCAGGTTTAGCAACGCCATTAGTATTATCAGTACACTCAATTGTAAGTTTCGACTTCGCAACTTCAGTAATACCAGGTTGGCATACAACAATCTTCCCTCCTTATTTCGTAGCAGGTGCAATTTTCTCAGGTTTTGCAATGGTGCAAACCCTAATGTTAATTACACGTGTTTTGTTAAAATTAGAACAGTACATAACTCTAGCCCACATCGAGTCAATGAACAAGGTAATCTTGTTAACGGGTTCAATTGTAGGGGTTGCCTATTTAACGGAGTTATTCATGGCAATTTACTCGGGTAATGTTTACGAGCAGTTTGCCTTTATTAAAAACAGGGTTGCCGATCCATTTATATTCGGACCATTATTAGGCGTTGAGCCAGCACCTTATTGGTGGGCTTACTGGTCAATGATGACTTGCAACGTAATTTCTCCTCAAATTTTCTGGTTTAAGAAAATGAGAAGAAGCATTGCAGTAACCTTCATCATGTCAATTTTCATTAACATTGGTATGTGGTTCGAGCGTTTCGTAATTATCGTAACATCGCTTCACCAAGATTTCATGCCGTCAAGCTGGACCTATTATACCCCAACCTTGGTTGAGGTAGGCATCTATGTCGGTACGCTCGGTATTTTTATGACGCTTTATTTATTGTTCGCTAAATTCTTCCCAGTAGTAGCAATTGCGGAGGTTAAGTCAATCTTAAAATCAATGGGCGACCAATATTTAGCAAAGCAAGGCGAAGCTGATAAAAAAGAAGCTGAAGAATATGGCATGTCGGGTGGGGGAGCTGCTCAACCAGCAATGCGAAAAGATAAAGACAATTAATTAATAAACCGATAAACCAGTTATAATGCATAAATATCTTATCGGAATGTTTGACGACGAAGAGCCTTTAATGGCTGCCGTTGCAAAATTGAAAGAAGAGGGTGTTAAAATCCATGATGCCGTTACCCCTTTCCCTGTACACGGTTTGGAACACATTATGGATGTAAAGGAAACAAGGCTACACACCGCAGGTTTTGTGTTTGGTGCTCTGGGTACTTTAACGGCTTTAGGCTGTATTTACATGATGTCGGTAGTTGATTGGCCTAACAACTTTGGTGGTAAACCCGCCTTTTCATTACCTGCGTGGATTCCTATCGGCTTCGAGATGACAGTATTATTCGCATCAATAGGTATGGTTGTAACTTTTTACATCCGTAACGGTTTTTCAGTTTTTAGCGATGTTGAAGTTTACGACGAACGTTTAACAAGCGACCGCTTCGGAATTGTTTTTAACCTAGCAGATTATGAAGATGGCGACCAACAAATGTTAACAGACAAGTTAACAAGCATGGGTGCTGTTGAAGTTAAAATAAAGGAAACCGAAAACTATAAACCTAATTACGACGAACAAGCGGCTTAAGCCAAAAAGCATAAATCAATGAAAATAGATAAAACGATAGCATTGTGGATTGTATTAGGCTTGTTAATAGTTTATGCACTTACATGTAATGTTTCACCTAATGGCAATTTTACAGGATTAGAGTATATGCCAGATATGGCACACTCGCGTGCTTATGATACTTATTACCCATCGCCAGGTGCTGGTTCAGATATTGAATTAGAAAGCGGCGCACAGCAAGTTGATTTATTATTTGCTGATGGAAAAGTAGCGCGCGAACCAGTTGCAGGAACCGTTTCACGTGGCCATCGCCCTTACGCATACCCTAATACGGATGAAGGCTACGAAATGGCAGGTGCGGAGTTAGTGAGCCCTTATGCTAATGCAAGCAAAGATGTTTTAGAAGCAGGCAAAAAATCATATACGGTTTATTGCGCAGTTTGCCACGGCGATAAAGGCTTAGGAAAAGGAAGTATCTCTGCTTTAAGTGGTGGTCCTTTTGCGGGTGTAATTAACTATATGAGTTCAGCTTACTTGCAAATGGAAGAAGGCAAAATGTTCCACGCATTGCAATACGGTAAAGGCAATATGGGTTCTTACGCTTCTCAGTTAACCGCCGATGAGCGTTGGAAAGTAATTGCCTACGTAAAAAGCTTACAAGCAGATTATGCAGCTAAAGAAAACAAGCTTTCAAAAGAAGAAGCGGCACAGTTTGTACGTGGTTCAAAAGCAGGTTTAGGCTTGGCAGCAACTGTTGATGCGGCTAATAATACAAATCAAGAAGAAGAAAACCATGAAGATGACCACAGTCATGAGCATGGCGATGACAATCATAATCACGGCGATGACCATTCAAACGATGGACATCATTAAAAAACCAAACGTTAATTTTTAGTTATGGGAGTTGTAAGACCAGAAATAGAAAAATACTCGTTTAACCCTCGGCTTAAAATGCTATCGTTCATTTTAATGGGGGGCGGTCTGTTATTGTTTATCCTCGGTGTGGTTTTCAATATGGATTATCCGACCCGTATATGGGTAAGTTTGCTGCACAATAGTTTCTTTTTTGTAGCAATAGGCTTGTCGGCTATGTTTTATGTAGCCTCGCAAACGGTTGGTTATAACGGTTGGTTTATATTAGTTAAGCGCGTTTTTGAGGCCATGGGCACATCCGTTTTGGTAGGTGCACCTATTTTAGGATTGGTACTTATTTTAGGCTATTATAATATTTATGAATGGTCGCACGAAGGTGTAATGACCCCTGGCGATCCACATTACGATAATCTAATCCACCAAAAGGATTTCTTTTTAAACCCAACTATCTTTTTTGCTTTTAGTGCTATTTACCTAATAGGTTGGGCAGTACTTACATTTTTCCTACGTAAAAATTCTGAAGCGCAGGATAAATTAAGCACGAGTAATTTAACGGGCATAGTAGCTAATTACAATAAAAGCAAGGTAATTAGCATGGCATTTTTGGTGTTATTCGGTGTTTCAAGCTCAACGGCAATGTGGCACTGGTTCATGTCAATCGATCCGCACTGGTTCTCAACATTATATGGCTGGTATTGTTTTATTAGCATGTTTGTTGCATCAATGGCGGTATGTACCTTAGTTGTAATTTACTTACGTTCGCAAGGTTATTTGCGTAACATTAGCGAGGAGCACGTACACGATTTAGGTAAATGGGTATTTGCTTTTAGCGTGGCTTGGACGTATTTATGGTTCTCTCAATTTATGTTGATTTGGTATAGCAATATACCGGAAGAAACAATGTATTTTAATGACAGATTCGATAACTACAGTTTCTTGTTTTTCGCCAATTTTATTATCAACTTTTTAGTGCCGTTTTTCTGCTTAATGACAGCAGGAAACAAACGCCGCTTAGATGTTTTAATTTTTGTTTGTTGCATGGTAATTTTCGGCCACTGGTTAGATTACTACCTAATGGCTACACCAGGTGCAATCAAAAATGCGCATTATATAGTTGATGGTCATCAAGTGTTCAATTTTGGTATTGGCGCTTTAGAAATTGGTTTAGCGGTATTTTTTGCTGGTTTGTTCATGTTCTGTACATTCTGGCGACTATCGAAAGTTTCGTTAGTACCGCATAATCACCCATTTGTTAAAGAAAGCGTGGTTCACCACGTATAATTTTAAAGGCTTTATTGAATAAAAGTTTATGGTTACTTTAGGTTTATTAGCAATCGCGCTTATCTTAATCATTATCTACCAAATTGCTAGAGCAAGCGAGCTTTTGTCGGAAGTAAAGCATGGTCAGCGTTCGGTAAGTACACGTAATGATATACATGCTAAATTATTTTTGGCATTTTTAATCGTTGGTATGATTGGGGCATTTTGGTCAGCGTTCCACTACGCACCCCTATACTTGCCCGAGCCATCGTCTGAGCACGGTGTTTGGTTGCGCGATATGTTCTTTTGGACATTGGTGGCAACAGTACCCGTATTTGTGGTTACCCACATTATGTTGTTTTACTTTGCTTTTAAATACACGCATGATGATAATAAAATCGCAAAGTATTTTCCCGATGACAACCGTTTAGAGTTAATTTGGACATTAGTGCCTGCCGTAGTAATGGTATTATTAGTAACTATTGGTATTGTAAACTGGAATAAAATTACCAGTCCGCCATCTGAAAATGCTATTGTAATTGAGGCAACGGGGCAGCAATTTTATTGGACTTTAAGATACGCTGGTGCAGATAATAAATTAGGTACTAAGCATGTGCGTTTCATGTCAGATAAAAACCCGATGGGGCAAAACTGGGATGACCCCAATAATAATGACGACTTTTTAGCAGATGAATTGCATTTGCCTTTAAATAAAGAGGTGATTATAAAAATCAACTCAATGGATGTATTGCATAACTTCTTTTTACCGCACATGCGTGTAAAAATGGATGCAGTACCAGGTATTCCTACGCAGTTTAAATTCACGGCTACTAAAACTACCGAGCAAATGCGCGATGAGTTGGGCAACCCTGATTTTAACTACGAATTAGCATGTGCTGAGTTATGCGGCCCATCACACTACAATATGCGTAAAGTAGTAATTGTTGAAACTGAAGAAGAATTTAACAACTGGTTAAAGGAACAAGAGCCGATTTCAAAATCTTTTGGACCTAAGGCTGCAACTGGAAATGTTGATTTAGATAAACATGAAGAAACAACGATTGTTTCTCTTAATAAATAAACTTTAAGGGCGTACATTATTAAAATTGTAAAAGCGTAAACATGGCAAGTACGGACATAGAAATTCACGAAGGTTTGCACCATGAGGAGGATCATCATCACGATGATCACCACCATGAGTTGAGTTTTGTGCAGAAATATATTTTTAGCCAAGACCATAAAATGATTGCCAAGCAATTCCTTATCACAGGTATATTGTGGGCAATTATTGGGGTATTGTTTTCAGTACTTTTCCGTATTCAACTAGCATGGCCAAATGAAACTTTCCCCTTTTTAGAAAGCTTTTTAGGCGGCTGGGCCGAAGGTGGTAAGCTCGACCCCGAATTTTACTATGCTTTAGTAACCATGCACGGTACTATCATGGTATTCTTTGTACTAACAGCAGGATTGAGTGGTACGTTTAGTAACCTATTAATTCCATTACAGTTAGGCGTGCGCGATATGGCAAGCCCTTTTATCAATATGTTATCGTATTGGTTCTTTTTTGCTGCTGGTTTAGTAATGTTCTGCTCGTTATTTGTTCAAACAGGTCCCGCTTCAGGCGGATGGACGGCTTACCCGCCATTAAGTGCTTTACCAAGCGCAGCACCAGGCTCTGGATTAGGTATGACACTTTGGTTGGCAAGTATGGCATTGTTCATTGTATCATCATTATTAGGTGGATTAAATTATGTGGCAACCATATTAAACATGCGTACTAAGGGTATGACGATGTTTAGAATGCCACTAACAATTTGGGCATTCTTCTTTACGGCTGTTTTAGGAGTATTATCATTCCCAGTACTATTATCGGCTTGCGTATTATTAATCTTCGATCGTCACTTCGGTACTTCATTCTATTTGTCAGACATTTTTATTAATGGTGAAGTATTAACCAATGGCGGTGGACAGATAATTGAAGGCGGTAGTGCCATTTTATACCAGCACTTGTTCTGGTTCTTAGGTCACCCAGAGGTTTATATCGTTATTTTACCTGCAATGGGTATGGTGTCTGAAATTTTAGCAACCAACTCTAAAAAACCAATTTTTGGATACCATGCAATGGTTTATTCAATAATGGCAATTACCTTCTTAGGCTTCTTAGTGTGGGCACACCACATGTTCGTTTCGGGTATGAATCCGTTTGTAGGCTCCATATTCGTATTATTTACCTTATTAATTGCCGTACCATCGGCAGTAAAAGTATTTAACTGGATTACTACCATTTGGAAAGGTAATATAAACTTTACACCCGCCACGCTCTTTTCCATAGGATTTGTCTCCTTGTTTATATCGGGCGGATTAACAGGTATTTACTTAGGTAACTCAGCATTAGATATTCCTTTGCACGATTCCTATTTCGTAGTTGCGCACTTCCATATTGTAATGGGATTAGCAGCAGGTTTCGGATTATTTGCTGGGGTATATCACTGGTTCCCTAAATTATTTGGCGGTCGTATGATGAACCGTACTTTAGGCGAAATCCACTTTTGGGTAACCTTTGTGGGTAGCTACTGCATTTTTTGGCCAATGCACTATTTAGGAATGACGGGCGTACCTCGTCGTTACTATAGTTTTGAGCATTTTGAAACCTTTAATACTTACGGCACATTAAATGTATTTATGACGGTTGCAGCAATTGTTGTATTCTTCGCACAATTTTTATTTGTGATTAACTTCTTTATGAGTGCCCGTAACAAGTCACGCATGAGCTCATTAAACCCGTGGGATTCATCAACAATGGAATGGACAACGGCATTAGAACCTGGGCATGGTAACTGGCCTGGTAAAATTCCTGAAGTATATCGTTGGCCTTATGATTATGGTAAAGATGGATATGATTTTATCCCTCAAACCATGTCTGACGAGCAAATAGGCGAATTAAAGAAACGTGAAAACGCAACTGAACGATAATAAGCAAAAAGGTAATAGTTGAAAGCAACGCAATTACATATCAGTTTATTAAAGTTAGCTAAAGCCAAAGCTGCTGACTATAGCCAATTGGTTAAATTCCGATTGAACTTAACGGTAGTGTTTTCCGCAATGGTGGGCTTTTTAATGGGTACTTCTATTTGGGAAATTCAATCCATTATTTACTTAGTAATGGGCGGCTTTTTGGTAACGGCTTCGGCTAATGCCATCAATCAAATTATCGAAAAAGATTTTGATAAATTGATGAAGCGTACCGCCGACCGTCCTTTATCAGCAAACCGAATGACTGTTCCCGAAGCAGTTTTAATTGCTGGTATATCGGGTATTGGTGGTTTAATCATCCTTTGGCTATCATTTAATGCGATGACGGCACTATTAGGCGCAATTTCACTTTTTTCTTACGCCTTTGTTTATACCCCTTTAAAAAGAATCAGCCCTATTGCGGTATTCGTTGGGGCAATTCCAGGCGCATTACCAGTTATGATTGGTTGGGTAGCCGCAACAGGTAGCTTAGGTTTAATTGCTTACTCATTGTTCGCAATTCAATTCCTTTGGCAATTCCCGCACTTTTGGGCAATTGGCTGGCTGGGCTACGACGATTACAAAAAAGCAGGCTTTAAGCTTTTACCAATCAGCTACGATTCAAGAAATAAAAACACAGCCATTCAAATATTTATTTACACGATAGCAACCATGTTAGTGGGCTTTGCACCTTTTATATTTGGATTATGTGGTACAAGTTATTTAATTATTGCTGCTGTAACGGGCATATTCTTTATTTTCCGTGCATTGCAATTAATTAAAAATTTGGATAGGCAAGCGGCGTTAAACGTAATGTACGCCTCGTTAATATACTTGCCATTGGTTCAATTGTTCATGTTAATTGATAAAATATAAACATGCTAACAGTGCCTTTACAACAAGAATATAACAATAAAATGCACCCCAAAATGTTTGCAATGCTTTTGGGAATGGGAAGTATTGTTATGATGTTTGCAGGCTTAACTAGTGCTTATTTGGTGCGTAAAGCCCAAGGCGATTGGGTTGATTTTATTATCCCCGAAGTATTTACATTAAGTACGGCTATTATAGTATTGAGTAGCGTAACGCTGCAATTTGCTTACGTAATGCAAAAAAAGGAAAACAGCACTATATACCGTTTGTTGTTAGCAGTTTCGCTAGTGTTAGGTACAGCCTTTTTGTTTTTGCAATTGAACGGTTGGCAACAACTAACGGATATCGGTATTCGCTTAACGGGCAATCCTTCAGGTTCCTTTTTATATGTTATTTCGGGCATGCACGCCTTGCATATAATTGGCGGCTTGTTATTTATGCTCATCTTTTTCATTAAATCTTTTTTCAAAAAAGATGCGGTGAAAAACTTAATAGAAACAATTAACCCAAATCGTTTTTTGGGGATGAAAATATTATTAGTGTACTGGCACTTTGTTGGTGCGCTATGGCTTTATTTGTTTATTTTTTTTACAGTTCAATCAGCTTAAATTTTTAAGATGGCACACAACATGACGGTGGATAAAAGCAGTGATTGGTACGGCGGTAAATCGCCCTTCAATAGCAGTTATGGCAAGCTAATGATGTGGTACTTTTTGTTGTCGGATGCCTTTACCTTTTCGGCATTTTTGATTTCCTATGGAGCAATCAGGTTCAGCGCAGCTTCTTGGGCCGACCCTAACGTAGTGTTTAGCGCAATGCCTTTTATGGAAGGCGTAAATGCACCCCTTGGCTTCGTAAGTATCATGACCTTTATTTTAATTTTAAGTAGTGTATTTGTTGTGCGTGCCGTGCAAGAAGGACACCGACGCAACAAAAAGGGCATCCTATTTTGGATGTTCTGGGGTATTGTAGGAGGTGCTGCATTTTTAGGCTGCCAAGCTTGGGAGTGGCATCACCTAATCACAGGTCTTAGCCACCACCACGGCATGAGCATTACAGGTATTGATTTTGGTCCAGGTACTGAAGGCTATCCGCAATCATTTGCCAACTTATTTTTTATAATCACTGGTTTCCACGGCTTCCACGTATTTAGTGGGGTCTGTATTAATATTTGGGCATTTTGGGAAACCTATAGAGATAACCCTTTTGTAATGCAACACGACTACGAGGTGATTGAAAAAGTAGGGCTTTATTGGCACTTTGTAGATTTAGTATGGGTATTTGTTTTCTTGGCCTTTTACTTATTGTAAACAACAAAAATTATTAAGAGATGGCACACGATTTTAGTCACGAAGAATATACAAAACAAGTCCGTAGCGTTTGGATTGCTACGGTTTGGTTAACAGTAATTACAATTGTTGAAGTAGTAGCCGCATTGCTTTGGTTAGAGTATATGCCGGAAGATGCAGGTAAAGGCTTATTAAACTTCGGCTTTATTATAATGAGTTTGCTAAAGGCCTACTTTATTGTAGGTGAGTTTATGCACGTACGTTACGAAAAGCGCGCATTAATGCTAACCATTTTGGGTCCATGCTTCTTTTTAATTTGGTTTATCATCGCCTTTTTATGGGAAGGTGCCGAATGGTTAAACATGAAAGAACTTTGGGGCGCATTGTAAAATAACCCCATTAAAAATATAAAAACCCGCTTTAGCACCTAGCTTTAGCGGGTTTTTTGGTGAATTTAGTGTTACACTATTTCTCGTCATTTCAGATAGGCTTAATGCCTAGTCTGAAATCTCATAAACGACAAGCATACTTTTTTGATTTCTAACTTGTGTAGGAGCCGAATGGTTAAACATGAAACAAATTTATGTGACATTATAAAATAACCCTCAGTAAAAAAACAAGAACCCAGCTTTAGCTAACAAGTTAAAGTGGGTTCTTTGGTGAATGAAATTCAATAAAGCTTTTAACCATTTGTTTAGAAATAGTTATTTCTTGAATTATAGTTTCTATTGCAATTTTTAACTTTGAAATTCCAATTTTAAGTCTTTGTTCTTGACTAAAAATTCTAAGACTTAATATTTTACTTAAAAGAGTGAGGTTGTTTATTAGCCTTATATAACCATTGATTGTTTTTTCCCATTGAGAAACTTCTCTTGGTATAATTTCTTTAAAAAAGGGGTCACTATTTAGTAGTTGAGAATAACCTTGAAATCCAATTGCAAATAATTCTGAATAGAGTTCAATTGAGTTATGCATCTTTTTGGCAGTAATACTTGAATCTGTAGCATATTTTTTTAAACTAGCAGATGCTTTGTTTACATCAGTGTAAGTATTTTCAGCTTTTTCTTTTAATGCTATACCATCATTATATATTTTACCCATTAACTCTGATATTTCAAGAAGGCAATCATGACTTTGATTTAGAATAGTCATTTGCTCAGTTCGGTCTTCCAAACTAGCGGAGTAATTGGCTACAATTTTATAGTCTGAGCAATTTACGAGAGTTTTAAGCTTTTGTGCACACCTAGTATTAAATTCGTTTTCAACTGGTATCAGAATTTTCCAGTTTTTGCCAGATCTTTTAAGTGTCGTTTTAGTAATTTCTTGCCAATAGGCTTTTTCAGTTTTTGGATGGATTCTTACCATGATAACAGGGCAGTTTGAGTTTGTCCAGTAGTGATAATGAATATTCGATATTTTATCAACTACAATTTTGTTTTTAGAATTTTCAACAATCTCTTTTGTGGTTGCTTTTACTTGGACTTTGATAAATTTAGCAATGGGATTAGAATTTTCACAGATTTCAATTTCCCCGTCGATTCCAAAGTCATAATCTGGCTCACTATAAAGCTAGTTAAACTTTGATATTACAATATCTCGTACCTTTTGTTCACCAAGATATCCTGTCCAGTTTATCCTTGACTTCTTCATATAGTGAAGTTAGAGCAATTATGTATCAGTTTAGTAAAGTGTTGTTTAAAGTCAGATACTTGATTTTGAAAAATAAGAAAGCGATATGTAGGCTGTGGCTTAATCGGTCAAAGAAATAAATAGGGTTATTCGATGATGAAAAGAAAGAAATCAAACATGAAATATCAACTATACAAGATGTATTTCAGTTCAAAGCTTCAATTATTGAAACACTGCATAGATTAGTCAGCTAATAAGTTAAAGCGGGTTTTTGAGTTATTGAGCTTAAATAAAACGAGCCTCATTCAGTTAACGTTAAGAAAAATATTCAGCTTGTAGAAATTCAACACCTTCAAATGTTTAAGAATAAAAACACAACTCACAGAAATATTATTATGTCCCCCTTTGGTAAAAGGGGGAAGATGAATTTCGGATAACGAAATTTATTAGGGGGATTAAAATCCAATTCCCCTCCTTTTAAAGGAGGGGTTAGGGGTGGTTGAACCTTCCTTTAGAAAGTTTACAGATTATTGAAGCAAATCCGGTCCGATTCTACGCTAAAATCATTTTCAAGAACAATGTTTGTACTCGGTTTAGCGTAATGTTTAATTTTTAGTGTAAACTGAATGGAGCTCTTGATTTTTGCATACTTTTCATCAAGGAAAAGTATGAGTAAGGTACTTCGGTAATAGTTGTATACTTAAAGGCTTTTTTAACCCCCCTTCACTATTCTTTCTACTATTTTTTGATGCGTGTTTAAGTCCTCTATCTCAAGTAAGTAAGTACCTTGCGCCAAGCTTTCAATTTGAATTGCCGACTGGTTTGTTCTACTCATAATTAATCTCCCTTGTAAGTCAAAAAGAGTTGCCTTGTATTGAAGATTACCCGAAACGTCAATATTGATAATATCTATTGTTGGATTTGGATAAATATTAATCGTAGTATTCGCAAGTTCATGAATCGAGGTAACTAAATCCATATCATCACAATCCTCATCTATACCATTGTCGGGTATTTCTTCAGCATCAGGGTTAATATTTGGATTAGTGTCGTGGCAATCATCAGCCGCTAAAAACCCATCCTGGTCTAAATCATCCTCCAAAGTTTCAGGGTTGCAATCATCATCAATTCCATTATAAGGTATCTCAGTTTGACCAGGATTAATATTTGGATTAGTATCGTGGCAATCCACAAACATAAAAAAACCATCCTGATCTAAATCATCATCCAAAGTTTCAGGGTTACAATCATCATCAATTCCATTGTAAGGTACTTCAGCTTGGCCAGGATTAATATTTGGGTTAGTGTCTTCGCAATCATCAGCCATACTAAAACCATCTTGATCTTGGTCTGTAACACTCCTTATGTCAAACTTATAAACCTCTGTTACATATTCATATCCAGGGTCTAAAAAAGTATCACCATTTATAACATAAACCTCTCCATCAATAATAAATGAGGCAGGCGCCCATCGAGAAGTTCCGGGGTGAGGAGCTAACTCCTCCCAACTGTCTGTTGTTGGGTTATAAGCCCAAAATTCACCTGTTTCCATTGAGTAGTGGTCATCTCCATCGCCACTTAGTACGAAGCCCATACCATTGTAAGAAAATTGAGTTCCTGCCACTCGACCTTCCGCAGGTAATGATGCTACTTCTTGCCAAGTTTCGTTATCAATGTGGTATCTATACCAATCATTAAAAATACCCTCTCCATGCCCAAAGCCTGTATAAACGTAATCGCCAATACCAAACTGGTATGGGTGATGTCGTGGAACTGAAGGCAAATCATCCTTTTGAGACCAAGTATCTAAAGCAATATCATATTGCCACCAATCATCTAAATTGCCCGATGCACTGCCCCCCATTCCAACAAATACTTTCCCGTTGTGCGCAATCATAGCAGGGTGTGTTCTTGCTGCACAGGGGCAAGAAGCCAATTCCGTCCAACTCATATCTGCTGGGTCAAACACCCATAAATCATCTAATAGCGACGAGCCATTATCCCCAAATCCAAAGTAGGCTTTTCCATCCCAAATATCACCAATTGCAAAACCGCGAGCTCCACCAGGAAAAGGGGGAAGCTCAGTCCATGTATCGGTTACTGGGTTATATTGATAAAAATCATCTCTCATTCCACTCTCCGAACCACCCGTAACAATGTAGCCTATGTCGTCCAAAGCAAAACCAAAAGAGTGGTGCGTTTCATTAAAAGAATTTGGTAAAGAATTTACTTGCACCCAGTCTTGCCCTTGTAATTGGAAACATATAAAAAGAATAGAAAAGTAAATAAGTCTCATCATAAAATGGTTTGTTAACAGATAATTGTAAGTGGTTTTATGTTTTATACGTGTTAGCTTATGAGTCCGGTTGTTTTCGATTTTATAAAAATATTGTTTTTACACTAGTTTGTATGGTTGATTTGATACAAAAGGTACATTGGTTTGTTTATTGAAAAATTACTTCGATATAAATAAGAGGAGCCTCATTCAGTTAACGTTAAGAAAATTATGAATGAAGCGTTAAAAAGCGAACGGTTCGACGCCTCGACGGAGTTAATTTTAAATGGGTTAAAGATTTTCGGGCGATTCGTAGTGATAGCTGCAAGCTATGCGAAGTCGCATTGCAAAGCAATTTAGCGCGTAGCATAAAGCTTGTCAGCGGTTTGCTTTATTAAGCAAAATCAGATGGGGACGCCTAGTCTGAATCGTCTAGCATTTTGGTTCTTTGTTGTAACGGGACGCGCAGTCTGGCAAAGAACATGAAAGGTACATATCTAAAAAGCAATTGTACTATAATTCAACCCACCCATCAATCACAACTACTAATAATCAAGTCTAATGCCCCGCCCGATTCTACGCTAAAATCATTTTCTAGAACAATGCTTGTACCCGCTTGAAAATTAACTTGGTCATTCTGCATAACCTCGCCCGTTGCAAGAATCGACTCATTAGTCGTATAAGTATTCGGCACTATCGGCGAATCATGAAAAGTAAGATCCCGATCACTGCATTCATTAATCCCATCTATCCGTTCAAAAACCATAGTCCCCATGCTGGCAACCACGCCATTTACGGCTAATGGTGGGGTCGTAATCATATGTATAACATCCTGCGGATTGGTGGATTGGTTGGACGAGGTGAATGTGGAACCACTGTCCGTACCCGAATCATAAACACCAACTTGTACCGTCATTTCATTCGCCCAATGCCCCTGGCCGAATAAATCCACATCATGCACCGCAATAAACCAATCCGGACTTGGAGCTATCATAGAAGTCAGGCTAACCAATGAATGAGTCTGGTCTATTTCAAACTCTAAGGAGACCATTCCAGTACCAGTACCAAGACCACCACCGCTCAATACAGCATTGGCAGTACCGTCGTTTATAAACTGATTAATTTCATTGATCAATACGCTTTTTGAGCCAAGCTCCGCCATCCTTTCAATCCCTAAAGATGCCAATTGACCTTCTACAAATAAATCAACATTTGCACTGTGTGTCATTCCAATCAATCCCGAAAAATGATCAGAATTGGGGAAATCAGTAGGATGATCTATTGGGTTCCAAGTAGCATGGAAAGTTACTCGATACTTAGCTGTAGCAGAATTAAAATCCTGACTGCTAACCGCATTTGAGCCAAATAAAATCAAACAAATTGTAAGTAGAAACTGGACAAAGGATTGAATTTGAAACATCATAATCAAGTATACTCAAAAAAATAAAATTTAGTATTAGGCTTTAGCCAAATACCACCAATTTCATTTCCAGCCGACAAAATTGGAGATAGATCCTGGTTAAGTTAAGAATGTTCATAGTGGTTTTGACGCTTTCCATGAAAACAAGCAATATACTTTAACCCTGTACAAAAGAGGAAAAGGCTTCATGTATGTTTAAAGAATATGATTTTGTAAAAAACCTCCTATTTTAAATCTTTTGTAATACTGTGCTTTCGTTTAGCTGATTAGCATTTTAGTTTGATGATGTTTTTTTATAAAATTCATTTTTATCTATAGAATAATTGAAAATTAGCTTTTCATTTATTATTGAAGGAATTACATCACTCTCTAAAATAGATAATTCAAATATTAGTAAATAGAAATCTGAAGTTTCATTTACATTTCTTTCAATAATCGAAATGTTTTTCTCCCTGAAATTTGTATCAATGAATGAATGTGCCGTACCTAAAACACCAAAGGTCTGAATACCATTTATTAGATAGACAGACTTGGATTCATTACCAAATTGAGGGAGTTTTGCAAAAATTCCAATATCTTTTATTATTCTCCCTGAAGATGAATATTGTGTACGGTACTCTTTATTTGTTAGTGTGTTTTTTATATAAAAATCTTCTTTTCCTTCGGAATAGTCTCCATATTGTAATGGAATGTTATAAATGTCGATTAAATCTCTTGTTAATGTATTCCAACCAGGTCCACCAATACATATCAAATCATATGAATATAAGTTTTTAGGAGGTGCTGAACATGTAAAATCATTAATACTCAGGTGGGGAAATTTTCTTGCTAAGTGTGTTGTAACTAAATCAAGTGTATCTGGGTCAGCAAATTTTGCTCTTCGTAAGTAATCTTTTGAAAATTTTTTTGAATATTTATTCCTGTATTTCTCAGGTATTTCTGGACAAACAATATTAACAATAGATGAATCAGAGAAATTGAATATTGATTCTGAATTACTTTGTTCGTGTATATAATCGTAAGCTTTTTTTTGTAATTCTTCCGCTATTGAAATTTCCAAAGAATTTTCATCATACTGCTTATAAAAACTTCCATCTAAGTCACTTGGCATTGATTTTAAATCAACAGAATTATGAACAAGATAAATTATTTTTTTTTCAAGGCGTATGCAAATCCTAATTCAAATAAAACGTTAGCATTTTTGTTGGATAATTCAAATATACATATGTCAGATTTGCTTATTTTTTCACTTAAAAAATTCAGTAAATTCTTTCCTGAATCAATGTCAATAACTTGATATTTTAGTTTAATTATTTGTTTTGGAAATTTTCTTGCAATTTCTTTATTAAGGTGTTGTACAGCTCTACTAACATTAGCTTCAATTTTTATTTTACTAAAATATTCAGAAACAAACTGAAAACCTACAAATATTTCAATAGTCATTTTTTATGCTTTTTTAAGTTAAATTCTTTATTTGTATATATTTCATTTGTTTTTATTACTACTGAATTTTCGGGAATATCCTTAGTAACGGTTGCGTTGCCAGCTATATATGAATTTTTGCCTATTTTAACTCCTCCTATGATTAATGCTCCTATACCAACAACAACATTGTCTTCAAAAATTGGGGATGGTTCATTTCTTGACCAATCTAGTGGTCTATCATATTTATGCGCAATATGTCCCATCATTGTTACATTATTACCAATGATGACGTTACTTGGGATGAAACCGGCAATTCTACAATTCTCACCTATTAGAATATTTTCCATCAAGAAAGCACCATATAAGATCATGCTTCCCTCATTCACTTTTGTATCAGCACCAATTCTTACACAATCATCTATATAAGTGTCGTCACCTAAAAAAACTCCTTCGTGAATTAAGATTTTGTTTCGGATGACAATTCTTTTCCCTAAAATTACTTTTCTTCTTTTTCTATTTTCTTCAGGTAAATCTTTTTTGTACTTAACGTTTAATCGTTTTCTTTTGATTCCTATTAAATTTTGGTACCCAATTGTTAAATCATTAGAGATATCAACATTATCTAGGATTATGTTTCCTTTACTACTCATAAAATATTGTTAATTTTTCTTAATGAATCTTCAATAACAAAAGATTGCATTTCTTTAAATCCATGTCCCTGTTGACTGAGGGATACTATTTCTACAGCCTTGTTTAACATTTGATAGTCTAGGCTATATTGAAAAGGTACTATGTTATCACCAGTTCCATGATAAATTATTATTGGTATAGAGAGTGACTGGAATTTTAGCTTTAGATCAAATTCTCGCATTTCATTAACCAATTCACTCCCAATTTTATAATTTTCAAGCATTAAATATCCAAGATTATTTACTTTTGATAGACTGCTATTGTTTATAAAGGACTGCGACCAATTTGTACCAGGGCTAATAAATGTTTTATTAATGTCTAGAACGGGATTCCATAAAATTAAAGCTGAAATTTCATTATACGACTTACTTGCATAGTCTATCGTTGAAATTGCTCCGAAACTTGTACCTACAATAAATATAGGTAAAGAATTTTTAGATTTAACAAAATCAACAACAGCTTCAAGATCAAGGCATTCTCCTTTTATTGTCATTTTTTCTTGAGGCATTTTACTATTGCCATGACCTCTAAAGTCAAACCTTATTGTATTAAAATTGTTGTTACCAAAATAATACTCCGCTTTAACAAATAAAGAATCATATTCGTTTTTGTCGACAGTTATTCCATGACAAAGAATGATATTCGCTTTAGGTTGAACTCTCTCTTTGTAAATGTAATCTATGTTATGTTTATCTTTTGAAATTATTTTTTGCATTTTAAAATTATTTTTCTTTGAAATAAATTTTATGTCAATAGGATTTCCCTTTTTGAAATAAAGCGTAAAGTGATTGTGCTGAAATGGTTTAGCTCTGAATACCTCAAATTTTCTTTGTAAAGATATTCCAAATGTTGTTTTAATTGCTCTACGTATTGAATTAAATCTATTTTTATTAAGTTCTATATTTTTAGAAAGTCCATTAGGGTTATTTCTGTATTTATATAAATATTTATTGATGTATGAAATGTTAATGCCACTAGTGTATGCCCTCAGCATGAAATCCGTAATTTCTCCACTATAAATATTCTCATTAAACATATTGTTTTGAATGAAAATTTCTCTTTTTATCATGATACAGTGACCTATAAAGATTGAATGATATATAGGGTTTTGAATATTGTTCTTGTATCTTTTGAAGTATCTGTAATAAAGAGATGAATCAATTAATCGTTCAATGTCAAGCATATTCAAACAATATTTAATCGCATTGGAAAAACAGATATTTACACTTCTATCTGTAATTAGTAGAGTATGAAAAGATTCAACACAATCTGCCATTAACTCATCATCTGAATCAAGTAAAATAAAATATTCACTTTTAGAATATGTAATGGCTTGATTTCTTGCAAAAGAGATACCTCGATTTCTTCGTCCTAAAAGTAAGGTGATATTTAGATCATTGAATTCTAAAAGAACTTTAGTTAAATTTGTTTGGCATCCATCTTGATAAATTATAACATCAATTTTACTGGTATTGTATGTTTGGTTTCTTATACTTAATAGGGCATTTTTTAGATAATCTAATTTTGTCTTGTAAAACGGTATTATTATACTAAATTTCATGTTTCTTAATGCTTGTGTTTGCTTGGTAAGTTAAATGTGATATATGTGTTTATCGATCAATTAAGTGATGCGTTTACATATCCACTTTTACTTTTAAATGTAATAGTATAAAAATAGATTGATTTAACTATTGTATGTAATTATTTGCAACAAAATACAGTTGACATATGATTTAGAATGGATTTATGCAGCCTAATTAAAAAACATCTAAGCAAGGTTTTTTGCTCAATATATTCCATTATATCAGAATATACCTCGGTTAAAACAGCATTTAACCCCTATTTACAATAATAAAACCATGAAAATAAGTAACACGCCTAAGGTTTGGTTGCACATTCAAAGGTTGCATCTTTTAAAAAGGTAAATCACATACAAACAGCTAACTAAATAGTAGCCTAAACTATATAAAACAAGTTTATAAATGACACTTTCAACTAACACGCTAAAAGGTTCAAAACCTTTAACGTGCTAACTAAAAATTCAGGTAAACATTAATTCAAAAATCGTCAAATTTACACTCCGCCACTCATTAAAATAAACACCCCACAACCAGCTAAAAAGCCAATAAGTGCCAGCCAAGCAATGTTTTTCAAATACCAGATAAAATCTATTTTTTCCATACCCATTGCAGCAACACCAGCCGCCGAACCAATGATTAACATACTTCCACCAGTTCCAGCAGAAAAAGCTATAAAGTGCCACAAATTACTATCCATAGCCTCGGTGTACATACCCATTGAGGCAGCAACTAAAGGCACATTATCTATCAATGCCGAAAGGAAACCTAGTACAATTATCACTACGTTCTGGCTTGGTATTACACTATCCATGTATTCAGCAATGCTTTTGAGTAAGCCTACTTTTTCACCAGCAGCACCCATAACCGCAGCAGATTCTAATGCAGCTACTGCCACTAAAATTCCGAGGAAGAAAAGAATACTCGACATCTCAATTCGCGATAAAGCATTGTGTGCTGAATATAAGTGCTTGCGCTCCTCCGTAAAATCTTCTTCGGGATGAATATATTCTGAAACTAACCAAACAGCACCTAGTGCTAACATCATGCCCACATAGGGCGGTAGGTGTGTAATGGTTTTAAATATTGGTACAAAAATTAACCCACCAACACCTACAAGTAGCATTGCTTTGCTCGATAGTAATTGTTCATTGGAATTAGCTAAACTATTATCGCTTTCAACACGAGTAATCGCTCCTTTGAAAGGTTTTAACTGCATAGCAATTAACATAGGTACAACTATGCAAACCACTGATGGTAACACCAAATTGGTTATTAATCCTGTAGTTGAAACTTTCTGTCCAATCCAAAGCATAGTGGTGGTAACATCACCTATTGGCGACCACGCACCCCCAGCATTTGCAGCTATAACGGCCATACTTATAAACCAAATTCGTTCGTTTTTAAGGGGTATTAATTTCCGTAGTAAAGAAACCAATACAATGGTTGCCGCTAAATTATCTAAGGTTGCCGAAAGGAAGAAAGCAAGAATGCAGATAATGACCAACATAGTGGTTTTACTGGTGGTGTTTATTCGGTTGGTTATGACGGCAAAGCCCCTGTGCAAATCAACCAGTTCAACAATGGTCATTGCGCCAATGAGAAAGAAAAGTATTTCAGCCACTTTACCAATATGATGAAGAAGTACATCATGCATAGGTTCTAAATGGTGGGAATGCCCAACAACATCTAAATGCCCTAGCGAAATTACCGCCCAGCATAATGCTCCCATCAATAAAGCAGGAACAGTTTTGTCAAGTTTAAGGGGGTGTTCAAAAACTATCATCAAGTACCCAATCACAAATACTGTAACAATTATTGCAACAATCATTTACTCTTATTTTTTTCTAAATGGATGGCAAAAATACAGATTCGTATTTAACTGTTAGGCAATTATTGGTCAGTAGTTTGCTTTTTTGTTCTTCTTTCTTGTTTTTTCTTTTTTCTGGCAGCTCTTCGGTCTTTAAAAATTTGTACAAGGTCTTTAAAATTGTTGAAATCTTCAGTAACCGATAAGCTGACACCTGTTTTGTTATAGCGGCCAGTAAAAATATCTGAATCAGTTTTTGCGAATAACTTAATTCGGTAAAAGCCATCGGGCGTTATTTTGTATTGCATCACAAAATCGCCAGCAAGGGCAACATTATCGTAATCTTCGCTAAAGCGTTCGCCAACATCAAAGTTGCCACCTATGTCAATAATCACTCTGTTGTTAAATAATTTTTGTCGATAGGTCAATTCTATTTCATTTCGATTATACAATGCCACCTCTGGGTCGGTTTGTGTTGGGTCGGCAATGCCTTCGGATGTGTAGTTACGCCAGTTAACGCTTAACTCGCTATCGGGAATTATCTCAGAAATTGTTTCTGAAAGAAGGTTTGAGAATTGGTTAGAAAGGAACTCGCTCATGGTTGTTGAAACGCTTGAGGTGATATACTCGTTGCCGAAAAGGTTGGAGTTACTAGGTAAAAATTTATTGAAAACAAGTAGTCCAAAAACTTGGCGATTCAACTCATTTTTATCGCCGTCGTTATTAATTTCGTTAATACGTTGCCTTGCTGTTGAGTTGAACGAGGTTAAACTTTGGTCGGGCAACTCAATTTTAAAATCGATGTTTGGCGTACCCAATTCTTCAGTTAGGTTAAGCTTTAGTTCAACTGGCACACGTTTTTTCAATTCTTCCGATTCTAATAAATCGCTGGTTTCTGCAACCTCAACCAATTCGTATAAGGAGGTTTTAAATCGGTAGGTTGTTTCAATGTCGATATTTGCTTTGTATGGGTCGCCAAAAAAATCAATTCGGCTACCAGGTTCAATCTCAAATCGTTTGTTTACAATATTTTGAAGTGTGAAAAGGTAATCGCCATCTGTAATGTCGTAATTCCCATAAATTGAGAAATCGTCATTTTTTGAATTGTAGCCAATTTGGATATTGCCATTGCCTTGGGCTTCAATAATATCGCCAGCTTGGTAATCAAAAATTAGCTGTAACTCTGCATTAGGATTTAATTCAAAATCCATATCAACTTGAAAATCAATTCGTTTTTCTTCTTGGGTTTGTTCATCGCTTTCAAGCTCACCTTTTTGAATAAAAGAATAAACCTCGTTGCCTGAAACATTATAATCATCGGTAAGTGGCAAGGCAATTTTTGTTCCCTCTTTACTAACAATGTTAAAGTACATATAAATATCATCAACAGGGCCTTCAAAAACAATAAAGCCCGAACCCAGAGCGGTTCCGTAAAAAATTTGGTTTTCGCTGCGGGGGGTGTTAAGCAATAAAAACTCATCAGTAACGGCTGAAACGGCAACCGAAACATCGTTAAAATCGTTTAAGGCGAGTTTGCCATTTAGCTCGGCTACATTATTGAATTTATCGTAAAGCACCAATTCATCAAAATAAATATTATTGTTTTCTAAGCTTAAAATTCTGTTTCCAACTCGGTATCTAACATTTAAAAAGTCGATAGTGGTTTCAATATCTTTAGTTAGTAGTTCGCCGCTTAATTTAGGGGCTGAAATTGGGCCTGTAACATAAATTTCGCCTTGTGCATAGCCTTTAGTATCTTTTAATTGATCTTTTAAAATGCCTTGCACAAATGTCATCGGAAATTTATTAATCAATGCGTTAATGTATAAGGCTTCCTCTTTTTCTAAGCCCAAATCATAATAGCCTGTTGCATTTAAGTTGTAGTTTTTTTCGCTAACACTTGCTGTTAATTCAATTCGTTTATCGCCAGGCTTTTTGTCCGCGTTTATTTTAATACGCCCAAGCTGTTCGCCAAAAATTTGCCCGTTTACAATATCCAAATTACCACTTACTAAAGGTGCTTTAAATAGGTTAAGAACTTCAATATTACCATTTACCAAGCCCCCAGCTTCAAGGCTTTTTAAATCAGCTAATTCGGCAAATTCGCCGAGGTTTATACCTTTTAGGTAAAGCAAAGTGGTATTGTTTTCATCATTAGGGAAGCTGCCGAGGTTAAGGAATTGGTTTTTGTATGCCAATGTCCAATCCATCATTTCATAATCTGCTACGTTTTTAAAGCGTAGCCTTTCATCTACCATTCGCCAGGGCAGGCCAGCCACATTTAGCTGTAAACTATCTACCCAAACATTCAATTCATTATCCCTAACATTAGCAACCCCATGTAAATCCATGCCATTGTTAGCCCCTTTGTTTACGGTTAAATGGGTGTTAATTGAATCTTGCGCTATGCGCGCATTTAAGTTGATTTTTGGTACATTGAAGTTGTCAATTTCAACATTATCTACCTTGGTGCTAACTAATAACTCGTGATAATTTGAAACGGCTTCAATTTTTACCGAATCAATAATTACGTTGTCAAAAATCATCCCTGGTAAATTGCCTTTCATTGTCAGGGTTCTATTACGGTTGTTGAAGTAACCAGTTATTTCGCCTTCTTCAACTTCGGTTAATTCGGGTATGAAAAGTTGGGTGATATTGGTGGTTTCTTTTAACTGGATGTCGAATTTGATTTCTAAATCTCGTACTGCTAAAGAATCATCGTATTGGATGTTGTAAGGGAAATAACTTGAAAGGTATTCTTTAAAGGAATTGACCAAATTTTTAAAGCCGAAGTGCCCCTCAAAATTGGCATCAACCACATTTGATTTTAGTTGTAATGAACGTTGATCGCCTTCAATTTCAGAAATGATTTGGGCAGTAGCTATAGGATAGGTTTCGCCATCTTTTTCAAGCGAAATATCCTTGAAATTGGCAGTACCGATAAAATCGTCGATATCAGTGCCTTGCATGTTTAAATCAGATGTTAGGGTAAGGATGTAAGGCTCATTAGCGATGCCAACTTCCTTTAAATTCATGCGTATGATATTGGATTTGAATTGATAGACGGGCGAGGCATCGGCTAAATTAATTGTTCCTTCAAAATCAAAGTTTACCTCTTCTTGTGCAATGTTTACTTTACCGTTAAATATTTTTTGATCGAAAGTGCCATCAACAATTACATCTTTATACTCAAAGCCATTTAACTCAAAGGATTGCACTTTACCATCGACTGTTGCTTTAGCGGTTGAAAAGGTTAAGCCCGTGCCTTTAATACTAGCATTAAGGTTAATGTTACCTACTGTTTTTTCTTGATTTAAAAATTTACCAAGTTGAAAATCAATTACTTGTAAGTCGCCTGAGTAGGTGGCATTATCAAGCCCTTTTAATTTCATGTTAATATCGGTGATTGCCGAGCCTATTTCAGTATCTAAGCGACCTTCGGCAACAAAATCATTGAAGAAGCCTAAAAATTCACCTTCAAAATCAAGCTTGCCAAGAGTTAAAATGTTTTCGGGCAGTTTAGCTTCTGGAATTAGTGCAAGTACATCGCTGGTGTTGGTGCGTAGTTTTTGAATGTCGAAATCAATAAAGGTATTGTCAATATCGGGTAGTCCTTTTAGTTTAAAATCGCCATTAAAGTAGAAATTATCTTTATGTGCAATTTCGATGTTTTTACCTTTTAAATTATCAATGGTTCCTTTTAACGAGCCATTGAGTTTCAGTTTTTGGATGCCTTTAAAACGAGTTGCAATGTCGTTTTCAGAAAAAGCGGGTACAAAGTATTCAAGGTCGCGCCAATCGAGCGAAGATTTTTTAAGATTGGCTCGCAGGTAAACTTTAGGTTCAAAATCTAGGAAATCGTCAAGGCTTTCATACTCCATGCTATAAGCATTTTGGAGCTGGCTAAAGTTGGTTTTAAGCAGCAAATTATCAATGCTTAGTTGCTTACTGCTCATGGTAAATTGCCCGTTAAACTCATTTACTTTAAAGCCCGAAATTTCTGTTAATTGAATGTTTTTTATTTCAGAATCAATTGTATCCTTATGCCAGTTAATGTTGGCCAAGTTGATGTTTATATTTTCAACAAGCAGATTTTTCCAATCAATGTAGCCTTTGTTTACGTTTAGTGGTTTTCCTTCTTTTAATGAAAAATTTCCGTTGCTTATGGCTAATTGTTGGGCAGTTATGTTAAATGGCAAGCTTGGGAAAAGCGTTAAGCTGGTATCGGTATCTTCGGTATCGTCTTCTGCATCCGAAATCCAAAGCTTTACATTGGGGTTTTTGAGTTCAACATTTTTAAGGCTGATTATTTCATTAAAATCGATGGTTTCCATTTCAATATTGGCTTCATTTAAATTGACATCTACAATTGTTCCGCCTCCTAAATCTTCAAATTTCACTCTTGTGTTTTGTAACAAAATATCATCTAACAATAATTGAAATGATTGTTTTGTATTTGTTTCATCTTCTTCTGTATCTGTTGATTTTGTGGTTTCTCCAATCAACTCATCCAAAATGAATTGATAGTTAAAAGTAGAATCGTTAACAGGGTAAATGTTAAGGTAGGCCTGTTGAATGGCTAAGTCGTTAATATCTAGTTTTCGATTTAAAAGCGCAAATTCGTTAATATCAATTGCTAATTGTTTTGTGAAAATTAGGGTGTCTCCTTGTTCATCTCTAATTAAAAAATCATCTAGCTGGATGTTATTAAAAATATCCACTTTTATATTGCTGGTACTCACTTCAGTTCCAATCCAATTTTCAATATAATTGATGGCTTTTTTAGAAAGGTAGGTTTGTACGGAAGGAATACGCAAAAGCAAGGTGCTTACTACCAGCAAAAAAGCTAGTAATATCAATAGTACGATTAGTATTTTTGCGAATCGTTTCAAGTTATAGGCTTGGTCATTCAAAAATAACGCTGAAAGTAACGGCTTATTAGGTGATTGATATAAAATATATTTTTATTGCTATGGATTTTAAATAACCACCCCGCCTTTCAGGCACCCCTCCTATATTAGGAGGGGAATGTTGGAGGATATTTTAAGAAATTTCAGTAAAATTGTTATGATTCCCTCTCCTTTGTAAGGGAGCGGTTGACAAATAGGTTTGGTAATAGTTGACTTGGCAAATTCTCTAAATACAAAACCAGTAAAGCTTTAATTTGATTAATTAAGGAAAGATTGTTGAAAGAAGAGATTACAATATTAGCAATTGAGTCATCATGTGATGATACCTCAGCGGCGGTTTGCCGAAATGGCACTGTTTTAAGTAATGTTATTGCTGGGCAAGAGGTGCATAAAGCTTGGGGTGGTGTAGTGCCTGAATTGGCTTCGCGAGCGCATCAACAAAATATTGTACCTGTTGTGCAAGCGGCTTTAAAAAAAGCGAATGTTGCCAAAGAAGATTTGAGTGCCGTTGCCTTTACTTTAGGCCCTGGTTTGTTGGGACCATTGCTGGTGGGTACTTCTTTTGGAAAATCGTTTGCGCAAGGTTTAGGTATTCCTGTTATTACGGTAAACCACATGAAAGCGCATGTTTTAGCGCATTTTATTGATGACCCTAAGCCGCCTTTACCGTTTTTATGTTTAACGGTATCGGGCGGGCATACGCAAATAGTTTTGGTTAAAGATTATTTGGACATGGAAGTAATTGGTCAAACCATTGATGATGCGGCTGGGGAGGCATTTGATAAATCAGCGAAAATGTTGGGATTGCCCTACCCTGGTGGTCCTTTAATTGATAAATATGGGAAAGAGGGCGATCCTACAAAGTTTAAGTTTGCCCAACCTCGTGTACCTGATTTTAACTACTCGTTTAGTGGATTAAAAACATCGGTGCTATATAATTTGCGCGATTGGCAAAAGGAGGATGAGCATTTTATTGCTAATAATAGGAATGATTTATGTGCTTCAATTCAATATACCATTGTGGCGATTTTGCTGAAGACTTTTGAAAAGGCAGCAAAAAAGTTGGGCATTGAACATATTGCTATTGCAGGTGGCGTTTCGGCTAACTCAGCATTGCGTAAAGGTTTTGAGGAATTGGGCGAAAAAAATGGCTGGCAAACTTATATTCCTCAATTTCAATATTGCACGGATAATGCAGGAATGATTGCAATGGCGGCGCATTTCCAGTATCTTCAAAAGGATTTTGATAGCTTAAATGTTTCGCCTCAGCCGAGGATGAAGATTTAACTTGTCAGGTGTTAGGATTTACGATTTAAACTACCTCGATGAAATATTTTATTCTTACTGCTTTTTTATGTTGTGTTGGGCTTAATGCGCAAACTTACCCTTCCTCTTCATTTGTTGACTTGGAGTTTACTGATGAAAGTAGGGGGAATCGTTCAATACCTGTGCAAGTTCATTATCCTGAAAATGAAAGTGGCGAAATTGCTGATGAGGCTTTGCCTGTTTTAGTTTTTGGTCATGGTTTTGTTATGGGGATTGATGCCTATCAAAATTTTGTTGATGAATTGGTAACAGAGGGTTATCATTTAGTTTTGGTTGATACAGAGGGGACTTTTGCACCAAACCATGAGGAGTTTGGTAGAGATTTGGCTTTTAGCCTTGATGCTTTAATTGAGTTAAGCAACATTAGTGCATCTATTTTTAATGGAAGAGTAAGCAATAGTGGTGCTGTAATGGGGCACTCAATGGGAGGTGGTGCTAGTTTTTTAGCAACGCAATACAGCAACAATATAAAAACACTTGTTGGTTTTGCACCTGCGGAAACGAACCCATCTGCGGTTGGGGCGGCAGCAAATATGGAAATACCTGCTTTAATTTTTGCAGGAACGGATGATTGTGTAACGCCAATTGCCGATCATCAACAACCCATGTACGATGCTTTAAGTAGTGATAATAAAAAGATGATAATTACGATTGACCAAGGTACGCATTGTGCTTTTTCGAGTGGAAGTGTTACTTGTGAGTTAGGGGAGCAAATTACTTTTTGCCCGCAAATTTTAGATAATCAACATCAATACTTTTTTCCTTTTGTTAAAATGTGGTTAGCCGCTACATTAAAAAATGATTGTGTTGTATGGGACGGTTTTTGGAGCGGTTACGATGATAATGTGGCTTTAAATAGCGGAATTGAATCAATACAAGAAAGTGGGGCATTGGCATTTGAGTTACAAGAAATTGAAATTGTAAAATCTGAAAGCGAAGAAAACTTGTTTGAAGTTTTAGGTGAAATTTTGGAGGATGAGATTAGTTGGTTGATTAACGGGCAGCTTGTTCAAACGGGTGGAGAAACTTTTGAAGCAAATCAATCTGGCGAAGTGCAAGCGGTGTTGAATTATGGCGTTGATAATTGTAGTGTAAGTAGTAATGTGATTATTTATGAAGCTGTTAGCCTTATTGATCTTAAAGAAATTGAAAGGATTAGGCATTTAGTTAATGAAAACACATTAGTAGTTAGTGGTAATGATGAAAATGTCAGCTTTCAACTTTTTAGCGAAAACGGAAAACAAATTCCTTTTAAAGTGAATTGGAATGGGAATGAATTTACGATAAGTTACGTTAGTGCTTACAGAGGAATACTTGTGTTGGTTGTAACAAATGAAAACAAGGTTTTTAGCGGAAAATTTGTTGATTGGATAGATTAATTTGTTCATTAACTTTGGTGGCTTTGCTGATAAAAGCTACTTTTGATTCCCCGCTTTCCTGTAAAATTGCACTCAATAAAAATTAAATGGCAGAAAACCCTGATATCCTATCTTCTTTATCTAAATCAATAGGTAAAAACCGTACTAAAGGAGGTGATTTATCAAATTATGTTTTTGATAAAGTTCAGCCTCAGGCGCGCCATTTAGAAGATGCTGTTTTAGGGGCTTTAATGCTGGATAAAGATGCGGTTTCTGAGGTTATTGACATTTTAAAACCAGAGAGTTTTTATGTTCATGCCAATCAAATAGTTTACGAGGCAATACAAACCCTTTTTGCTGACAGTCAGCCAGTTGATGTGTTAACAGTAACGGCGCAGTTGCGTAAAATGGGTAAGATTGATGAGATTGGCGGCCCTTTTTATTTGGCTCAATTAACCAATAAGGTTGGTACTACTGCCAATGTTGAAACGCACGCTCGTTTAGTAACGGAAAAGTATATTCTTCGTGAGTTAATACGCAGCTCGAACGAGGTGATTAAAGATGCTTTTGAGGAGACAACGGACGTTTTCGATTTGTTGGATAAAGCAGAGCAGAACCTATTTAATATTACGCAAGGTAACATTCGTAAAAATTACGATACCATGGGTAATTTGTTAAATGAGGCGATTAAACAAATTGAAGAAATTAGTAAAAATACCGAAGGGGTAACGGGTGTTCCGTCGGGCTTTGTGGCTTTGGATGCCTTAACAGCAGGTTGGCAGCGGTCGGATTTAATTATTATGGCGGCGCGACCTGGTATGGGTAAAACTTCCTTTGTTTTGCGTATTGCCCGTAATGCAGCAATTGATTTTAAAAAGCCTATTGCGCTTTTTTCATTGGAGATGTCGTCGGTCCAATTAGTGCAACGTTTAATTTCTGCGGAGGCGGAAATCCCATCTGAAAAATTACGTAAGGGTAATTTGGCTGGTCATGAATGGGCAGCTTTAACCAGTAAGTTAAACAAACTTTCTGAGGCTCCTATATATATTGACGATACGGCTGGTATTAACATTTTTGAATTGCGTGCCAAGTGCCGTCGTTTAAAAATGAAGCATGATATTCAAATGGTTGTAATTGATTATTTGCAATTAATGACTGGGGCAGGCGATGGCAAAGGTGGTAATCGTGAGCAGGAAATTAGTACGATTTCACGTTCATTAAAAGCTATTGCAAAGGAGTTGAATATTCCAGTAATTGCCTTGTCGCAGTTAAGCCGTGCGGTTGAGCAACGTGGTGGCTTGAAAAAACCGCAATTGTCTGATTTACGTGAATCGGGTGCGATTGAGCAGGATGCGGATATGGTTGTTTTCTTGTATCGTCCAGAGTATTATGGTTTTGACCAAGACGAAGATGGCAACCCGACGCAAGGGGTTGCGGAAATTATAATTGCTAAACACCGTAATGGTGCGTTAGATACGGTGAAAACCCGCTTTGTTGGTAAGTTTGCTAAGTTTGTTGAGTTAAACTCAATGGAAGAAAGTAATCCTTATTACGATAGAGGAAGTGGTTTGGATAATGTTATTACTATGGGGTCGAAAATGAATGACCTGCCTGAAGATGATGACGATGTGCCGTTTTAATACCTATTTGCATTTTTTGATTTAAGTGTTGAGTTGGGGGATATAGTGAATTTGTCTTTTCCCTTTTTTAGATCCCGAAACAAGTTCGGGATGACGCTTATGTGAACTTTTAACTCTACATTCGATTACCTCAGATACCCTGTCAATTGCCGTTTATAAATTTGGATGGTGTTTTCTAAGCCCCAATAAAGCGCATCGCTGATTAAGGCATGCCCGATTGATACTTCTAATAAATTAGGGATGTTTTGCCAAAAATAATTAAGGTTTTCGGTGTTTAAATCGTGGCCTGCATTTATGCCTAAGCCTAATTGATGGGCTATTTCGGCTGACTGGATATATTCTTTAATCGCTGCTTTTTTATCAATTGGAAACATATCTGCATAAGGACCAGTGTACAGTTCAATTCTGTCAGCTCCAGCTTTTTTGGCATGTTCAATATGGCTAGGTTCATGCTCCATAAATAAGGAAACACGAGTGCCTGTTTCCTTTAAACGGTTGATTACTTCTTTTAAAAAATCAAAGTGTTTTACTGTGTTCCAGCCAGCATTAGAGGTTAAAACATCTGGTGAATCGGGAACAAGGGTGCATTGCTCGGGTTTAATATCCTCTATTAATTTTAAAAAACGTTCGTTAGGGTAGCCCTCAATATTGTATTCGGTAGTGATTATTGGTTTTAAATCATAAACATCTTCTAGGGTAATGTGACGTTCGTCGGGGCGAGGGTGAACAGTAATACCATCTGCACCAAAACGCTGGCAATTAATAGCCACTTGTTTTAAGTTGGGGATGTTGCCGCCTCTGCCATTGCGTAGCCATGCTACTTTGTTTATGTTAACCGATAATCGGGTATTATTCATGTTGCAAAAGTGATGTATTGACACAAAAAAAGCAAGCCCAATTTTGAGTTTGCTTTTAAATACATTTTGTATTTATGGAAATGTTTGCTTGTAGATTGCGGATATTCCCATTTAAAAATTTCATTTTAAACGGAAATTCCGAAATGACATTTTTTTATTAGGTATTTAAGTTTTGCTTAGCTTAAATACAAGCTGTTTATCTCAATATTACTATAAATATCCGAAAGGTCGATTTCGAGTTTTGAAATTGGAAGTGTGATTTTTTCATTTATGTTGTTGTATGAGCGAAGTTCCCAGTTACCAGCATTGTTTTTAAAGTAGATGTCAACTAAAATTTTGTCTTGTTCAATAACAATGTATTCGGTCAAACTTCTAATTGAGCGGTATTTCATAAACTTTTCACCCCTGTCGCGCATACCAGTTGATTTTGAAAGAACTTCAACAATAAGCGTTGGATTTACAATGGCATTTTCGTCTTTTTCGTCTGTTTGAATAGGGTCGCAAACCATCATTGCATCTGGAAAGTAAAAGGTATTGAATGCAGGTATGTATAATTTTAAATCGCTTGAGCCAATGTTACATTTTAAGTTTTTGGATTTTATCTCAGATTTAATACTGTAAATAATGTTGGCGCAAATAAAGCCGTGGTTAGGTGTGCCGCCTGCCATGTTCTCAATATTGGGGTTGAATATATAACCATCGTGATATTCAAGCTTTGCATCTGTTTTTGAAAGCATTGCTAGGTAATCTTGTACACTAACTTTGTTAATTTTGGCTGTCCCCATTCCATAAAATTAATTCATAAAAAAAAAAGCCGCCATTTTGTGGCAGCTTTTCTTGATTTTTATCTGAACTTAAATTTAGTAGCGGTAGTATTCTGGCTTGTAAGGGCCATCAACTGTAACGCCAATATATTCTGCTTGTTCTTGATTTAATTCTTCTAATTCAACACCAATTTTTGATAAGTGTAAACGAGCTACTTTTTCATCTAAATGCTTAGGTAGCATATAAACTTGGTTGTCGTACTTATCGCTGTTTTGCCACAACTCTAACTGCGCTAAAGTTTGGTTGGTAAATGAGTTACTCATTACAAAGCTTGGGTGACCCGTTGCGCAGCCTAAGTTTACTAAACGACCTTCTGCCAATAATAAAATATCGTTTCCGTTTATTTTGTACTTATCAACTTGTGGCTTGATTTCAACTTTTGATGCTGCATTAGCCTCTAACCATGCTACATCAATTTCATTATCAAAGTGCCCGATGTTGCAAACAATTGTTTTGTCTTTCATTAATTTGAAATGCTCGGCACCAACAACGTCTTTATTTCCAGTTGCTGTAACAACAATGTCCGCACGAGGGGCAGCATCTTTCATTTTCTTTACTTCAAAACCGTCCATTGCGGCTTGTAAAGCGCAAATTGGGTCAATTTCAGTAACAATTACACGCGCACCAGCACCACGTAATGACGCGGCAGAACCTTTTCCTACATCACCATAACCTGCAACAACTGCCACTTTACCTGCAATCATTACATCGGTAGCACGGCGGATAGCATCCACACACGATTCTTTACAACCGTATTTGTTATCGAATTTTGATTTTGTAACTGAATCGTTTACGTTGATAGCTGGCATGTATAATGTGCCATTTTTAAAACGATCGTATAAACGGTGAACACCCGTTGTAGTTTCCTCGCTTAATCCTTTAATGCCTTGAACTAGCTCGGTGTATTTATCGAAAACCATATTGGTTAAATCGCCACCATCATCTAAAATTAGATTTAATGGTTTGTTTTCGTCGCCGAAAAATAAAGTTTGCTCAATACACCAGTCAAACTCCTCTTCGTTTAAGCCTTTCCATGCAAAAACAGGAACGCCAGCAGCAGCAACGGCAGCAGCAGCATGATCTTGCGTTGAAAAAATATTACATGATGACCAACGAACATCTGCGCCCAAATCAACTAAGGTTTCAATTAAAACGGCTGTTTGAATAGTCATGTGTAAACAACCTGCAATACGTGCGCCTGCTAAAGGTTTTTGTCCTTTATACTCCTCACGTAAAGCCATTAAGCCTGGCATTTCAGCTTCCGCTAATTCTATTTCTTTGCGGCCCCAATCAGCCAAATTAATGTCCTTAACTTTGTAAGGTAATTGCAAATCCACTGCTAACATTTAAATAATTTTCTTTAAAAAATCGGTGCAAAATTACGGTGTTTTTCCGTCATTCTCAATAGCAACGTTTTAGGGATAAGAAAGTTGTGGGTGTTTTTACTTTAACTAGGATGAATAGATTTCAGATAATTGCCTTACAACAATTTCTGAAATGACACTTATTTGATTTTAATCCTCAACCCCATCAATTTTTTTAACGGCGTTTATAGGTGCATGGTAGATTACGAGTAATAGTGCGGAAAGTCCGCATCCAATGGCTAAAATGTAATAGGCCCATTGGATATTAGTCACAAAAAAGGCTAGTGTAAATAGTAGGGTTAAACTTAATCGGATTACGACATTAATAACCATTAGTACGCTGGTGGTGCGCCCTATTACGGCATTGGGTATGCGAGATAACATATAAGTTACCCGCATAATGCGGCTGCCCGCATTGCATAATCCTATTATTAATACAAATATTAAAAAGGAAGGCACTGACCAAAATGCACCGAAAACTGCGTAGCAAATGGCGGCTAAAAAGCTTAGAAAAGCACAGGCGTAAACAGTGGTGGTGTATTTGAAAATATGGCGAATAAATAGGCCAGCGAAAACGGCACCACAGGCGAACATCATTTCGTGCCAAGCATAAACATCGGCGCCGGCATTAAGGAAATTTTTAACGTAATTGGGTTGCAAAACGTAGTTGCCCACCAAAATAGTTGCGAATAAAAAGAAGGAGAAGTTACCGAAAAGGAAAATCATTGGGTTTTGGCGTAAAAACTCAAAGCCAGATTTTAATCGGATGAGCAAACTGTCTTTTTGAATGTCTCTTTTAATGGTGGCTTTGTAGGCAATAAAGGAGATGATTATTGCAGAGCAGGCATAGGTTAATCCATCTAAAAAGAAAATTTTATGTACGGGCCAAGCGGCTATTTGCCAGTTTGTACCACCTAAAAAATCGGGGAAGTTTATGGTGAATCCACTTAAAAGCATTGCACCGACAGCACCCGAAACCATGGTGGTAAACTGTCCTTGTATTTCAACATAGGAGGTGATTTTACCGTAATCTTTAGGGTCGGTAATTTGTTGAAGGAAGGCGTAAAGGGTGGGGTAGTGTATGTTATAAATAAAAATGGTGCAGCAAAAACAAAGGGCGATAATGCCGATATGTAAATCGCCGTAGGCAAAACCGATTGCCCCTGCGGTTAAAAATAGTGCTGAGCCAAATAAATTTTCGCTAATAAATAGCCTTTTACGGTTATAACGATCGACCAAAGTGCCAGCATAAGTGCCCCAAATAAGGGAGATTAATTGTGCCCCAAAAAATATTTGCCCAAATAGGGCGGGTAGTTCTAAAATGTCAACAAAATACCAGGGGATGGCAATCATGCTAAGCCCTTGCGAAATACCTGAAATAGTATTGGCAAGGAACAATAAAATAATGGCGGCTTTGTTTTTCAATTACTATGGCTTTTATGCTATTAAAGCTACATATCTTTGCTACCAAATAAAACATTATTTCTTCTAAAAAACGAAATACCATTAAGTTCATCATAAAAGTGATAATCTCGGCCTTGGCGGTTTGGTTTATCTTTTTTATGATTGATTTTGACTCCTTTTTAGCGGTTTTAAAAACAGCTAACTATTGGTGGTTACCCCTTGCCGTTTTATTGTACATTTTATCAAAAAGTATTGCGGCCTTACGTATTCAGCATTTGTATGAATCAATTGAGTTGAAACTTGAAAATTGGTATAATTTGCGGCTTTATTATGTAGGGATGTTTTACAATCATTTTTTGCCAAGCTCAATAGGGGGGGATGCTTATAAAGTTTACTTATTAAAAGAGAAATTTAAAGAAAACCCATTAACCAAAGTGGTTGGGGTTACGCTTTACGATAGGATTAATGGCTTGGCAATGTTGCTTTTTCTAGCCTTAATTTTTGTTTGCTTTTTATCTATTGACTTGCCTTTTGCATGGCTATACCCTTTGCTTTATGCAGCCATTTTACTGCTGTTTCCGTGCTTTTGGTTGTTTACGAAAATCCTATTCCGTTACGCCCTTGAAAAGTTTACTAATGTGAGTTTATTATCAATAGGGGTGCAGTTGGTGCAAGTGGTTTGCGCCTTTGTATTGCTAAAAGCTTTTGGCGTTACCGAGCATTATATGGATTATTTGAGTCTGTTTTTAGTGTCGTCAGTAGCTACTGTAATTCCTTTAACCATTGGAGGATTTGGTGCGCGCGAAATGGTGTTTATTTATGGTGCCCAGTATTTACCTATTCAGGAAGAGGTGGCGGTTGCGGTAGCCATGAGTTTTTTTGGGGTTAGCTTAATCAGCTCGTTTATTGTTGGCTTGCCGTTTTTGTTTACGATTGATAGGTGAGATTTTCGTATTTTTATACGCATGTTAAAAAAAATAAAAAACTCAACTTCTTGGGCTTTTAGTGGATTAGGTTTGTTTTGGCTTGTATTAAATATAGTTTCTATTTTTGATGATTCAATAGAACCTTGGTTTTTAGGGAATGTTTGGGCGTGTTTAATTTTAGTAATTTTTTTTATTTGTATAGGATTTTTTCGGTTTTGTTATTTAAATAGAGCAATAAAAAAGATAAAAAAATCATTTCCAGCTTCTGGAGTAGAATTGGAAGTAGTTGAGGGTGATTTATTTGAACAAGATGGAATAATTGCAATAACAACTAGCGACTTTTTTGACACAACAACCGAAAATGCTTCAAATAAAACTTTAAAAAATAAATTAGTAAACATCATATTTGACGGTGAATATAAAGAATTAGATAAGTTAATTGAGGGCTCATTGAAAGAATTTAAGGTTGAGCCAATACAACATGTTGCATTCGATAAAACATATGGAAAAAAAAGACAGTATGCAATAGGGACTGTTGCTAAAATTGAAAAAAATGAACACAAAGTGTACTTACCTGTTTTTACAAGACTTGATTTTTCTAATGGAAACAAACGAACAACAGCAAGTATTGAATCATTTTTTACGGCATTAAATCATTTTTTTGAATTTACCGGTAAACAGGATAGAAAAGAGTTTGTGAATATTCCAGTTTTTTGTTCAGGTGTTGGATCTTTTAGTTTGTCTCATCAACTTTTAATCTATTGTATAATTGTCATTTATGTAGGTAAAGCAAAGGCAAATGAGGCATGTCAAAAACTAAGAATTGTTGTTAGTAAATCGAATTACAATAAGAAAAATTTTGAAGATTTAAAGCAATTTATCAGTACTATTGAAATTTAAAAGCTCCCTTTAATTTTCAAATCGCTACACATTAGATAAATAACTAACAAAAAGTTGCAGTAATCTACCTTTTAACTAATAATTAACCTTGGCGGATATTTGATAAATCGGTTATCAAGCAGGTGTCGAGGCATTGGCAAATGATGGGGTAGGGTAATTTTGGGAATTGATAGGTAGCAATGAACAAGAACAAACTAAACACAACAGAACAGAACAAAAAACAATTGCTAAAAGAAGCTATTGAAGCAGGAGAGGAAAGTGGTTATTTAGATAATTTTGATCCAGTAAAACATTTGGAAGAGTTGAATAGCATAGATAATAATTTAAACACTAATTCATCTGGGCGACTACATTAGGATTCTAAAGAGTTTGGTTTATGAGATTTCCAACTCGTGGATTACACCCACTCTTGGAAATGACGCATTTTTTACAAGAGGTATGTCTAGTTTTCGCTATCTCAATCACTATACAATAGATAAATAATTAGCAAAAAATGGCAATAAAATGCTTTTTAGTGCATTAATTAACTTTAGTGGATATTTGCTATTAGCGAATATTCGCTAAATCCATTACCTTTGATAAATCGAAAATTGAATTTCAATTAACTAATCAAATAAATAAAAATGTCAGCAATTGTAGAAGAGGTAAAACAAGGTTTAAAAGGTGGTGAATTTTTAGTAAAAGATGCTAAACCTAATCAAGTTTTTACTCCAGAAGATTTTACAGAGGAGCAGTTATCGTTTCAAGAAATGGCGCGTGAATTTATTGAAAAACGAGTTCATCCTAATGTAGATAAAATTGAAAAACAAGATTTTGAATTATCAGTTGCTTTATTGGAAGAGGCTGGTGAGTTAGGATTGTTAGGTGCAGGCTTACCTGAAGATTATGGTGGCATGGGCATTAGCTTTAATGGCGAAAGTATTTTATCGGAAGAAATGGGTAAAAGCCATTCTTTAGGGGTATCAATTGCAGCGCATACGGGTATTGGTACTTTGCCAATTTTATACTTTGGTACAGAGGAGCAAAAGCAAAAATATTTACCAGGTTTGGCTTCTGGTCAATTAAAAGCATCTTACTGTTTAACAGAACCAGGTTCGGGTTCGGATGCTTTGGCAGCTAAAACAAAAGCAACTTTAACTGAGGATGGTAACCACTATATATTAGAAGGGCAAAAAATGTGGATTACGAATGCAGGTTTTGCAGATGTATTCATTGTTTTTGCACAAGTTGATGGCGATAAATTTACAGGGTTTATTGTACCAAAAGATGCGGAAAATTTAAACTTAGGTGCTGAGGAAGATAAGTTAGGAATTAAAGGCTCATCAACTCGTCAGGTGTTTTTGGAGGGTGTTAAAGTACCAAAAGAAAACGTTTTAGGCGAAATTGGAAAAGGTCATAAAATTGCTTTTAATGTATTGAACATTGGGCGTTACAAATTATGCGCAATGGTATTGGGTGGTGCTAAAATGGGTATTTCAATGGCAACAAAATATGCCAATGAGCGTCACCAGTTTAAGCAGCCAATTTCAAACTTTGGGGCTATTAAGTATAAATTGTCAGAAATGGCAGCACGTGCTTATGCTTGTGAGTCAGCCACTTATCGTACATCGGGTTTAATTACTAAAAAAATTGAGGCTTTAAAAGCAGAGGGGAAAAGTGCAGCAGATGCTAAGTTAGAAGCGGCAGAAGAGTATGCAATTGAGTGTGCTATTCTTAAAGTTTTAGGTTCGGAGTTAGTTGATTATGTTGTTGACGAGGCGGTGCAAATTTTAGGTGGTAATGGTTTCTCTGAAGAGTTCCCTGCGGCGCGTGCTTACCGTGATGCTCGTATTAACCGAATTTTTGAAGGCACAAACGAAATCAACCGATTGTTAACAGTTGGTATGATGTTGCGTCGTGCCATGAAAGGGCAAATTGATATGATGACCCCAGCAATGGCGGTTCAAAAAGAATTGACCAGCTTTGGTGGTTTTGGCAATGCAGCGAATGATACATCAGCTTTAGGCGAGTGTTTTGAGGCAATTGAAAATATTAAGAAAGCGATTTTAATGACGGCTGGTGCTGCAGCACAAAAATTCATGAAAAACATTGAAAACGAGCAAATGTTAATGATGAACATTGCTGATATGTTGAATGAGTTGTTTATGTGTGAATCAGCATTATTACGTACACAAAAGTTGATTGATTTACGTGGCGAGGAGGCTTGCAAAAATCAAATTAACTTAACCAAGTTGTACATGTCGGATGCTATTGAGCGTATCAACTTATCTGGTAAGCATGCCATTACATCGTTTGAAGATGGCGAAACTTTAAGAGTGATGTTAATGGGCTTAAAGCGTTTTACTAAGTTTAGCCCAATTAATACAACGGCTTTACGTCGTGATATTGCAGCGGCTATGATTGAAGCCAACGAATATTGCTTTAACGATTAGAATAAATAAGCTTTAAAATTTGCCCCTCTTCCTTGATTAAGGTTGAGGGGCTTTTTTTTGCTTTTACAGAAAAAACGCACCTATATACAACCATTAATAACTTATTTCTCGACTATTTTAATAAGTGGGTTGTTATTTAAAGTGCCATAAATTGATTAGCCTTATAGAATAAACTTTGATGTTTTTTGCATAAGTGAAGTTGAAAAATGGCACACCCACAGTGTTCATTTACTAATTAAAATTTCCCAAGATGAAAAAAGCATTTACCCTTTTATTATCAACTACAGCTGTATGTTTGGTATTGATGTTGTTTAATACCAATCAGAAAACAACAACAAAATTTATTGACAAAAAGCCTGAAAGAGAATTTAAGCCTAGTGCCAAGCATTGGCACGAAATTATGGCTAACCAAAAAGTAGGGAAAATTACACTGGATGATGTACAAAAATCACGTAAATCAGTTAGTGATTATTATAAGAAAAATGAGAACATCCAAAAATCAGGCGAAACTATTAAGTGGGAATTTTTGGGACCAAGTAATATAGGTGGACGATCGCGTATAATCCATTTTGATGTAAATGATGATTCTAATAAAACAATGTACACAGGTGGAATAACAGGTGGTTTGTGGAAATCAATTGATGGAGGAAAAAATTGGGCATTGCTAAAAAGCTCATTGCTAAATGGCTGCAGAAATGTTTCGAGTATTACCCAAACTAAGGATGGTGCATTATATGTAGGTACAGGTTGCTCATTTGAAGCAATTAATGGCTTACCATTTACAGATGTTGGTGTTGGTATTTTTAAATCAATAGATGGTGGTGAAACATTGGAGTTAATTGAGGCTACAAACACGGTTAACTCAAATGATTTTGTTTATGTTAACCGTTTAGAAACTGATGGTACACGCATTTATGCTGCTACGGGTTCGGGCTTAAAATATTCAGATGATGGAGAAATATGGCAAAATGCAAATCTAATTTCAAATGCCAGTACATCGCATGATGTGCAAGTAGCAAGTAATGGAAATGTTTTAGCTACAGTGGGTAGTAGAATTCATATTTCAACCGATGATGGCGAAACCTTTGAAGATGTAACAAATAACGGCTTACCATTATTAGGAAACAGAAAGGTGGTTAGCATTTGCCAAGCAAACCCCAATGTAATGTATATTGGTGCATTAGTTAATGATTGTAAATTAGATATTTATCGTACAACTGATGGTGGTAAAAATGCTGAAAGTTGGACGAAAATAGTTAGTGGAGGAGATTATTTTAATCCTGTTGGTTTAGAGGCTAATGGTAATTGCCAAGGAACTTACGATTTAGCAATTGCAACTTCTTCAACAGATCCTGACAAAATTTACATTGGCGGATTAACATTATGGACATGGAGTGTTACAGGAGGGGTTTATCAAGTTGATAATTATTGGGGAGATGAGACTTCGCCTCAATATGTGCATCCTGATAAGCATTATATAAAATTTGTGCCTGGTAGCGGCGATAAAATGTACATTGCAAGTGATGGAGGTATTGCTTATACTGAAAATGCTGCTGATCAATATCCTTTGTTTACTACGCGTAATAAGGGCTTAGGTATTACCCAGTATTATAATATTGATGCAGGAATTGATGGTACTGTTATTGGCGGTTCGCAAGATAATGGCTGCTCAATTTTAACTTATGATGTAAATGCAATTGGGTATGGCCAATATGTTTACGGTGGCGATGGTGCTTATGTAAGCCTTTCAAAAATTAATCCGCAAATTGGCATTGTAAGCTCACAATGGGGAGATATTGGATTTTCAACCAATGGTGGTAATTCGGGAGGTACATTTCTTAACTCAGGAACTGCTAACTGGGGACCAGATATTGATGGAGATGGCTCAATGGATAATGCACGTTTCATTAATCCGCATGCGGTTTGGGAAGATGTTGATTTGTACTATGCAATTTCATCAATAAAAGTACCAAAAGACGAAGATGGGAACTATTTATACCCTGTTGAGCAGTTTTATAACGGTCAGAAATTTGTGATAACTGACGATTTAGAACAGGTTGCCGAGCAAAAAGCGGGTAATCCAGGTAATACACTGTGTTACCCAGGGCCATATAATAATAATTGCCCATCATCATCGTGTTATTGTTTTGGAACTAATTATAACTATAGCGATGGTAATATTAATGTATATACTGAGCCAACATTGTACCTAGCATATGATGAGGAAACAGATAGGGTAATTCCTAGCCCAAAAATTCAGCGTTCAGTTTTTGCAATGGGTAATGCTAATGGGGATATGTGGATTACATACGATATGTTAAATTTAGGGGTAACGCCTTTTTTTGTTAAACTAGGTGGGTATCCTGGTAACAATCCATCAAGTGCTGGTGGTTCAATTACTTCAATAGCTTTTTCATCTAATGGAGATGATGTTTATTGGGGAACAAGCGGAGGCCTTGTTACACGGGTTAGTGGTTTAAATGCATCGCCAGAAAACCCAGTTAGAACAACAGTAGCTAGTGGGCGTTACATTAGTGGAATTACGGTTAACCCTAATTTTCCGAATGAGGTTGTTGTAACTGCTGGCAATTTTGGTAATAGTAATTATGTTTTTCGGTCGGGTAATGCCAACTCTTCAAGCCCTTCTTATTCAAGTATTCAAAGCAATTTACCTGAAATGCCTTTATATACGGTAATTGATGTTGGAGGCTCAACAGGTAGAGATATTATGGTTGGTGGTGAAAATGGTGTTTGGTTAGGGACGGCCGATTTTAATGATCCTCCTAACTATACTTGGACAAATGAAGGTGGAATTATTGGCGATGGCGATTTAATTAACTCAGTAAAAATTACAACGCTTAAAAAAGTTCCTATGGCTCGTAATGTTGATGTGGCTCAATTTTCTTACTGCGATGTTATTTATGCAGGTTCTCATGGTAACGGCGTATTCCGTACCACATCACTAACGCCATTTGGTTGCGATGATGCAGTTTCAATTCCGCCAATTGCCCCATCAACTGATATTGAGGATATTAATGATGCGCAAATTAATGTTTACCCTAACCCAACATCTGATGTGTTAAATGTTACTTTAACATCAAAAGTTAAAGGCTTAGCAGTAGTTAATATTTACAGTTTAACAGGGCAATTAGTTGCTACTAAACAACAACAAATTGCGGGTAGTAGTAAGTTTAATTTTGATGTAAGTAGTTTGCCAGCAGCTAACTATATTGTTACAATTAGTTTGGATGATAAAGCTGTACATAAACAAATTACAGTTGCTAAATAGGTAGCAATAAATAATATTGAAATGAAAGCCTCGCAAATTGCGAGGCTTTTTTGTGGCTATTGTTATTATATTGCAGAAGATATATGGCTGTTTTTACTAAAATATTGTACGAATTTTTTATCCGATTTTTTTGGATGGGGGCCAATGTTTATCAACTATTTAGCACCAAAACAAGTAAGTGGGTTAAGGGTAGAAAAAATTGGCGCACCGAATTATTGAGTTTTGTTGAAAGCAATAGTAAAAGGATTATTTGGATTCATGCCTCATCGCTTGGGGAATTTGAACAGGCTCGACCGATTATTGAAAGAATTAAGATTGACCAAGCTGATTTTGCTGTGGTTTGTACTTTTTTCTCGCCTTCGGGATATGAGGTTAGGAAAAATTATCCGCATGCGGATTGGGTAACTTATATTCCTTTAGATACTCAGGCTAATGCTGATTTTTGGTTGGATAATTTAAAGCCAATCCTCACCATTTTTATTAAATACGATGTGTGGCCTAATATGGTGAAAACTCTTAATGATAGAGGGGTTAAAACTATTTTAGTTTGTGCATCATTTCGAGAAAATCAGTTTTATTTTAAAAAATATGGAGCGTGGTTTTTATCTGTTTTAAAGCTGTTTAGTCATATTTATTTAGCCAATCAAGCCTCTTATGATTTATTGAAACAAAAAGGTTTTGAAAATATTACTTTAAGTGGCGATACCCGTTACGATAGGGTAGTGGCTAATGCGACTAATCCACAAATTTTCCCCAATATTGAGCGTTTTATAAAGGGACAAAAAGTGTTGGTTTGTGGCAGCACTTGGCAGGATGATGAACAGTTAATTCATCAATTATATAAAAGTGGTTTGTTGGAAGGCTGGAAGTTGATTATTGCACCGCATGAAGTGAGTAAAAGCCATGTTAGCGAGTTGCAAAATCTGTTTGAATTTAAGGTGATTTTAGAGAGTGAACTAAATGCTAATTCAAGAAATTTATCAGTATTGATTGTTGATTCCATTGGGAAATTAGCCTCTATTTATCAGTATGCTGATATGACTTATATAGGTGGTGGTTTTAGTGCTGGCATCCATAATATATTGGAAGCGGCAGTTTTTGGAAGCCCTGTAATTTTCGGACCTAAATACAAAAAATTTACCGAGGCGGTTGAAATGGTTGAAGCGGACTATGCTATTCCTATTCAAAATTTTAAAGGGTTAAAAAAGGCGTTTAAGCAATTTCATCAACAGGATTTATCCACCTCAATTAGCAAATTTGTTATTAACAAAACAGGGGCTACTAATGATATTATGGCTTATGTTAATGAAATTTGCAACAATGGATAATGCAAGATATAGGGGTATGCGCAAGCGAATGGTTGCCGAACTTGAAAGGCAAGGAATAAGCGACCAGCGTGTTTTGGAGGCAATAAATGCCATCCCTCGGCATATTTTTATTGATTCTGTTTTTGCAGAAAAAGCCTATGAATTGCGTGCTTTTGCCATTGATGAGGCTCAAACCATTTCGCACCCTTATACGGTGGCTTTTCAAACCGAACAATTGCGATTAGAAAAAGGTGAGAAAGTTTTGGAAGTTGGGACGGGTTCAGGATTTCAAGCCTGTGTGTTGGTGCAAATGGGTGTTGAATTATATACCATTGAACGTATTAAGGCTTTGCATTTAAAAGCGAAACAAATATTTAAACAGCTTAATTTTTTACGCATTAAAACCAAACTAGGAGATGGTTTTGCGGGTTGGGAAGAGTATGCACCTTTTGATAAGATAATAGTTACGGCGGCGGCAAACAAAGTACCCGAAAATTTATTATCTCAGTTAAAAAATGGAGGGCGTATGATTGTGCCAGTTGGCACTACCACTAATAACAGGGACGAAAGCCAACAAAAGATGATTTTAATTACCAAAGGCAAGCGAGGTAAAATAACCCAAACCGAAATCGGAGAGGCCGCATTTGTGCCGATGTTGGAGGGTAAGGCCTTGGGAAGCCGGTTTTAGTTAAACAAAACTGTCCTCGAATTAGTTGACTTATACAAGACACCCACTTTTTTCCTAATTCTAAACTCTTAAAATTTCTATTGAGTTGATTATCTGCTATGGCTAATGAATGACAAGAATTGGTGGTTGCTACAAACTTTTTCCGCAACACGCTTTTCAG
>Ga0160423_10000045_pt1 | contig 77098 bp, 53 predicted proteins | sample CRUFie14St8metaG_FD_108191 | JGI IMG/M metagenome (GOLD analysis project Ga0160423, IMG submission 108191) | Marine microbial communities from the Costa Rica Dome - CRUD Field 142mm St8 metaG | ecosystem: Environmental > Aquatic > Marine > Oceanic > Photic zone | place: Costa Rica: the Eastern...
AAAGATGGTGATTTTGCTTCTATAGAAGAAGTAGTTGTACCACAAATGAAAGAGTATCAAATTAAATTTTATCAAAACGTAAATTCTTGGAGAGAAATCAAAAATACTGTCGTGTCAGATGATAGTGATACTGCCCTAGACGCAATGGATTGGGAATATGATTATGGTGATGTGGTGAATCCAGAATTAACAACTCACATAGATGATGAAATACATCAAGGAGATTATGATGAGGTTTTTGATACAGATGCAGATGTATTACGAACTTTAAATGAAAGTATTAAAAAAATATTAAAAGAGGAACTAAATACTGAAAAAGAACCGGTAATTTTTATTGCAGGTTGTTCTTCTGCAGGTGAATGTGGTAAAAAATATAAGTATTCACACCAACAACAAGGTGAAATGTTACAGTCTGCTTTAGGTGATAATTTTAATGTAATAACCCTATCACATGTACCCTCACCTTTATCAGAAATAAAAAAACATAATAATCCTTATGTAGTTATGTTTAGTGCTGGTGGTAGACACTCAGATAGGGTGGCAAACGAAATCAACAATAGTGAAAAAGACTTAAATAAAATTTATATTGTTGAGCCTTATACTTGTGGTTCAAACACTCTAAAAAAAGTTAACTCCGCAATAACTACGATAGGGAGCAATGATAATGTCTATGGTGGAACATCAAATTGTACAGGTAAAAATGTCGCAGGTAAAATAGATAGTGAAAGTAATCACTGGAGTGCCTTAACTACTGTAGGTAATGATATTAAAAGGACATATATGCCTTCTGTTTCCTTAGATGAATCTAAAAAAAGAAAAATAAAAATTAGTGAAAGCCAATTATCTAAAATAGAAGAGGATTTAAAATACTGGAGTGTAAGCGATGCAAACCCAAACAAAAACAAATATGAAATGGGTATGGAGTTAGAAGAAGAGGTAACTAGTATTCCAATATATAAAGATAATAATCCCCACAAAAGAGTGTATGAAAAAATGAGAAGAGAATTTCCTGATACACCAGAATATGTTTTACAAGATTATTACAGAAATATCATACTAATGAGAGCACCAGGTCATCGTCCAGCAATGAAAGATATTTTAAACACTTATAATGGTGATCCAATACCTTATATTAAGGGTGATGGAAATGGGTGGTGGTATAACTATTTAAAAGGTCCGTGGAAGTTACAAGTTTTAAATGTAAACCCAATGGACTTTGATAAACGTACAGTTAGGGCGTTTGAACAAAGGGATTTTGGTAATATAAATGCATATAACGTACCAAAAGATGAAGAACGAATGGACACTCAAATGAGTATGAGAAGAGATGATGGAATGAACGAACCAGTTATTATTCTACAAAATCCTGATGGTACTTATCAACTAGTAGAAGGGTGGCATAGAACAATGTCTATATTAAAAATGGGTGATAAACCTACTGAAGATTATTATGATGAAGATGATTATAATGATGAATTGTGGGATGAAGAAACACCTACTGAGTTAAAAGATTGGGATAAAGTTAAACTCAGAGCATTTGTTGCACCAAATCCAGACTTTAAAGAAAAAAAGTGAACCGGGGAGGATTCGAACCTCCGACCGTCTGCTTAGAAGGCAGATGCTCTATCCAGCTGAGCTACCGGTCCAATATGTACTCGAAGCGGGAATCGAACCCGCACTCCCAAATGGGAACAAGATTTTAAGTCTTGCGTGTCTACCTATTCCACCACTCGAGCATCGAGTATGTTATTAAAATATTCAATAACATATTTAGCATATGAAGTTAGAACATCTCTACCTTCAAATACAAACATTTCTTTACCTTTAATTACTGCATCTTTATACTGTAATTTAAACTTATCTATATTTTCTAAACTAATCATAATTATATTTTAAACCACTCAATCATTTTTAACTCTTTATTCAAATGTTCAATATCATCTTTGGCTACTGAAAGTATAATACTTCTTCCTTCATAGTGAAATGCGCTTTTACCTTCTTTTACTGCCTTATTGTATAGTGAAGTGAGTGTTTTTATATTTTTTATTTTAACCATACCTCAAATATAGTAATAATTTTTTACTAAAACAAATTAATTGTAAGTTTTTGATATTACATCTAAAAATAAATCCGTATAAGAATCTACTTTATTAGGGTAATTACGTTTCATACGTTTAGCCCAATTTTGTGCCCACTCATATGCGTGTTCTTTTTGTTTTTCAGTTTTACAACTACTAACAACTTTATTAACATAATTAAACTGTTCTCTTAAATTTAACATATTTTATTATTTAAAAATTATAGTATATAATATTGAATGTATCCCTTTTAAATGAACGGGATCTATTAACAATCTAATTTTCTTCATTAGTCTATACCTTTTTATTAATCTAAACTTATTAGTTGTGTGATATTCCTCTATTATGTTTTGTAATTCCATATTGTAAAAATAAAAAAAATATTTTAATTTACCAAATGTTTTTTAAAATTTTCTAAATATTTTTTTATATTTTCTGCACCCACAGGATTTGCAGAATGTACCAAATAAAATGGTATATCTTTACCTTCATCTAAACAATATTCACACAACCATCTACAAGCATCATATCCCGTTTTTTCTTTCAGACTACCATAATTAATATCACCCTTTTGATTTTCTGGTAAATATGCATCATACGAGAGATCATGATCGAAAGATATGTGAGTTGGTAAACCAAATTTATTAATCGCAGAAATAAATTGATAGTAGTCTCTAACTATAACCCAATCGTTATCACTTTCATATAATGGATTAACTGTTAATTTAAATACACAATAAGGGGTCCTGATATCATCGAGAAATAGTTTATAATTTTTCATATCATAAATGTACGAAAAAATTTTAACTATAACAAAAAAAAATAAGAAATAATAAGGTTAATTTTAGGACATAGGTGAAAATATTTTATTTAAAAAAAGACCCGCTGGTTTGGTCCTACGGTATGCCCTCCAATAAGCTTTTTTATCTTCTTCATCCTCAGAATTTTTCCAATCGTCAATTGTATTATATTTTTTAGATATATTTATTAGATCTTCCTCAGTATCCAAATAGTTTTTATGATGTTTCATATGAGAAGTTACATCTTCCCAAAATTCTTTACCTCTTTTAAATGCCTGCCAGTAAGTAAGTCTATCATCATTTTTCCACTCTGTCTTAGTTTTATATTTTAAAGCAATTTTTCTTAGAGTGTCGTCTGAGTTTAAATACTTCATACCTAAAGCACCTGTTTTAGCAATATTTAAAATTTGCCAACCATTATTCATATACTCAGTCTCATAAAAAGACTCTAATTCTTTAGCCTCTTTAAACCCAACTTTTTCTGGTGTAAGTTTTTTAAGTTTAAGACGTAGTTGTGGGTTACTTTCTAAAAACTTACCTACTGCGGTTTTTTCTTGTTTTTTGCTATAAGAACAACTATCTGTTGTGTGTTCCAAATGTCTTCTATCAATATCACAAGACAACCCTATATATGCTGCTATTGGTTTATCACCATCCGCATCAGTAAATTCATAAACATATATATCTTTTTCACCAAACCAACCAGCAGGTTCCATATCAGAAGTTAATTCTCGCCAAAATTTATTTCCCTCACCCTCATTATCTGTGTTCATAACCTTTACCCTATTCTTTGCTACATAATAACTATTTTTATCTACACTATTTAACCATTCTTTTATAGTTCGATATTTTTTTGCTATCTTAATTAATTCGTCATTGGTGTACTTAACCTTTCTTCCAATTTTGTGAAATCTTGAACTTAATCTCCTATCATAAGACTCTCTTTCTTTAATTTTTTTAAATTGGTTTTCAGTTATAATAATCTTCATAATTATAAATATTTTGTCAAACCAAAAAAAAACATATTATAATAAACTTTCTTTTATACGTTTTGCGGTAGTAATTAATTTAATTACACCCTTACTACCTAATTTTTGGTGTACGTCTGATAAATCAAATCGTTTAGGCATATATACCATTAGTACCCTTCCATTCAATTTAGTACTATCTAATTTTTTATATAGGTTAATTGCGTCTTTTTCTGCATCGTTGTCTAAAACTATTATGACTTTGGCGGAAGCATTATCTATTAATTTTTTAAATAACAAATCATTTAGTACTTTACCCAACATAGGAATACTATTTGGTAGGGTGATATGATCGAATACACCTTCTACTAAATAAATGTTAGAATCCCAATTAATTTTTCCTTCATTAAATATAATATCCATTTTAGATACTTCAGGATTTTTATACTTTAGTTTTGTGTATTTTTCAAAACTCCTACCTAAAAAATAATTTATCTTACCTTCACTGTCATATGATGGAAATATAATTCTATTTCTGTAATCTCCTACGTTAGCGTAACCTAAATTATATTTTTTAATTAAGTCTATCCCTATATTTCTTTTACTAAGATATTGTAGTGCTTGTTGATATCCACTATCATTCCTTTCTATAGTTAGTGGTGTAAAATTTTTAGGTAATCCCGTTATAACCACCTTTTCTTTGTCTACTACAACCCTTTTATTATCAGGTATTACTAACTGATATTGTTTCATATGGTTTTTATTACCATACTTCCTAATAAGTTTATTAAGTGTCCCATGTGTACCATAGGTTTCTGAACAAGCCCAACATTTATAAACATGATGATAGTAATTAACTTCTAAATTACCTTTACCATCTCCACAGTCTAGTCCTTTAATTGATGAACATACAGGACAGTCAAAAGATATCTGACTTTTGTTTTCATAATGTTTTTTAGAATTACCTAATACATCTTCTAAGATTTCTACAACTAATTGTGACATTTCACAAATATATGAATTTTATTTTAAAAATCCAAATTAATTCCAGTCTCCACATTTTCTCATACCACCTAATACACACGCATATGCATCAGTCATATCATAATTTTCTTTAGTTAATTTGTTGTGTTTATCGTATATCCATACTACTTGTGGTTCTATCTCACTTACTTTTTGATGTATTATCACTTTTTTATCAATATCATATGGTAAACCCCCAAATAAAACTGGATTTTTCTTTTCTATTTCTTTGTCTGTATATCTTTCACCTGATTTTTTAAATAACCTAACTTGCATTAAATCTGGGAAAGCAAATTTTCTAGCATCGTAAGATGAAACAAATTCAGGTACTATGTTTAAAACCTCATACACTGACCTACATATCATACCATTAAATCGTAATAACGTTGCGACAGTATTTACATTATTAGATCTTAATAAAGGTTCTTCAATAAAAACCCTATCAATTTCAATATCACTATATTTTTCTAAGAAATCCTCTTCAAATATTTGAACCTTTTTTATTAAAGTTTCTATATTATTTTTAGGTTTAGGTTTAACTTTAGGTGTTATATGTGTTAACAATTGTAATTTACCATTATCACCTTTATCTTCAAAAAGTGCTATACCTATAGTTTTTGTGGACACATCTAGCCCTAGAATTCTACTCATTATAAAACATTTTTTTAATTAAAGTTTTTACACTTTATTTATAAAACAACTTGTACATCAAATATTACAAAATCGTTTTTCTTTTTAATAATTTGTCTATCTACTTTTCCGATAGCCAATACTTCTCCCGTTACATCAGTTATACCAATTTCTGTTATTCTAACATCATCATTTAAATCAATTGTACCATTATTAGATCTAAAAAATTCTCCTCTTCCTGCAATACAAATAACATTCTGTACTAAGTTATTAACAACACTATCTACAGTAGTATTAAAAGTACCACCTGAATAATAATATAAACCTAAATCATTAGTTATTATACCAGTTTCTGTATCACCACTAAAATCAGTTGCAATATTATTTACAATTGTTGGATCGGTGAATGCTAAAATTCCTTTATCTAAATATGCCACACCAATAACGTTATCTTTATTAATTCCTGTAGGTCCAACGGTTTTAGTATTTATAAGTTGTTTATTATTTACACTAAAAGGTTTTACTTGATCGTATCCTGTAGACCAACTCTTAGTTAAATCGTCATTAGGTCTTTGTACATTATCAGAAACCATATAACTTACAGGAAAATCTTTCCCAAAAATACCTTCAGTAAATACTGAACCATCTTTATATCTACCATCTAACTGTACTAAACTAAATTGTGCACTATTAACAAAAGTTGAATAACAATCATAGGTTGTGATACCTGTTGCTTCACCACCAGATGTATAACCGGTAACTATTGGTAAAGTTGTTTTTATAGTTTTACCATCAATCAATTCACCATAACTATCGTTATCTATTATCGCCATTAAAACTTTATCTGTAGCTAATCCACTAAATGCAGTGTCTGACCAACCACCGTTGGTTGATGTAGTTCCTGTAAATATTTTCTTTTTAGATTCTAAAATCGGTAACCTTAAACTTTCAAAATAATTGGTAAAAGGAGAAGTATTATCTGTCTTATCAATTAAAATATAAGTTAAATTACTTCCACTTACTACTGTTTCCCCCAATGGTACTGTAGTATTAACAATAACATTGGACCCTGACTCAACCGATTTAATATTTATCTGTGTATTGTTTAAATAAAGTTTATTTTTAATTCCTACACCTACATCTATATTATCATTTGTTCCACCATTTTCACCTAAATCACCACTATTTGAAGGTACTAACCCAGATGTTAATAACCCACTAGTCCTATAATTTGCATCAGAATCTCCTAAAACAAAGTGTGTTAGTATCTGATTACTTTGAGTTAATAATCTTTCTCTACCAGCTAATGTTAGTTTTGCCGTTATTGATACCGTATTCGCTGAACTGATTAATCCCATTTCTTTATAATTTAAAAATCAATTGTTAGTTCAATAGAGGCAGTACTACTATCCGCTATTCTTATTGGTCTAGATAATTTACCTACCATTACTAAATTACCATCACTATCTAAAATACCTACTTCAGAAATAAATCTATCCTCACCTAAAGTATATGAAGTGTTACAACTAGTTGGTAATTGTGCCCCATCTACATTAATTGTAAATAAAGTTTTATAGATAGTCGCACCTATAAAAGTTCTTAAGTTACCATAAAATAATCTCTCATCCCCAAAATTTAATTTACCATAATTTTCCCCTTTTGGTAAATCTAATTCAACACCTAAATTAAATGTATTCCCACTAGCATTATTATATTGACTACCTTTAAGGATGAATCCAGTGTTAGCACTATTTTGGTTTTCTAATAAAACTGGATTAATTGTTTCTCCTGAATTACCGGTAATATTATTACTAGTATAATTAATTTCTCTCCATTCTGATGGATTAGGTCTTGTTTGTGTCGACTTATTTATTTTTTGACTTAAAAGAACGAATTTATTAGCGTAAAAACCATAACCGTCATAAGATGGAGATTCTAATTTTCTCATATAAGGTAACTGATTAATATTATTAATTCTAAATTGTAAATCTTTATCCGTAGATGTATTATTATCTAAAATAGTGTACCTTTGACAAGGTAATACTGAAGTAAACCCACTGTTTCCACTAAATTGTAAACCGTATGTTAAAAACATAGTTTCACCCGCTTCTAAACAACCGCTACAGTCCCCATCGACTGATGGTATAAGGCTGGCAGATAGATCGGGTAACGTATAATTTCTATTAGACTTATAAGACATTGCTGCCAATAATTCTTCATTATCTATTACAACTATTTTTAATTGTGGAAATACCTTACCTACCGCTAATGGTGCATCAGGTGTAACACTCATAGTAGGATCTTCGATTAAATCATAATATTGTATATCTGTTTGATTTAATTCTTTTTCTATTGTATCAGTAACAAATGTCATACCTAATGTTGTACCACTTCCTGTTACTTCGTTTCTTCTATGCCAAAGGATAGGAATATCTAAATTTAACAATTTACCACTATTTCCATCTATATTAAACATTTCTCCATAAAAGTTAGAAATACAACTATTAGTATAATGAATAACTGAAATACCTTTTATAAAAGGATCCATATAACTTACGGATAACATATCACTACTCAAATTTATTTGTGGTGTTTCGTTATAGAGTAAATATTGTTTTGTTCCTGCGTATTGTTCCGAGCCGAATAAATCATGACTATGATAATTTTCACTATCATCTCTAAATTGTCCTGCCATATTTTCAGTCCACACATTATTCATATTCCACACAGGTATATTTTCTACACAAATATCACAACTACTATCAAAAGAAAGTGTTCCTGTATTCCAATATGATGATAATGATGGTAATCCATAATATGTATCTTCGGGGTCATCTCCACCAGGTAAAGTATAATATGTAATAACTGTTCCCGCAAATCCACTAAAAGTTGGTAGTTCTCTATCCACTTTAATTGTGGATCCACTTATACTAGTTATATTATAAACTTGATTTACTGTTGCTGCAGTCATTGTTGGTGTAGTAATATCACCTAATGTAGGATTACTAAATCTGAACATTATAAAATCGTCTTCACTTGTGGCAGTTAACGTAATACCGCTTAAAACTCCTTGTATAAATGGTGTAGTATCAATTTCACCCGTAAAATTACTTAAATCAATAGTACCACTCTCTTTGATAAATATTTCTGAAGTTTGTGCAGTTAAACCCTCACTAACAGTTGATCCAGAAAAGAATCCTCTATCCGCAGCTTCATTACTTACCACACCTTTAATTAATTGTAGACTACTACTACTATCAATGGGTTGTATAAAATTGTTATTATTATCTAATAAAAAAGATGTTAAAAATGGTTGTTTATCTTTAGGTCGTAATACTTTAGAATAAATATTTTTAGTTACAGAACCATCACCACCATAAAAATAAAATTCTCCTGTGGAGGCGTTACTTTTGGGGACAAACTCTTTCCACCCTTTTACGTAGTTATAATCTACTTCTGAATCACCCGCAATCCAAGAATTATAAGTTAATTTTCCTTGTGCTAGTTGTTCTCTACCAATGTCGGTTAACTTAACTCTTACTAATGCAGTATTTTGTTTATTTATATAACTCATTACTAATTCTTATTTTAATATAAATATGCTCAATGTAAATATTATTAATAAATATTTCCTCTATTTGTAACAATTTCTATAGGAATTGTCGTACTATAGGTAACACTTGTTATTATTTCCCCAACAATAGGTGTATATAATTTTTGGTTTTTAACTCTATAAATTAATTTATCACCAGCAACCGCTTCACTTAAATCAATAATCAAAGAATAATTATTTTGTCCTAATACATAAGGTGTAGATGCAATATATTTTACGTCCTTAAAATCTTCGTCACTTACATCTGTAACTTCTATAGTAAATAATCCTTCTTGACATATTGTAGGTGCATTAGGTATTACCCAAGATAACTCAGGTTTATTTGTTTCCACACTTCCAAATACACCACTAACAGGGTTAAAAAACACTTGAATTAAATCACCTTTTTTAATTTCTACTAAAATTATTAGTCTTCTAGGGTCTGTATCTGATCTCATATACTCTATATTATATGAAAGTTGATTACCATTTAAAGTTAACCCTACATCACCTATTGCATCAACCGGTAAATAATACTCATATGTTTGTTGAGTAGTATTATAGTATAATTTATCTTCTTTCCCTTGTTGTCCTGTAGGTCCTGAAGAAATAGGTTCAGTTACAGTATAATTATCAATTGATAATTCATTTGGATTACCGTCCTCCACAAATGCTAACGTAACCATTCTATCTGCTAATGTTGGTGTAAAAAAGTCTATATAAAATGCATTAGGTGTGTCTGTATTAGCACTATATTCAACCCCTTTTGATTGAATTACCCCATTATAAGACACTAAGGGATCTGATAAAGAGTTATAAAAAAATCTAGTGTCACCAGATTCAGTTTTAAATGAAGTTACTCTTAAATTACTGATGGTATTAGGTTCTCCTGGCTCATTAATGAAGGTTGGTTCGTCCGCTTCAAAAAGATTTAAAAAGTACCAATCTGTTTCGGGATTATATAAATTATATTCCGTACCTCTTTTATAGTTATTAACACTATTTCTTCTTCTACCTAATTCTTTTTGTATTAATGTTTTAATAGGATAATCAAAATATCCTTTTATTATAAATTCCCCCTCATCTATTTCATTTAAAGGTATTGTTAATGTAGTACCACTTTCTCCACTAAATAAAGTATAATCAAAATCCTCTACTAAAACGGGATTATCATTAAATACACCTCTCTCACAATCAAAAGAATAAATTTCTGCAGTGAAATTCAATTTATTTGGTTGTATGACATTTGAAACGTCATTTAATATTAAGTCAAACTCAAAAGGAGTTCTATCACGATCACTTATATAAACATATCTATCACAAGATAATGTCTTACTAGTTATAACATTTGGTAATCCCCATGTGGACGTAATACCTGTACTGATACCTGTTAATGAAAACCCTTCTTCTTCAAAATTACATTGTACCCCTAATCCGTTAGGTCTATGTATAATGTGTAAAAAATCTTTTAGATAATCAGCAACATATATTTTTTCATCAGGACCCATTTGTAACGCACCTAAACTAGCAGTAATAGGTAAGTCAGCCACAATAATACTATTATCTACCATTTCAGTAGAAGAAGTGTAAGTTAAATCATATTGTATTATTTTATTGGATGCACCATCACTTACATAGAATTTAGAAGAATCGGATGAAAATTCTAAACCATAAGGTCCGTTTATAAAAAATGTGTCACCACTTATTAATAACTCATTAGACAATGTACCACCTGTATTATTAAAATCTAATATTTGGATTAGGTTCTCATCATAAAATAGTGAAACTAATTTACTACTATCTGGTGACGTTTTCATGTACCCCCTATTAGTATTATATGTAGTACCTGTATCACTTATTACTGCAGATGCTATACCACCACTCTTTACCCTAAACGAATAAAATTTAGAATCTCCACTAGTGTGTGTTATAACCCAATAATCAGTTTCATTAAAATGAGAACAAGCGGTAACTTTTTCACAAATAGGGGTACTAATTAAAGGCATATTTTTAAAAATAATTTTACCATCTCCACCTGCCCTATTCATATCCACTAAACTATATTCAAAACCATTAGGGTTACCTTCAAAGTCAGTAGTAAATATATAATACTCATTACTATTTGGTCGAGGTACGATTATACTAGATTGAGTAGAAGTACCTGAACTTCTCAAATTAGCCCCTTGTTGCATAATAGTATTAGCACTAGTAAAAACTGTTTCACCATCAGTATAAAATAATAAATTACCTTCTTGATTAGATATACTACTACATCCTTCTTGTGATACTACTGCACCACTTATCACAACAGGAGTTGCCCCACTTTTTATGGGATCGAAACTTATACCAGCTCTCTGCCCAAACAACCAATTATAATTTAATCTATCATAAGTATATTCATTATTGTCAAAAGTTACTGGACCACATAGTGTGTCATTACTACCGGAAATAGGTATTTTTCGTGTTCCTCTAGGTGTAAATTGTGGATAATCAAAACCATAAACATCTGATCTTTCTTCATGTGAATACTTATCTTCATTACTTACAGGCTCCCAACCTAAATAAATCTTTTTTTCACTTATCGCACCATAGTGTTCATAAGTTTTACCACCATCTATATATTGCATAGGGATATTTGCAAAAATTTCTTTATCAATTAAATTTTCATTTTCATCTAATTCATAATTAAATAAACATAGTTTGTTAATAGGTGCATCAGTTAAGGCGGTATTACCCATACTTTGTGGTACGGGTTTAAATATTAAATTTTTAACCTGTGAAAGATCATCCATAAAATATGCCCTATTAACTGTAAATAATGAAGGGGATAAAGAACTAGCTAGATAGTTAATATTTAAATTAATATCTACTTCAGTTCTAATCTCGTTTTCGGTTACTACTTTACCATTAACACTAATTGGGTTTATTATATTTCCCTTTATATTCGCCATTATTTATAAATATATTTTATTTTATAGTTTTTTATTTTATTCTAAACAATCAATTATTAGTTGATCATCTTGATCCCATTCATTATCTCCCACTACCGTAACATTACCTTCATATTCATTAGTTTCATATATTTGTGTTATAAACGCAGTATTATAAGTTGTTATATTTGTTGCAGTTGCATTTTCTCTACATTTTTTATACTTTTCTTTTAAAACATCTAAATATTGTAATAAACTATTATATTCAGAGTTTGACGTACAACCACTACTAACACTATTATTTTCTAAATTAATTAACTGTTGTTGTATCATTTCTATTTCAACACTTAAAGAATAACAATCATTTTTAGAATCTATAAAATTCTGTTGTGATAATTTTTCTTTTTCTGCTAACTCAATACACTCACTATTTTTTACTACTAATTCTTCTTTTAATTTATTAATTTGATTATTTAAATCTTTTTCACTTTTATTTATTACACTTAGTTGTGTTTGTAAATTATTTAACTGGTTTGTTAAATTATTTATAATTGTACTATTTCCTGTATTAGGATTGTCGTTAACATTGTCACCTACATTTGGTGTCTTTCCGTCACCTGACGAAGGTAATCTATATTCATCGTTTGGTGTTTTACCTTCGGGTGTCATAGGATTTTTACCTATATTAGGATTCTTACTAGTATTAGGATTCTTACTAGTATTAGGATTCTTACTAGTATTAGGATTCTTACTAGTGGGGGGATTCTTACTAGTAGAAGGATTAAAAGGGTTAGTAGACAAAGGTGGACTAACACTTTTGTTACTATTACTTTTACTACTAATTACTTTTATTTTAGATGATTTTCCCATTTTTATTTTTTTTAACTTCTACTACTTCTACTATTTTTTTTATTACTACTTTGTTTATTTCTTTTTTGTCTTGCTTGTGTTGCTTTTTGTTTTTGTTCCTGATTAAGTTTATTTTTTATACTTTCAGTTTGTTTTTCTTTTTTATTTATTTGTTCTTCTTTTCTTTTATTTTCTTTCTGTTCTTTCTTTTGTTTTGTAGGAATATTTTTTGCTTTTTGGTTATTTAAATCATTTTTTACTGTACTTATTGCTAATTCTGTAGAATTTTTTTGTTGTTTTAATATATTTAATTGTTCCTCTAAGTTTGTTATTTGATTCTGAATTAATATTTTTTCTTCTTCACATAATTTACTAGATTCTGGTAAACACCCACCACCTAAACAAATATCCTCTACAGATATTTCTACACTTTGTTGTCCTATAGAATCTTGTGTTACACCACTTACTTTACAATTATCATTAACATCCATATAATTTAAGACATATTTTTTATATACAAATTTATTGTTATCAAAAATCGTATTTCTATAAACTTTACCAGAATTATCACAACCTTCCATAATTGTTGTTGATGGTATCACTTGTTCTATTAATTCTAACCAGTAATCACCTATTAGATCCATAAATTGGAAAAGATTATTATATGTTAGTTTTCCACTGTGTTGTTCACCACAACCATTAGCTCGTAAATAAAGTTCGTAAAATAATTTCAATGTAGGGTAACCACTAATTGTTTGTCTGTTTTGTGCGTTAATCAAATTACTTTGTACCATTTCGTCAAACACCTCTTTTACTTTAATTTTAGATGGGGGTTGTTCTAAGAAATCCAATGGGTTAACACATATTGTTTTGTCTACTACTTCACAGGTTACCCCACTACTATTTGCACTAAATGAAGAATGAGTAGTATTACCACAATGTGTACAATCTCCTTCATCATTTAAATCTATCCAAGTACATCCGCTGATTGAATTATTCCATATATAATTTTTATCTAAGTTAAGTCCGTTTTTACCACTACTTGTTAGTATAGTGTTTAGATTTGTACAACACTCAGAAGTCATACCAGAAGTTTGGTTGAATGTTTGTGCAGACACACCATTAATAATTTCTGTTATTTCTCCACCACTATAAGGTGTTGTACCGCTATATACATACAAACCAAATAACGAAATAGTTCCATCCCCTTCTTCTACAATTAATCTCTGATCACTATTTAAAGTTTTTCTATCCCCAATAACTAATGTTTGTGTGTTACAATCATTATCCACTATATAAAGTTCTTCGATACTACCACCCTTTTCAATTAAATCCCAATATCCTGCACTTAGTGATGAAGGATAATCTGCAGTTAATATATAATAATTTTCTTTTATGTCTTCTACAATATTTTCTAATAACCCATTATAAATCTCACAATCACTTAACATACTACCTACTGAAGTAGCAGATAATGTTAATTCATAATTTTGTGTTGATTCACCAGTGTATGTAAATACACCCTCATAGGTAACACTCTCACCACTACTACAAGACGATGGACACTCATCACAATTAATATTTTTCCAAAAATTGTAAACATCACATTCAATAGATTTAGATGGATCTATCTGAAATGCTGCAGACTTAGAATTTATAATTAAGTCAGAGTGATTGAAATCGTATTCCGTATATCTATATTCTAAATTTTGCCATAACCTATTTTGTGTTGTTATTTCTAATGGTGTTGCACATGTAACTTCATTTTCTACACACTTACCGTCAGGTAAATTTTTAACTGGTTTTATACTATCCCCAACATATACCCAAGACTTTCTATTATCTATAGTACAATTTAATTTAGGTAAACCATCACCCTGTGTATTATAAAATGGGAATATATCGTAAGTTTTATAATTTATTTGTATATTATCAATTAATAAACATACATCACACTCGTAGTTTTCTAACATTAACGATAAAAAGAATTGTTTATCTGGATATGCACCATTTAAATTATTTAATACGTCTTGTGGTATTTTTAATTCAAAGTTTTGCCATTTAGGCTCAAATATAGCATTTAACCCACTATAACCTTGTTCTGACAATGCCACAGTTATTGAATCTTCCAATAAATTACTATTATAATCTGAACCACCTATTACAACACCACTATAATTTTGTGGATTAAACCTCCATATTGGATTAGTATTTGACATAATTGGTAATGTTGTCAAATTACTTACTACCTCGTTTTCTGGTATAGAACCTATAGTATTATTATCTACTTCTAAATTAAAACTTAATGTAAGTTCATCCATATACTCAAACGAAGTTGCCATTTTATCTTTAACAAATTCTAAATATTGATTGTATCTTGTTGTATACCAATCTTGATATAATACCTCCGTATCATAATATATGTCATTTCTAGTTTTAGTTAAACTTCTAAGTAGTTCTTGAACCTCTTCTAAAGTTTCTTTACAACATTTGTTTTGAGTGGTATTACGTAATTGATTTTCTAAATTATTTTTTACAGTTTTAATATCTTTTATAATCTCTTCTTTTTCTTTTTGTTCTTTTTTGTACTCTTCATTTATCTTTAACCTGTTTTTTTGTATTGTACCTAATTCTTCTTCAAGTTCTTGTTTTTTAATTTTTAATTTGTTTGAGACGGCTTTTTGTGTACTTAATACTCTATTAACTTCTACTTTTTGTGGTGCAGTTAAATCAGTAGTATTACCCTTTCTTATCGTTGTACTATCAACATTTAATATTTTTGAAACTATATCAACATTTTTCTTAATATCGTTTTCTTGTTCTTTAGTTGATCTTAAAATATCATTTTCTTCATTTATATCTTCACAGAAAATAGTACTTTGTAATTCATTTAATTTATCTAAGGTTATATCATATTCACTATTAAGTCTATTTTTTGTTACTATATCGTTATTAGCTTCAGCCTTACTTAATTCATCACTAATTACATTACTTTTAACACAGTTTTGGAATAATTCTTGATATTTTTTCAACTCTTTACCTAATTCCATTTTTTTATTAGATAAACAAGTGTTGTATGCAGTAAATACAACATCTGGATTGTCAGATACGTTGTTGGTTTGATTTCTACAAAATTCTTCTATATTAAAATTTTCTATAATTTTAATTTGGTCTTGGTAAAGATTACAATCTATCTTCGGTAAATTTTCTTCTTTTACTGAATCTATTGCCGTAGTTACTTCTACAATATCATTTATTTGTTTATCAAGGTCTCTTACTTCTCTCTTTTTTAGTGAATGTTTAGTTTCTAAATCTACAATACTTTTCTTAAACTCTTTTTCTTTTTTATTTTTTTCTACTTCTTCAGATATTTGTTCTTTATCTATTTCTACAATAAGATTACTCATTCTTAGGTTAGCATCGTTACATATTGTTAATTCCGCCTCCATCAATTTTAATTGGTTGATTAATTTCCAATATTGTTTTAATACTTCACTATATGAACCTATTAATTGAGGGGTTAGTAACGCACATACATTAGGGGTAGTTATAATTTGTTCGAAATCATCACAATAATTTTCACCTCTAAATGTTACATAATTAACACAAGATTCATCCATAATATTACTTACTAATTGATTGTCATCTAGAAGGTTTTTAATAATATTTTTAAAATCATCGTCTACCCAACTTGAAACATTACCATTTACATTAATTGCATTAACATTACTTGCAAATTCTTCTTTAATTCTTGCCACATTTACTTTATTCACTTCATCCCAATTAGAAATAGGAACTAATGTACCACCATACGCACTACAACATTCATCTGATTCAGTAACAGTTTTTTGAAGTCCTGGTGTTTGCCATACTTGTATATTATTACTATCCCAATACGGTATTAAATTAGGTATTCCATCTTTATCTGGCTTAGTTAAATCTAATGTTTCACCTTCCAACGGTACAATATCGGTATCGATATGAAGAATATTATCTTTTAATGTGTTTTTAATTTGTTCACCTTCAGTAAACACTATAAAGTTTTTACAATCTAAATTATATATACTGTTAGTATATAAATCTAATGGTATCGGACATGAATCTATACCCGCACACGCAATTAAGGATTCCGCATTATATTTAATCATATAATCAAATTTAATGGTTACTTCATTGCTTTCATTATTGGTGGGTAAAAAGAACCCATCACTACCATTACTACCTAAAATTAGTTTAACATCTTGTGTGTCTTCACAAGATATATGAGATTTGTCTACACAAGAATCTATAATAGAACCATTTGTGAAGTTGTTTGGTTCACCGTTATAAGGTACTAACTGATTAGTTTCAGGATTTATCTGAAATTGCCCAAAACCATAACCTTTACCTAAACAACATTCTTTATATAAATCTGCCCCACTATCTTTAGTGGCGTTCCAATCCAATGTAGTCTTACTATTTTCAACAGATACAAATGTTACTCTACCATATTGATCAATATTATCAAGTTTCCATTTAGTAATATCTTGAAAGTCTGGATTACCAAAAGGAGAACCAAAGTCAGTATTTACTTCACCATCTTTACCTCCTATGTTACCTTTACTATAAACTCCTTTAGTATTAGACATTACAGTAATAGTGTCTCCTTTACTTTTTACTGCATTTAAATTAGTTCCTTCTTCATACTTAGTATAACCTTTACTAGTGGCTGGTTTAATTGTTCTAGTATTCTTTAACTCATTTTTTTGTTTTTGAGTATTTAATTCAATCTTTCTTTGTTCTAAATTTATTCTTTCTAAACGTAATTTAGATTTTTCTTTACCAGTTATAGTCCTACTATTATCAATCTTTTTAGTAACTTCTCTTTGTTGTTTTTCAACCTTTTTTATTTCTTTTTCAATACTTTTTTGAGGGTTATTTAATTCACTTTTACCTCCCTTTGAGGGTTTAGTAATTGTTGGTGAAGTATTAGGTCTTCTACCATCAGTGTCATATATTGGTTCTGTTGGTTGTGGATCTGGCATATCATAATCATCTTGATCTATAAAATCACCATTTTTATCTCTACAATAAACTACGGTTGTAATAGTGCCATCTTCATTTCTTTTATTTACATAATAATGATCAAAACCATAATATGCACAACATTCTACCGTAGAATCATAAGTAGTATTAGTACCATCACAATCCACAGGAGTAAAATATTTTTCAAAGTTAGTAACTGGTTGTGCGTTTCTTACGGCTTCCACATATTTTTCTAATGATAATTGAGGATTATTTACTACCTCACTACTATAAAGTTTTTCATAATTAGGGAAAACAGTACCATTAAGTTTTTTTATGTAATTAATTGCACTTAAACCCTTAAATGATAAAGTAATGCCTGCAACATTTGAAATATATCCCACAGGATTAGTGTCTTTATCATAAATAACAAATTCTGCAATCTTATCTCCTATCTTAGTCGAAAATCCGTCTAATTCGGACTCGTCTTCAATAAAACCAAAAAACTTTTCTCCCTCTTCAGTTAACTGAAAACAACCCGATATTTCAAATTCATTACAACCAGTATTAGTACTAATTTGTGTTAAAATTTCTTTCCTAACTTTAGTAGTACAATCGGTTAAAAATTTAATTCTTTCTTCTTCACTTCTAAAAGTTTTGTTTTTGGCTTCATTCAAACACTTTTCTTCATATTGTGGAAGTGATGTGTTATCAGGTTTAATTCGTATTATATTATCAGGAACAACATTTAATCCTTCTAATTGCCATAAAATTGCTTCTCCCGTATTTTCTATTGGTATACCGGGACAAGGAGGTTCTGTTGCACAAAAGAATGATTCTTCATTTTGTTGATTAGTGTATGTAAAATATTGTCCTCCTGCTGCTACACAACACTGAGGAAACTCATCGAAATTAACTTGTGTACCTTTTTCATCAGTAAAATAAATAATACCATTATCTTCTACCATAGTGTAAAGATCACAAGGATTTTCAATTACTTTAATACCATCACAATCCGTATTTATACAAATTTCTAACGCCTCATTATTATTACCATTCCTACTATTTATCTCTCTATTTAAATTATTTTTAGCAATAATATAATTTTGTTGTACTCTAAACCATTCAGGTGAATATATTAATTCACATTTTTCTTTTATATCCTCAACCCATTTATCATATTCTAGTTTTGCATTGTTACATAAATCTTGAAATAATGTTGTACCACCCGAAACAGGTGGGGAAGTGACTACTGAAAATTCTATGTTTAATCCTTCAGTAATAATTTGATTGTTTAGTGGGTTAATTGGTGTAATATATAAAATGTCCCCATCAGATGTTCCATTTATAAAACCATCGTTATAATTTAAAAATTGATTTTGATATATAGTATTTCCAGTTAAAGTTATAAAATCACTTTTTATTTGATTAGGATAAATAGATGTGATAAATTGATTCATATAAAATGAACCTCCATCATATTTACCTTGATGTGGGTTATTACCTTCACGAATATCTATAGGTGGGTTTAATCCACCTGTTTCTCTATACCATCCACCTGCTTTTTGAAACCAAGTTGTATCAAATATAGGATTATTTTCACTATCAAAACCTATTATAACATCTTCCCCATTTGGTATTGGAAGTGGATAACCATCACTATCAAAAGGTAAATCTTTTATGTCTGAACTTCCCGTATAAATGTATAACATACTTTTAAGTTGTGGAATATTAACAGGTTTATCTGCCACTACAATATATTCATTAAAATTAACTAATGACTCTGGTGCCCCTATAAATCTAAATAAAAATTCTATAGCTTTTCTAGCACCTTTACTTTTCCATAACCAAGCCACATTCAAAATTAATCTTCTATATAATTCAATATCTATTTCTTCTAAACTCATATTAGTAGAAGTACCACTCATTAAACCTTTACCATTACTAGGTAAAATATTTTTTAAAATATTTACATCGGTTAAAAAATTAAAATCACCAAAACCTAACATATTAGCTAAATCTTTAACTAAACTATCAGGTGTATTATTATTTTTATTATAGGTAATAACATGTGAAAATTTTATCCCATCGATATATTTCTTTACCTCATCAAACTCAACACCATATATCCTTAATAATTTATTTGCTTTTGCCCCATCTAATTCTAAATCTTCACTACCATCACCAGAAGGTAAAGTATCAAAACCAGTTATTACTTCAGCAGTATATTTTCTTTTTATTATATCAGTTTTAAACTTGTCTAAATTCTCACCAATATCTATTATTGTATTAAGATAAGTTATATATAAACCGTCAAATAAATTTAGATTATATCCATCATTTAGTACTGGAAATGTAACTTTTTCTTCGCTAAATACTATTACCCCTTGTTCTGTTTCTTTAGGTGTCTTAAATGTGGCAGTATAAATGGGATATACATTTCTATTAAGTAAATTTTTTTCTAAGTCGTTTAATTGAGTAAAAAAATTTTCGCTTTTTATTTCATTAGGTTTTATAAAAAATGGTATAGAACCTTCTCCAATACTATTTAAAAAACTAAACTGAGAAAAGTTTAAACCAGTTATTTCAGGAAATGGATTACCTTCCACCACAAATTTAACTAAGCTATTAGTAACGGTTGTAGCAGGAGTGAAATTTATTATATTTTTACTAATACCATTGTGTTCTATAACATAATCTTTATAATTAATTGTAATATTTCTTAATGGATTTGATGTATCATCATCACTAACTCTCTTACTATCCGAAGTATATACTAAACCAAAAGGATTATTAAAATAATTTGTATTAACTGTAAATGTAGATTCGTCCGCTAAACTATCATAAACGTATTCCGTTATATTGTTTCCACTAACCGAACCTATAACGTCTTCAACATATATTGCCGCAGGAAAATATTCTTTTATATGTTCTAAAGAAACACGTATTTTTTCTTCTACAGAACCATATAAAACATAGGTTAAAGGATTACTATCATCTAAATTTAAACCCGCTTTTTGATTTTTTTGTATTAATAAACTATCACTTTGTCCATCGTCTAAATCATCTAAACTAAAAAAATCAGAATAACTACCTTGATTGTAAGTCTTATTTAACTTAGGACTTAAATTAGTTGTAACTTTAAAATTACCCAACGTAAATAGGGGTGTTCCACCATCATTAACAATTTGATTACCCACTAAATCATCCGCAAAATTTCTATATTCTATATTGTCTATAAAAAATTTTCTTTTAGCGTAACCAGGAACCTTAATAGTTCTATTAAAGTTATTGTTTTGATTATTATTTTGGTTGGTTGTTGGCATTCATTTTATTACTACACATCTGTTATTTCATCAAATTCCTTAGTGAAATCTGGTTTTTCCAATTCTTCCCTAACTTCATACAATGGTTTACCTGTGAACTGATCTTTTATTTCAAATAATACATACTGTTTGTAAATTTCGTTATCATAGTTATATATTGTATAAATACCATCGTCTATAGATTTTGTTTGGTTACCATATAAGGCATATGATAAAGTTTCATCATCATGTTCTACCATTTCTACTTCCACCATAATTGGGTTAAAAAAAGTATTAGTTATTATTATTGGTTGACCTGGCTCACCAATATATGGTAATATATTTGGTTTAATGGATGGTGCGGAAGAAGGAGTTAAAGTGCAAAATACTAAATCAGAACTATCATCAAAAGAGTATGACGCTACTTGTGCCGATGCATTACTCACATTTTCAGCAACACTTAATACTCTATTATTTGATGTGACTACTCTATACAAATTTTGCATTTTTTTCTGTTCACTATTAGTATTAGTTGATAGGTATTCCACTCTATATCCTACTAAATTTCCATTTTCGAATTTAACCTTATCTTCTCCGCTAATATTTGGATCGTTTAGTTGTAAAACAATTCCTATAATATCAGGACTACTTGATAAAACACCACATGCTTGTATTGTAGTTCTTATTTGTTTTGGTCTTATTATTATATTGTAAATACCTTTAGCTGCAAATTCATTTGTAGGTAATTTTAGAGTATACATACCACCTAAAATCTCTCCACTATCATTAGGGTTATTCGCAGGTATTAATACTTGTGTTGGATCTAAATTAATCAGTATACTTTCACTGCTATTTTCACCTCTATTGGGACTGTAAGAATATAAAATTTCTACGTCCTCTACCGATACATCTGCCGGTCTTATTGTTCCATAATTTCCTGTTGCCATAATTTATTTTTTTTACGTTCTTATAAATCCTCCCCTATTAGTATCAATATCATTAGTTGTTTTTATTTCACCTAACAAAGCGTGTCTCTCAAAAATATCTGCCACACCTCTATTAATAAATACTTCACTATCAACTTCTGGTTTGAAAACCAACCCTAAATATTCTTCTTGTTTAGTTATTGCAGATAATGTTACTATATTGTCATTTATACTATTTAAATCTGTATAAAAATCTGTTTTCCTATATCTCTCTCTATTACCTTCCGAATTTATTTTATCAACATACTCATTAAAAAAAGTAATATAATGTATCCCACTACTATTAATATTGTTAGATTCTGCATTTATAACATAGTGTATTTTTTCACTATCTTGATTAATTACCCCCGTAAAAATCAAATCAGAATTACCTGTCATATCTAAATCATTGACATAAATTGGTTTTCCTGTATTTACATCTACTCTATATGAGGAAACATTTGCTATTTTACCGTCATCAGTTGTACCATTTATTCTTATAGATTCATTAATATAAAAACTAAGAGGTGCCGCAGGAAATCTACCATAAGTAAACGAATTAAATTCACCTAAATTAGTAGGTCTTTCAGTTAAATATGGTAAAAGTGGGTTAAAAGAAAAATCAGTAAAAATTCCTTGATCTTCCATTTTTTGAGTTAAGTATACATTTACACATATATTATCATTTAATAATTTACCATAATTATCATTAGACTCTTTACTAACATAATTACTAATACATCTTTTTATTTTTATTATTTCCATTAGTTTTTAATGTTTGGTTCTACTTGCCAAAATGTTAAATATGGTAAGTCAGATAATCCACTTTGTGGATTTAAATTTATTCCTCCCGGACCACCATTAAATGCATTTTGCTCATTATTAGGTTCAAATCTGTATTTATATATACCATTATCATTTTTTAAAACTACTTTTAAAAATCTATTATCGTTTATCTGATTGAAATTTAGATTATTAAAATCTGTAGTTTTTCTAGAATAATGTAAGGTAGATTCTCCTGTTTTAGCGTTTTGATATGTTACTTCTAGATATATGACATACTCTTTATTTGGGGCGTTATCTACTAAATCTTGAAACCAATATATATAGTATCCTTCATGAACTGTTTCTGGTTCTAAAGTTGAATCACCCAAAACAAAACTTACCGGACATTCATCTTTAGTTAAAACAAATCCATACTCATTTTTCTGATCATTTAGTATTTGTGTAAATATATTAGTAGATGCAATTAAATTATTAGGTAATACATTTGTGTCATAATAACTAAATCTAATAAAACTATTCATAACACTATCGGTTCTACAAAACAAATCATCAAATCTAAAACCTATTTCACCATAATAAGAAGAACCATTATAACTTGGACTGTTACTATAAAAATAACCGTTATTTGTTTTTCTAAAGAAATTTATATTGATTTTGAACTTTCTTATAATATTCCAATTATTATCACAAGGGAAAAATCTAACTTTTTTATAGTCGTCTATTGGATTTATTGCCTTTTCTATTTCGTCATCAATTAATTTAGTCTTTATTAATTCTGCATTATCCACAGGTGAAAAATCTAAATTAACATTTAAATTAATTGTAGTTCCTGATATATTTATATCTCTAATAGGTATTTTAAATTTATTAACAGACATCAGTAATTGTTTTTTGATTTAATGACGAATAATCTGCACAACCACCAGGAGTATCCCTCTCACCTAATTCATAATTGCCAGAATAAGTAATAAATTTGATATCAACATCGGTAGGTTGCAACTGAGGATCTAATAAATCTACTGGTATATTACTACCTAATAAATTTATTAAATCATCCGGTGTAAATTCAAAAAAAGTAGGTTCTGAGCACAAAGCAGTGAATTTATCTTTCTCAGATGGTAATGTTACTTGTTGAGTTGTGAAGTCCACAACACATGGTGGATCTTGTCTATAAAGATAAAAATTCTTATCAAAATATATATAATGTGCACCACTTTCAAACGGATATTCAACCCCTCTACCATTACCATCAATAAATCCAATTTCTAATAAATCTCTCCATCTATAAATTATAGAATCTGTGGTTAATGGTTTTGTTTTTAGTGGTCCTGTTGGTAAACTTTCTGTGTTAGCAGAGTATTTTAGATGTGCATAATCAGGTATATTTAGTGTGTTTTGTGAATCACCTTCCTCAACATATTCAGAATATTCTCTTATAGTAATTGGAGTATGAGGATTATAAATATATCCTTCTCTTTTATCTACTTTTTCTGAATCAATAATACTTAAATTATCTCTATAAACAGTATTAATTCTATGAAAAACTTCTTCTAATACAATTTCACTTAAGTTTTTTTCATTATATTCTACAATATCATTATCAAACTCAAGATTGCTCTCATCTATATTTTCAAAATAATTTTGTGGGTAATTTGGTTTTCCTCCAGGATAATTAGAACCAACTGCCCTTATATTATAATTTACTTTAACATCTTGTTCTGTTTCATAACCACCAATAATTGGCATCCAAAATCTATTTTTTATTTTATCTGGTAGATTTTTTTGTTTGTCTCTAAAAAAAACATTTTTAATGTCACTATAATCTGTATCATTATCATTTTTTACAATAGTAAAAAATAATGTACTTAGTGGTCTACCTAAGTTATCTCTTAATCCTTCTACATCAACATCTTTTTTAAAATAAAATCCCGCTTCCATATCATCAAAATAATTTACACCATATGCAGAAGGATAAATGTCATAGTCTTTTTCTTCTGTAGTTAAACATTTTAATCTTCTTACGTAATATTCAGAAACTACGTTATCTATTGACCTTTTTATTGTAGATATTCCTTTACTGAAATCTATGTCTTGTGGATTTATATCTATAACAAATATTCTATTTAGATTATTATTTTCTTCGTCACCTAACTTAACAATATTAAAAGTTCTTTCATTAAGATATAAACCATTATTAGTATTATCTATAAAATTATAAAGTCTAATTTCATCGTCTTCTTCTAATGCATGATTTATAGGTGTTTTGAAATAAACATACTCTCTATTATTTATGGTAACTGATCCCTTATCTATTATTTGTAAACCGTCTTTTAAACTTATGTTTCCGTTATTTTCTACTAAATTAATATCTCTACTTTCAAATGGGTAAGTAATTTTCAAAAGATAGTTCTCTTTACCATCATAATCAATCATAGACAATCTATCAAAACCAGGGTCAAAAGTTTTAAATTGACATCTAGATGACTCATTATCATTTTGTATTTGAGCAACATCAGTATCGGGCGGTTCAAAATAACCATACCAACCATCAGTAACAAAAATACTATTAGATCTAATAAGTTCACTAGTTACAACACCATTATCCTCAAAAATCCTTATATTTTCATTATATAAACAATTACTAACAACACTATTTAATACACCATAAAATCTATATATGTGTGATTCTTTTCTTTCTTTCTCAAATTGTTCATAACTATTAACAACCGCCTGTTCATCACTTAATGGTAATAGTTTATTACTATTTTCTAAATTTAAAGGTATGTGTTCAGTCCTATTAACTGATCTAACTGATTTTTCTTTATTTAATAATATTTTAAATTTATCTTTCACTATATATAAATATTTTCTAAGTTATTTTTATATAACCGTTAGTATTATTACTACCCGCAACATATTCTAAATAAACATTATATGTACCAGTTTGTTTTATTGTAAAGTTAATTACTTCTGTAACTGTACTAGTAAACGCAAATAAAGGTCTACTAATAAGAGTTTCTGTATTTGGTTGTGAACCATAAGTTGATATTACGTTTGTATTTACAGGAGTTGTAGTATTATCATTATAAATTATAAATTTTCCTGTACCCGTTGTTAGGAGTGGCATACCAAATAAGCCTGATCCTACTGATCCACTACTAATCTCTATTTTTAATTCTGCATTAGGTGAAGTAACAATTATCTTAGTAGGACTAGCCTGACCAAAATTATTTGTTTTATCAGTGGAAAACGTATTAGTATTACCTACCTCATTAACTCCCGTTATTTGATATTTAAGATTGTTTGGTATTGAGGACGCACCTCCACTATTTTTACCAACTGCTGCATTTCCATTTGGTAATGATATTACACCACTATTACTTAAATCTGATATTGCAGCACTTTCTGAAGCACTTGTAATAACTGCCTCACCTAAACAACTTCTAAGTGCAGTAAATTTATTTTGTCCAATATCTCTAAATCCTGGTTGGTTATAAGTATTAGAACCGGCTTTTTCATTGTTACCTAATCCTTGTAACGTAACTTCATCAATCTTATCTGCAAAATATTTAGAAACTAATCTATGTAATGCACTTTTACCTGGCACTAAACCAAAATAATGATAATATGGTGTCTGTGAGGTTGAATATTTTACCCCAAAATTTTGTGGGTTTGTTTTATCATTAATATTAGACATATTAGGAAAATCTAAAAATTCACTAGGAAATGGGTTATTCCCTCCTTTCCAACCTGTACCATAGAAAAATTTACCATTACTTTTTAAACCACATCTATCTCCTGTCACAAATTCATCACCATCATTAATACTATTAGGTATTAAAACACCATCTATAGAGTAATTTACTGATGGTATTCCTGATGTAAACTGTGCAGAAGGATAAACATCATAAAGATTATCAAATTCGTTCGATCCTGGTCTCATATAGTTTACTTCTAAATCGTCATTCTTAAAAGTACTAAACCTCCTACAGAAATAATCTCTAGTTTCTGAGTCATGTTCATAATATGTAAAACACTGTCCAACTTCCATACCTAAATCGTTACTATCAATTAAATCTATACCTACTTGTGATTGTACCACACCTGCAGTAGTATTTAAACAATTTACCCTTGTACAACCAAAAGAAACATAAGCTCTAAGATTTACTATTCCATCTTTCTCTTCCACAGAATTAACTACTATAGGATTAGCATTTTGATTTTCAAAATCATATTTTAAACCTTCCTCACTTAATCTAGAAGTTGTGGGTTCTAAATCATTAATTACAAATGGTACATCATCTATATCGCAGTATACTGAACTACCCATTTCGACTAAATCTGTAGGATATAATAAATTTGCTTTATAATTTCTAGGTAAAGTATTATATGCCGCATCAGGTTTTTTCATAACTGATGCGTAATATATTTTACCGTCTTCCCACGCAATAATACCGTGTTTTATATTTTTATCGTTATAACTATTATGTTGTGTACAAGGACATCTATTAGTACACCCTTGAACCGCACTTTGGCAAGGATCTATACATCCAGTAGGGGGACAACTTTGTGGTTGAAGGTTGTTAGGTATGTCTTCACCTGGTTGTGTCTCAGGATCGGGTGGGGATGTAATAAAATCTGCATCTATTGAACCTGCATTATTGTTACCTAAATCTGTTTGGCAACCAACAGAGGATCTAAAATATTCTTCTTTCTCTACTCGATAAACAGTATTACATTTATTTTTATGATGTGAGTGTCCACCTCTATTTTCCCACACACTCAATCCAGTTACGGGATCTTCAACCTCAACATAATTAGGTCTACCATGTGGACCAGGAAACGTTTTAATAGTTTTAGAATCATTTATTCTAATCTCTATATTTGCATTATCATCAAAAGCTTGAAACACAAGTGGATCGTCGAATCGTAAAGTACAAGGGTTGGATGCCGTATCCACACCTGTAAATTTTAAAGATTCTTTAGCATTTAGTATTGCAATATCTTCTAATACTTGCGCATTACCATTAGGTACGTATTTACCAAACCATGGGGTAACATACCTTTTTGATCCTCTAATTCTCACTCTACATCCATTTACATCAATAATTTCTTCTTGATTTGCAGTAGTATTTTCAACTATAACCCTATATTTGTTATACGTATTTGGTGTCTGGTAGTCAGGTGCACAATCAAAATCACAGAATTTATCTTTCTTTAATTGTCCTCTTTTCTTTTTTCTCTTTTTAAGTTTATATTTTCTTTTTATTAATGGAAAGTATAACGTACCACTAACCCAATCATTATAAAATTCAAACCTTATCATATTTAACCAATTAGCGACACCCTCTAATTTACACTTAACCCACTCTTTGATTTGAGGTGTGCTACTTCCAGAACACTCTTTACAACTATTTATTTTAACAAATGTTTCATTACATACATTTCTCGCCAATGGTGTAAATATTAGAGAAGGTCTAATTGTGGGAAATGCATTATCTTCAGGACAATTTAACGCAATTAAATTAATTTTTGTACAACAAGAACGACAACAACCTCTATCCTTATTATCTGATGGTGTACCATCAATACACAATGCACAATCATTTGTTGGGCAACCATATTTTCTATCATTACCACCACTAGTACAATTTTCGTTATCATTAGCAGTTTGACCTCCTGGCCCACTTATATCTCTACAACAACTATGTCCAGGATTGGTATCTGGAAAACATGTGTCATTACAACGTTTACATAACCACCCACCAAAGACACATTTTTTCCTAAAACATAATTTTAACTTTAAACAAACAGTGAACCCAATCTTTTTTGTTAATCCTATGTAAGTCTGAAAATTAAATATATTAATGGAACTGCTACATGAAACATTACTACAACCGTGATTACCATATCTTATGCGTATATCACTAACTACTTTTAACCCACATATAATAGGTATTTGGCATATGGATGTTATTAAACTATTAATATAATTTAATATTCCATTTATGAAAGCAATAACAATTCCGACTGCAGTTAATACAAAACAAAATATAGAATATATTGCATTTATTTTTGTAAATAACCTATTTATTGGGAATTTATTTGTTCCTGCACCATCTTCAATTCTCTTTATTCCAATAAAATTTCTATTTCTGTCTTTTTTATTTGATTGGTATCTCGAAATGAATTGTTTAACAGTATAAACTTTTTTCCATCTTAAAGTGTAAAAATCCTCTAAATAGTTATATTGATTATTAGTTTGTCCAGAATATGGTGTATTTTCAGTAAACGTAGATAACTGTCTATTTATTTTATATGGTTTTTCTTCTTGTAACTCTTTTAAATCATAGTTATCGAATTTATAATTTCCTGTTAAATTAGGTACTAAAAAACTTGCCCTTCTCCTAAGTCTTTTATCATTACCTGTGGCATCCATACTGATTCTAAATCTAAAATCAGCCTCAGTAGCGATACCTTTAATACCATCTGGACTAGGAACTAAGTTACCAAATTCATCTGTCACTACTTTTCTTAAATTCATTGGTAATTGTAATGCAAATGTACCATTTTCATCTATTGCATCTTCATCAATATCGTATTTTTCTATATCTCCATCTATAGTACGATATATAGCCTCAACTTGTCCTTTACCGGTAATCATTTCCTCCATACGACCCATTTTCTTTCTAGGTCTACAATTTTTATTAACAGAGTCTTTTTCATCATCTGATAATACACTACCAAAAAACATTGCCGTAGGTGTTAATTCTATAGAATCTATACTAATATCTTCTCTGGTAATTCCAATAACTCTACCCGTACTTAAACTGTCACACCAAAATGGTTGGACTAAAACATTTATGTTTTGACTAACTATTTGAGTTAAACTATCCAAGTTTCTACTACTTTTAAATTTAAATGGTGACGCAAATAACTCTTCTGCATAACCTTGTTCTATTAATTCATAAGGTCTAGCAGATATAAAACCTATGTCACTAATATCCATATCATAATGTAGTGTTTGATTACCTGTAGGAACACCAAATAAAATAAAATCTCCTGATTCGTTGGTTGTTGTAGTATATTTATAATATCTTTCGTATATTTCTAAGTTTATTTTATCATCTAAAATACCTATTTTATCAGGAAATGTACCAACCGGTGTGTGATCTAAAGTTTGTTGACTATCGGGTAATAAATTATATCGTATACCGTTAACATTTTTCTTCTCAGGTGAAGGACTGTCAAAAGGGTATAATTGTTCAACTATAGGATTATTAGAATTTTTTGGTATAAATATAGATACTTTTACATTTGGTACACCAAAACCGTTATTTATTATAACTCTACCTGCTACTACACCATGATCGGAACAAAAATTTCCATAAACATCTTCCTGTTTAATTTTTAAACTTAAAATTTCTAGTAAGTCAAAATCTTGTTTAAGTTCGACCTTAACATACTTATCTTTTCCGTTTGGTGTTGTTCTTATTCGAACTGATTTTGACATATCTACTATTCTTCATTTTCTTCGTTATCTTCTACTATTTCTAAATTACTAAAAGTTTCTGCACTATATGTTGGTGTGTCAGAAAACTGTTTTTCTCTTTTTTCTCTAGTTGCAGTGTTTTTTCTTACTTTATTTTTTTCTGTTCTTTCTCTAATTTTATTTTTCCAATATAGTGACCATTTTACTTGTATTTTTTGTAACCACTTAGGGGTAAACATATGTAAAATAAATTGAATGGTAATTGCCACTAATACTAATGGTATTGCCATTAAAATTACTACTGTCGTCACTAATTTTAATATTATATTCATTTCGTTAAAATTACCATCTGCAATTGCAGATGGGATTAAATTAATTTCTTTTCCAGGAATATCATCATATGACATTTCACCTTGTTTTTTTCCGTTACATGTATTACATCCCATAATTTCTATTTTTTTTAAAACTAATTCATAAACTACGAAAAGTAACTATTTAAACCTAACTTTTATATCTTTATTTGGGAATTTAACTTCAAACATTGCATCTGGTTCACCAAATAAAGTATAATCATCAGAAATATCTATTTCTTTACTATCATCATCTATATATGGTTGAGATATTTCATTTAATGAATATTTTCCACCAACTTTATTAAATATCTTCAAATCAGTAACATTTAATACTCCACCTACATTATTTATATTTTCAACTAACTGAGCTAAATAAACATTTTCTCCCATACCCCAACTATCTATATCAAAATACTCTTCTACTGTTTCAATAACTGAAGACATAATTTCACCTTTAGATGTAGTTTTATCTGTAAATACGGAAACTTCAAATGAAAGGTTAATAATTCTACCATCTTTTATCGTTACATAATCGTTTAACATTCTATAATTAGATAGGTACTCTGCTATATTTTCTTTTAATGTATCAGTAGAAGTATTTGTTAAATTTTCATTTTCATCTAAAGCCAAAATTGTTACGTTAACTTTATTTCTTTCTTCCCAAACCCCACTTCTAAAAGGAATACCAAACTTTCCAGGCATTAAACTTATTCTAGACATATAATCTTTTATAGTTACACATCTGTCTTGTGCAGAAAAATTATATTTAACTAATTGTCTAATTTCGTTAAGGGACGGTTGATCTTTACCCCCAATAGCAGGTATTGGGTTATTTGCGGTTAAACTATTTTTTACATTTAAATTTATTGTTGCGTCTTCACCTGTAGTAACCATAAATACTTCGCCTAAACCTTTTAACACATTAGGTCCAATATTACTGTCACCGCCTCCACCAACTCTATATTTAATAAACATAGTTCTTCCAGGTGTAGGTATAGTTCCTAATGAATCATTATTAACAAAATTACCAATTTGTGTTATTTGTCCTCTACACCCAATAAAATCGTTTAATTCTGAAACATCTATTTCACCACCACCAAATGTAATTTTACAAAAACCATTGTCCGTATATTCACTTATAAATCTTTGAGGTATGTTTTTCCATTTACCGGCTAAAATACCTTGTGTTGTCGTAGGTACATTAGGATCTTCAATAAACTTTTCTGCCTCAGCTAATGCACTAACTTCATAAAAATTATTTTCAAAGGTGGAATAATCAACTAAAGTAGGGGGTGTGGTTAAATTTGTTCCTTCCAATGTAATTATATTGTCAATAGAAATTACATTATCTTCAGGTAAAATAACTTCTAAAAAAGGTTTATAATCTTCTCTACTTATAACTCTTTTATATTCTTTAGTAATACCATTGACTACTAAAGCTTGTTTAATTAAATTATAATTGTCTATACCACCAGAGGAATTTTTATTAGGTAAAACTTTTCTATTAGGTATACCACTACTACTAAAAGGGGAGGAAAAATCTAAATCATCTACTAACTCAAACACTTTGCCCGCACCTGTAACTTGTGTACCCTTTAATAATATTGGTGCATAACTTTCATCTGCCTTAGTACCATCATTTTCATCTACTGGAACAGTAACAGATAATTCCACAATTGTAATACTAGGTCTTTTACCTGGAACTTTTAAACCAAAAGTTTTAGCCAATTCTAATAGTGATGATCTCTCTTGTGCATAATTTATTTGTGTTTCATTAAACATTCTGTCTGTATGAAATGATAACATATCACCTACTGCAGCATTTAACTCTAATAACATCATACCTACAGAAGCGTCATTGAAATCTGATAATACTTCAGGATAATATTGTTGTACAAAACCAATTAATTCTGCTCTTACTTCGGCAAAATTTCTACTATTATAATTTACTTTCTTTTTCATATTTAAAGTGTTATTTCTAAAATATCAGAAGATGCGAAAGTACCATCTACTACTGTATATTTTAATTCAACTATTATTAATTCTTCAATGTCATTTTTTTTAAAATCTATACTATCGACAACTAAATTTGGTATATATTTTTTTATTGTCTCATTTAAATTGTCTTTAATTTCACTATGTGTTATGTTATCATTAGGTTCAAAAATAAACTTTTTTAAATCACTACCAAAATCTGGCATATACAATCTTTCTCCTTTAGTAGTCAATAAAAGATGAAGTAAATCAGCCTTAATTGCATCTTTATCAGTTTGATTTAATTTAAAGTAAAAACCACTCTCACTGTTCTTAAAAGGAAAATCAATATTTATAAATCTTTCTTCTGCCATATGTATATAAATATTCTACAATAAATTTTTTAAAAGAAAAGGTTATATAAAAAAAAAAGGTATCGTTTGATACCTTTTTTTTATTTAATAATAATCATTATTTTAAGTAATTTCACAAGCTCCTCCAGCACAAGCTAATTCACCACTTAAATTTGTTTCATCATTTTCTTCTACTACTTTAGATAAGTCTATTTCTGATAGTGTTTTCATCATTTTTTCATACTCATCTTTAGTACAATCCTCAAATGGTGCTTGTACATAAGTACCACCATTATATGGTAAAACGGATAATCCATTATAATGTTCCCTATTATTCCACATCCATTCACCAGCTAACTCCCAATCTTCTTCTTTTAAAGATATTGTTGCGGAGACATTATGTGAATTAGAACCACTATTATGCCCACTTTTAACCCATTTAGTTGCAACTGTTTTAACTCTTTCTAATAAATCAAATGGTGACTCAGTTCTTAATATTGAACCTTTGGGTGCTTTTTGTGGTATAGATATAACTGCGGTATCATGTCCCCTAAAATAATCGTCTTCTATTAATTCTGGGTGATTGTTTTGAAGGTATCCATACATTGATTCATTTTTACCTACTCTAACTCTTCTAATATAATAATCGTTATGCCAAGCATGTATTCCAGATGAAGTACCTAATGTAAGTGAAGTAGTTCCAGCAGGTTTAACTGTAGTAGTTCTAGCTGATTTATTAATACCAATTAATTTAGCAACCCTACTATTTTCTCTTTTAACAACTTTAGCAGCTTCTTCCATATCGTAACCTAAAACTCTACCTGAACCAATACCTGTCATACTAACACCTATTAATGCTTCTTTTTCAGTAGTTTCCTGCCATATATCTCTTAAATAATGAAAATGTGTATATCCGGCTTGTAGTGTACCTATAAAAGCTGCGGCTTTAACTCTTTCATTTAAATCTTCTTGTGACTCAATGTTTGATACGTTGACTTCACATAAATTACAAAACTGATAAGGTCTCAAAGCTATTTCACAACAAGGATTTGTACCCCAGTCTTTATCATTATTAAAATAAATACCTGGCTCACCAGATCCACTTAATTCAACTCTTTTCCATAAATCTAAAAAGAATTCCTTAGTTATCTTATGTCTCATTAAACACGCTGAGTTATTAGATCTACCTCTTTGTGGATTTGTTTCCCACCAATTACCTGATTTACAACCAATCATTTCTTGATCGTCTGCAGAAAATAAACTAATTAATGCAGCTCTACGAATACCTCCCGCTAATACCGCATCTGCAATATGACATACAATATCATGTACCTCTAAAGTAGTTAGTTGTTCACCATCTTCTTTTTCACTTAATATACCAGTTATTTTAACGATACATTCTTTTAATGGTTGAGGTCCTGGTGCCTTACCTCCTGAAGTAACTAATCTAGCCCCTTTAGGTCTAATATCAGAATAATCAAATACTATTCTAGAACTCTTACCATTAAGATAGGATTTCATTAATAATTTAATTGCATCTGCCCAACCTTCTATTGAGTCACTAATTAAAAATCTTTTTGTTCTTTTCTCATAAGGTTTATTTACGGGCGGTAATTTCTCAACATGATGTTTTTGTACTGAGTAACCTACACCAGTTCCACCTAACAATAAAAACATACACTCACTAAAAGAGTCTATATGATCGATAGGCATATATGCACAATTATAAATTCTATTAGGTGATATTTCAATTGGTTTTCCACCAAATTGCATACTTCTCATTGAGGGTAATACTTTTTTGTCGTACACAAATTGGTACGCTTCGTCTATTTTATCCGCAATGTTAGGGTATCTTTTTTGATGCATTTCTTTATTACGGGTAACTAATTCATCCCATGTTTCTCTTCTGTCTAATTCTGGTAGATATTTTGCATACTTCATATATACAGTAATATCCGATAAAATTTTGCTTGATAACTCCATTTTTTAACTACTTATTTTATTTATTATTATTAATTTTCCCCTAATGTCTCTCTTTTCTTTTTCATGGCATCTATAACCAATTGAGACTTTCTCTTCTCCTCACCATTTTGGTGTTCTAAGAATGAAACGTCACTAGAAATACTAGTGTCTATTTTTAATGATCCGTTATCAAATAATATATCTTCGAATATAATACCATCTTTACCAAATCTAGACTTAAGTATTGCCATAGTAGCAGTACCTTCTTCTTTTTGTTCTAAAGTCTTAGCTACTGATATAATAAAGTGTCCAATTTGTCCTTTTTTAATCGAACCACCAATCATATCTGCTTTCACTACATCCGCACCTATAGAACTTCTATTACCTTGTACTGCAGTCCACCCAACAACGTCTAATTCAGATATCATAGTTTCAAACTGTCTCATAACGTTTCCTTCACCAGCATATTCATCTTTAAACTGTTTAGTGGGTACAACACAATCCATATAATCTATAAAAACAACATCAGGTTTTGTACCATTAGATGTTAGTTTTCTTAAATATTGTTTTATATGATTAATTGTTGTGCCATCACTCGGCATCTTTTTTAATATTAAATTTCCTTCTTTTTCTTTAAACTGAGGTAATAATGCTTTAACTTCTTCTTTTCTATCAGTTAATTCATTTAGTGGTATTTCACTCCAACATGTCATATGTTTTCTTTGAATGACTTTTGGGTTATCTTCAAAGAAGATTTGCACTACATTGTAACCCAAATTATAAGCAGTATTTGCCATACGAGTTATTAAAGTAGTTTTACCAACACCAAAAGGTGCTAAAATCACACCTAATTCTCCTTTAGATAATCCACCATCCATTAAATTGTCTATACCAACTAATCCTGTGGGTACAGGACTCCTAAAATCATCACTTAATACCTCATCTATTGCGTGAAAGACATCTATACCATTATCTTTTTCTCCTCCAACAGATAAAGCTTCTTTTAATATGTCTTCGCATTCATCATACCTATCAAAATCTCCCGAATCTAATATTCCTTGTATCTTATTTGTTGCTTTTTTAAGTTCTTGTTGTTTACAAAACTTAGTTGCAACTTCTTGTGTGTGTAAACAATCTTTATTATCTGAATTTTTTACCTCTTTAACCATTTCAATCGCAGAATCTCTAGCGATATCTCTTTTTATTTCTACTCTTATAAGTTGAAAAATAGTGTCATAAGTAGGAATTGTTTCATAACTTTCATAATAATTTTTAATACTAGCAACAATTATTCTAAGATATTCGTTATCAAAATATTTTGGATCGATTATATCAATAATCTCCTCACAAAATTTATTATCTTCAATTAATTGTTTGACTAACTTAATTTGAAAACTCCACCCTAAATAACCTAAATTTTTATCTTTTTCTTTAGTCATTATTTAATCCTTTTTGATTTATTAATAAATATACACTAAAGCGTGTAACCACAATATTCTTGACTATATTTTTTTAAACTCATCCCATTCTGTATAATAGAGATGATTTCAGGAATAATTGATCTGATATCAACATCATATCTTACCTTTGGGGGGTAGTCATTACCACTAAAAATCTTTTGTGCTACAACCCTTCCTTTAACTTTAATTTGTAAAGTGAATAAATCTTCATTTTCATATACATCATGTCTTAATTCCTCTAATTCTTCTGTAGTTTGAATAGCATAAGGATTATAATACTTCCACAAATAAAAATTACTTTTTAATTTAAATTGGTTCTTTATGACTTCAGTTGCATCATCAATAACATTTTTAATTTCTGTGGATCTTAAACTTTTTTCATTATATCCATTTATTTGAAAGTTTCTACCGACTATAGGTTTACCGTTAATCAATAATAAAAATTCATAAGGAAGATTATCATATCTTTTTTTCATAATTTTTAATTTTTAATTTTATTAAAATAACTTTTTTCTTTTTTTATTATTCGTAAAAACGGTTGTAAAAAGTTAATATAACCGTCTCTACCCCCAGGTATTGCCATTGTTAATCCGTCTTCTAACATCATCTTAATTACATTTTTAGTTGTCCTATTTTCGGGATCAATAGGAGAACTAAATAAATTATTTAAAGTGGTTTTAGATTGTTCAGTTAACAAAGGTTTTTTTAGATTAATAATTTTTTCATTTACCTCAAAAATACTTTCACCTTGTACTCCCACAGTAACTTTATTAATTATGTTATCTAATGTTTTCAATCTACTTTTTCTTTGACTTTGAATTTCTTCAATTTTACTAAAAATTTCTTTCAATGTCAAAGTTTTGGAAGAAAATTCAGGAAAATATTTTATTAATGTTTTTTCACTAACACCTTTTATACCTTTTATATTGTCACTAGCATCACCAGAAATCATTTTTAATAACTTAACATTACTATAATGATGTGTAAAATATTCGTTATAATTTGATATTGTAATTATGTTTCTAAGATTAAGAACATATACTCCAACTCTATCATTAAGTAGTTGTAACATATCTCTATCATTAGTCATTATAACAACTTTCTCATTATCTTTAATCTGATTACAATAATAACCTATTCCATCATCTGCTTCTACAACCTCATCTATAAATTGACGAATAAAAAGTTCTTCACAGTAATCAATTACTCTCTCTTTTTGAATATATAATTCAGGTTCTGATGGTGGTTGTTCACAATAAAAATCTTTATCCCTATTACCTTTATAATCTTTATAGATATCATATCTTAACCTACCACTAAAAACACCATCCCAAAATACATAAACTCTATCGTATCTGTACTCATTAATATTTTTTCTTAACATAGTTAAGAATTGAAAAATCCCACCTATATGGTTTTCTTTATAATAAAGATTTTTTGCACCATGATAGGCGGTTTTTAACAATGAATCACCATCTACTAATAAAGTGTGGGTATATTTAGGTTTTTTAGTTGGTCTCGACACTTAACATATTGATTACAAAATTAATAAAAAATTATTGATCCGCATATTCTACGGGTGCATCAATATGTTCTCCTTCTTCTATTGTAAAATCTACTTCTTCACCGACACTATCAAATACTGTAGACCAATATTCTTTGTAGTCAGATTTATAAGAATCAATAGCTTTCTTATCGTCTTCAATAAATCCGTGTGTTGTCGCCAGTATTCTACAATCAGCATAACCTAAACCATTCATATGGTTTTTGTGTATACCCACTTTAGTTCTAACTGCGAAGTTTACTTTACGTCCTTTATTTGTTGCATTTAATTTAGATACTCCTGCACTTTTTTGATTCCCAAAAAGGAATACTAACGCACAAGATAAATAAATTGATTGCCCTCCTTTAGGTTGAATTCTGGGTTGACTGAATGGATTATCGGGTAACTCTACCCAAGGTTGGTTAACAAATACCATTGTATTAGTATAAGGAGAACTCTCTTTACGAGAAGAGGTTATCCTTTGAGCCATTCCCATACCCCATTTTTCTGATATTACTCTAGCAGTATGTTGGTTACCACCTTTACCTTCAAAACTCATTTTACAAGGTATTGTTCCTATAGAGTCCCACAAAAATACAATATCATGTGGTATATCTCCTTTTGATTGTGCATCTAAAATTTCAGTCACATATTCGAAAGCTTGTTCAATGTATTCAAATCCTAACTTATATAATAAGAATCCATCCCAATAAGCTTCTATTTCACCAGTACTTTCATCTACCTCTTCAATATATTCAGTCTCTAAACCCATTTGTTTTGCGTGTTCAAAACTAAATTTTTGTTCAGTTATAATGAATATTGGTAATATACCTTTTTTCTGCGCATCTACTGCAGTTTGTATTAGTGCAGTTGTTTTTCCAGTATCTGAATGTCCTAATAACATATTAATTTGACCCATAGCAGGACCAGGAATTCCTGTCGCTTTTTGAAATGATTCTCCTAAATCAAAGTATTTCTGTTCTTTATACTTATCACTAGAAGAAAACTTTTTACGTATACTAGAAAAATCGCTTGTTTTTTTCTTAATTGGTTTCTTAGCCATATATTTTTTTTTAAAAAAATAGGTCACCTAAAAAGATGACCCACTTTTAACATTTATATTAAATTAAAATGGTAAATCATCACTACCACCGGTTTCTAAATTAGTCACTGTAACTTCATCATCATCTTCAAATGAAGATTCAGAGTTCTGAGTCTTAGTTTCCTCTCTTAAGTAAGTTATTTCTTCTTCTAATGAAGCAGTTTCTGATTCTTCTCTTTCTTCTTCTGCAACATATTTACTTTGTTCTGAATCCCAAACTGGAGTCATATTTTTTGCTACAATCTCTAAATATTCTGTAGATTTTTTAGCGTAAACATCTCTAAATGTTTCTTCGTTGTTAAACCAATCGTTAGCCTTAGTAGTATCTTCAGTTAACATACTTACATCATCACACATAATAGATGTTACTACACTCCACCCTTTTTCATTACGGTTAGTAGTTATAATAATATCTCTACCTTCTCTAGCATCTGTAATATCACCTTTTAATTTAAAAAGTGGCATTAACTTATCCATAACACCATTACCTGTGTAATTGTGTTTAAATCTCCAAAATTTAACACCGTGATCTTCGTTATCTCTATCAATACCTTTTACCACATAAAATTTACGAGGAGTATACTCTCTAGCCATTTCTTTAGCTTTTTTACTACCCTCCATTAATAAAGCTTCTTTTGCTTCATACATTGGGCAATGTTCGCCATCATTTAATTTATTACAGTAAATTTTTTCATATTTACCATTCACTTGTCTTTCGTAAAAATATACTTCTTCGAATGGAGACTTACCATCTTTTGCAGGTAAAATTCTAAATCTTCGAGTTGCATTTTTTACACCTTGTTGAAGTTTTTCAGTGAAATACTTCTTAAGTCTATCTTCATTAGATAACTTAGGTTTTTTTGAACTGTTTTCAGTATTACTTTCATACTGAGACAAAATTGCGTCTAAACTGTTACTCATTTCTATTTTTTTTAAATGTTAATAATTATTTCTAAATATAATAAGTTTTTTCTTAAAAGTCAATACATGAAAAAACCAATAATGAACAAATATAGTCATTATTGGTTAATATGTCAAATAATTTTTTTAATTATTTAATAATCTTCGTCATCCTTATCATAGTCAAAAGAATTTTTTATTTCTGTTGCACTATAATCATCTACGTCTTTTTGAGTTATGGTGTATTCTTCCTCTTCTTTACCCCCAACATCATATCCTTCTTTATCTGACCAATAATCAGTTAAAGAAACACTATATGGAAAAGAATCCATCGATCTCATTTCTAATCTTTCTACCGGTGTTGGGTTTCTATCTGCGATTTCTTTTTCTAATCCATCTATTTTATTAATAACTTGATCCATATCACCTACCTTACCTTCTAAATCACCTAATTTACCTAATAATTCATCCATTTTTGCAGTCATCCCCTCTATTTCTGTTCTTGTTTGTTCTGCTTTATCTACTATATCTGTAACATCTACTTCGACAGTTTCTTCACCACCTTCCTCAGTTGCGAATTCATCTTCCACTTCCATACCTTCTTCACCTGCAAATGGATCTGTTTCACCTGATCCTTCTTCAGTATCTAAATCTACAGTTTCTTCTTCACCACCTTCTTCTGCAAATGGGTCTTCAGTAGTCTCTTCTTCAGTGTCTACTTCTACTGTATCTTCAGCGGGTACAGGATCTTGTTCATAAAGTTGTTTAGCACCTAATAAAAGTTCGTCAGTATCATCACCGCCAACTTTATCTTCCATATAAAACGTATATTCCAATAGTTCCATATGTCTTTTTAACTCTTCCGATATTAATTTTTTCTTATCCATTTTTTTTATATTAATAATTGTCTTCCGTCAGTAGTTTTATAAACTTTATTAACTCTTTCCACAATTTCTTTACCATCATTAATTAAACATTCTTCCCCTTCACACTCTTTTTCTTCATTAACTTTAAGAAATTCATTAAGTGAGTCTTCTAAATCTTTAGTTCTTTGTATGTCTTTTTTATTATCCATATTAAGGTCTTTTATTATAAATATAAGAATTTTAAGAAAAATTACGTTTAATATCTATAATAGTTAATTCATTTTTTTTAGTTATCAACATTTTATTTTGGTATTTATCCCATTCTATCTTATGTTCTTTATGATTTAAATTACCTGTTTCTCCATTACTTTCACTTTCAATCAATTTATTAAGTGCATTAATAGTATAAAAACACTCTCCCTTTTTGTGTGTTATGATAGTGGTAGGGAAAAATGATTTAGTATTTATTTTTTTTCCATCCCTTAAATATAATCTAAATGTTAAAATTTTTTTACCTATTTCTTGCGGGGAAGTATAAATAAATAATTTTTCTTTAGGTATTTTAAACCTTTTTTCTATATAATCACTGAAACCATCTATTCTATCCTCATCAACAAATGATGCTAGTGTGATTATTTTTGTCTGTTGTTCCATATCTATAAATGTATGGTATGATTTTTTTATTGTTATAATCTACACACCCTATACATTTATTAAATATTTCATTTTCAGATAAAGTTACCTTAGAAAGTTGATTTATTTTATGTTTAATTTTATCTATATCTAAACCTAAAAATAATAATATTTTTAAGTCTAATCCAAAAACTAAATTTTTATCGTATAAATATACCATATCATCATTAATAATTGTAATAATATTATTTAATGAATATATTTTTCTTATTATTTTTCTTATTTTTTTAGGATTATCATGTATTAAATCAACAAAAACATAACTATTTTTATTATCTATAAAATCCAAACATCTGTGTTGAAATTTTTTTAAGTCTATTTCTAAATCTACTTTTCTTTCATTATTATTAAAAGTCCAAAAAGTTTTATCGTCAATTTTCTTATTTAGTATTGAAACATTTTCTTCACCATAAATTTCTTTAGTTGTATCCCAACCAATAATTAATGTTATAAAATTATCGTTTATTTGTGAAATATTTTCACAAACATTATATTTTTTATCTGAAAATTTATCTTTAGTTACTATATTTCCAATATACATATTACAAATATACTATTTTTTTATGTTAAAAACAAACTATACAGTGGATGGTTCAATAGTTAAATCAGAATTTTTATTTTTTTTATATAAATTTACTCCTTTATTTTTAAATTTAGTACCACCAACTGTTTGACCTATTAATTTATCTCCACCACCTTTTACCGGTAAAGTGTTTAAAACTATTGCAAAGTTTTCAAACGAATCTTCTATATCTTTTCCATCTTTAAAATTTAAACTATTTACAGTATGATTAAAATTCTCAGCTTGTCCACCATTTGCCCAACCACCAGGTGGGTAGTTTTCTTCACTTTTTAATCTCGTATCTTTTTGTGTAGATAATTCTTCAATTTTTTTGTTAATGTCGTTTATTTCTTTTTCTAACTTATCATTTTCTGTCACCCTACTATTTCTTTCTTCGGGAGAAATTTCCTTTAGTGAAAGGTTGATTTTTTCTTGATTTACTTTCATTCTTGCTTCTTTTATCGCTTTGGCTTTTTGTTGTTCATCTATTTTGCCTTTGTTCTGGTAACTACCACTATAAGGATAATTAGTCCATCTCCATGCAGATATTTCACATGATGTTTTAATATCTATGGTATCACCAGTTAATTTAGTCATAGGTGTTTTTGTATCTTCACTAAACCTCATATATTGATCCCTACCTATGATAGGAATAAAACCTCTAGGTCTAAAAACATAAGCGTCTTTAGTAGTATCAAAATCTCGATTACCAAATCGGTTATCGATTTGACTATATAATTCAAACCCTTTATCGCTATCTGAATTATTCCATGTTAAAACATCTATACTAAAATTATTTGATTTTGTCATAGCATTTGCTAAGAACATAGTAACTTGTGAATTACTTTTAATACGAAATCCTTTTAAAGTATTTTTTAAATTAGTAGCTAAATTTGTGGATGCATTACTTATCCCCATAGTTATTAAATTACTTTCAGTTATAGAATCAAAATTAAAATTTTCATCAGGACCTTTATCTGCAGGAATACCAGTATTAAAATTAATTTCTTGTCTTATAGAACTTTGAAGTAAAATAGGTTCTGTTTCTAATGTATCGTCTAAACCTATATTTAAAAAAGTAGTCATTTTATCTACAACTGGTGTTATATATTTACTTTGTCTTACACCAGTAAAAGATGTAGTCATATGGTTAGGGGTGATATTATGTGTAACATTTAAAATCATATATGCACCATCGAAAAAAGGTACATTGTCTAATTGAAAATACATCATAGGTTGAATATTCATACAACCTAAAGCTTCAACACTACAAGTATAAGAACGAGATCTAAACATCTTATATAAATCTGTACCTTGATAAGTTCTACTAGTACCACCTCTTTTATCAATTAAGTCAGTTAATGTTTTATGGTATTCCGCAGTATCTTTGTGTTCTTGTTGATTCAATGATACACTTTTAAAAACTGTTTGGTTTTCTGTACCAAATGATACTCTAAAACCAACTAAATTAACGTTATCTTCAGAAGCATTAGATACTGATTTACCTTTAGCTTCTCTTCTAAGTCTCCTTTTTTCTTTTCTACTTTGTTGTCTTGCTTGTCTTTTTTCTGACTTCTTTGGTGCTAAAATATCAGAAGGTGGAAAATCCAAATTAAACCCATCGTTTTTAAATGTATATCTATTTTGTTCTTCTATATTTAATACTTGTGACGCACCTCCTGCGTAAATGCAAAGATATGTTGGACCACTACTACTATTTCTATCCGAAATATTAGTTATGGGTTTAAACATAGTAGAAACTTCTTCCGGGTCTCTATAGTTAACATAATTAGGTAGTATTTGAAAAAGAAAATTACTGTCTCTAAGTAATTTAGACATATAAAAATACATATTAGTAGTTAAATTTTGACTTATACTAATAACACTTTCTAAATTTATTATAGCTTTATCACCAATATCGTTAAACCCCCTATCGACAAACCTAAAATACTTAAATAAGTCTTTATTGTCTTTGGCACAAGCGTTAAAAGCTAATTCCCTTTTGGATGTGTTACCTGCCACCCATCTATCGTATACATTTTTTATACTATTATATGCAGCTTGTTTAATATCCTCCATATTATTAGTCTTATCAGTTGATTCTGTTGTATTTGTTTTACTATCACTACTTTTAATTTCTTTATTAAAACTTTGTTTAAAATTATTTAAATAAGTGTCAAAATTGACTGAATCAAAATCTGAAGATCTATTTTCATTAGTTACAACAATTAATTTTTCTGTTTCTTTCAAAAAGGTTGTTAAATTTATACCTTTTTTAAACTTTTCATCAATAGATAAATCATCGTTAGAATATTCTATTACCGCTTTACTAAATTTAGAAAAACTTCCATCATTTACCCATTTAGTAAAATAATCTATTAAATTATTTTTTGTCTGTACCGGCAAATCTAACAAACTACTACTTAAACTTGTCTCTGAGCCATACCATAAAGGTTTAATATATGTTGTTTGTGTGGGTATAGATGAACCACTATATATTGAGTTATCCCATACTATGGGATCAATTTCTAAACTATTTCTCCATAAAGTACCACCAATATAGTATAAAAAATATTTAGGTAATGTATAAATAATTGGTGGGGTTATAAAATTTAACTTACCAGTTTCAGGTATTTCTTGTTCTACTGTTTTAGTCCAAGTTTTAAATGGTAATGTAGATAATAATAAAAGTGCTTTAGATAAATCTGAAGTGTTATTACTATATAAATTTGAATCTGTTAAATACTTTGGTTTTTCTGTATCGCTTTCGCCTTCTACAGGTTCAGATTTTTTAACATAAAGGTTAATCCAATCGGTAACTATAGGTGTATTTGGTGCTGGATTGTCTGCAGGGTTGATTCCTCCATCAATTAATGTAATATCACTTTTTAGTGAAAAAGTTAAACTACCTTTTTCACCTGCTTTTTTTAATAATAATTTACTTTGTTTTTCTAACCAACATGTATAAGATAAATTACGATTAGCAATATAATCCCTCCATTCCGTATATTTACTTACACTATCATCAATTACTGACTTATCAAAAACTTCTTTAACATTTTCAATATTTTGTTCTTCCGTTAAATTTACCTTATTTCTAATTATTTTTTTACCTTTAATACTATTACCTAAAATAAGTTTACTCATTTTTGGATTATCTATCTTATAAATGGTGTCCTCATCATTACTTTGTTGGTATTCGACACTATTTAATTCTTTTATTCTTTCGTTAACAATTTTAGTTATTTTATTAGTATTATCTTTTAAATCTTTTTTCGTTAATGGATTGTCTTTTAAAAATTGATTTAAAATTTGGTAAATAGTATCTTTACTTTCTTTATCAATAAAGGATATTTTAGCCCAAAGTCCATCCCAAGTAGCATATTTACTCATAGTACCAAAATCTCCTGTTGCGGTTGAATAATATTTTAATATTACAAATCTATCTACTAAAGCTTTTATAAATTTTTCATATAAAACATCTTTTCCTTCTGCGGTTTTTGTTTGTGCAACATTTAACAAATAAAACGGATTTTTTTCACAGTCTATTGGATTTATTGGTATCCAATTATCTGTATCATTACCACTACTACTACCCTTAGCTTTATTAACTTGTTTAGTAATACCTAATAAACTTTTTTCTTCTTTTAATAAAGCTTCAATTAAATTTTCAATAAATTTAATTTCAGGAAAAGCAGTTCTAGCATCCGTATCTTCAGGTCTAAATATTTCTTTTGATCCTATAAATTTTTCTACAAAACCTCCATCTTGTTTAACAAACAAAGAAGGGAACGCATATATTGTTTGACTTTTAAAATCAAATTCTTCTTTTAATTGTAAATCACTGGTGACACCGGCAGACTCTAATGCTTTTTGTCTTTTTTTGTTCTTCCTTTCTGCAGAATAACCAATATCAAATATCGTCATTAAAAAAGCTTGTGCATTATTACATAGTATCTGAAATACTGTACCTATTGTAGGTTTATACCCTAATCTTTCCGATAAAGAATTATTTAATTCTTCTACTAATTTTTCCTCTTTTTTCTTTTTTGATTTACGAATATTAATTAACATATCATTCACCATCATTCTGATTGCCCTAAAGTCTAATACTATTCCAGGTGTAGCGTTACCAAAACCACTATTTAAATTACCAGGCTCATTATTATTAGTGTCTTTAGAATAGTCATTTATAACAATTTGAGATACATCAAAGTTATTATTAGCTTCATCATATTCGCTTGGATTATTTTTAGTTAATATACTACCTTCACGACTTAATTCATCGATAAATTCAAGTAAAGTTATTTGTCCTTTTTTGGTAACATCTATATCTATAAAAAAATCAATTTGATTGCTAATGTTATTTAATTGTGTAGGAGAAAATAAACCACTTTGTCCAGCAACACCCCCAAAATTTAATGTAAACTCATCGTAATTTACGTTTTTACCATCTATATTTTCGGAAAATCTCCAGTACTCTGTGTTTTTTGTTGCTGATCCGCCTAATATTCCTTTAGCGATATTATCATTATTACTAAGACTACTTTTATTTTCACCATAAAAATTAACATAGTCTGTAATAAGATCATTTAAATCATTCATATATAAGTTTAATGATGGAATCATTGTAGACTTAACAAATAATAAATCTCTTATAGATAAATAATTTTCACCTAAAGTTAAATTTACTGATTTAATTCCATTTGTATTTGTTGTATTTGGTGAATTTAATTGTGATAAGTAAGGTGGTGCACTAGTTTTGTCCTTATAAGTATCGATGTTTGCTTTTGGTATTGGGCTACCAATAAAGCTTAATATTTCTTCTACTTTTTTCTCCTGTGTATTTAATATTTGTAGTTCTTTATATTTAGTATTTTCTATTTTTAATTCTTCTAAGTCTATCTGTAATTTACTTAATTGTTTTACAAAATCATCTAATGAAGGTGTAGCTATTGTTTGAGTTCCATCACTTGTTCCATTTTTAATTGTCCCAACTGTGAGTGGTAACTCATTTAAATTTTTAATTCCTATTTCTGTATTAAGTGTACCAATTACATCTCCTATTGTAATATCTGCAAGAAATGCTTGTTGAAACCCTAAAAAATTTGCGGAAATATTAAAATTACCAGTTCCAGCATCGAATTTTGATGTCCAGTTAACCAAATTTAAACAATATGATACAGGTTTACCAAAATATCCCTTTACAGTCAAAGTAAAAATAGGATAAGGCATTTTAAAAAATATACTATATGGTGATTTTCTATTATCTTGTTCTATAACATCAAATAGCCCACTACCCCTTACATCTGTAAAATCAATGTCTACTTGTGGTATTAAACTAGTATTGTATTTTATGTTAATAGATGTTATACCGAAACCTTCTAGTAATCCACTACCTAAACTGTTTTGAATACCCCCAATATTAGTATAACTTGTAGTTGCATAAGATTTGACATCTCCCATTATATTTTTTTGTGGTTCACCAGCTTGATTGTATTTTACTTCTGTTGATACAAATTCAATAATACCAAATCTACTCTCTTCAAACTCATTTTCATTTTCACCAATAGTTGCCACCCCCCTATTACGTTCTTCCGCAGTCAAACTAATATAAATAAACATGTCTTCTGCAGGTAAAACATTTCTACCTGAAGGGTTAGGATCTACTAACATTAAACCCGCACCAACTTGTTTAACCTCAACATCTTTTTCTTCTTCTCCCATAACTTAAAATTTAACCCGTTCCGTTTAATTTCTGATATTTTTGTACTTCAGAAATATATTGTTGTAAACTGTCTTTAAACGGAAAAGGTATTCTTATTATTTCATTATTTGGTATTGACTCTTCTACCCCCCCATACTGTGGATTAGCTAACATAATTAACCAACCGTGATAAGGGTTTCCATAATATTCTTGACTTAATTTGTCCATTCTACTTTGAGTTTGTCTATATAAAACTGATTTATCACTAGATTTAGGCTCTATTTTGATAAATGGTAACGGTGTGTATTTACCATTAAAGTTGAATTTTTGATATCGGTTATAATATTCTGTACTCATAATACTTATAATAATTTATTATCTGAAATAGTAAATGTTTGATTACGTTGAAGTTCTTCTCCCTCGTTTTCATATGATACACTTATACTAACACTAATTATAGATTCTTTTAATTGATCTATACTGTTTTCTATATTTTGTATCTCTGTTTGTATTTGACTTTTTCTATTTATGTTATATGCACTTGTGTTTGATAATGAATCATATTCTGCTTGTAAATCTAATATATCGCCATTAAAGTCTACAATATCTTGAGATTGACTAAAAGCAATACTAAATATTGGTATGTTACTTAGTTCTATAGTATTACTTTTACTAGTGAATACTTCATCTATATGTACTATATCACTACCACTATCAGTTATAACTACATTTATGGGGTTTGGTAATGGTGTTAATATTGAATTTACAAGTGTTTCCACTATTACATTTTGTCCATTAGGATTAATATTTATTTCAATACTATTAGATGGTATTGTAGGTTGTGACTCACCAGTATTCTGTGATGCCTGATTTAGAGGTACTTCTTGTTTAAGACTAGCATTAGGTGAGTCTCCTATTAATTTTATTTTTTGACCTATATTTGCAATACCCGGTAATAATTCACTAAATAGACTATTTCTACCATCAATTATTCTAGCACCTATAAATGATTCAACTTCTAATTTATCACTTCTTCTTTCATACATTTCTGTATTTGCATAGTAATTAAATGATAATGCGTTTTGTAATCTACTAATAGGTCCTTGTAAGGATTGCCCACCTATAATATCAATAGATAATGTAACATCTGCCATCATTGGTTGTACACCTATACCTTCTGGATTTAAATCCCACTGAGGTGAATTACCAGTAGCATAAGTAATACTTAAACTATTAATTGTGATTTTAGTGTTAATGTAATCACCTATTCTTAAAATACATATAGGTGGTCTACCAAAAGCTAAGTTTTGCGCTTTTATACCAGTAGAGTTAGCTTTATCATATATACTAGGTCCCTGTCTTAAACATTGTTGTAAAAATGTTAATCTTGTGTTTAAACCTTCTGGCGTAGTTGAGTGAAATCCTGGATGAAAATATTTAATTTTTTCTGAAATAGTTTCAAAATACTCAGGATATTCCTCCCCTATGAAATCAAAATATCTTGTTTCATCAATTCTTAAATTATCTACTATTTGTGAATCTAAAGGTAGAGAAACTAAATTACTATTCATATCAGTTTGTTGGTGTTGTGCAGTATTATCATTAACCGCATCATAACTTATTTTAATGTCTACTCTCCTACTATTCTCATCACCACTTATGTCAATAACACTAGATTTTACAACAGTAGTAGAATTTACATTACTTATTGAGTTTACTACCGATTCTACTTGTGCTTTGATGTCAGTAGCCCTTTTACTAGCCAACGTAGTTGCATTAGTTTCATCTTTAGATGCAAAACCATTAATATTAATTTTTACTGTTTTATCACTATTTTTTTGGACATTTAAAAATTCTGTTATAGATGCCGCATCGATACTTACACCTGTGTCACTATTTTTATCAAATTTTAATATGTATTTTTCACTAGCACTATAGTTAGACGCAGTAGATTGTTGTTTTTGTATATTTAATTTTTTTTCTATTTCGTTTTTAGTATTTTGACTAACACCTTGACTATTATCTAATAAATCTAAAAACTCTTGTGGTGATATACAACCAGCAAAAAATCTTTCTATTTCATTTGTTCTTCTACCTCTATATGCATTTATTACTTTAGGGTGATCAACCAATACCTTAAATTTTAACTGTCCGCTACGAGTAGAATTATTATATGTATATACAGGTTCACCTCTACCTATAAAATCTGTTTTAGTCCAATTGGCACTCATATTCTCATCAAATCCTAAATCATATGGAGGAAACCACATAATTCTACCTTTATTTCTACTTAATGGATCGCCAGGTCCAATTTCATCTAATGTTAAATCTGCTAAATTATCTGCCCACGCTAAATTTTCAATAGACAACATATATTTTTTAAAAGATGTTGTTCTATCTATTTCTGTAGAATGTGTTTTTACAAAACCGTTGCTTTGTAATACACTTAAAGATGCATTATCAGATGTAACAGAAAAACCTGGTTTACTTTTACTATCTGAACTAAATAAACCACTTTTTCTAATTGCATTACTATATTTATAAGGATTATTTGGTGTCCATACCCTACAAAATTTACCGTTTTTAATTGCAGATTCAAAAGATTCACTACTTATAGCATTACCTCTACTAATTAATCTACCTTTTACTCTATCTTTAAAAAACTTTTTAGTTTGATCTATGTACACATCATCAGAAAAGTTATTTACTAAATTTTGTGTCTCCGATAATAAAGTTTTATTATTAAAATTATTAGTATCTTTAAATTCCCAATAATAATTCCTACCAACTGTAGTCTGTCCTACTTGTTCTGAATTAATACCATCTGCACCATTAAAATCTTCAGAAGTAAAAGTAGTCATTATTTTACTACCTCTATTAGTAGTTCTTTCACTACCTATATAATATCTACTAGATGTACCACCATCAGATGTTGATGATAATCTTCTGTCTTTATAATTTGGTACATATAAATTTAAACCTAAAGCATTAAATAAAAACGTGGTTTGATTGATACCTGTATTACTAATTAAAGAATTACTTCTTTGTTCTGTAGATATAACAGGAGAACTCTGATTTTTATCATTACTCTTACCCCCTTTATTACTTTTTAATTGTCTATTATATTCTTGCCAACCTATCGATTCATCGGGTAGTATTCCTCCGTTTGAAGGTTCTCCTCTCATTCTATCTTCAAAATCAATAGCTTCATCTTCAGGTGGTTGAAAATATGTTATAGCAAATTTAATTAAATCACTAGACATTTTATTTTGTATTTGAGAAACTTTACTAATAACATTAGTTTTTAATTCTCCAGCACCTATAATACCTAAAGATGATTCATTGTTATAATTTAGTGTTGACATTTTGTCTATAACATCAAATGGAAAAGTAACATAAGGAGAATCTCCTCTACTTAATAAAGTAAAACTTTCAGTATTAGAATATGCGGGGTAAGGAATTCTATCTTTTACTGAAGAATCAGGATAAGGTTCAGAAGGTATAACAACACCAAACTCTTCATATCCGTCCAATGGTGGAATATATCTATTATTATTAACATTTTGGGTATCCCTAAATGTTTCACCTTCAGTAATAATATTTCCATCTTCATCATATGATACGACAGTATTTTCACTTTGAGTGCCATTAATTGGTACTTTTATGATATTACCAATATCATTAAGTTTAGATGTTAATCCACCCTCAGTTAATGTTCTATTAGTTGGTGGTGGTAAATTCCTACTTAATAATTCAGTTCTTAAGTCTTCAGTACTTAGTACACCAAAATTAGTTGTATACAATGTTTGATTTAAAATGCCTGACATAAATATTCTTTATATATAAATATTTAAAGGCTAAATTTCAGGAGATAAAATTATATATTAGATATTATTAATAGATTATTACTAGTTTTTTTATTATATTTATTCTAGTTTTAATAATTATTTATAATTTTTAAGGTCTAGTTCTGGTCAAATATAAAAAATATTTTTCAAAAAGTCAATACTTTAATAGGTTTTTTTTAACATATTAAAATTAAGTAAAATCAATTTCCCAATTACCACCTGAATTTTTAATTTCTGCAGAGTCTACTACCCAACTTTTTACATTATTTTGAATTTTAGTTTGGAATGCTGCCATTAACGAAGGATCTAAATCCCCAGTAATACTAATTGTATAATCGAATTTTTTAGTAGTCATCGCCAATGGTCCACCATCACCACCAGGACCCTCATCATTATTAACAGGACCGCCATCATTATTACTCGATTTAGGAATTTTAGGTAAATTTTTTATAAAGTCATTGATATCATCACCCATTTCACCTAATTGCTTTCCAAATTCTTCGGTACTATTTTTCCACCCCTCAGTTTGAAATAATGATTCTGGTTTAAAATTTTCTTGAAACGATTTAACTGCCGCATCCATACTAGCTTTCATAGGTGTAGTTAACTGTTTCATATTTTCTGCACCTATTTCATATAGATCTGTCGTTCCTGCGATTGCTGCTTTAGATGACTCTAACGCACTTTGCATCTGTTCACTCATTGTTTGAGTGTTAATTGCGATATTTTTAAATAAGTCACTATCTGATTTACCCTCGTTAGCATTTGCTTCCATTATTTCGTCAACCATAGACTCATTAACTTCATCTAAACCTAACTCTTCACCATTGTGTTGTATTACGAATTCACCTTTTTCTTCTGAAAATTTAGCTAATGAAGCTAAGTTCTCTTTAATATCGTTGTCACCTATAGAAGTAAATTTCATTTTTAAGTCTTTGATTTTACTAGATTGTCTAGCCATCTCAACCATTTTTTCGGTATTAATACCTAACTGATCACCAGCAGCTTTAAGTTGCATTCTGGCTTCTGCAGGTAATTCATATCTACCACTTTCTTCATTAAATTGTAACATATTTTCAGTCATGTCACCTAACTTTTTAGCTAACTCTTCTGGTTTGTTACGTGCCATATACATAGTTTCAAAAGGATCACCAAAAGCCTGTGCAATATCACCACCCAACATCTGTAAATTAGCGGCAGCTTCAATAGCAGCTTCGGGTTGATAGAATTTATCTGCCATTTGTAAAACATCTGAAACGTCTAATCTCATTCTAACTGCTTGTTTAGCCATCTCTGTCATACCTCTAACTCCACTACTAAAAGAATAAGATTGTATTGACTTCATATTACTTGATAATTGTTTTACTACTTTAGCTGCATTTAAACCTAGTTTTTGTGACTCTTTATATACATTTTCTAAACCTTCAGTCATACTATTTGTAGATACCCCCATTAAGTCAAACATTTCCGCCATTTTTGCAGTTTCACTAGCACTTAAATTTATACCTTTAGAAATTTTTTCAATATTAACTATGTCTTCTTGATCTAATATTCTCATTCTTCCTGATTCATCAGCGAATGTTTCCATCATACTGGTAATATCTTCCATACTACCACCCATATTTTCAATTTCAGGTAAAGTGTCTTTAAAGTTTCTTGTTAGTCTTTCTTGATGTGCACCACTAGCACCAATATTTCTTGATACCATTAAGTACTCTTTAGCTATTTTTTGTGCATAATTATATTGATCGGCACTGGTTGTTAAAAAATTCTGAAATGAACGGTAAGTAGTATTTACTTCCTGTGTAATTCTACCCGTAACCTCATACATAGATAAATAAGCTCTCTTTTGTTTTTCAGCAATTGCTACTAGTTCTTTACCATTTTCTTCAGTAATTTTTTTTTGTTCTACTAATAATTTAATTTTTTCTATTTCACGATTTACCGACTCAACCTGATCTTTTTTAGCTTGCCTACTTATACCATCCATTTCTTTGCGATAGTCAGTAGCTTCTGCTCTCAATTTTTTGAGGGTTTCTAACTGTTTCTTAAACGGATCTTCTTCTGCCATTTTTTAATTTAAATCGTTAACTTAGTTATTTTACCATTCCAACCAATACTTGGACACATTTCTTTATTATCACTTAAACTTTTAACAAATTTTATAGTACCGTTTTGATCTACTCCTCTTTCCGCACTATTAAATGTCATTAAAAAATATTTTCTTCCACCACTATTTTTAGATAACATAACAGTCTTACCGCCATTAAACGGACTTGCACTTTCTATATCAAACTCCATTGTGGTATCAGTAATATCGAAAGAATTATCTACACAGTCAGGAAAAGTTGGTGGGGTATCATTTCTTGAACCACCAGGATGTACAAAATCATTTGGTCTAGTAAATGAAATTTCAATTTTTTTATTTACAACTATTTTATCTGCAACACTTCCTGTTTCTGCAGATTTCAAAAGGGAATTTTTATTCTTAATTCTAAAGAACTTACTTAAAAGTGTACTTAAACTACTTATTAAACTTTCACCTGCAGGTATAATCTCTTTATCCCATTGTGCACAATAAGGTGAACCAGGAACGTTAGGGTCAGCGTATGTATAATCTTTCCTAACATTAATATCAAACATTGCTTTCCTATAATCGTCTCTTTCTAAACAATCATCACGATATTCATTAATTAATTTAGCCTCAAATTCATTTGATCTAGATAACTCAGCTTTTACCCCTTGTCTAAAACTTTTATAACATTTCCTATAAGAAGGGCAAGCTGCTGCATCATCAGCAGGACTTCCAGAAGGTGAACCTGTATATTTTCTAGCAAAGTTAATACAATAACAAATAGAAGCGTGTCCCTTTTTCTTTTTTAGTGGGTTTGTTTTAGTTCTTACTGACTTAATACCTCTACTAACCCTTATTGCATCATAAACTCCTGCAGTTAAGGTCATACCTTTAAATGGACCGTCCTGTATTTCTAAAGAACTTTTATTTTTAAATTCTTTTTCTAATTCATCCGGTGTAGGAAATCCTTCTGGCCACTCACCATTTTTTGTTGCATCGAATAACTTTTTAATGTCAATATTTTTTGGGTTACTACTGTATGTCTCATCCTGCATATCAAGTATGGCTTGTACTCTATCTTCATCACTAATATTTTTGTCAGAAATCTCACTATATTTATCCCTTAAATCATCTGGAGATTGTTCACCAATTAAACTATCAACATAAACTACAACTTCATTTATAATGTTATTATAATATTTAAAATTTTTCATTACACCATTTTTTTATATAAATATTTAGAAAAAAATAATTATTCACTTTTACCATTAATATTATCTATAAAAAGTCTTCTACTATATGTTGGCATAACCATAATATCCTTATAAGAAAAACCACCATTTTTTACTAAATAAGAAAACTCTTTATGTAAGTGTAGTAAATAGTCAGAGTTTAGGCCATAGAAAATTCGGTGTGAATCTAAGAAAGCAACTTACGGATTCTCCCCCCTGAATCCGTGCTTTTGTATTAAAATCTATTCCTGGTTCGTTATCTTCTATATATTTACGTAAACTTCTAGAATCTAACAAAGGTATCTTTTTCAAAATATTTGAAATTATTATTTTATCTCTTTCACCGTCTATTTCTGTAACTGATTTTTCTAATCTTAAAGTAATTTTTTGTGATACTTTATCTTTACTCCTTTTCATTTGGTTATTATCTGCGATTTCTACTTCTTGCTCTTCTTTTGAAGTTAAAAATTTAAATTTAATATTCTTTTTAGAAGTTGGTAAAATATAATCTAGTTCTCCATTGTTATCGGGTTTAATTAATAATTTTTTTTGTTTTAAATCACCTAAATCAATCTCACCTTCTACAAAATCGTTGTAATCTTCACTATAAACCATTTGTGTATATTTAGTACCAAACGCAGTTGATCTTAGAAATATAAGTATTGCCATTCTATCACCTTCTAATAAATCACCGACATCCATATTTAAATCTTTTACTTTTCTTTTTATAAGTAAATCTAACATTATATCGGGTTTAGAACTTAGGTTTGGTGCACTTAGAATATTTTCATCCATTGCGGTTAAATATTCTACTTTAATTTGTTTTAAATTATTTTTATATAATAACCCTTGTGATGGTAAATCTAATACATCAAAAGGAGTTTTTAAATCTTCAGGTACGTAATTAGGATCTAATGACGTTTGTATATTTTGTTCCATAAAACTTTTTTATTTAATATAAATTATTATTCTATTAAATAAATACTAAAATTTGGTTTTTTTATTCCCCTAAACCGTAAAACGTATTCCAACAATCTAATTTTTTAAAAGTATTAACTAAATCCTTTCTACAATCTTGTTGATTCTTTTCTTTATTAAATATTATTTCACCTCCCGGCTTTCCCTTACACCAATACTCTTTACCTAACGCATCTATAATATCCTCACTAATTTTAAATATAGGTGTCTTCCCATCATCAGTCCATTTATAAAGTTCACCTTCTAGTTCTTCATCATCTGTAATTTTCCTAAACTCTTCATTTCCCTGACCCCATAACATAATTAACATTATATTCTGAGCATCTAAACATAAGTTTGATGAATTTTGCCACATGTAGTCTCTCACACTAGGATCTACTGTAACTCTTAGTTCTCCTTTAGAAGTTTGAGTTTTTATATCCTCTATTACATCTTTTAATTGTTCTTCTTTTTGTTTTTTACATAGTAAGTTTACATAACTTTCGAACATCTTCTCTATTTTGAGTTCATCGTAATTCTCGTTTATTTGTTCTTGAAACCACTTTTCCCAATTAGATACTTCAGTTGCATATTTCTTTTTATTCTTATCACCTGATCTAGTTATATTATTTAAGTATTTAAATAATATTGCTCCTTTTTCAAGACTACTATTTATATTTTCTGGTTTTAATTCTGATGGTGTATTACCAATATAATCATCTTTACAAAAAGGTAATGCCAACTCCTCCAATTTATCTTTTGGATTCTCTATAGTAGCAGGTAAAGCTAAACCTAAAATACCTTCTACTTTCTCTATATTAGTTGATTTAAACTTACTTATTTGATTAATTTTTTTACTTATAACTTGTCCTCTAGCTATTTGACAAGCTTTATTAAATAGAGAAGTCATACTTACAGTATTAAGGTTGTTTTTAAATTCATCAGGTATACCGCTTACTTCTATATTAATTTGATTTTGCATTTTATCAAGATCCTTCTGTACGATATTTATTTTTTCATTTCCTTTAATAATAACATCTGCAACATCATTGATTATAGGTTGAGTGTTAACACCCGCAATTTCCAAAACCCTTATTATATCTAATTTTGTTGAATCCTTTGTAATATTACCCATAATTGAAGTAGTGTCATCACTTGTATAATCACATTCATATTCTAAGATACTCTTAAGACTCATACTTCCTAATTCATCTTTAACTTGTTTTTTTATAAATTGAGTAGCAGTTGATGTAACATCCTCAACAACCCTATTCATATCTGGATCACCAAAAATAGATGTGAATGCGACACCAATAGGACCAACTAAAGGAAGTGATTTCCATCCACTAAAAATTGCTTGTGCCTCTGGGTCTAAAGTTACACCACCCCCTAGAAGATATTCGGATATATATGGTGCATAACAATCCTCAAAATTAATTGGTTCTGTCATCGTCTTCAATTCTCTTAACGCCTCTTTTTCATCCACCGTACCATCCACCATTTGATTTCTTAATTCTTTATAATCATCCATCACACCACTTTTAATTCTTTTGAATTCGTCTGATGCATAAACATTAGCACAATAAATAATATCAGCAATTTCTTGTGCAGTTAGAGACACCAACAGTGTTCGAGTTAGTGCTCTCAGATTTGGATTTCTTACCATAACCGTTTCGTCACCAAATAACCATCTTTTTACATATCCTCTTTTAGGATAAAATTTAGCACCATCCTCAACAGTAAACCCTTTTTTCTTTAACTCTACTAAAAGTTCTCCATCAAGTTTGTCTTTAGAAAATATCATATATTCTCCCGGTTGTTTCTTCATAGATAATACATAATAATCTCCTGCATTACCTGTTAAACTTTTAACATATTTTTTTAAACCTCGTCTTTTTAGTCTTACATCATTAGCATAAGATTTTAATAGTTTTATCCTTAGTTTTTCATCACTAATACCATAAACATTTTGTAACACTTTATCTTTAATTATCTTACGTCTTGTAGCACCCATTTCACCACCTGGAAATAAATCCAATTGATCACCAAATTTAGTTTTAAATGCTTCAGGTGCATCGTCTAATAAATCATCTATTTTTGCTATAGCGTTATCAACATCCAAGTTTTTATTTTTTGTTAAAAAATCAATTAATTCAGGATATAGAGTTTTAGGGTTTTCATTTTTTCCAACAACTACCATCATATCTAAAAAGTCATCTAATGATTTTTCAACTGATTTATTCCACAGTCCGGGATAATATTTTAAAGAATTTCTTACCATTCCTTTAAACTTTGTAACATTAGTTTCTTTTAAAGCATCTATTAAATCATCAAAACCCTGTCCATTTATTGCTGCACCAATTGCTTTAAGTTCTTTACTTGCTTTATTATATACACTAGGATTAGACATAAGTTCTTTCATTGCCTTACCTATTGGAGATTCTATTAATAATTTCTTTTTTAATACAACAGATTCATCATAATTAACTTTATGTTCCATTCTTTCTAACATTAAGTTAAATTTTTTAACATCTAAAAATAAACTTTTTCTTTTCATTTTTATATTAATTTATTAATTGACTTATTATTTTAGATATGTCTCCACCTGAAAAAGTTGATCCGCCACCACCAAGTGCTTCATTACATAAACCTTGTTCGGTTTTAGCTATGGAATATGCCCTACTACCACCAATTATTGGATTATAACGTTTAGACATGTTATTTATATATTCTAATACTAAATCTCTTGTACCTTTCCTAATTTTTTCTCCACTATCATCATACATTGACTCTAAAAATACTTGACCATATTTCATATTATCTACATCAGTTATTGGGGCTTGCCACCTAAACCATTTTATTTTTTGAGTAATACCAGCAAGTTTATTTCCTAAAACATGTTTTTCAATACATCCAGTACATGTTCTATCCCAATGGGTATTCATAGTTTCTTCAAATACTGTTTTATCACTTAAATCTATAGGTGTACCTAAAGTAGTATAAAATGTTACATATTTATTTGCCCAAATTGAGACATTACTAATTTTTATTACAGTTGTTGCGGCGACATTGTTAGTGTTTCTAGCCTTTAAAAAACAAACACCACCATCACTTTTTATCGACCAAGAAGTATTAGGTTTAATATCATCACTAAATTCAGACCATGCTTTAGATATAACGGGTTGTTGCATACACAAAGATAATGCAGAATTTAGGTTAGGATTATCCGTTAACTTATTGTTAACAAAAAGTTGTGCTTCATCAAAATCAATTATGTCACCAGATGCAGAAAATTCGGTAGCATCTATTTGTCCATCACTATTAGTATCAGGATTAATAACTGATTGTTCATTTATGATGTTACCATAAAGTCTTTCTTCACTAAATAAAGACTTTATTCTCTTTATTTGTTTATTTAAATTATTTTCCATAATAATAAATATCTTTATTTTTTAATAAATACTCATAATATCGTTATAGTCAACAAAACTGTCTATTTTATCTTTTTCTTCATCCGTAACTTGATTCTCAATCTTTTTTGATTCTTTTTCAAGTAGTTCTAATAATTCATTATTTTTACTTTCTTTCTCAGCAATATTTAAAATATTATTATAACTATCGGTAATATATTTTTTAATTTCTTCTTTGGTGTTACCATTCTTCACCATATTTTTCTCTTGTCTATCAATATCATCTATCTCCATTAATAATATTTCTAGTATGTCATTATCAGTAATAGATTTAACACCATTAAAAACAATATCTTTTATATTTTTATCTATATTAATACCATATTTTATTAATAGTTTACTTATATAAGGGGCGGATATATTAATTGCATTAGCAAAATAATGGTATTCATCCATATCATCAAAAAGTTCTGCAATTTTTTTAGAGGATGCATCGTTTGGGTTCGCATCAATTGTTATACCTACCCATTTATCTACCGGTAAACCAGTTAATCTAGTTAAATCTCCCACTGCTTCAGCTAACCATTCTGCAATATCCTTACTTTTAGCTTGAAGTGTACCAAAAATAGTTGCTTGTATAAATGCTTGTTTAGTATTATATCTAATTGAGTATTTTCTTAAAACTTTATTAACGTTGTAATCTAATTTTTCAATATCTTTTGCAAATTTAGTTAGTTTATTAGGATCTTTCTTTAATTTACTTAATAATTTATCAAATGCTTCTTTTTCTACTTTATTTAATTTAGACAGTCCATTCGCTATTTTTGCGTAATCATCTACTATTGCTTTATCCATTTTAACAAATGCGTCTAAAACATCATCTAGTTGTTGTAAATCAGCGGCAGACAAATCATCTAGTGTCTCCCTCATAACTTTCTTCCATTTTTCTGCAGCTTTTGCTTTAGTTAATCCTTTAAATTCAGCCCCACCTAATTCTTTTACTGATTTTCCTAATGCCTTTGCCCATTTTGCACTTGTGTAACCACCTTTTAAAGCGTTTTTACTATATTTTAATGCTTCTACGCCAGTAAATAACGCACCTAATAGTGTTAAAGATGCATCTATTTGCCAACCTTCTTTACCTTCTACCATATAAGATGTTGCGTTTGCTAAATCTATTGCCGCTGATAATGCCACATTTAATCCTGGAACCGGAATAAATAAAACCGCAATAGAAGCTATATCTGCAACACAGTGGTAATCACCAATACAATCTTCCGCCCAGTCAGTAAACTTTTCCCATCCACTTCTTATATCATTAGTTTTTACTCCATTTTGTACAATAGCAGACATATTATATTTAAATTCACCTACTTCTAGTGGTTTTTCAGGGTTATGTACACAACCACAAGACCCTAAATTCTTACCACCAGAGTAAAACCAAGTACCACCTAAATTATAATCGTCACATATTTCAAAAAATGTTTCTTCACCCCCATTGTTTAGTTCATCCATTGCACCATATAACCAATCGTGTAAAAAAGGTATTTCCATACCTATACCCTTACTTGCATCTCTAACATTTTGTAATTCTGGTGATATGGCTCTTGATGAGGATATGGGTTTACTACAAAATTCTCTATATTTAGTGTCACTTTGACTTTGGAATCTTTTATTATGTTCTGTTGCTGCCTCAATTATATGTAACCACAAATCTAATATGTTTTCTGCATTACTTTTTTCATCCATAACTCTAGAGGTTAAGTCTTTCATCTTAAACGGTGTAGGTTTTGGTGGCGGTGGTTTAATCAGACCTTTAATATCATACCAATAAGATGCACCATAAAGACTCCACGCCTTCTTAGTTCGTGGACCAAAATTACCATAACCAGGAATTTTTTTATTTAATGGTTCACCGCTACCAGTCCATTTAGGATAATTTTTATCCAACCAATCTTGAAATTTTTTAATATTTTCAATTTTACTAAGTTTTTGTGGTATTTTAATTTCACCTATTTTATCATTTAAATTTTGTATTGTTTGTACATGATTAATAATATTATTCTCTTCTACATCACTATTGTATATATCATTACTATTATATTCGGTATAAAGTGGATTTAAATTTAAATAAGAATTATCAACTCTAGTGGTGGAAGCAACATTACTCAAATTATTTCTTTCCCAATTCAAATATTGTGCATTTGTTTGTGCATCTTTTACATCTTGAATTACACCCATAAGTTCGTCATACTTTTTACCGTATATTTTATACCACTCATCCCATTCTTTGTTCCAGTTTCTAACTTTTTTATTGTACTCTTCTTTTAATTCTTTTTGTTTTTTTATAAATAAACTTTGTTTAAGTTGTGTACGAAAATCATCTTCAAGTCGGTTTAGTAAGTTAAAATAATCTTTTATTAGTCCCTCAGTATAAAATAAGTTAGTATTTTCTATACCAACACCTTGAGTATCATATGGGCTATTAAACCATTTAGATATTGTATCTAAACCATAATTATCAATTATTTCTGCATTTAAGTTCAAAACTTTACCCGTCCAATCTCCTAATACTTTTAATTTATTCCATTCACTAGCCACGCTATTATATGTCCGTATATTTTTATTTATTTTATCGTCATCCCAAAATTTAAATGCTAATTTTAAACGATCACTACTACTTTTTATATCGTTTTTGGGATTTATACTAAAATTCATAGACTCCGGTGCCTTACTTTTAGAAATCCAAGTATTTGGTTCAGGACTATAAATAGCAGCACCACTTATACCATCCACTTTTTGTTCAAAAATATTTAATATATCTTTATTAAAAAGTTGTTGGTATTGGACTTCTGAAATAATTATTTTCATATTTATGGATTTATATATAAATAGTTAATTGCAATAAAAAAGTCGCATAAAGCGACTTTTAATATTATATATGTTAGTTTGATTTAGAATACGTTAATCGCTCTATCAAATCTTAAAGTACATGTAATGTCTGCTAAGTCAGAAGAACTATAATCTAAACCACCAAAGTCAGCGTCATTTAATTGAGTTCCTTCTAAAATCCATTTTTGTACCACTACACCTGTTGGATCTAACATTTCTAATTCTACATTCTTTTTGTATCCTGCTGCGTATCCTTGTCTACCAGTTACAGATTCAGAGTGTAATCTTACCCATTCCATTAATGCTTGTGTAGCAGAAGGACCAATAGGGTCTCTAAAAGTTACAGAGATAGTTTCCCATCTAAATCTACCAATAACATAAGTTTCAGTGTTTAAAAATGGTATTGATACTTCATCACTAGTGTATTTAGGTCTACTTGCAGTAGAAATCCACCATTCTTGAATACCTAAATCATCAGGAAATCTAAGAATCCATCTATTCTTTCTTAATGGTTCATAAGGAACCGGCATTCTCATTAATAAATCTGCCATAATTTCTTTTTTTTATCGTTGTTTTTTATTCTTTATTAATAAATATCTAAAATTTAAAAAAATATAAATCTTTAATGTTTTTTATTATCTTTCTAATTGTGAAGTAGGTTTATCTTGTGCCCTTTCGTCTTCTCTATTAGAACTAACAGAAAAATCTAAATCTTCTATAATAATCTCATTAGTCTCAATAGTCATTTTATAAGTATCTATCGCATCTCCCACATGAAGAGTTAATCTATCATATGCGTCATTACTCATTTTAGATTTATTTGATTTATCTATTATTTTTTCAACTTCTTTAATTGTTTCTTCTAATTCTTCGTTAAGTTCTTTTAATGCACCAGATAATTCATAAGCATATTTAGTATAACTATATCCAGTACCCCTAAACATTCCACCAATACCTTTTAATGTAGATTTTAAACCTTCATTAATTGGTTCGGTAGGTGTATTACCATATAAATTATTATCATTAAATAATGATTTAATTCTTTCTAACTCTTCTCTAATGTTTTTTTTCATATTTCATATTTTACCAACCAAAAATTCCATCAACATCTATTTCTGGATCAACAATATAATCAGATGATCTACCATCTTTAGAAGATAATGTTAAAAGACATTCGTGTTGAAAAGTATCATCTATCTCATTTACTATTTTATCCAACCAATCTTTTATATCTAAATAATACGTATTATTATCACTTAATGTATTTTTTAGATGTGTAAAAATCATATTTTTATATGCTTTTGCGGCATTTTTTTCATTATCATCCAAACCATTAAATCTAGAAAAGAAGTCAACATAATTAGTACCTGTGCTATCATTTGTTTTTTCTGGGTCATCAAAAATATTACTACTACCTTCCCACCATTTTTCTACTTCTTTACAGAATTTAATCGCTTCATCATAGTCTTCATCCGTAGATGTGTTTTCATTTAATATTCTTTTATTTGCCTCTAGAATAAAATGTCTTTTCATTTTTTCAATTCTTCCCATAACTTCTATTTTTTATATAAATATTAAAAAAATAAATAAAACATCATTTTTTAATAATAATTCTTTTTTTCTTTGGGTTATTTGGGTCTGAAGTATCATAAACTAAAAATTTAACATCAGGATATATTTTTTTTAATTTCTCCTCAATGTACTTTTCCGCACTTTCTATATTACCTAAATCATCATCACTAAAACCTATACTCATACCATTATATTCTGGATTATCTTTTATTTCTTTAACTGCACTAACTACTCTATCTACAAAAGTTTTTAATGCAATCATTTTACCGACTTCTGGGTTTGTTACACTTACATCAGTATCAAATTCTTCTACAAACTCGTCAGAAGTCACAGGATAGTAGTCCTGTAAGTTTAGATATTGTTCTATAGATGTACCATGTAAGTTAGATAACATTTTTTCTTTTTGTTCTTCAGTGAAAAGAGTGTCAATTATCACTTTTATACCATCTTTAATTGCTTTAGGTGGGTTTCCTCTAGCAGTTATTATAGAGAAGTCGTTACCATATAATAATGCTTCTTTAAATTTATCAAAACTGGGTCCAAAAGATTTTTTTCTTAATGCTTCTTTTGTGTCTCTTATAAATGCGTCATAATCTCTGAAATCTTTAAACGCATAATATAAGTCATCTTTTTCATATCTATAATCTTTACCAACTCTATTCCTAATTTCTCTAAATTCTTCAGTACCTACTAAAACAGGTATCCATCCATCACCTACCTTTTTCTCTAAATAAATTTTAGTGGGCATAAATAAAATATTATCGTCCCAATCAAATGAATATGCTCTTTTTTTAAATTCCGTTAATAAACCTTTTTGGTGTTGATTAATTATTATTTTTTTAGGTTTCATAGATTCTTTTAAACCTGATGTTTTAAGATTTTCTAATTGTTTGTATATTTTGTTTACAACTTTTTTACCCTTTTCTGGATCAGTATCAAATAATTTTCCATAATTTAACATTTCCCTGTAAAAACTATCACTTACATGATAATCCCTTAAAGTTCGTGCAGCATTATAATCGTTATTAGTACCAAGTGATTTTAACCACTTTTTCATATCTTTAATAAAGGTACTAGTAATTTCACCTTGTTCAGGTTTAATTGATTTTTTAGCGTAGTCAATTAAATTACTAATAAAAGGCGATAAATTTGCTTCTATTTCCCATTGGTGTTCAGTATACCCGACATTATGTAAAATATCTCGTACTATTGATTGATGGGACTTATCAGTACTATTTAAATAAATTTTAAATACCTTATCAACCTCTTCCTCACTTTTGTTTAATAAATTCTTATAAAATTGATTATAATCGGTATACCGGCTATCAACTTCCTTTAATTCATCGAACATAGTTTTTAACCAAGGATTGTCTATTTTGGATCCTTTTTCTTTAAACCATAAATCATAATTTTCCCTAAACATAACCTTATCCTCCTCCGCCACAAATTTTTTAATAAAATCATCCTCATATTTACTTATCTTTGCAAATTTCTTCAGTGCTTCGGTATATATTGCTCGTTTAAAATGATTTAACTTAACGTGTTTAGGGTATTTACTCAACGTTTTTACCACATTTCCAAAATTCATATTTTTTATCTCTGTATCCGTTACATAAGAAGATGATAACTTATTACTCATTTTAGATGGTTGTTTGATATGTACTAATTCATGTTCTAACGAAAATAAAATATCGTCAAACGTCTTATGAGATCCAGGTCTCAAAATAACCCAATCAACTCCCTCATCATCCGTTAGACGTACTCCCGCAGCATTTTGAGTCTTTAAATCATATCTTTCTAATCCCTTACCCTTAAGTCTATGAGGCCCATAATCACTTACTGTTAATTTAACTTTTGTTTCTACACCATCAATATTCATTATAGTCTCAATAAAATTGGGATCGCCCGTCTCACCGTCATAACCCCAAACATCATCCCAACCCTTTTGTTTAAAAACATTTTTTATTTCTTCTATTTTTTCTTTTGCAATTTTAACTACCCCTATTTTTTTTATTGGTGGTTTTTTAACACTACCCTTCAGTAAAGAAAAAAACTCTTCTTTAGTTTTTTTACCTTCTAAAACTTCTTTTAAATATTTGCTATATAATTCTTCTGTACCACCATTTTCTAAAAATATTTCTTTTTGTTTTTTTAAAAAACCAATTTTATCTGTGATAAGTTTTTTATGTGTTATTAAATCGTTTATAAATTTTTGAAGAAAAGTAAATTGTTGTTTAGTTAATTCTTGACCTTTACGTAGTTTCTCAATTATAGGTAACATTATTTTAGTAGAAACCTTTTCAAAACCGGGTATTTTATTAAGAAAAGGTAGAAATGCAAATATTATTGAGATTCCACCTGTTACTGGATCTCCTTCTTTAATATATAAAGCACCATTAGCTAACTCTATTACACCAGAAATAACGATACCGCCAGGAATGAATGCAAATACAATAGCAGCAATATCTAAAATTTCATGTCTATTTTCATATATTAACTCATGAGAATGACCAATAATATCTTCAACAGAAGTATAATCACATAACGTCCCATATTCTTTTCCATCTATATAGTTTATGAAGTTATTAAGCATTGTCTTAGTATACTTTTTTTGATTATCGTCCCAATTTTTAGTAGGTACTACCGTATCTCTATACTTTTGTAATCCCTTAACTATAAAATCATTATATTGCATAGTTTTTGCACCTGTAAAAGAAGGTCCACTAGGATTTCCTGCTAATTTAAATATTAAATCTCTAAACTCTTTTATCTCTTTATTAGGTAATGATTTATTATCACCTAATTGATTGTATTTTGGACAAAAATAACTAGAATGAAACCCCTTACCACCAAATTTCCACAAATATTTATCTTGTTTACCTACACCATCCCTATAATTACTGTTAGTAGATAACCAACCGTAATCCATATCTACTTTACGGGTAGGTCCCATTTCCCCATCAAAATTTTTAGATTGTTCATTTAAACTCATATTAATAAATATTTAACCGCATAAAAAAACCCACATATAGTGGGTTTTAATATTATAATTTAATTATTATTAGATATCATCAAAAGATGCTCCAGTATTAGTAATATTAAATTCAATACTAATGTATTCTAAAGATCTGGTTGGTTTAATGAATATTCTACCGTTTAATTCATTTCTATCAATAGATTCTGGTGTATCATCTAATACAACTCTAAAGTCAGTTAAACCTCTCTCTTTTCTAATATTATCCAATATTGGATTAACTAATGAAAGGAATTGATTTCTTACAACATCATCATTCTGTTCGAATAATAATCTAATAGATACTGCCGAAATAAGTTTTCTAGCTTGTAATAACAATCTTCTAACATTAATTCTGTTAAGTGCCGTATCTTTAGATTGTAAGGTTTTATTACCCCAAATACAAACACCTACATCTGAGAATGTTGCCATTGGATTAATTCTTCCTTCATATAAATCATCTCTTTGATCTAAAGTTAATTTTGTTCTCGCTTTAATTGCATTTGTAGTACCTCTGTTTAAACCAGCTGCTGCGAACCAAGGGAACGCCACGTTATCCGTTAATGCAATGTTTCTAACAACTTCTAATGTTGGTGGTAACCAAATGTATTGATTATTTTCTGTATCATTCATCTGTAACCAAGGGAAGTAAGTTGCAGAATAGTTACTATCTATTCCTGAATCATCTAATATTCCTGTTGCTTCATCTGGTGTTAAAACAGTTTCTCCATCGCTACTAGTATCTGGTGTAGTAATTACATACAATGAATCTGCTCTATCATTTTCAACCATATCAACCGCTGCATCAATTAAGGAAGGTTGATCTCTTAAATCTAATCCTGGTGTTGCAAAAACATTTATATTTACTGCTTCTGGATTATTATAAGTATATATTCCTTCTAAATATGCAAAGTAATCTGAAGTTATACCATCATCTCCTTCAGAAGTAGTATAAGTTGTAAACGTTCCATTAAGTAAACCTTCATTACCCTTACTACCAGTTTTGGTATATGAGTCAGTATTTGTTCTGTCTAAACGATACACATCCCAACCATCAAAACCACCGTATGGTGCGAAAGTAAATTTCCTAGCAGTTACTTTTTCATATGGCCCACTTTGTAAAGATGCTTCAGTAGTAAATGCTGATATACCTACTTGTAATGATGGAAAATAACTATCATTACCTGCTGATATTTCTGCCCCTTTTGCGTTTACGTCTAAGTGAAAACCATCCGATTTACCAGTATACGCTACTTTAGTTACTGCGTCTAATCCTTTGTAATCGAAGAAATCTTGATCTACACCAATAGTCGTATTAAGACCTAAATAGTATTTTCTTATTTGTGAGTTATTCAATGAAGGGTATTTTGTACCATACTCTATTTGTGGTGGTAATGCCGTAGTATCACCGATATAGTCTCTGACTTGTACTCCCTCAAAACCTGCAGGTACACCATTAGTTGGGTAATCGGTTGCCATATCTACCATAATATAATTACTTCTTAATGGGAATTCACCATCTGACGTACCAATTTTTCTACCAATAAATCCGTTATCTGTAGGGTCTAAAGAAAGTTTAGAAAATTTCTCTAAAACACTTAGATTGGCGTCATTATCATTATATCTTCTTACTATTAAATCAAATGTTTTTTCATCTGGTTTAATGTTGATAATAGAAAATTTAATATCTCTGTTAGCCGCATTACCATCAGATATTGTAATAAATCTAAATAATCTCTGAAGTTTATTACCCCTTAATTCAGATAATACGTATGGGGAAGCTGCAGACTGATATTTTTCTTCATAATTACTTAAATTATAAGTAGAATCTGCACTTATTCTAACAAAATCAATGTTTAAACCTCTTACTTTACCAGCAGTATTTAAATCATCTAAACTGTTAATAAACAATTCTTCTACAAAAAGTTCTGTTTCTTTATCTTGTGAACTAACACCAAAAACATTAGGTAAATAGTTCTTTTTAGTCTTATCTAATGACACATTATAGTCAAAGTCAACACCACTACTTGTTGTACCATTTATTGTAAAACTACCAAAAGGATTAGTTACAATTGCCGAAGTATTTGACATACTTACATCTGTTATACCTGATACTGTGTAATCTAATATTTGATCTCCACCATAATTACCTCTAGATCTTAAAGTGGCAACCACACTACCATCAATATTATAAGATGATGCAGTATAAGTTATTACCGTACCTGAAGTAACACCTGTTACAAAACCTGGTGTAGAACCAGATGTTGCGATAACTTCCATAGAGAAAGTAGCACCAGAAAAGTCACTACCCACTTCTATATATTTAGGTGAAGTTATTGATATAGTATCACCAGTTGCACTTAAACCTATTGCAGAAAAACTATTACTAATTTCCCCTTGATCATATAATTCTTGTAAAAGAGGATCACTAAATGTCATTGTAACTGGTGTTCCACCTGTACTCGCACTATAAGTTAATAATGTAGGATAAGAAGTAGTACCTATTACTTCTTCTGTTGATGGATCAAACTCTGCATCCAATGTAATACACCAAGCATTACCTGCTTTATATCCTGATAATCCTAATACTCTACTAACATAAAGTTGATTTGTTTGTGTTAAAAACGATCTAGCTATATAGTTAAGTTCATATTTTGGATATCCATTACCTTTATATTTTTCAGGGTTTAGGTTACCAAAATATGATGTGAATTCATCATAATTAGAAATGAATACTGGTTCAAATGCAGGACCTTTAGGTGTTTCCCCTAGTAAACCTAATGTAGTTACCCCCACTTGTCTTGTTACGAATGTTAAATCCTTTTCTGATGTAAAAACACCTGGACTAACGAAAATTCTATTTGTTGAAGCCATTTAATTTTTTATTTTAATCTTTTTTATTATTTTGTTTTTATTATAAATATGCAATTATTTTTGAAAGTAAGTGAATTATTTTAATATTCAGATATTTAGTATGATATTTTTCATACTTTTGTCATACTTATATAAAAAACAACTATGAAAAGGACTAAAAATCTTAAAATTACACCCAAAACACATTTATTGTTAAAAACTTATTGTGAAGAAAATGGATTAAAAATGTTTGCATTTGTAGAAAAAATAATAAAAGAAAAATGTGTCCCTAAAAAAGATTTGTACGGTGAAGTGGTAAGATAAATTATCTCACTATTAAAACTAAATCAAAATCTGGAGTTAATTCAAAATCACCTAACCATATAAGTTTATTATCTTCTATGTTATAATCTGTATTAACAACATATCTTAAACCGTTAACATATAATTCCGTTTTTTCTACATCGTTAATGTTAACTTTAATTTCATCAAAGATAGTTTGTCCTTTAATAGAAGGTTTTATATTAATTGCATTATAATTACTTACACCCCTAAGTATTGCGTCCATTATAGGTTTTGGATCTCTTACTACATAATTTCTAACTATCCTTTTCATTTTGCGTTTCCTATTACTGTTAAAAATGCAGGATTTCCTACATCTAATTTTGTTATTGTAATTTCTAATGAATCTCCATAAGAAACATCAAAAGGTAATGTTTTTACGTTACCATTTACTGTTACAGTAAAGTTACTAATATTTTGTTGTGAAACACTACTGTAATTGGCGTCGTTCTCAATTGATAATTGGAAAACATTAATACCTGGTGCAAATTGAATATTTAATTCGATTGATGTGTCTTCTTCTCTTTCTTTAATCTGGTGGGTAGCTAAATTAACATTTTCTGCAATTTCAAAGAAAGTAATTGCCCTACTAATTGCTGGTGTCACCTCAAACTGTTTTGGATCTAATAAATAACCTAACATTTTTATACTGAATAATTGTACGTAGTATCTTTTCTCATCTAAATTTTGTATAGAACTTTCATCACCTATACTATCCATCATAAGTGGTATTGGATGACCATTTACCCTAATATATTTTTCACCTGCAGAAAATGAGTCTAACATTAATCTATTTAACACGTTTAAATCTCTCATTCTTGTACAAAATAATCTAACTTCATAGTTTAAATCTACAGAAATAGGTTGTGGTATTTTATAAATGTCAAAACTTTTTATATTACCATCCCATGTAGGTATTTTCATATATGTAAACGTAGGTTTTCCTGGCACATTAAAAGTTCCCGCATAATTAGTACCAGTTTGTGCATCTGGTTTTCTTATTATGGTAATAAAGGGCATTGTAATATTTTTGTATTCATCTGAAAATTGCCAAGTTTTTGCAAATTCTGCCCATCTTTGTATACTTAAAAAAATAACTGGTACTTTTTCACCATTTAAAACTAAACTTATATCATCCTCCATATATTGAACAAACTCTCTATCCATATCTTCGTGTAAAATACCTTTAGGTAGATATGTACCAGGATTAGCAATATCATTTAATATATTTTGTCTAGCCTCAAAACCCTCTGGAGTAGGGGTAAATTTTAAATTTTTTCTATAATTCTTAGGAAGTCCCATTTTAATTAAATACCTTTAAATTCATCTTCAGGTGTAGGTACACATGTCACAGTTCTGTAAAAACCTTTATAACCTGCAATAGTGTGTGCGTTGTCTGATGTTATTATACCATTATTAGATACTGTCCAGTAAGTCATCTTATCTTCAGTTTCATGATATCCTATGTAATCCCCATAATTAATCTCAACACCTAATTCATCTAAATGTGACTGATATACACCTAAAGTTAGATTACCATGTTCCAAATGCCTTAAACTACCATTAGGATTCCAAGCTTCATTTTTAGGAGTTTCCATTTGGAAATTAACTGTTAACTCAACCGGTGTTTTAAATCTTATTTCATTAGGTGCAGATTCTCCATATATATCATCAGTTAATGATTTACTTTGATCTACTTGAAAAAGAACTACTTTTATGTTTATATCACCCTCTAACCATTCCCTACCAAAATCTACTTCTAAATTAAAATCTTCTTGTGAAAAAAACTTGTTTACTCTCGTAATTGGGACTTTTCTGTTATTTTTCATGTATCTTTTACCTATAAATATTTATACTTTGCAAAAAAATGATTATAATTAGAAATATGTTAGATATAAAAGACATTAAAGGATTGAAAATTGAAGAACTATTAGTTACATATAATGGTAAGAATCCCTATATTAATTATATAAAGAAAAAATATCAAACCGAAAAATCATATTTTTTAACTAATAGTCAAACAAAATATATTACTAATTATTTTAATTACATACCTAAAAATATTAATAAAATTGTAGAAATCACTGAATATTTTTCAAATCAATTAAAAGAAGAGTATAAATTGACTACACCAATTAATAAAATATTAGTAGAAACTATATTAGCAGAAAGTGATAAAGCAATACACGCAATATGTAAATTTTATAAAAATCAAAAAGAAGTTAAATTAATATGGATACCTAAAACTCAATTAATTGAAGATATTCACTATGAGGAAGTAGAAGTAGAAGTAGACTTTGAAAAGTACATAGATTTAGATAAAAGGGGTTGGAGAGCATTTAAACATCAAGAAGAAGGTATAGAATTTTTATTAAAAAATAAAAAATGTATTTTGGCGGATGATATGGGTTTAGGTAAAACATATCAATCTATAGTTGCTGCATTAGAATGTAATGCAGAAAGAGTTTTAATTGTTTGTCCAGCATCTTTAAAAATAAATTGGATGAGAGAAGTACAAAACTTTTGTGAAGATGTTTCTATAATAAAGGGGAAACATTGGAATCCAGATAGATTTACTATTATAAATTATGATATATTAAAAAATTTTCATACTATAGAAGAAAGAGGTAAAAAATATGAAGAGTGGGAATTAAGAAGAGAAATAGTTGAATTTAATCCAGATTTAATAATATTAGATGAAGCACACTTTGTAAAAAATCACAAAAGTATAAGGGGTAAAATTTTAAAAGACATCTCAAAAAGATTTTCTCCTGAAAGATGTTGGTTGTTAACTGGTACACCCATCGCTAATAGACCAATGGACTATTATAATCTTTTGTCCATAATAGAATGTGGTGTTGCAAATAATTGGGTACATTACGCTAGAACTTATTGTGAAGGAGTAAGATTTAAAAAAGGTGGTAGGTTTGTTTGGGTAACTAAAGGTGCATCTAATTTAGAAGAATTAGCACAAAAAACTAAAAGAACTATCTTAAGACGTAAAAAAGAAGAAGTATTGGATTTACCAGATAAACTTATAACACCAATTTATTTAGAATTACAAAATGTAGAAGGTTATAAAAATGTGTGGGAAGAATATTTGGCACAACGTAAAGTAGATGGTAAAAAAGGTAATCCCGCAAGAGATTTAGTAGAAGCTACATTGTTAAGAACTTTTATAGCTATGGAAACTGTTCCATATACTATAGAAAAAGTAGAAGAAGCATTAGAATTAAATAAAAAAACTATTATATTTTGTAACTTCAATGACGAAATGGATGCGTTTATTAGGTATTTTGGAGATAAGTGTGTTTGTATAAGGGGAGGAATGTCAGATAAACAAAAACAATTGGCGGTTGATAGATTTCAAGAAGATGATAATTGTAAAGTTTTCGTAGGACAAATAAAGGCTGCCGGTGTAGGATTAACCTTAACTGCTGCAGAGATAGTAATTATGAATTCATTAGACTGGGTACCGGGAAATCATGAACAAGCGGAAGATAGAGCATATAGGATAGGTCAAAATAAAACAGTTAATATATATTATATGTTAATAGATGAAACAATAGACACATTAGTGTGGGATATTTTAAATGAAAAAAAGAAAATCATCGGAACTATTATGGGTGAAGAAAATATTATAGAAGAATTTATTAAAAAGATTGAAAATGATGTGGAAAAATAAAATGGTATGGGAAAATATTAATATATTTTCTAAAGAAGAAGCAAAAAAAATAGAGAATTTATTCGAAACTAATTTACATCAATTCGGACTAACTGTAAATCATGGAAGTTTTAGACTTTCAGTTTATGAATCTACATTAAATGATACATTTCCTGAAGTACATGAACTTATAGTAAATAAGATTAAAAAAATACCAAAATTAAAAGATTATACCGTAACAAGATCTGCCGGTCTTAGATATACTAAAGATGCACCTTCTATGCCCCATCATTACGATGGAGATGATTATACCATTTTAATTTTTATTAATGATAATTATGAAGGTAGTGGTACTGTATTTCCGTTGTTGAAAAAAACTGCACATGCTTCAGAATTTGGTGTGGGAAACGCTCTTTTATTTTCAGGTAGAAAAATAAAGAGTTGGCATGGAGCATTACCTATAAAAAATGGGGTTAGATACACTATTAATGTAAGACTTAACAAAAATAAAACTTTCATAAAAAAAATAAAAAGTTTTTTTAAACTATTGATTTTATTCGCTATTGAACCTATAATAAACAAATATGAACGTCATTATAATAAAGAAATAAAAGATACAGAAAAAATAATTATGAAAACAATACCAATAGTATTTAGTATGCAAGGTTGTCCACATTGTGATAACCTAAAAAAACAACTTAAAGAATCTAATATAGATTTTAAAGAAATAGATACAGACGCAAAAGAAAATGAAGTTTTATATGAATCCTTTTCAAAAAAAGTTGGTAGTGATTTTTTACCTGCAGTAATTATAGGAAAAAAAGCATTTTTACCTGATAAATCATTTAAAACTATTGATGATGGGGTAAATATGATTAAGGAGTACCTTCAGGAGCTTTCTGATCGTGAGAACCATTTAGATTAAAGTTATCGTTACCGTCACTATACTTTTCAATTAATGAACCTAATTCATTAATTATATTATCATGTTCTTCTGTACCATTCCATCCCGCACCTTGTCCACTACCATGAAGTAAAGATTTTCTAATATCCTCTAATCCCTCAATAAGTTCTTCATTATTGGTATCCGCTTCATAAGCGAATTGTATTGCAGATTCTATATCTCTAAGTGCAGATGCTAAATGATTCATTGCTTTATGCATTAAACCTACGGCAATATCAGTAGACGTATGTGTATCAGTTTTAGTATATGGAAAAAGATTTTTTTCTACTTCGTAAGTAGTTTCTTCTCTTAAAATTTTTTTTATTATGTTTCTTTTCATCATTTAATAAATATCTTAATATTTATAAATAAATACATAGAATTATGGCAAATGCATTAAATGATAAATTAAAAGATGAATTATTCACATTAATAAAGCATAGATTAGGTGCACCTATTAGAAAAATTGAATTAGATAATGATCAAATGTGTTCATTATTAGAAACTGCGATTGAAGACTATGCACAAAGAGTACAGGATTGGTTAATAGAAAACCAATGGTCATCTTTATTAGGTAACGAAGCAGATAATATTGATATTGCTTTTGCACTAACCACTCGTTCATTAGATTTTGAAAGTAGGTTTTCGTACGCATATTCTAAACAAGTAGGTTTACAAGATAGAGGTCCGTGGGAAATGAAAAAAGATTATGTAACAATAGTTGCGGGACAACAAGTTTATCAAATACCTGGCGGTAGAGAAGTTAACGAAGTGTTGTGGATAACACCAAACAGTACTGATCATGCATTATATTCGTTTGCAGGTTTTGGAGATTATGGTTTTGGTGGTGGTTTCGGACAAGTACCTTACGCTGGTTGGGGTCAAGGTGGAGGATTAGGTAACGGTGGATTTTATGTTGCACCTGCGTTTGACGTATTACTTAGAGCTTCCGATTTTAGTCTAAAATCTAAGTTATTGAGAAGTGAATTAACTCACAAGGTTACTGCAGGACCTAATGGTACTAGATTATTACATTTAATGCCTATACCGGGAAGTAGATTATCTTTTAGTGCAGCTGGTTTAATAGGTAATCAGATAGGTTTAGCGGGAACTAAAGTGTGGTATTATTATTATGATACTAATGGTATGTCCGAAGATGAATTAAATTTATGTTTAAATGAGAATAAAGATATAATAAAATTACCTAATGATGTTCCACTATCTAAATTAATGTATTCTGATTTAAATGAACCAACAAGAGTTTGGGTTAGAAGATATCTAACGGCATTATTTAAAGAAGCCTTAGGTAGAGTAAGAGGTAAATTTAGTGGTGCATTAAAAGTACCAGACGCTGAATTAACAATGGACTATGACAGTTTATTGAGTGAAGGTAAAGAAGAACAAACTAAATTATTAGAAGATTTGGATGCTAGATTAGAAAGATTAAGTAACGCTAAACAATTAGAATTAAAAGCGGGTGAGGCAGAAAACTTAAATAAATCTTTACAATATAGACCTCTCGGACTGTTTGTTATCTAAACAATTTTCATCTACAATATTGTATTCTTCGAACATATATGTTGGGGATAAGTTTATTAAATCCCAAAACAACCTTTCTTCATTAGTTATAGTTAATAAATCCTCTATTGTATCTTGATCACCTTCTTTCATAGGTTGTCCAGAAGTCAAAGTTAATTGTTTTTGAGTGAAATATTGTCTATCTAAAGGTGTAGTAATTAAAATATCGTCTCTTACTTCCGGTGAGAAACATACTAATAAGGGTTTTATTCTTTTGTTAAATGCATCTATATACCTTTCTATATTATATTCACCTGTAGCGTCAGGATTATTTTCTATTACATCATTAGGTATTAATCTACAATTAAGTTTAACTATAGAGTCACCCATAAGAGTTCCGTATGCTTGATCGGTTGATATACCAGTGTTGGCTTCTTTATTTTTTGAATTACTACGAACCCAATTATCTTCAGACCATGACATCTCCCACCCATTTTTTAAAAGGGTATTCTTTTTTTCTTCATAATTTTTACCTTCTTTGGCAAACATATCCATCTGACTTTCACTCCACCCTTTCTTTGGTTTATTAACTTTTTGTACGTCACCGTGTGACTTTTTTGTACCAGTATTAACGTAATAAATAGTATCACCTAAATCTACAGTTAATCCTTCTTTTATAATTAATTCCATATGTGCTTGTTTAGGTAAGGGGTTACCAGCAACATTTAATTGTAATGATCTTTTTTCATAATCTTTAACCGACATTCTAACTCTTGATTTATTAGCAATTTTAGAAAGTGGTACTTCTTGATTATATATCTTTTCTATTGTGTCATAATATTCATTAACAAATTCGTATCCCTTACCTTTTAATAACATGTGA